>Ga0210397_10002585_pt1 | contig 11372 bp, 9 predicted proteins | sample IncBWH2OmetaG_FD_160126 | JGI IMG/M metagenome (GOLD analysis project Ga0210397, IMG submission 160126) | Forest soil microbial communities from Barre Woods Harvard Forest LTER site, Petersham, Massachusetts, United States - Inc-BW-H-2-O ...
CGTCCTTCGATGAGACCAGGCCTGGGTGAACGCCGGCCGGATCGACGGCGGGCCTGTCCCGGCGATCGCGTAGGCGAACCAGGCGTTCAGGAAGAAGCTCGCCGCGGTGATCAAGGCCACGCCGAGCACCAGCGGAATCACGATCGGCCCGGTCAGCACGTGGAACGACTTCCCGTGCAGCGCGTGCGCCTTCAGGTCGAACATGGCCGCCCAGATCCACATCGCGGGCAGCACCTGGATCAGGGTGAGCCGCCAGTTGGTGAGCAGGAGCTTCACCCCCGCGAAGAGCATCACGAAGGCGCCGACACCCAGTGCGAGCGGGGCGAGCCAGCGCCGGGATCGGCTCAGCCGCAGGATGACCTCGTCCGCCGCGGCCACGTCGCTGTCCCTGACCGCCTGGACGAACCGCTCGATCTGCGCCCGCCAGACGGCTCGCCGCGACAGGGGCTCCTCCCCTCGGCCTGCCTCCGGCGTGCCCTGGGCCGACGGCGTGCCCTGGGCCGGCGCATGCGGCCGCTCGGATGCATTCCCGTCGATCGCCACAGTGGGATGCCCTTCGCCAGACACGGTCGGGTCCGAGACAAGCATTTTAAGCTGATCCGCCGCCTCACCCAGAGCGGATGAGGCAGCAGTCGGCCTGCGGCGGCATCGTCGATTGTATGGCGGAGAGGAGTCGATCATGCCTGCACAAGCGACGGCAACTCCATCCCGGGCCGTAGGCCGGTATCAGCTCGACATCGGAGGATGCCGGCTCACCCCGGCCGAGCGCACCGCCCGGGGCAAGGCGGCGCGGACCCAGGTGCCACGCGACACGCACGCGGTGTTCGACCCGCCGGCGGACCGGCCGGATCCGGTCGGCCTGCTCGAGGAGCAGGCCAGGTCCCGGGTACCCGAGCTGGTGCCGGTCCGGTGGGGGCGGATGATGGTCTCGCCGTTCACCTACTACCGCGGCGCGGCCCTGCCCATGGCGAGCGACCTGGCCACCACCCCGGTGTCCGAGCTGGCCGTGCAGGCCTGCGGCGACGCTCACCTGTCCAACTTCGGCCTGTTCGGCTCGGCCGAACGCCGCCTGATGTTCGACGTCAACGACTTCGACGAGACGCTGCCCGGCCCCTGGGAATGGGATGTCAAACGCCTGGCGGCCAGCTTGGAGGTCGCGGGCCGGGACAACGGGTTCCCGGTTAAGCCGCGCCGCGACGTCGTCATGGCCACCGTGTCCCGCTACCGGCAGGCCATGCGCGAGTTCGCTGCCATGACCAGCCTGGACGTCTGGTACGCGCACGTCGACATGGCCGAACTGCGGGCGCAGTTCGACACGGAGCTCCGGGCGCGGCAGCGCAAGTTGATGGACAAGGGCCTGGCCAAGGCGAGGACCAGGGACAGCATGCAGGAACTGGCCAAGCTGACCAGGACGGTCGATGGCCGTCCGCGCATCGTCTCCGATCCGCCGCTCGTGGTTCCGGTGGACGAGATGATCCGGGACGAGACCGAGCGGGCGACCTTTGAAGCGGCACTGGTCCGCCTGATCGCCAGGTACCAGCGTACGCTGGAGACCGATCGCCGGTACCTGCTGCAGCAGTACGAGTACTGCGATATGGCCCGCAAGGTGGTCGGCGTCGGCAGCGTCGGAACGCGCTGCTGGATCGTCCTGATGCTCGGCCGTGATGATGCTGATCCGCTGTTCTTGCAGGTCAAGGAGGCCGAAGCGTCGGTCCTCAGCCGGTTCGTCGGCGCCAGCAAGTACGCCAACCAGGGCCAGCGGGTGGTCGCCGGCCAGCGGCTGATGCAGGCGTCCAGCGACATCTTCCTGGGCTGGCAGCATGTCGACGCGGGAGCTGACGGACAGGCCAGGGACTTCTACGTCCGTCAGCTGCGGGACTGGAAGTTCTCCATCGAAATCGAGAGCCTGCGCCCGGATGGACTGCAGAAGTACGGCGAGTTGTGCGGCTGGACGCTGGCCCGCGCGCACGCCCGGTCGGGGGACCGCATCGCCATCGCCGCCTACCTGGGTAACTCGGATGTCTTCGACCGCGCCATCACGAAGTTCGCGTCCGCCTACGCCGACCAGAACGAGCGTGATTACCGGGCCCTGGTCGACGCGGCGAAGTCCGGCCGGATCATCGCCGAGCACGGCATCTGACCGCCAGGTCACCGGGGCATCTGGGGCGGAGGAGGCGTGGTACTCAACCTGCTGCTCATCGGGCTCGCTATCACTCTCGAGCCGTTCCCGCTAACGGCCTTCATCCTGGTGCTGAGTGCCGAGAAGGGCATCTGGAAGGGCCTGGCGTACATCCTGGGCTGGCTGGCCTGCCTGCTCGTCGTGATCGCGTCGGTCATCGCGGCCACCCAGAACAACCCGCCCAAGCCGAATACCGCGCCGTCGGACGCTGCGCTGGCGGTCAAGCTGGCCATCGGCGTGGTACTCATCGTGATCGCCCTGCGCAAGCGGCGCCAGAGGGGCCGTCCCCGCAAGCCGGCTGCCTGGATGGCCAAGCTGGACCGGCTCTCGCTGCTGGGCGCGGCCGGGCTCGCCGCGTTCCTGCAGCCCTGGACGCTGGTGGCGGCCGGCGCGGCCACCATCCTCGAGGCCAAGCTCAGCACCCCGGACAGCTACCTGGCGCTGATATTTTTCTGCCTGCTGGCCACGTCGAGCTTCCTGTACCTGGAGGTGTACGCGACGTTCGCCGGCGCCAGGGCCGAGGCCAGGCTTGGCCAGCTGCGGGAGTGGCTGAACAGCCACCAGGACCAGGTGGTCATCGGCGTCTTCCTGCTGATCGGCCTCTGGCTCGCGGGCAATAGCATCTACCTGCTGGTCAGCTGACCGACGTCTCGGCGATCAAGCCGTAGGCTTGTCGCGATCCTCGTCGTCTCCAGGGCCGTCAACATCCTCAGGTAGTCGGCCGGCCGGCTCGGGCTGGGCCGGGGTCCGGTACGCGGCGACCAGGCGAGCCACCAGAGTGGCCAGGAACACCTGGCCGGTGAGCGCCTCCAGGACCGCGACGGCGCGGCCGCCGTTCAGGGCCGCGGTGAAGTCCCCGTACCCGAGGGTGGTCAGCGTGGTGAAGCTGAAGTACTGGAACGTCTGAGTATTGGCGGGCTGACCATTGGCAAAGAACGCCGACTCACCCAGGTGCTGGATCGCGGCGTAGCCGGACGCGAACATCAGCCCGACGATCAGGTAGGCACTGAGGGCGCCGTAGATGCTCTGGATCGTGACCGTGGGCTTGGCCAGGACCCGGCGCACGACCATGATCACCGTCATCAGCAGGAGCAGCGTCTTCCACAGATCCTCGGCGGGGGTTCCCATCCGGGCGCCGGTCAGCGACGTCGAGAACGTCACCAGGGAGCCGATCACGGTGACGGCTCCGATGATTAGCGGCCAGTGGCCGGGGAGCGGGGATGTACGCAGCGCGAGCAGCAGGACCAGGGCGAACAGGAGGACCTGGAACTCGTCGGCTACCTGCTTGCCGCCGAAGGCGGAGAACAGGTAGGTCCCGATGAGGACCAGAAGCAGCAGGCCGTACCGGCCGCCACCTTGTGACGATCCGGTACGGCCCCTAACCGCCCGCCCCGCCAGCCTGGTCAGGACGTTCGCGTCGTGACCCTGCGTATGGTCAGCCCTCGGCGGACCAGTTGGCATCGGGCAGCTGAATGCTTAGGCGGTGGCAGTGCCGCCGTGCAGGGCTTCCTGGAGCTCGGCTTCGCCGTCCTTGGACAGCGAGGTCTTGAGTACCGTGCCGCCGTACTGGCTCATCGCCTCGACGGCCTTGTCCGGGGTGACCTTCTCCACCATCAGGAACAGCGCCGAGGTGCCCGGCTGGATCAGGCCGCGAACCTGGTCCTGGAATTGCTTGTCAATGCCGGATTTGGTGATCTTGCCCATCAGCGCGCCCATCCCGGCGCCGACCGCCATCCCGAACACCGGGATGAAGAACAGCAGGCCGAACAGCAGGCCCCAGAACATGCCCCACGTCGCCCCGCCGCCGACCAGGTGGTGGCTGGTGTGCGTGTGGTACTTGCCTTCTTTGTCCCGCACGATCACGGCGATCGCGTCGGGCTGGATGATGAGGTCCTGGGCCAGCCGCCGCGCCTCGGCGGCTGCCTCGTCGGCAGTGGCCTCGTCCGGGTATCCGATCGCGATCAGATCAGACATGATGTTCTCTCTCTTTTCCTGGAAGGCTGACAACGTCAGCACCTATTTCACCAACCGGCCTGCCTCCGCGCCACACCCGCAACGGGTGAAAGGCCGGTGAGACACGAGGTTCGTCAGATCAGCTCGAGTTGCTGGGCCCGGCGGACGGCCTCGCTCCGGTGAGTCGCTGACAGCTTACGGTAGATGCTCCTGAGATGGGTCTTAACGGTATTTACCGACAGGTACATCTCGGTGGCGATCTCAGCCGTGCTGAGCATCTCCGACGCGTGCGCGAGCACCTCCCGCTCACGCGCGCTCAGCCGCTCGACGACCAGTGGCGCCGGCTGGGTCGGCGCCGATGGCTTTTTCGCGGGCGAGGCCGCGCCGGGGCCTATCACATCGGGCTCGAGCAGTTCGCGATAGGCGCCGGCCAGTTCGGGGTCGCGCCGCAAGACCGGCCGCAGCCAGGTTCTCTCCAAGGCGAAGGGCAGCTTCACCTGCTCGGGCTTGGCCAGCTGCAGCGCGCGCTCCAGGCAGCGACGACCGCGCGCGCCGTCCCCGGCGCCGTAGCTGAGCCGGGCACTGGCCAGCGCCAGCCCCAGTTCGTCGGACTCCGCGGTTTCGGGGCCCAGAACGTCCCGGGCGGCCTGCTCGTCTCCCGCGGCCAGCCACGCGTGAGCGAGCGCCGCCGTGGCTTCGGGCCCGGGAGCGGCGCGCTGCGCCGCGGTCACGGCCGCGGGCGCATCGCCGGCCGCCGTCCATGCGCGCGACTCCAGAACCGCCAGCCGGGCCTCGAGCCAGCCGGGCGGCGACGGTGACCATTCCTCGCGCGCGCGGCGGATCATCTCCACCGCGGCCGTGGCCCGGCCCCCCGCCACGCCGCGCTGCGCCGCGGCCGCGCAGGCGAGCGCGCTCACCAGCTTGTCCGGGGCGGTCCGCAGGGCGCTCTCGGCCAGCTTCAGCTCGGCGTGCGCCTCCCGCATGTCCCCCCGCTGCAGGTACACCCAGGCCAGCGCGACCGCCGCGGCCGAGATGATGTGCTCGGTGAGGTCGTCGCTGCCGCTGCTGATCGCCGCGGCCGCGGCCTCGGCCCGTTCGGCGGCGCGGTCAAGCCTGCCGCTCAGGGCCTCCACCAGCGCGAGGTGCCCGAGGCAGTCGGCCCGTTCATACGCCGCCGCCTGAGCACTTGCGGCCGCGCCGTCGGCGAAGTACTCCGCTGCCTCGTCCAGGCGCCCCGCCCACAGTTCCACGATCCCGCGGCCGGCCAGCACCTGGGCTTCCACCTCCGGATGCCGGGCGTGCGTCTCCCCGGGCAGCTGGGCGGCCAGGGCCTGCGCGCGGCTGGACGCGGCCGTCGCCGCCTCCAGATCGCCGGTGCGGCGGGCCAGCGCCAGCCGGATCATTGCCGCGGCCAGGCGGCCCGGAATCTGGTCGCCGGCCGGCCGGCGATCGAGAATGCTCTCCGCCGCGTCCAGCGGGGCGGCACTTGTCTCACCCCTGCCCCGGCCTAGCCGCGTCGCCGCCTGGACCAGCAACGGCTCCGGCTGCGTCCACACCGCATCCCGCGGCAGACGTGCGAATGCCTCGGCCAGCGGCGGGTGGCCGCGCGGCTCGATGAGCTGGCCCACGGCGAACTCGTCCACTACCATCCTGGCGGCGAACGGCCAGTCCCCGGATTCTGCGGCGTATCGCACGGCCTCGCCGAGCCGCCCGTTGCGCTGGCACCACCCGGCGGCCCGCTGATACAGGTCGGTTAGCTGCCCGCGGCATTCGATCCTGAGCTTCAAGCGCAATACCGTGGCGAACAACGAGTGATAGCGGTACCACCCGTGCCCGAGCGGGCGGATGAACGCGTTCCCCCGGGCCAGGGCAGGCAGGCGGTCTACCCATCGGGGGTCATCGGTCAGCTCGCAGACGAGATCGGCGCTGAAGCTGTCCAGGACGCTGGTCCGCAGCAGCATGGTGCGGACCGGGGCGGGCTGGGCGTTCAGCACCTCGTCGACCAGGTAACTGGTGATGGCGCTGTCCCCGGTCTCCAGTTCCTTCACGAACTGCCCGGGATCGTCGCGCCCCTGCAGGGAAAGCGCGGCCAGCCGCATCCCCGCGGCCCAGCCTTCCGTCCGCCCGGTGATGCGTTCGAGCATCGACGTCGGCAAGGTCACGCCGTGGTGGCCCAGCAGCAAGCCGGATTCCTTCACCCTGAAGGCCAGGTCATCAGCACGGATCTCGGCTAGCTGCCCGGCCACCCGGTACCGGTGCAGCGGCAGCAGCGGATCCGCCCGGGACGCCACGACCAGGTGCAAGCCTGGCGCCGCGTTCCTCAGCAGGTAGGAAAGCCCGTCAAGGACGGCCGGCTCGGTCAGCAGATGGAGGTCATCGAGCACCAGGATCACCGGCGGGTCCTGTCCCGCCAGCACCGACGCGAGCCGGGCCAGGAAGACATGATCGACGGCCACCCGGCCCGGGCCGGGCATGACCCGGGGTACGGCGACGCCCGCCCGCCGCAGAGCGGCCACGACATACGCCCAGAACACCCTGGGCCGGTTGTCGTAGTCGTCGACGGTGAGCCAGGCCAGGGTGCCCGGATAACTGGCCGCGGCGGCCCAGGCCACGATCGCCATGGTCTTGCCCGCTCCCGGCGGCCCGGTCACTGAGGTCAGCGGGCCGCGGACACCCTCGGCGATCAGCTTGTCCAGGCGAGGCCGGGTGACCGCCCAGGCCGGCAGGTCGGGCGGGGTGATCTTGGACGTCAGGACGGGGTCGTGCGGGTCCCCGCGCCCCCGGAGCCTAGCTGGCGCCCGCGCATCGGGACTGGACATCGGCACTCCCCTCTCCGCGGGCTAGCCCATCCGCTAGGTCAGTTGTCTCGTGTCAAGGGGTGAGAAGTCTTCACCCCCCGCGCATCTCACCAGGGTGACGGAATATCACCCGCCATGAGTGGCGCGCACGGGGCGCGGGTGGGAGAGCGTAAGGATTCATGGCCATGTGAATTCCTAGGTGCTAGGGGCTGCGGTGGCGTCGTCCTATTACGAGATCCGGGTGGCCGGTATTCTCCCGCCGGAGGCTCTGCTCGACTTCGAAAGGCTCACCGCCTCGGTCGAGCCGGTCGAGACGGTTGTGCACGGCCCGCTGCAAGATCAATCGGCTCTGAAGGGACTGCTCGCCCGGCTGGAGACGTTCGGCGTCGAGGTCATTGAGGTCCGGCGCCTGCACGCGGGAGCTCCGCCCGCCGACGACGACCGACCATAAGGACGACCGACCGTAAGAAGGCCCGGCCCGCGACGTGTGGCGGGCCGGGGGAGGGCTAGTCATTCAGGCGGACCGAACGAGCCGGAGGTTGCCCGCGATCCCGCCGGGTTAGCGTGTCAGCCTTCGGCCTGTTCGGGAACCGCCTGGGTTCCGTCCTGCCAGGCCTGCGCGCCTGCGCTCACGGCGGCCTTGGCCTGGGTCCACTTGATCTTCGCCAGTTCGCTCGGCGGCACCTCCATCTCGTTGACCCACCGCCGGGTCGCCGATAGCAGGTGGCCGCCGCCCACGGCCAGCCCGACCAGGACAATCATGGTGCCCACTCCCACCATTGCGGCGCTGACGATCAGGGGAGCCGTCTGGAACTGCGGTCCGCTGCTGCGGTTCTCGCCATTGCTCATGGCAACCATCCTTTGCTCGCGACCTGATCATTACTGTGGTCATCCGGATGCCTTCGGAAATCATCCGTTCGGGGTGATCGGCCGTTATCACGTGCCGTGCATCATGCGCACAAGGTGATGCCGTGGCCAGCCCGCGCCGCGATCCTGGGTATACGGCGGAACCCGAGGAGGAGTCCATGGCTCGTTATCCGAACATCGGCGATCACGGACTGATCGGTGACCTGCAGACGGCGGCGCTGGTGAGCACCGATGGGGTGCTGGACTGGTTCTGCTGTCCTCGGTTCGATTCGCCGAGCATCTTCGCGTCCCTGCTGGACGCCGACCGGGGCGGGTTCTACCGGATCGCGCCGGACCGGGACGACTACGTCAGCAAGCAGCTGTACTTGCCGGACACGGCGATCCTGGTCACCCGGTTCATGACCCCGGACGGGGTCGGCGAGGTGTACGACTTCATGCCGGTCATCGAGGGCCCGGCCACCGACCGGCACCGGCTGGTGCGGAACATCCGCGTGGTGCGCGGCGTGATGCGGTTCGCGATCGAACTCCAGCCGCGCTTCGACTACGGCCGCCAGCCGCACACGCTGGAAGCGTCCGACTACGGCGGAGTGTTCATCTCGAACGGCCAGCAGCTGACCGTGCACGGCATCGCGCCGGAGGGATCCTCGCTGGCGGAAGCCGGGGTTACGGTGGAGCGGCACGGCGACGGGCTGCGCTGGACCCGCACCCTGCGCGAGGGCGAGATCGGCGGCGTGGTGCTGGAGTCGATGGGCGGTACGCCGCGCATCGTCACTCCCGAGGAGGCCCAGCAGCTGGCGGACGAGACCGCGCGGTTCTGGCGCGGCTGGCTGCACCGGTCCAGCTACACCGGCCGGTGGCGGGAGATGGTGGCCCGTTCGGCCATCACGCTGAAGCTGATGACCTATAAGCCGACCGGCGCCGTGGTCGCGGCGCCGACCGCCGCGCTGCCCGAGCAGGTCGGCGGGGAGCGTAACTGGGACTACCGGTACACCTGGGTGCGGGACGGCTCTTTCTCCATCTATGCGCTGCTGGGCCTGGGCTATGTCGAGGAAGCCGCCGCGTTCGGTGCCTGGCTGCGCGATCGTGCGGCCGAACAGGCCGGTGATGCGTCCGGCCCGCTGAAGATCATGTACCGGGTGGACGGCACCTCGGACCTGGTCGAGGAGACGCTGGATCATTTCGAGGGCTGGCGCGGCTCGCGGCCGGTCCGGATCGGCAACGGCGCCGCCGACCAGCTCCAGCTGGACATCTACGGCGAGGCCGCCGACGCGTTTTACCTGGCCGACACCCGCGGCGTGCAGATCGCCCACCAGGGCTGGACCGCGGTGTCGAACATCATCGAGTGGCTGTGCGAGCACTGGGACCAGCCCGAGGAGGGGATCTGGGAGACCCGCGGCGGCCGGAAGAACTTCACCTACGGCCGGTTCCAGACCTGGATCGCGCTGGACCGGGCGATCCGGATCGCGGCCCAGCGCGGCCGGCCGGCCGACATCGTCCGCTGGACCGCCACCCGGGACGCGGTCTACCGCCAGATCATGGAGCGCGGCTGGAACGCCAAGATCGGCGCGTTCACCCAGCACTACGACACCGAGGTGCTGGATTCCTCGCTGCTGCTGATGCCGCTGCAGGGCTTCATCGCGCCGCGCGACCCGATGTGGCTGTCCACGCTGGCGGCGATGGACCGCGAGCTGGTCTCGGACAGCCTGGTCTACCGGTACAACCCGTCCGCCTCCCCGGACGGGCTGGCGGGCGACGAGGGCACGTTCTCGCTGTGCACGTTCTGGTATGTCGACGCGCTGGCCCGCGCGGGGCGGCTGGAGGAGGCCCGGCTGGTCTTCGAGAAGATGCATACCTACGCCAACCACCTGGGCCTGTACTCCGAGGAGATCGGCAGCACCGGCGAGCAGCTGGGGAACTTCCCGCAGGCGTTCAGCCACCTGTCGCTGATCAGCGCCGCGATCAACCTCGACCGCCAGCTCGATGAACGCCCCTGATCTTCTAGCGCCCTCATCCGGGGGTAGTGAGCCCGCACTGCCGCCCCGATGATGGAATGTCGTCAGTGGCGCCGGAAGGGGAAGCCGTGCTCAGGCTGATACTGAACGTGATCTGGCTGGTCTTGGAAGGGCTGTGGATGGCGATCGCCTACGTCCTGGCTGGGCTGGTGGCCTTCATCCTGATCATCACCATCCCGTTCGGGATCGCTGCCTTCCGGATCGCCGGCTACGTCCTCTGGCCGTTCGGCCGGACGATCGATCGGCGCCCCGAAGCCGGGATCGCCTCGGTGATCGGGAACATAATCTGGATCATCTTGTTCGGCTGGTGGCTCGCGCTCGGGCACCTGGTCGCCGGCGTCCTGCTCTGCCTGACGATTATCGGCATTCCGCTCGGCCTCGCGAGTTTCAAGATCATCCCGGTAACGCTGGTCCCGCTCGGGGTCCGCATCGTGTCGGTCGATGACGTTATGCCTGGCTAGCGTCCCCGCCGCCACGGTCCGGACAGCCGTACCGGTTCGTCCGCGCGCGTCCCTTTTTCGTATATGGAACGAATGGAAACTTCCATTGTGGGCGGTGCGCATTTAAAGTAGCGATCACGTTGTTTTTCGCTGGCACAGGCCTGGTGCATCTGGGGCGCGGGGAGAGAGAGCCGGCATGTCGAGCGCCATGCGTGATTCGCGCGTGTGTGTCCCGCAGCTGCCGCTGCGGCACGTGCCTCGTCCGCGCCTGCTCGCCGAGCTCGGCTACGCCGCGGAGCGGCCGCTCACCCTGCTGGCCGCGGGCCCGGGAGCCGGCAAGACCGTGCTGCTTACCGACTGGGTCCGGCGCGGCGGCGCCCGCGTCGCGTGGCTCACCCCCACGGCGGCCGACGCGGAGCCGCGGCGGTTCTGGCGCCTGCTCGAGTCCGCGCTGCGGGCCGGACACGGCGTCGAGGGCGACCCGCTGGCCGCGACGCCGCGGGCCGTCGGCGTGGACCTGGTCCAGGCGTTGTTCAGCCGGGTGCCCGAGCCTGAGACCAGGCTCGTCGTGGTCATCGACGACGCGCACCTGCTCACCCACCCCGACGTCCTGGCGGGCCTGGACAGCCTGATCCGCGGGGGACAGCCCGGGCTGAGGCTGATCCTGGCCGCCCGCAGCGATCCCCTGCTGCCGCTGCACCGGTACCGGCTGGCCGGGCAGATGCACGAGCTGCGGGCCGCGGACCTGGCCATGACGCCCGCCGAGATCGCCGAGGTGCTCAGCGCTCACGGGGTTACCCTTGCGGCCCGGGATTTCAGCATCCTGGCGACGCGGACCGAGGGATGGGCCGCGGGCGTGCAGCTGTCCGCCATGCGGATGGAGGGCACCGAGTGCCCCGCCGATTTCGTGTCCGAGCTGGCACTGGACCCGGGCAGCATCGGTGAGTACCTGGTAAACGAGGTCCTCCGTCATCAGCCCGAACCGCAGCGCAGGCTGCTGATCGAGACCAGCTTCCTGCCTGAGGTGACCGGATCGCTGGCCGACGCGGTCACCGGTATGACCGGGTGCGCCGACATGCTGACCGGCCTCGCGCGCGAGAACGCGTTCGTCATACCGCTCGAT
>Ga0210397_10002586_pt1 | contig 11369 bp, 9 predicted proteins | sample IncBWH2OmetaG_FD_160126 | JGI IMG/M metagenome (GOLD analysis project Ga0210397, IMG submission 160126) | Forest soil microbial communities from Barre Woods Harvard Forest LTER site, Petersham, Massachusetts, United States - Inc-BW-H-2-O ...
AGGCACAACCCACGCCAAAAATCAAAACGAACGAAACAATCACCGTCAACAGCTTAGGGATTTTATGCCTGGCAATCTGAACCCGTCCCACGAGGCGGCTGAGAATATCGACGAGGTAGACGACGAGAAACGAGATGATCAGCGGGACGAAAAAGTGCCGGCCCAGGCTCAGTATGTAGTAAACAGCGATGGCGATGGCCAAACCGCAGGCGGCAGTGATGAGGCGACGGAAACCGCTGGATCGAATTGGAACGGAGGGTTCACTCATTGGACTTTGGAATGATACCCGGTATCAGTCGCCGGATTCAACCCCAGGTTACTTTCCGTACGGTAGGAATACTCTGTGGCTCAGGGGCTATAGGCAGGGGAACTCCTTTTTCGGCACCGTGGACTGCTGTTAGGCCAAACTTGCTGGGGCGAGGCTCCCGCGTTTGCAACATTTTCGCAGAGGGCCTCATGTGGAACGGCTACCGTCGCCGTTAAACTGCCGCCAGCCTGTCCGGCGTAGCTTTAAACCACCCATAAGACGTTTGCGCGTTGAGCCAGCGAAATCGGAGCCGTGGGTCCATCGTGTTCCACCTTCTTCCTCTGGGCGGGCAACCGATAAGCGTGTTTCGGGCGGCTTCTAAGAACAGCAAAAGGGCAATACCCGGGCCGTCACGGTCGCTGTTTTCCAACGTCTTGATCGACAGCGTTCTTGTAATAATGGAATTTCTTGATATTTCTGGTTATTATATTTCAGCAATTTTTGGTTCTCCCTCGATTTCGACCCTTCGACACCATGAAACCGCGCCTTTGGAAGAAATTAGCAACCGTATTGGTTGTTGGTTTGTGCCCACTCAATTCTATCGGAGTTGTCCAAGCCGCTATTCCTTTGCCTCCGATTCTGAATGTTTCCACTGATCTCGATCAACTTCCGAGTCCTTACAACGTGGCAAATATGATCCCGAACTCGGCTCAAGATTCTGCTCGGCTGTTAAATGACGCCATCAGATGGGTATCCCATTATAACAGCGAAAATCCTAGTACTCCTTACACCACGATCACTGCTGAGAAGGGAGTCTACAATTTCTTGTATACTACCCAATTTGGAGGTCGCGAAGTCTACATATTGGTACAACCAGACAAAAATAGTGTGCTACAAAATGTGGTGATCGACCTTAACGGTTCAGACCTATTCTTTAGTCAACCTTACGATGAAGCAGTTACGATCAATAATTGTCAGAACCTGACTCTCGAGAACTTCTCGATTGATTACAGGACTCTGCCTTTCACTCAATTGCTCGTCCAATGCATTGTGAATTCCACCACGATCACCGTAACACCGGAGTCAGCACCACCGTCGCAGACTCCATGGGTCCCAGTTCCCAACCTTCCGCAAGCAGGGGCCACGCTCTTTGGCTTCGACTTTCGCAATGGGCATCCTCTATATACGGCCGGCCGCTGGACCATCGAACCAACCGGATCCAGCTCTACGCTGTCTTTTAAGCAAGGTGACACTAGTTTGATTCAGGTTGGCGATATATTCGAGGTTGAGGCGCGCGGAGGCGGACCGGCGATCTGGCTGGGGGGAAACAGTTCAGCTATTTTACTGGAGAACCTATCCATCTATTCCACCGGAGGCATCGGCATTGAAACCGAGTATTCACCAGGTGTTTCTATCCGCCATGTTTCCATTGTTCCACGGCCAGGGACAAATCGATTGGTCAGCACCAATGCCGGAGGTATCGCGATTAATCAAACTGCTGCAAACAACACAATCGAAAATTGCACGATTGCGGGAACTCAGGACGACTCGATTTCAGGAAACTCCCCTGCACTCGGTTACGCAGAATTTTCGGTTTTAATGGGCTCTAAGAACTTAACACTTACACAGGCCACCTCCTTGGTGAAACCGGGTATTAAGGTCTACTTTGTTGACCCTATTACCATGACAGCCGTCCGCGATCCGAGCTCCCTAAAAAGGGCTGTCCGCAAAATCGAAACCGTGGCTTCTTCCAGCACAAATACGAACACCCTCCTCGTCACCATGACGACCCCCTTACCGCAGGATTTGCCCGGTTACGCCATGATGTACGATGTCAAACGCGCAAGCCGAGGCGATGGTCTGCTCATCGATTCCAACGCCATCTCATCCAATACCCTGGCTAGAGGAATAGCATTGAGTGGCCAGACGGGTGTAACTATCAGGAAAAACTTGATTGTTTCAACAGAAGAAGCCGGAATCTTGTGCTCGAGCAGCTACGCTCCGGACCCTAAAGCCAATGGAGTTTACTCAACCTATGGGCCAATGTCCGATTTGAAAATTGAAGATAACGAGTTGATCGATGCAGATTCGGGCACCGGACCAGGGCTGGGCCTATCGGAACTCGCAGCCATTCAACTTGTGGTCGGTAATTTAGACAATGATCCGGTGACCTCTCCAGTATTTCGAAATGTTATAATTACTAACAATCAGATCTTCAACACGCCGCGCACCGGGATATGGATCATGAACGTCCTCGGTGGACTAGTCAAAGGCAACACTCTAACCAACACTGGATACAATCCAACCCTTGCGCCGCATAGCCACATACCAAGCGGCTACGGTATTACCGGTAGCCAAGCAATGAAGGATTTCGAAACACCATTACTTATTCAGACAAGCACCGTCATCGTAGGAAAGAATCCCGTAAACTGACGAGCTAGGCGTTTTGTGGTGATGTGCTACTCCAGCACCAAACACCCCCCTGCCGGATCATGTCTGAAGACCCCGCGCTCAGGCGCTCGCCCCGAAAGAGCCCAGGGCAAGCTAGCGGAGTTGAATTGTCGATCCACCTCCTGCCGCAACATGCGTGCGCCAAATGCTTTGCTGTAACCAACGCGAAGCAGAAACGCGGTCGCAGGTCCTCCATCAATCCCAAGTGCTCTCCCGAAGAAAATCGACAGGACTTCCAATTTTTGTCTAATCAGCTTGTACAAAATCATCTTCTGGGTTTCGAGATCCAGCGGACGAAAAACGATTCGTTCTGAAATTCTAGCGAATAGCTCCGGGCGCAATGACTGAGCGGCGACATCAAGCGCAACCCGTTCCATGGTGGAATAGGGAGCATTCTCCATTTTAGCGAGGTCGCCGCTACCAAGATTGCTAGTCAGAACGACATAGAACCGGCCCACCTTCAGCCTTTCACCGGATGGAGTCGTTAATACTCCCTCTTCAAGCAGGGAAAGGAGCACATCAATGGTCCGGGAATGCCCCTTTTCGATTTCGTCGAACAGCAGGGTGGTTCCCTTCGGATGCCGGCGAATGGCCATCTCGACACGGCTAAGAAATTCAGCCAGACGCTGGTCGGATGAGTATTCGTTCATAAAAATCATCTCTAGCGTCTCTTTCGAGCCGAACAGCGTCTCAGTGAAGCACTTGGCCGATTCCGTCTTCCCGACTCCGGTGGGCCCAAGCAACAGAAAGCTGCCCTTTGGTCTGACCCCGGTGTCGTTCAATCCCAACTCGGCCGCTTGCACCGCTCGGGATATGCGGGCTACCGCAAACCGCTGACCAATGATCCTCTCCTCAAGGATCGTCGGTAGATCAGCTAAACCGGTCGCCGTTTGAATACAGCTTAGTTCCATCCTTTAACCAGAGACTTCAAGATCCGCAGATTACACAGATTTCGCAGATTTCGCAGATTTCGTTTCTGCGGCCACAGAGCTGGTGGGGCGAGGCTCCGGAGCAACCAGAAACTGTTCGCAGGGCAAGCGGCGTGTGATGACCCACTCGTATTTACGCCGAAGGGCCGCCGAGCCGCGGGTCTATAGCATCGACCGCTTCAATGATTCGGTTGTTCCAAACTATGTCCGGCCACATTGTAAGATCGGATGCCGATACACACGATAGACCACGGCTCCGCGCTCTCTTGGGTCTAACAACAAACGGTGATCGCATACGCACATTTCTCTGCTGTTATTCCGTTGACATGCGGGAGCCTCGCCCCACCAATCACCAATCACCAATCACCAATCACCAATCACCAATCACCAATCACCAATCACCAATCACCTTTCACCAATCACCTTTCACCAATCACCTTTCACCAATCACCTTTCACCTTTCACTTTTTCGCGCCCTCAGTTCCCCGGCCGCACCACCACACCTGCCGGGTCGTTTCTAACACTAGTATTATCCGCGGCCGGAGTCGGGTTGGGCGCCGATTGATTTTCTAGTTTCTTCATGCGCTCGTTTAAAAGACCGACTGCAGTGGTCAATTTGCGTTGTCCGTCTAACGTCTGCTCAGCTAAAGATTCGACGTTGCTGGCAAGTTTTTGCTGCCCCTCCCGCACCGATTGCATATCCTTGTTCGCATCTTGTACCCCGTGCTTGGCTTCTGCCAGGTCCCGAGCGGTTTCTCCGGGTAATGGTTCGGGTGCATATTCGGGCCGATGGAGACCAAGGACCGGCCCTAATAAAATTTCACCGGATTGATTCTTGGATCGAGTAACCCAAGCAGGTTTCTGTTCAACGCGGTAGATCGCATGCCGTTCATGCATGATCCGCGAATCGGCCGGATCGACATACCGATTCACTCCATAGACCTTTACTTGCTCTGATTGCCGCACATTGGCCGCGGTGCCGATCGGGCCCGTTGGCGTGGGAGTTCTGGGAGCTGGGTCCGATCGCGCTAATCGATGACTTGGCGGGAGAACCACCACCTGAGGTTCAGGTTCTGCACACCCCGACAGGAGCACGGAAGTGAGCAGAAAAGGAAATGCCAGCCGTATATACATACCTTGTTATTTTATGTTTTTATCTGTCGAGCCCAATGCAGGCAGCAGCGGGTTCAGCAGGTTAGCCGTGTCCGCAGGCAACGCCTTGCGAACCTGTTCCTGAGCTTTCTGAGCTAGATCAGCGAGGCGGCGCGCCTCACGCTCATCGTCTCCGCCCACTTTCGCTTTGCTCAGATCAATCGCTTCCGTGCAGTAAACATAATACTGTTTCCCAGCCGGAACCCGGATAAAGAATCCATCTCGTTCGATGGTCTGAGCGATTTGATCGGCATATCGATCCAGTACACTCTCCGTCGCGCCTGACGCAGGATTGATTACCCCACCCTGAAGAGCGCTGAGACCGATCGAGCTGCCGTTAGTATAAACGCGGTTCCCAAGAACACTGGAACTACCGGTGGAAAAGGCCCCGGCAATCCCGCTTATCAGCGATGCCGCGTACAACTTGATGACGTCGTTGTTAGCAGTTCTGATCACATCTCCTCTCAAACCCGCGCTACCATCGGTGATACCGTAAGTATCGAATTCATCGTCCTTTTCCATGTCGAGGGCGACCCCACGCACCACCAACTCCCGGCCTTTGCCGTCCGCTTCGTTTAATACAAATGTGAACTCACCCTGGCTAGCAATGCGTTCTCTAACGGTATCGATGCTGGCAACACTATGTATTTCGGAATTGGCTCGAATGATCGTCTTGCCGTTCCAACAAAGATCCTCCGTTACCAACCCAATCACCGGGGTCGAGAGATTACCCGAATCAACTGTATTAACCAGTTGGCATTTAACCAGGCGAAATGCCGGAGCATACTCGCCGCCAAGACCGGGACGAGGTCTATCAGGCTGTTCCTCGGCCGCAAAAATGGTTAACGAGCGCGTGGCCGCAGCCTTGGCCGGCTCGTCAACTGAGCGCGGGAGCGAAACCTGGACCGGAGCCGGCACTTCTCTGCGCGACCTGGTTTGCGAAGGCGCCACCGGGTTGAAATTCCGCAGCGAGCTGGTCATCGGCTCGGTAACCTTCACCAAATCTTTGGCGACTTGAGCCTGCCGATTTGCAATTCTCGCCGGGCCATTGCCTTGCCACATGGTGTAGAGAAAGGTCCCCACAATCGAGACCAGGGCGACTAATGTTACCGAAATTGTTTTTCTATTCAGCATGCTGAGCGACTTGGTTAGCCACCGGTGACGGAGTGGGTTCCGGCGAGTTTTTCAATTGTTTGTGAAGCCGATGCGGAGTTTTCTTTCCCGACTTCGGATGCCCATTGCTTTGATCGCCAGACGAATCGCTCGTACCGGAGTCTGCGGTCGGCAATGTACCCGGTGGTTCCTGCCATTCGGTCGCTGCGCGTTTCTTAGGATCGCCTTCCCCTTGGATCTGCCGGATAACCACTTCAAATTTATTGGTTACCGCGAGATCATTTCTACCGCCCGTAGCGCTTCCCGTTACAATGAAGAATGCGGTTTGCGCTTTCCCAGCAGGGATTAAACCACCTGCATCCGAGACCGATTGCTGGTACAAATCATTTCCCACCCGGACTCCAAATCCCTCAGGGTCGTAAAAGAAATCTGTATTCGTTCGGTTAGCGAGTTGAACCTCGAAACCAAGCGAATCCAAAGCGTCGTCTCTGACAACTCGCTTTACATTGACGTCGATTCCATTCGCTCCGGAATTCGTGTTGGGCTCAGCCACATCCATGTTTTGATAGACTTCAGGGGCACTAACTTTGAGCGTTGGAAAGGCCTTCACTTTGTCCAGGAAACCCAACAAACGGGCCGGGGAGACCTGTTTAACCGTTTGCTGCGAAGTGTGACCTGCTGCATCCCTGGAATGCCCTCCTTCGCCCCCACGAAAAATAACCACGAAACAAGGATCGGCCGCCTCTTTACAATATAAGGCGTAAACCTTGCCTCCCAGCACGACGGTTAAATTCCCCTCCACTCCAGTGCGGACGGCCTTTAAGGATAGAAAGTTGGTCCCTTTGTTAAACGAGATTTGAAATAAATCGGGGCCGTCCGGGACTGGATTGGAGCTAAAACCAAACCCGTCCAAAGCCTCAATTTTCTCGGGGAACTCGATCGTGGTGATTCCGTGAGTGCCTAGCCGGATCTCGGCGGGCTGGTCCTGGCTCAGATTTAGACGAACTACCTTTGAGGACAGAGTATCGTCCGCAAAGGCCAGCAGCGGAATTACCCCGCCGATTATCGCTAGAATCAATCGCATACTATTTATTTTCAGTGGTTTGTACGCTTAATGGCTCCGGCTGTCCGAACGCATAATCGACGACAGCAAAGGGATACCGTTGATTTCGCCCTATATAAGGATTGCGTACTAGCTTGAGATTTAGGGCAATCGGTTGTGGTTGGTCTACCTGCTGGTCATTGATCTGTGCCTGGGTCAAGATTTGCCCAATCACGCGACTCATCACAATACCGCCTCCGATTCGCTGCAGGTCGATCCTGGCAATCTCCAACTTTTGATGAATGCTTTTTTTCTTAAATTCGTCGGCTAACCCCTTAAACTCGTTTTTTGCCTTTTCGGCAGCTTCCGGGAGAAAAACCCGGTTAAGGGTGTCGGGCGAATCGAATCCCTGTGGCCCCCTGTCGAGGAAGGACTTAGCGCCCCAATAGGAGACCGTATTCAGGATCTCATCGCTCTGTTCCACCGGCACCAAAGGAGCAATAATCAGCGACTCGGTACCGTCCATAAGAGCGACCTTTTCGGGTTTCGTCACCGCGGTAACCAGATAGATCGGTACAACCACGTGAGCGAGAAGCGATAGGATCAGAGCGATCCAGAGCAGCCGATTCGTTCGATTGGCAGCGGCCAAACGATTCGCCGCATGATTACGTTGCATTGCAGCCTCAACTCGCGAATCGCGGCTTACCTCGGTTTCGTGCAAGGACTCGTCTTGTAGATCCACGAAACCATTCAAATCTGAGGGCGCACTCACAGGCTCATTGACCGGGAGATCCTCCGCTGGCTCAATCACTGATTCGCCTTTATCAATTCTGCCTGTCATACTATTCCCGAATCGAGGCTCACTTCCGCCACCGATGCACTACGGCTGGACACGAGCTAGTCGATCTTAGTTTTGAGAGTCTTCGTAAATCACGTAGCCAGCCGCACGCCGAGAAGAGCGGTTCTGTTTGCTTCCTGGAAATCGCGGAAAAGACAGTCTTCCCTCCGGACCAATTCGGTTGCCACTCGCGTCTGCTACCAAGGCGCCCAGGGTGTTAGCCATACTGCCCGCCGACTTCACCCCGAACTCACCTGCATCCCACAGCTTCGCAACGCCTTTGACCCCTAAGCGCATCGCTCCTGGCAAAGCCCCCTTCACGTTAGGCTCCGCCCCATTGTTCGTATTTGTCCCCGCTATGCCATCGCTAGACAGATTCTCAGCGCCAAACCCGTGCTCAGCGGTCGACCCGTTCGCTACAGCGCGATTATCGTAAGCGGATCTAGCATTGGAGTGCCTGCGGTCACCGTCATTTTTTCTCGGATGGCCCATATGGTTGAGCTTCTGCGCCCCCCAACGCCCAAGCGAGAAGCCCGTTCCGTAAACTGAACCAGTGGCTCCGCCAACTGCCGAGATCATTGCACCGACAAACCCCTGCAACTCTGCTCCGCCGCGGACTACTATCTTTTGGGTGTAGAACGGCGCCAGAATATGGCCAATCACCACCCAAATGAGAACCGGAACGCACCAAAGAATAGCTAAGAGCAACTGGCCGAGGTTTTCCTGGTTCGGCGCGATCAAATTCTGGCAAAGAGCAATCGTTACGACGTTAACAAAAACCCAGCCAATTGGCCAACATTGGATACCGATATAGGTTTTGAAAAATGCCTCTGCTTGTCCGCGCAGACTGGGGATTGAAAACTCAGCAAAACCGATCGGCACATACAGGCCCAGAAAGACGAGAATGCAATTCTGTAGCACCTCCATCAAAACTACGATTAACTCGCAAAGCAGGAGAGCGAGTAAGAACACGGCATACAGAACTGCACACAATGCGTGCGTTACAGTCGATAGAGCACTTTGCAACGCTGCTTGGCCGGCTTGTTGCACTTGGCTCACCGGGTTTAACCAATTCAAGAATTGCTGCAGTCCGTTGGCCGATTGAGCCTGTGAATTTGCGGGCTGTGTGGTCTGACCTTGAACCATCGCTGTTAACGAGCCCGAAACCTTAGACTCAAGTATCTGTGTCAGTTGACCAATGTCCATCCTGGCGCTGGTCGTCATCGACTGATTGTTCGTGAGAACGCCAAAATTCGCGGAGATCTGGACGCCGCAAGCTGAGTTTACGGCATTAGTCACTATCCCCGTGACCACTGTCCAATTCCCGATCAGGGACACAAGGACGACCACTCGCACAAGGTTTGCGAAAAAGTGCCGGAGATCGTTTTGCATAAATCCGCGCATCGTCCCGAAAACCAAGAGCAAAAACGCCACGCACAGAAAAATCGGCTCGATCTGGTCGGCCACTTTTTGCATCCCGGCCACGATAGCGGTTAGGCCGTTAGCAAAGGAGGACACAGAAGACAGCATCGATGACAGTGAAGTGGGCATAGGGCGAAACTTCTATTGGTTAGCTGGCGCAAACATCTGCCTGGCTGCCGTTTGCATTAACAGGTCGTCCGCCAGTGCCTGTTGTTGCCACTGTTCCCTCTGTGCCTCTTGTACTCGGGCCGCGTCGTTTTGGTTAGCCATGTGCTGGACCGTAATCTTCTGCGAGTACATGTTTAGTCGCGCCGTCGCGTTGTCGACGTTGGCTTCGACTGCCTGCAGCTGCGATTTCAGCTTTTCGGTCTCGATCAAGGAACTCGCCGAATTTAACTGCTGTAATATCTGCTGTTTCTGCAGGAGCAAGCTCGCCAAAGCCTGGTTCGCTTGTGTCATTTCGGTATTAAATGACTGGTACATATTCTGCACCATGGCAAACTTCGTGAAATTGTTGGACTGAAACTGAATAGGATTGCCGAACTGATCTTTTAGCTGACTGAGGTCCTGGTACAGCCCGTTGGCAGTATATTTTAGGGCCATATACCCATTAGCTGTTTGCTGAAATCCGGCGACCGTAGTTCCTACTCCATTCATGGTTCGCTGGATATCAGCCAAGATGGTGTTGAGCGACAACATGTTGACGTAGGTCTGCGGATTCCCTAACCGCTCGAGTGCCTGGACGTTCTGACTGATCATGGTTGTCAGTTGGGCTATCTGTTGCGTCTGGTTCTCCAACATCTGCGCGTACTTTGCGATGTCCTCCGCATGCTGCACAGCCTGCACTACGCGATCGACGACCTGCTGGATCACGTTTTCGGCGGTATTAATCGCGTCATATACAGGAATCCCTGCGGCGTGTGCGGCGTGGGTTCCGGAGGCAGTCAACACCAGCACTAAGAAAAGCGTCAGTATGGTTTTCATGCTTATTCAATGATCGGAATCACCACATCACGTTGCACACGAATTACCCCGTCCGGATCTTGATGTTCCGGAATAGTTGCATTGTAGTATTTAATTTCCCCCTCGGTATCGGTCTTACTGGTTCGCTGGCTTTCCTGTTGCGCCCAGTAACTCCGCTTCACTTCATCAGAAATGCCTTTCGCGTAGCCTTTGGCAAAATCGATCGGTACCTTGCGCACATCATCCCCGGCTCCCATTAATGGATCCCCCTGGTTGGTTAACGCTTCGGAACCTGTTCCCTGCATCGTTAGTTGACCTTTCGGCGCTGTCGGGCCGACAGTACAACCAGCTAGAATTAGACTGATTAGCAGACCAAGACGCTTCATAAGATTGGCTCAGTTGCAGATTCCTCCTTGGCACAAGCGATGGCTCCTGATTCTTCAATGATCCCGCTGACGATGTCGCGGTACTGAGAGAGCGCTGTCTTCCGTTGATCGAACGTCTCGTTGTCGCTCGAGGCCGCATAAAGCAGTTCACGGGAAGCAACATTTTTCACCGTTCCAACTAACCGGCGCAGCCGGTCATTGGCCACGTAGGTAAAGGCGCTGAAGCGTTCCCGCGGATCCATGAGCTCCGGTAACGGATAGTTATTGATCGTCTCCATGGTTTTAGGGGAGAGGCTAAGCGCTTCGCCGATCTCTTTAACGTCTTCCCGACTCTGTTGAGCCGTGATCATGAACATTTTGGAGTTGCCAATCATCGCACCTCTTACGGCCGAATCTTTGATGATGTCGTATTGCTGAACGACGGCCAGGATGTTGCACCCGAACTTCCTCATCTGGCGGTAGTATTCCTGAATCATCTTTGTACCTCCGGGAATATCGAGCGTGCGCGCGGCTTCTTCGAAGATGGCGATCTTCGGGACTGACCTCGGCATGGAAATGATCTTCTGCCGGCCATAATTCGCCACCAGAAAGTTAGCAGCCGCTTTTAGCTCAACCGCATGCTCTGGGATCTGTCCCAGCTCGAAATGAGCCACCCGGCCATCGATGCGGATATTGCTCACCCCATCGAACAAACAGCCCTTCTCTCCATCTCGGCTCCAACCACGTAATAGTTTCCCAATCCGGTCAGACTCTTCTTTCTCTCGCGCGCCACCCGTCGGGTTGTAAAGCAACTGTTCCACCAGCGCGCTGTGGGTAGGAAACTGCG
>Ga0210397_10002587_pt1 | contig 11368 bp, 14 predicted proteins | sample IncBWH2OmetaG_FD_160126 | JGI IMG/M metagenome (GOLD analysis project Ga0210397, IMG submission 160126) | Forest soil microbial communities from Barre Woods Harvard Forest LTER site, Petersham, Massachusetts, United States - Inc-BW-H-2-O ...
AATTGCCGGAAAAATTAGCTGGGACAAACCCCGTCCCCAAACCCATAACACCCAACCCTCAATCCCCCACCCAATCCCCCACCCCCACCACCCCTTACCCCTTGCCTCTGGTCCTTATATATATATATATAGGAGAACTGACCCGGAAGTATGAGACCGGGTTCTGAAGAATCGAGAGTCGGCGCCCAACATCTGGCTGCCCAGCGAGCCCTTGGGCTTCCAGGTTATCCAGAGTGACAAAATTTGCCAACAGGAGGCCCCATTGCGTCCCCAGGGGATCCTGGAAGGCTGCGGAACTGGATTGAATTCCTGTTAAGTCGCGCAGAAGCTAGGCGTAGCGCCACCGGTGTTATTCAATCGGAGCTTTTGGAGCAGCGCTACGGGTCCCTGTTATCAACAATTACTCCGCGAAGAACAGTTTTTGTTTCCCGCCTCCATGGTTCCCCGCCCGCAATCATTGTCAGTACCTTGTCTACTTGACCTCGATGGCCAATCACGTATCCGCTCTGCCTCCGCCAGTACGAACGACAGCGCTCGGAACTCTATCCGTGAATGAAAAGTCAAACACCATCGCGGGCAGGAGCAATTCATTTCGGCTGCTTAAGAGTCTCAATTCGATTGTCGCGGGCGGATGCTCGAATTTAAATGTCTCGGTTACAAAAGCAAGTCTATGATTAACTCGCACGCGTGTCTTATAAGGAACGAAAATTGGGTTGTGTGCTCCTCCAACAACCATGAGAACTGCACAACGACTGTGTCCCACCTCAAAATCGACACTGGTGCCACCGTGTTCCAACCAACACGCTCGAGCTATACCTTCTTTCAACTCATGGCCTTCCCAGTCAGGAAAGACCAGATTCGCTGTTACGCTCTGCTCATCTAACACTCTTCTTTCACCTGAAGGCTCGTTTCGAAAACATGCAACGAGAGCTGTGACGTCGGAAGTGCCGCCTTTGCTATTTCTTTTTTCCAACAGCACACCGTCCAACGACGAACCTGCAACGATAGCGGTTCGAGTTCTGAGAAAAACAATATTTGACGACTTGATTGTCCCCGTCGGAGCCGGCGGCGGGGCTTGTTGTGGCTTCGGTTCCTCGTACTGCGAAGGAGGATGCACAATCACCTGTTGAGTAATACTCGGATTGGCGGTTTGAGCTAAAGACGGGCTTGCGGTTTGTTGAATCGATTCGACCAACCGCTTCGGTTTCTTGATAGTCCAGCGAATGAAAGTCGCAACCCCACCGATTGCCACGAGGAGTGAAGGAACGAGCCAATACAAATTCTTCACAACCCAGTCTGAAGTCACGGCGGAAGTTTACCAGCAATCGCGGCCGTGATGCGGAGTCGGCAATAGCTTTCGTTGCGCGAAGGGAGCGTCGTCCCAACCCAAATGAGCCTATAAAATGAAGATCCGCGCAATATTTGATCCGAAATGCAAAACGCAACTAGGAGGAGCCGCACCGGTCGAGATAATTTCCTAGTATCCGGACTAGGCCGGAGCTCCAAAATTCCTAGGCTGGTGCTCCAAACGCATCCCCGAGCTATCCTGGAGAGCTGCTGAGCTAGCTTAGAAGATGGTTCGAATCAGAATATTGCAAGCGAAAAAATATGAGAATTCAACACACTGAGGCATAGCCAGTCTGTACAATTTCCTAACCCCAACCCCCTGAGAAACAATCCCTTCTGTAACACAATCCCCCATCCCCTAATAAACAATCCCCCATCCCCTAATAACATACATCAGTTAAATAAACCCCCGGAGCGGGATAGCCCGTTTTTGTGAATGGAAATCCCTGCTACTGCATCTATGACGAGCCGCTTCCCTTGGTCAACCAGCCCTGCACGCGACAGCCAGAAGCTCTGGCTGAGGCGTCTGTCAACGGCTGCTTGACCTCGGACTTTCAAAGGAATTCAAGCGGATTCGGCGTGGCCATTGGGCCCACCCCGAAAGCGTGTTCGTCGAAGCTCGTGGCCGTGAGCCGCGATGCGGCGGCGGCCGTTGGAGCTGCAACTCCAGAAATCTTACGCGCCGAAAATCCCACTGAGCTGGCGCGGTGACATGCCGGCTAACGTAGCTACGATTCGGCGGGTCGCCCTGCCCGGCTCGAGTTTGTTTCAACTCTTCAAAGAAAATACGTCAGCTGATACTGGAAAAAGCCCCGAACGTACGGAAGTCAACCCATCAGCTTAAATTCCAGACCCCTGGCCTTAGTCTGCGTATCGGTCGCGCAACTTCAGGCTCAATCCGATTCTGATCAACACATTTTTTGAAGGCGCATAGGTGTTCGTTTGGCGGCAACGAGCAAGGCGAAGTGCCTTCGAAGGATTCTCAGGGCTGCTGCGACTTCTCCGGTGATGCTGTAGCCAATGTTTATCGTATGGCAGTGAAGCAGCTAGATGGATCGAAAGGGACGCAATTTTAATAAGGGAGGAAATGGATGAAAGAGCCTTTTGGTGAAGCCTGATGGTGCGAAGTTCATCTCCGAAGCCATGCATCGCGACGAAGATTACGAAGCCACCTTCGAAGGTGAAATCAACGGCAGGATCAGCGTTGGCTTACGCGAAGCCGACCTGGACAAGCGTAACCGCTACCGCAGCAAGGTGTACGAACCGCTTGCGGAAGGACGACCGAAAGTAGGACGTAAACCGGCCAAGAGGATCGAAAAGAAGTACGGAAAGAAAAATCTTGGCCCCTACACGGATTTCGAGTGGGGTGTTCTCGCAGGCAGGCACTACGCTCTTCGCTGGGTGCTGGGGTTCGAGTGGGAGTGTGGCGACACCTAAATCACGGCACGGCACAGCAACACTGGGTCGGTTTCGCGACAGGAGTCTTTTATTGCCAAAATAGCGCTTCCAAACCGGGAGCTATCCACAATACAAGGAAAGTGCGACGGCTAATCGTAAAGGAGATAGAGACCAATCTGTACAATTCCGACAGAGAAAGGCTAGTCGCATGCCATTTCTCACTAGCAGGATGACGGGCCTAATGGTTCGTCGGTAAGAATTGCTCGGAGCGACTTTAGATCTCGGAGGAGACAAGTTGAAAGAAACTGTACTGGTTTATGTCGTTGGTAATGAAGAGCAGTGGGAGCTTCCGCATTACCTCAGAAGCACGCCCGGTTTTCAGGAATCGGAAAGAATGAGTCAGGCCGTGCGTTTTTTTTCAGAAAAAGAAGTGGCCTTCCGCGGTGGTGTCGACGGGCTCGAATATGATCTCCCAATTCAGTGGCCAGCGACAACAGGAGGGCGAATCGTTGCACCTCCGGCCGCCGCTTCATCGCTCTTTGATGATTGGGTAGCGAGAGGGCGCCCCCGAGAGTTTGGGTGGCGATACAAGCATATCGAGCTCTACCGAGCTGCTACGGAAGCAATAATGATTGCATTGAGCCTAGAAAAAAACCCGGCTAGCCACTCAGTGATTTCTCTTACACCTGAACTGGACGAGATTCCACATATCTTCCAGAGACTAGAGGCCGGGGAAATCGTGGAGATGGATGTTCAGGTGAAATTGCGTTTCTGTTACGTAGACGACGATAAGTTCTTTTACGCCGGGAACGATTATCGTGACTTCGGTCTTTCAATGTGGTGCGAAAAGACGGTTCACGACTTCAAGGTAAAAGCCGAAGTGCAGGCAGGAGAAGCCCCACAGCGTCCTGGAGACTGGTATACATCGAATCTTGATAAAACAAAAGGAGAAGGCATGATTTACGACCATGTGATCGAAATTGTCATGGATGATGCACTTTCAGCACTTGATGATAAGTACCGTGAAATGGTCAAAGAACTGCACACTGTGCGAAGGATGTATATACCGCAACGAACGAAAGACTCACAGGAATGGTATTTGCTCGACTTGCTATGGAAACGTGCGTGCGTTCAAGTTGAACGTTGCGGCTCGAATGGATACGTCGGTCCGTACTGTAATTGTGCGTTCAACTTACTATATGGAGTTTTCGGCATAGATATACTTGCGTTTTTATTCGATCAAGCCTGGTTTCCGGGAGCCCTCATTACTCCGTTTCGTGTCCAACTCTTTCTTGAACGCCTCTCAGTCCTCGAACGAGCTGTCGACGAATTGAAGGATGGGACAAAGACACCGGTGCTATTGCCGGAAACCGCTCACTACATGGATGATCGGATGGGTCCGAAACTTACTTACTTCGATGAAAAGAAGCATCGCCTTCTTCTTTCAGCCAGCTTGCATGAGTTACGAGACTTCGGTGCGCTTGGACTTTCGCTTCAAGGAAAAGACAAACCGCTTCCGGTCGGCATCCATATGCCTCTGATTCTCGACGAGGAGGTGGAAGAGTTGTCAGCCAAGCAAAAATAACGTCCACCGATTAGGGGAGTAAACAACAGGTCTGTGAATCACCGGGGACGCTTTCAGCTGAGGAAATCAGTTTCGCTGATGGGAAACGACAAGGATCTCGAAAGGGCAGAAGCGTCCCTTCAAATTTTGATCATAATTCTCCGAACCTCCCAGATGGGCAGAAATGGCGATCTGCGCCTTACATGGGTCTTTTGTTGACCGAAATGGCCGCGTCCAAACCGGGAGAAATCATCACGGTAGGCATGAATGCTTTCAAGAATCAGTGACCCGCAATGCCGCAACGAGGATGCTCTGCAAATCGGGGAATTATGAAGCGGAAGGCTGGCTTGGTACGGAAGAGTTGAATAGAAAAATGATGTCGGGATCCCCCGGATTTTTTCCTTGCCAGATAACAATTGCAGCGGCCCAGTCGAAAGAAATAGAGCACATGGGCGGTGTCATCGAGCTTCAATTGGCCAGGCCGAGCCAAGAAATCGATGATTGCCGGGCAGCGGAGTAATGGCCCGAGGCTTGCACAACATTTTTCGGCTTGCCAAACAAAAAGTGCAGCGGCCCACTCGGTGGAAAGGAATCCGATGAACCGGCCGCCCCGAGCTCGACTGCTCGCAGCGGGGCAGCGTCGCTCAAATAACTCACAGCACGACGGTCGGGCTTCATAGGGCAGCCAGGAGCAACGAAATGAGGGATTCAGTTTGTCCAACGGGGGTTAGACAGGTTGAATCCCGCCGGCATTGGCAAATTATCGTTCCCTGTCATTTTCCTCCTGGCGAAAACAAAGCAAAAAAAAGCGGAAGTAAGTTCGCATCCTTCACTCACCTCCTTGGCAGGCGCTCTCTCGATAACAGCTCTATTAAACAGCGCCCAGCATTTCTCGACTAACGCGATATCTGTGTTACATTGCAGCGAACTTCTTCCTGAAGGGAGCGGGTGCGGTCATGATCAAGGAAATGCCGCCGCTGGAAACATTTATTACTTTGATGGGCGCACTGCGTCCCCTCCAAACTCTCGCCAGCGGCAAGCGAAATCAGCTTCTCCGGCAACTATACGAGGCCGCTCAGGAGAGGCAATGGGAGGAACGAGATGTGAAACACACCTTGGAAGAGGGTTCTGAAAATCGCCGGTATGGGCAGGAGCTGACTGGGCTGTTGTCCAAGTTGAATGACGCCTTGGCAATCATGAAACAAGCGTACGTAAAGAATGGCACTCTGATATTGGAAATCGAAAACGAGTACATGGGCCACCTACCTGAGGGATTCGGAACCATGGAACAAGCAATTAAGCATTTGGAGGCATTGATTCGAACTGCGAGTGAGTTGACAGGACTGGCTGCGTTTAAAGTCCATCCCGACAAGAGAAACACTCGAGAAAATAACCTTGTTGTTCAGCACAGAGAGGTAATCGATCACTTCACTGACGACGGCGACAAACATTTGGACCGTATCCCGGGAGAAGGATTTAAAGCCTTAGATCGCGACCTGATCCGCAAGGCCGCGGAAATTCTGGATGGATTTCGCACGGATAAGGGGCATAAACTTCAGTCTTACCCCGTCATCATCCAGAAAGTTTTTGGATTCGTTCAAGACGAGAGCAAGTTGCCGAGCGAAGAGAGCATCCGCAAAATGCTCGGTCGAATAAGAGACGAAACGCGAGCTCCACAAGGAGCCGGTCACACTAAGATCGTCGATGGCGCCAGCCATTAAGAACAGCTGCGGGGAATCGCCTTAAACGCCATTTCTAGGCTCCCTAGTTTACCTGGACAAAATTCTTCCGCCTAATCCCTACCGAATAACTTTTTGGCCGGACTATTTCACTCTAATACCACTCACATTAACCAGAAATGGACTGTAGAAAATTAAATATCTGACATGCAGAGTAGTCCCATGCTCAGAAAGGCGGAGAAACTTTCAGCGGCTAAAACTGCTGCAAAACAAATAAGCCCCAAAATGCGCGCTGCCCGGGAGGCGCTCGCGCGTCGGCAAACTCGTTTGGTTACTCCCGCAGGCCATGACCGGGGCAGTGGCTTGAGCATAACCAGCGCTGCGTGGTCCGCTTCGGAATGCATCAAGCGGATCAGAGAAGCGGTCCGCACCGGGCCGAAACAACTATCGCACGACGGGCTCATTGCGGCCTGTCGTGACATTCACGAGTATGGCTGCCACTACTGGATCGATGCTCGCCCGTTCTTCATTGAGGTCAAAGGGCGCGTCAAACAGCACCGGATAGCAGGCGTTCGCACCTTAAAGGAGGCGTGGGCCCGAGTTGGCTGCTCAGATTCTTGGGCGCGAAGGATCGTGGCCGGAACCGCCCATCTTTCGAATAAACACAAGCGCGCGGAGACTGATTCGCCTGGCCAAGGGAGCGGTCCAGTTGCTCGAAAAACGCGCACCGACCCGGACTACGCCGATTCCATCGTGTTTTTCGCAATCCGACTGTTGCAACCGCTGATGGTTCGCAACCGAAAGCGATTCGTCCAAATTTGTATCGACCTAGAAGAATTCTTCCGCAAAGGAGCTGAAGGAGACTATGAACAAGCCAAAGCATAAATCGAAAAAGCGTGATCGGCGCCAGGCAGCGTCAAATCTCACTCGCGTCGAAATAGTTTGGACCGACCTTGAATTCGCCCGGGAAATTGGAAGGGCCAAGCAACAAGGAGCAAAGAATCTTCCCAACGAAGCGCTGCTCGCCCTTTGTAAGGGAATAGTGACGTATTTCGGTCATTTCTGGGCAGACGCGCGGCCGTTTTTCGTCGAAGTGTGGGCACGAATTGAAGACAAAAATTTCCCCTACACCAAACGCGAAGCTTGCGACCGGATCGGCCTTTCGGTGCGCTGGGCCGAAGAAATCATTGCCGGCACCGCAAGACCTCTGGGAAGCCGCAAGAATCCAGTGCCACAGGACTGGACGAACGCTCATTACATCGCAGCGATCACACACCACGCGGAAAAGACATTGCGGCCCTTGATCGCAAACCGCGAGCAGCACCGATATCAAAACATCTACAAGCTTGTTCGGCTACGTTTCGCCGAAATGAGGAGCATTAAGCACATCGACCAGTTGGAAAACGCTTCAACTAAAACAACGGAGGAGATGAATTGAGACCGACAGCATTTTCTATTTTGAGGTCCCCAGGCAGCAAAGGTTGGTTTGTTCCTTACGCTGAGAGGTTCTGCCGAAAAGAGCGACCCAAAACGATTGTGGAGCCCTTTGCCGGTAGCGCCGTTGTATGTCTTACCTTGCTCGATCGCGGTTACGGTCAGCGGCTCATATTGGCGGAAAAGGATCCCGAGCTACGCCAGTTTTTCACGTTGCACTCCACGATGCGAGGCTTGCGATGAGAGTGCGAAGCTGGACTCACAAACTGTGGACGATAGAGCCTCACGAGCAGCTTGATTTTGCCATCAAGAGCGTGGAGGCGATGGCAAAAACCGATCCCGCATCCTCAATCCTGTTTCGCACGCACCTGCACTTTAATGGAATCATGAAGGGCGGGATATCGATGCGCACCGCAGCGCCAAACTGGTTGCCAATCAACTTAGGTACGTCTCTAGAACTCTTGTATAAGGCTCGTCACAAAATCCAGATATTCGGCGATGCCTTTGAGGCACTCGATGCCGCGAATCGTCGCGACAGTTACGCCTTCGTGGATCCGCCTTACACCGTTAGTCGCCATTCGGCTGGGCACAAACTGTATCGCGAGAGTGAAGTTGACCACGAAGCCTTGCTCCGGTCGCTCGCCGCCTGGAGGGGTTCTTGGCAACTCACGTCGGAGTTTTGTCCTGAAATTCTGAGGATGGCACGAGAGATCGATTCCGAACTTCCCATCCGTCAGTACCTGGTTCCGATGCGCACCGTGATGGGTTCCGAGAAGATGGAACTTGTGATCGAAAGGAGCGCGCGATGATTTGCATTTTGGGTCGTCGTCACATGACTTCGTAGCCTTTCTGTACCGTATGTAAGGAGGGCCGGAAGCGGAGCAGCGTCCGGGATCACGGGAGGTCGAGTTAGGGCAGCAACCTAAGTCGGAATCGCGACGATCGGCGCCAGCGACGAAACCTCTCGTGAAATTCAACTGCTCCGGTGGAGGAAGGTGAAGGAAAAAAAGAAATCACAGTGTAGTGAATCTTGCAGAGCAATGCTGACTCATTCTTTATATTCAAAAGAGGAATGAAGGCGCATCACGCCGCTGGAGGGTTTGATTGTCGCTCGCATCCTCAAAGCAATGAGGAACAAGGAGGAATGGGTACATGGAACCAGTCTGGTCGGTTTACGAGAACCGTATTGTCATCAAGTTGGATCCCGTCCCTGAAAACGAAAAATCTGCGATGGAGGGTTTTTGTAAGAGACTTGAACATTCCGAGGTCGAGGGACCAATAGCGAAAGAATGTGGCTATATATTTAGTGACGTAAACTGCGATCTGCGTCTTCTTCACCATCTCTTCGGAGCGGACATAGTCGGTTACTTGTTTGATAAAACGTGGATTCCCATTGCGAAGCCGGTTCCGACTATATATTTCCCAAGAGAGTTTATCCCGTCGGACGCCAAATTCGGGGCCAAAATCCTGTTTTCAATTTCGTATTCGGCTGACGAAATGGAAACCTTGACAGGTGTACGAAGCGAGCCTGGCAGTGAATGATCGTAGTTTCCCGGTCGAAAGGCAGCATTTGGCCTTATGGCTTCTTGACCAGCGGTCCGTCGATCCGCCGGTCAGCCCGGCTTTCACTAGCCCTTTCTGTGACTTAGCGAGAAAGCATCGCAAGATCGCTGCAACATTAATATGGATACGAATCGACTGGATCCGGCCGACATTTTGACACCCAAGCAGCTGGCAGCAAGGCTGCAGGTCGGCGTCAGCTGGATCTACGAAAAAAGCCGCCGCCGGGGACAATCGGCGGACAGGCCAATTCCCTGCCTGCGAGCCGGCAAATATCTGCGGTTTTATTGGCCGGATGTGTGCGAGTGGCTGCGAGGCCATGAATCAAGTCCTTGACTCCAAAGGATTTCAGCGTCCCCATCGTCAGCGTTGTAAGAGGGACAGGAGGGCTGGCCCTTGGGTACTCGGGGCCAGCCATTTTTTGAGAGAACGCAGTGCGACATCAAAAGGGGAACATATTTCGAAGCGGGCGGTCGTGGTTTTTCCGCTACTGCGACGACGTCGTCCAGCCGGATGGCTCGATTAAGCGAAAAGTGATTTGCAAGAAACTGCCTGTAGCGTGTGCGGACCAGTATCGAACCAAGGCTAGTGTGAAATCCTTCGCGGACGAAATTCTCGCTCCAATCAACGCAGGAAAGACCAACGCGCAGAGCACCATGCGCATCGTGGATTTTGTCGAGCGGATCTACTTTCCCGAGTATGCCGATGTGGAGCTACGACCCAGCACTCGCAAGGGCTATCGCGACATGTGGCGGGTTCATATAAAGCATCGTCTTGAAGAGATGACGCTGCGTGATTTCCGCACGGTTGATGGCCATGAAATGCTGAGGGAAATCGCAAGGGACGGAAAACTCGGACGCAATTCTCTGAAGCACATCAAGTCGTTCCTAAGCGGCGTTTTCAAGCAGGCCAAACGGCTGGGGATTTTGGACGGGATAAACCCAATGCAAGATGTCGGCATTCCTCACTCCAAACAACCGGCCGACACCCATGCCTACAGTCTGCCGGAAGTCAGGAAAATGCTCGCGGTACTTGACGAACCAGCGCGGACGATCGTTTTGACCGCCGCACTCACTGGATTGCGCAAAGGAGAGATCCGCGGTCTGCGTTGGGAAGACTTTTCGGGGACAGAGCTGAGCGTCAAACGATCGCTGTGGAACAGTAAGGCGACGGAACCGAAGAATCCGCGGAGCAAGGCTTCCATCCCCGTTGTGAAGCAACTAACGGAGGCGCTCGAAGCGCACCGTAAGCGGATGGGGAAATTGGCGGTCGGCCCAATCTTCCAATCTGGAAACGGCAGCCCGTTGAATCTGGACAATCTCGCGCGGCGGATCATCATTCCGGCTTTGGAACTGTGCGAGTTTTGTGAACAGCGGAAATCAAAGCACCAGACCGATGATCATCAGTTCGTACGCGACAACGGGTTCCCCAGGTGGCATGGATGGCATGCATTTCGACGTGGCATCGCGACGAACCTACATCAGCTCGGTGTGGCTGATAAGGATATCCAAGCAATTTTGCGACACAGCAACATCGGAATCACAATGAATATCTACGTGAAGAGCGTCGCTGAATCGCAGGTAGATGCAATGGATCTTCTTGGGGAAGAATTCGAGAAGCAAAATATCATTGGAACTGTCCCCCAACAGAAACTGCAAGTGAACTAGACCCCGCGAGTCGTCCGCTTTCCTCCGTTTACGGGGACATCGTATCGACCGATCTGCGAGAAAGCTCCGATCCGAATAGACACCGAATCTGTACAGTTCCCTGCCGGGTCCACATTCCAGCTACGGCTAAATCAAATGAAAGAGAGCGAAAGATGGTGAAGGCACACGAATTAATGAAGGCATTGAGGCTGGAAATAGAAGAAATCAGTGATGCTGAAGACCGGAGCATCTCCGAATGCATGGTGGTGGTTATCTCGGCATTGCTCGTCTAGCTTTGTTTTGCGTCCTGCACATGGTTTTCCCTGGTTTTTGGGCAGCTCTTGGACCCAAGTTTAAGCGCGGAGATCACTTCCTACAAGCCGACTTCTCGGGACTAATCTCAGTATAGACGCCCACATTTGCTTCTGGACAATACCTCACCGAGGAACAGCTCGGTGCCGAGAGCATCGCCTTATCGCCGCCTTTGACACAAAAAAGGTAGATTGTCATAATGCCGGAACTTGTTCTCTGTAATGGGAGCTTCCTATGCCAGACAATCCTCAATCGGAATCGCCGAAGCCGTCCCGCCGGTCCTTTCTATTGACTACTGGAAGTACCGCCGCGGCAGGTGTCGTAGGAGCTTACCTGCCAGTGGGCGCGAACATCCTTATTGAGCGGAACGACAGCAGCGCGGGAGTCACCAGTGAAGCGAATGTCGAGGGAGCGCTCCCGATCGTCTT
>Ga0210397_10002589_pt1 | contig 11358 bp, 8 predicted proteins | sample IncBWH2OmetaG_FD_160126 | JGI IMG/M metagenome (GOLD analysis project Ga0210397, IMG submission 160126) | Forest soil microbial communities from Barre Woods Harvard Forest LTER site, Petersham, Massachusetts, United States - Inc-BW-H-2-O ...
CTGCCGAAGGTGTCATTGACATCAACCAGACCCTCGAGCAGTTGGGAATCGACGATTCACCCGAGCCGTTGACAAAAGAAGAAAAGCAAGCGCGTGTTGTTGATCTGCTGCGCGCGCGTTCTGGTGTCTATCACCCGGCATATATGGAAACAGCATCAATGAAGAAGAGCCGCCCAGCACGCGGGAGCCACGCGCCAGGAACCTTCTGGTACTACAACAATTGGGACTTCAATGTCCTTGGTACCATCTTTGAGAAAAAGACAGGTTTGAAGATCGGCGAAGCCTTTTATCAGCGCATTGCCAAGCCGATCGGGATGCAGGATTTTCAGCCAGGCGATGTCTATTACATCGGAGGGCCAATTTCGGTTCACCCCGCCTATCCCTTTGAAATCACAGCGCGCGATTTGGCGCGCTTCGGATTGCTCTATCTGCGTCACGGTCGTTGGAACAATCAACAGATTGTGCCCGAAGCCTGGGTCGAAAAAAGCACCCACGCCAACGAGATGGTGAAGGCCAACGGAGTGGATGTTGGCGGCTACGAATATCTCTGGTGGGTGGACTACGGTGGCGTGCACTTCCCGGAGGTCTCGCTCCCCGGCATATTTTCCGCGCGGGGTGCGGGCGCACACTTTCTTTTTATTCTCCCGACCCTCGACTTAGTCATCGTGCACCGCACCGACAATGAACCTCCCGTCAAAGACGCGAAAACGATTGAGGAAATGGCCAACCGCGGATCGATCGCAGAGGACAGAGCCCAATTTGGCCATCTTATGAAATTGATCCTCGACGCACAAACTGGTCATTAATCTGCAGCAAGCATTCCGTGAGGGCGCCTCCTGCGATTCGATTCCCAGGGATTACGAGCGGATCGTCGGCTACACGGAAGTTGTCCCAAAACCCTGTGGCCACCGTATCGGTTTGTTCCACCAACGTTTCATGGGCAGATGGTATCGACCCTCGGCGTTGTGGTCACTCCAGCTACTGCGATGGTTCCACTGTTGGACTTACTCACTGAGGAGAATCCTTTCGTTGACCAGTGCCAGCCGTAATCGGAAACTAACTACCAATGCACATCGCGAGGTGCCCACATGAGCCGCAAATTCCTCTACCTGGTACTCTGCGTTCTTGGATTTGCTCTTCCCTATTCTCAGTTTGTTCCATGGGTCATCGAGCACGGTCTGGACATGCGTCTCTTTGTCCGCCAACTCTTCGCAAACCGTATCTGCGGATTCTTCGGCATGGACGTTCTTATTTCCGCGATCACTCTGATCGGCTTTATTCGCGCAGAAGGCGCGCGGCTCAAGATGAGCAGACTATGGCTTCCCATCGTCTCGGTTTTGTTTGTAGGAGTTTCTCTCGGCCTTCCTTTGTTTCTCTACCTTCGCGAAAGCGAACTGGAGAGACGTGCTTCGGCAACTTTCTAGAGAGCCCCCAACGATCGTGCATAGTTCGCAGCCGGGAAGAGCGGCCGCAAGTACCCGCGTTCTTCTATCCCAAAGAAAAAGGGCGCTACCCAGCGGGCAGCGCCCCAACCAATCGAATCTTCACTAGAAAATTTACTTCCCTTTTTTCGGGCCCTTGGCTTCGTCCTTCTTTCCCTTTTTCTTCATCGCGATGCTCCTTTCATCCGCGGCTCGCATGTGCCGCAGTCAATCGCACTTCTCGGGTCATGACGGGCGCTGCCCGCCATGCCATCTCGGTATGTATGCGAGCGCTCTGCGCCGCTGTCAAGAAAATTCCCTCCCAGAGCGTAAGATTTATCTTTATTGGGAGACGCCGCCGGTGTAGTACTTGTCGCGAGTAAGGACCGTCAACCCTTCGCGCTTCACCCGGACTTCCACGGTATGGTAATCATTCGCGCTTTTTACGCCTCGCGGCACGTACGCCAAGGTGTACTCGTTGCGCGCCTCTTCGGTCACCCTCGAGTACAGATCCTGCAGCGATTCCTTCTTGGCCGCATAATACACATCGCCGCCGGTGGCATGCGCGTATTCGGAGAGCCGTTCGAACCTGCGGTCATAGAACGCGCTTCCCACACCCACCGCGAACACGGAGATGCTGTGGGCCAGCACCTCCTTCACCGTATTGTCGTACGTATTGGTGTTGTACTTCTTCCCGCCGTTAACTCCATCGCTGACAATAAATATGATCTTCCGCCGGTTTCTCGGCCGGTCCTTCAAAAGCTCCGCCGCTCCGTACACGGCATCATCCAGCGCTTTCGTGGGCGCCGCAAGAATCTCTCGGGTGGAACCGGCAACCCCGGGCGATCCGTCCGGAGCGTGGCCATTGATACTCGGCCCATTGAACGGCCCGCCGGGAGGCGGCACATTGGTCTGGCTGTCCAGCTTGGTCCGCCTGAGCTCCACTAAGAGCTGGTCCTGGTTGCTGGTGAATCCTTTGCCTGGGTGAAAAAACTGGTCAAATTTGCAAACGAACGCCTCATCCAGATCGCTCATTCCACCCACGATGGCGTCAAGGCTGTCTTGCACTTCCTTGGCGTCCCCCTTTTTCAAATCGTTGTCGATCAATATGACCATCGAAAGAGGGAAAGCCTCCGTAGTAAACACATCGATTCTCTGTTCCACGTTGTCATCAAAGACGCGAAATTCGTCCTTGCCGAGATCGAACACCAGCCGCTTGGAGCGGTCCTTCACGGTTACCGGGAGCACCACCAAATTAGCGTTCACCGTAATCTTTGCCCGCGCGTCGCTCAGCCGAGGCAAGTCCGGCGGCGGCGGGGAGGGTTCCTGGGCCGCTGGAGGAGCTGCTGGAGCAGCTTGCTGGCGTGGCCGCGCCGCGAACCCAAGCCACAAAGCTGGCGCTGCGAAGAATAGAGCACAAGTCGCACTCGCGATTTTTCGTAGACTTTTCATAGACCTAAGGCCAAACTTCCTCTCGGAGTCAGTGCTGGCACCGCCGCCGGCTGTCCCGGCGACGCATCCATCGGACCTCTTGCCAGCATCTTAACGTGGCGAAGAACCCCAGCGGGCAATTTTCAGCCGGGCATCTCTCGTCAAGGAAAGTATACATGCCTTCTCTTAAGAAACTCGCAGCACTGTGCGTGACGCCCCTGCTTGCCGCCGCCATCGCGCTGCCTGCGCTGTCGCAGGAGCCGGAAGTTCAAGGCCCTACGATCAAGGCCAATGTAAACCTGGTCAACCTCTTCGTCACCGTGCGCGACAAGAGCAAGCGCATCGTCACCGACCTCAAGCAAGAGGACTTCAAAGTCACCGAAGACAATCAGGAACAGAAAATCGCCTTCTTCTCAAAAGAAGTGACGCTGCCCATCACCCTGGGGTTGCTCATGGACACATCCGGCAGCGAGCAATATATGCTCGGGGCCATTCAGGACGGCGCCAGCAGCTTCCTGAACCGCGTGATGCGCAAGGGCGACGAAGCCATGATCATGAGCTTCGACCTGGACGTCGATCTCCTCGCCGATTTCACCGACAACCGCTCCGAGCTCAATCGTGCCATTCGTAAAGCACAAATCAACACCGGTGGTGGAGGGGGACCCATCACGCCAGGAACGATCCCCCAATCGGGATCCAAAGGGACGAATTTCTATGACGCCCTCTACCTCGCCTGCAACGAAAAGCTTTCGACGGAAGCCGGCCGCAAAGCCGTCGTCGTCCTGACCGACGCCGAGGACAATGGCAGCAAAGTCCGCGTGGAAGAAGCCATCGAAGCCGCCCAACGGACCGATACCGTCGTCCACATCCTCCTTGTTTACGACCCGCACTACGGCGCCAACGCCAGCATCGCCAAGAAAATCACCGACGAAACCGGCGGCCGCATGATCGTCGTGAACAACGAAAAGCATCTCCAGGAAGCCTTCGACCAAATCTCCGAAGAGCTCCGCAGCCAGTACACCCTCGGCTACTATCCGACCAACTCCGCGCGCGACGGCAAATTCCGCAAAATCAAAATTGACGTCACCGGCAAAGACCTGAAAGTCCTCGCCCGCAAAGGCTACTACGCCCCCAAAAACTGAATCGTCAAAAAGGGGAAGCAGCCGTTAGAACACCCACAGTCACAACTGTCGCATCTCTATTCTTGCGTGCGGACCGGGTACATCCCTGACAGAATAGACCGGCGGTATTCCTGACACTCTTCTTCGGTGCCAGCGCGTTTCCCAAAATTTCTCGTTAAGTCCACGCAAATCATCCTATTTACTGGTGGGCAATTGGTGTCACTGCCGTGATAACTTTGGGTTCCCATGACGAACGGGCGCATCGACATCGGGAAACGACCCCGTGTCACATTGCTGGGATTTACGAAGTATCGAGGTCCCAATAAAGGATCGGGACCTCGACGACTGCGAAGAATGGCGCCCATCCTGCGCATCGCGATTTTGGTCGTCGCAGCTCTTTGCGGTAGCCGGCTTCCGGCGCAAACGAACGCAAGCCCACCGCCCGCGAATAACACGGCTCCAGCGAATTCCTGGGACTTTAACGTGAGCATAAATGGATATTTAGTGCCACGCGGACAATCGTATTTTTCGCCGACATTCACGGGAGACCGCGACACCCTCCACGTAGAAGCGCGGTACAACTACGAGGCTCAGCAGACAGGGTCGCTATGGGTCGGTTACGACTGGAGCGTGGGGAAGAAGTTGGTATTGGAGGCCACCCCCATGATTGGCGGAGTTTTCGGAAATGTGAATGGAGTGGCGCCAGGGCTGGAATTTACGGCCACGTACAGGAAGCTACAGCTGTATAGCGCGAACGAATATATTTTTGACACGGACACAAAAGCCGGCAATTTTTTCTACACGTGGACGCAGCTGACATACTCGCCGAAGGCGTGGTTTGCGTTTGGGTACGTTACGCAACGTACGCGAGCCTACAAGACGCCGCTAGATATCCAGCGCGGCGTACTGGTGCAGTTCACGCACAAGAAAGTGACCTTCGCAACGCAGATCTTTAACCTGGGTCAAGCCGATCCAACGGTGGTGTTGTCACTCGGATACAGCTTTTAGCTCCGAATCTAAAGAAAAAGACGACAGCTGGCGTGGTCAGACACGGAAGAAGAAAATGAAAAATGAGATTTAGTCAGAAAGGCTCTCGCTCTTCAAGGAATCACAGGTCCCCTTCGGAATCGTGGTATCGGACTGCAATCGGGCCCGCTTAGAAATCATGCCGCGACCATCGATCTTTTTTGTTGTTGGTCTCCGCTCGAAACAATGCCGGTTCTCTTCTGGGACATTACGCTGAATTTCGATGCCGAAACCTAGGGAGATAAGTGCTATTGATCGACTACGAGATTTGCTTGCTGGCACACCGTGGTAAAGCGTCGTATTCTTGACGGTCCAAGGTGACTCTGATTCCCTCGATGCGACACTAAGGACAAGGCGCTCCTAGACACGTTCTTAGCCCGCTGAAGAGCGGCGGGGCGCCGTAACAAATCAGGTGCAAGGCGTAAGCATGCTAAGTTCCCCAACATTCGGCGCGAGGGCTCTCGTTTCTCCCGTGTGCTGGGCACTTTGGCAACTGCAACCTACTTCGGGGATCATCCAGTTCTGCGCGCTCGCATTACTTACAATTTTTGCCTTCCCGTTGTGTGCTCTCTCTAGTTCCGCCCCAGAGGGACAACCGAGGGTGAAGAACGTATTGGTGCTGTTTAGCGCCGTTCAATATAGCCAGTCGACCTTGGATCTGATTGAACCCCCGATACGCGCTCGTGTTCCGGGGCCGATCACATTCTATGACGCATATCTGGAAGACCCGCAAGTGGAAGAGAAATCTTATAGGGAGAGCGTGTCAGAGACTCTCCGCCGTAGGTATGCAAAGGTCAGGCTCGATGTTGTGATCGTATCTAACCCCGCGGCACTTCACTTCGCGGTGGAATACCGCGACAAAATATTCCCCGGCGTTCCGATTGTCTTTGTAGGGGTCGGCGCGGGGGATCTCAAAAACCAGAAGATCTGGCCAGGGGTTACGGGCGTCGCAAGCCCTTGGGGTTTTCGGGAAACTATCGATCTAATGCTCCGCCTCGAGCCAGATACGACTACGATCGCAGTCGTCGCGGGCGACACGCTTTGGGACAAGGGATTTGTGGCCGTCGCGCACGAGGAGCTTCTTCGCCATCAGGACAAAGTGGCGGAGATCGACGTTGTGGGACCTCCAAACCATCAATTGTTCAACAGGGTTGCTGCACTCCCTCCTCATACGATTGTCCTATTCCAAGCATATCCACAATTTGCGAACCAACCAGAGTTCGGAACCTGGGATCTTGTTACTGCGATTTCACAGCGCCTGCCGACCTATTCCGTGTTCCCAAGGCTCTGTATCAACGGTTGCATTGGCGGAGCATACGAGGACGCGATAAAAGAGGATTTGTGGACGGCGGAAATCGCTGCGCGGGTGTTGTTAGGTGAACGAGCGGATAACATCCCTGTCGAGTACCCCACCGACCTTCAGGTGCGTGTGGATTGGAGAGCGCTCCATCGGTGGCAAATTCCAGAGTCGGCACTGCCGTCGGGCAGTGTGGTGCTAAATCGGGAACCAACTCTCTGGGAACGCTACCGGAACTACATATTCGCGGCCCTGGCGGTCATCGCCATACAGTTGCTGCTGATTTTCGGATTGTTGTGGCAACGAGTGCGGAAACAAAGGCTCCTATCTGTCCTTCGCGAAAGTGAAAAACGTTTCCGGGTAATGGCGAATACCACGCCTTCGCTGATCTGGATGTGCGATCAGGAAGGCAAGATCGTCTACCTGAATGAACGGCTACTAGCGTTTACCGGCTCCGATCCAAATGGCGGGTACGGTGAACTGTGGAGCACGTCCGTCCATCCGGACGATCTAAAGGTTGTATCGGATGGCCGTTCAAGGGCTTTGAAAAGCCACGAATCGTTTGCAGATGAATACCGCCTGCGCCGCGACGATGGGGCCTACCGATGGATATTCGATGTCGCATCTCCAAGATTAAATGGGGACGGGTCGTTCGCCGGATTCATAGGCTCGGCCGTCGATATAACTGACCAGAAGATGGCACGAGAAGCGCTGGAAAAGGTTAGCGGTCAACTAATTGCAGCTCAAGAGAAGGAACGGAGTCATCTTGCGAGGGAGTTGCATGACGATATTTGTCAGAGGCTGGCCCTGCTCTCGGTTCGAATGGAGAAAGTGACCCAAGACTGGGCGGCCGGGCAGACGCCGGTTGGCGAACAGTTGAAGCAAATCTGGCAACAGTGCTCCACTCTAACCACGGATGTGCAAGCCCTGTCTCACGAACTCCACCCCTCAATTCTGGACAATCTTGGTCTGGTCACCGCCGCAAAAGGTTTCTGCCGTGAAATCTCCGAACATAGCGGGGCAGACGTGGACTTTACAAGTACGAACATGCCCCCCTCTCTTCCACGCGAAGTCTCCCTATCTCTCTTCCGAGTCATTCAGGAAGCGCTCCACAACTCGGTCAAATACAGTGGAGCAAAACGCTTTGAGGTACATCTGCGAGGGAAATCCGGCGAAGTAGAACTTGAAGTCAGTGATGCCGGAGTGGGATTTGACGCAGTGAATCTAAAGGCCAAGGGTTTGGGGATGGTGAGCATGCAGGAGCGAATAAATTTCGTGCGCGGTCGTTTCTCCGTCGAGTCGCGAGTTGGAGAGGGGACCAAAATCATCGTTTCCGTACCACTGATCGAGAGTCAAGAAAGATTAAAGATTAATGAATGAAGGCCGCCAGCTATTGCATTTGCGGATGTGTGTTAAATCGAGTGGCTATCTAACTCCTGAAAGATTCCTTTCCGGATATGACTGCGTCCACAGTAGGAAGTAGCTGGCTTCTGGCTTTTGCTTTCACGACGTAGCCCCAAGCACCCATGCGGCGAGCTTCTTCCACGAGGTCGACGGAAGACTCCTGACTGAAGAAGATTATTCTGGATTCCGGGACAAGTTCACGAAACCGCCGAGCGACCTCGATGCCGTTCATCGTCGGCAGCCCGAGGTCCAATAGAATCAAATCCGGTTTTAATTCCACAGCCTTCTGAATCGCTTCTGGTCCATCGGATGCTTCTCCGATGATTTCCAACTCCGGTCTTTCGGCCAGTGTTAGAAGTACAAATTCTCGAAACGGCTCGAAATCATCGACTACAAGAACCCGTTTTGACGCCAAATGGTTCGCTCCTCTCGTAAAACGTCAACAGTCCGCATTGCCGCCCCCTCTGTACGGTTGTAGCGCCCGAGGAAACGAAACCGCCTAGCCTTTAGCCAACGAATCGAGACCACCCCTTCGCATTTCTACCGGAAGGAATGCCAACGCGGTCGAGCTTCAGCGCCAGTGGAGGGTTCTCATCATACCGCAGTCGGTTTAACACCTGATTAGTCGAGCAGCCGGAAACTGAGGCACCATCGAACACTGACTACGCATTGACCGAGATTCCCCGACCGTTTAACATCCATCTTGCAACCCAAACATGATTAACGAAACGGTCGCCCACTATAGGATTCTCCGAAAACTCGGCTCCGGCGGCATGGGTATCGTCTATGAAGCCGAAGACACCAAGCTTGGCCGCCGCGTAGCGCTCAAATTTATCCCCGAGGAGAATCAGCGCGACAGCCAGACTCTCGAACGCTTCCTCCGCGAGGCTCGCTCAGCATCCGCGCTGAACCATTCCGGAATTTGCACCATCCACGCCATCGAGGAGCACGGCGAGCGTACCTTTATCGCCATGGAGCTTCTCGTCGGCGAATCGCTGGACAAACTTCTTGCTGCCGGGCCATTGCCTATCACGCGCACTGTAGAATTCGGCATCCAACTCGCCGACGCCCTCGACGCCGCCCACAAAAAAGGAATCGTCCATCGCGACATCAAGCCCGCAAACATCTTCGTCTCCGAAGCCGGCGGCATCAAAATCCTCGATTTTGGGCTCGCCAAGCTCCTCCCGCGCCATTCCGACGGTCTCGCCGGCCATACTCTCGACGCACGCGCCGACACTCTGCTCACCAGTCCCGGCATGGCTGTTGGCACGATTCAATACATGTCTCCCGAGCAAGCCCGCGGCGAAGAAATTGACGCGCGCAGCGATCTCTTCTCCCTGGGCGCCGTCCTCTACCAGATGTTGACCGGCAAACAAGCCTTCCCCGGCTCCACGAGCGCCGTCGTTTTCGACAACATCCTTCACAACACGCCCGCAGCACCGGTGACCGTCAATCCCGATGTCCCGCCCGAACTCGAGCGCATTCTCAACAAAGCCCTCGAAAAAGACCGCGACATGCGCTACCAGGTCGCCGCCGAACTACGCGCCGACCTCAAACGCCTCCAGCGCGAAATCGATTCTGGCAGCCGCCTCGCAAGTACACAGAGATCCGCAGCCCGCGTCTCCGCCGTCTCCGAACCACCTTCCTCTAAGCCCAAAGTGACGCCTTCCGGTAGCTCAGTCATCGTCGACGCCGCCAGAAAGCACAAGGTCAGCACCGGCCTCGGCATTCTCGGCATCCTCGTCGTCGTCGCCGCCGCCGCCTTCGGCATCTACTCGATTTTTCTCCGCACTCGGCATGTGCCATTCGAGAACTTCACGATCGAGAACCTTACCAACAACGGCCATGTGGCTCACGCGGCTATCTCACCCGACGGCAAGTATCTTCTCAACGTCCACGACGAAAGCGGTTTGCAGTCTCTTTGGCTCCGCCACATTCCAACCGCAAGTAATACCCAGCTTCTCCCGCCCACAGCAACGAGCTACTTCGGCCTCACCTTTTCGCCAGACGGCAACTACATTTATTGCGTCCGTCGCGACGAGGAGGAGCACACGCTTTCTTCCCTCTACTCCGCCCCCGTTCTGGGTGGCACGCCTCATCTGGTGCTGAAAGATGTCGACAGTCCGATCACGTTCTCCCCGGACGGAAAGCGCTTCGCCTACCTTCGCCAGGACCACGATTCCCCTAGCTTCGATTTGCTTCTGGCGCACAGCGACGGTTCGCCGGACCGCGCCCTGTTCAAAGAAAAAATCCTTCCGGGAGGCAACAACCATTACACCCCCGCGTGGTCGCCCGATGGTAAGACCATCGTGATCCCTGTCCCTCAGCTTGACCAGAGCTTTAACACTGCCTTGCTTGCGGTAGATGTTGATACCGGCAAGGAACACGTGGAAGCGGCTCCGGCCTCGCGCGTCTATCACTACCCCGCCTGGATGCCTGACGGCAAATCCCTGCTGGTCTCGGACTTTTCGGCTATTGCCGCCTTGAACATCCAACTTGGCATGATCAGCTATCCGGACGGACAATACCGCCGCTTGACAACCGACACCAACGAGTACCTCTATCCATCAGTCGCGGCCGATGGCCGCACCATTGTAGCGAGCCAAATCCAGGAGAAGTTTCAGATTCAGATTGCCAACCTGCCGCAATTTGACGACGTTCATCCCGTTCCGCTTTCTTCTCGGAGCACCGTCTGGTCTTGGGATTGGACTGACGACGGCCGTATCGTGCTTCCACAGTTCCCCGACATTCGCGTGGTTAAACCGGAGGGCGGCGAAACGGTCATCTACTCGGATGCAAATCATTTTGCCGATCAAGTGGTTTCGTGCGGAAATGGACGTTACTTCGTGTATCGTGCTCCAGGCCGCACTGCCAAAGCCGCCTTCAACCTTTGGCGAATGACTGCTTCGGGAGCAGATCCCAAACAGCTCACCTTCGGCTCAGCCGACGCCGACCCATTCTGCTCCACAGATGGCCAATGGCTTTATTACATCGACGAAACGGACAATCAGGCGCTAAAACGCGTCTCCGTGGATGGCGGATCCCCGGAAACCATCCTCAGTCCCTCCAATGGGATCACGAACTTGTCCCCAGACGGCAAGACCCTTGCCGGATATGAAGTTCGCGAACTCGATCACAAGCTGACGCTCAAGCAATACTCGATCGACGACAAAAAAATCTTCTACCATGACGTGGATCAGAACGCCACGTGGCCAATCAAATTTGCTCCCGACGGCAAAGGCGTCGTCTATTCCGTCATCCAAAGAGGCGTCAGCAACTTGTGGCTGCAGCCGCTCGATAACTCGCCCAGCCGTCAACTCACCCATTTCACTTCGGAAAGCATCGCCGCAATTCGATTTTCGAGGGATGGCACAAAAATCGCCATCGAACGTGGCCACTCGGAGTCTGACGCCGTACTTCTTCGCGACGCGGCCCGCTAGGAAAGCACTTTGGGGGCACACCCCGAACGTCTCCAAAAAGTTCGTCATGGAAAATATCGGAAGTAAAACAATCAGGGAGAAGCCGGCCCCGAAGGATTCGCCTGGCCATTATTTTCTCGGTTGGCCCGTGCAAAATACCCACGCCGCGCGCGCACTTGATACCCCTTGTGGTCGGGCACTTCGATGCGAATCCTGTGATAACGCCCGTCGAGGACGTA
>Ga0210397_10002592_pt1 | contig 11347 bp, 12 predicted proteins | sample IncBWH2OmetaG_FD_160126 | JGI IMG/M metagenome (GOLD analysis project Ga0210397, IMG submission 160126) | Forest soil microbial communities from Barre Woods Harvard Forest LTER site, Petersham, Massachusetts, United States - Inc-BW-H-2-O ...
AGACGCGTCGCTCACCGAACGCTCGGCGCCGCCGCCGGCCTCTCAGCCGGGAACCTCCTACGACCACAGGCACAGACTCGGGCGTAGCGACGAGGAGGGCCTGGCTATGGGGCACCCCAGCCCGGGCGTCGCGGTCACGCGGAGTATGGGCTATTCGATCGCGGGCTCGGCGGACGGTCAGGGAGGCCGGGCCAGCTGGGCGACTTGGCCGCTGAGTGGGGGTCGTGTTCGCTCGTTAGAGGTCACCCTCTCGGTGGGCCTGGCGCACGGCGTTACGGGAGGCGCGGGAGACCAGCAACGAGAGGATGGCGACGCCTCCGCGGTGTACTCGAATCTCCGCATCGCGGAGCTCGCCGCGAAGCTTAATCCGACGACCAGCGGGGACACTCGTCCCGGTCCTATCCTTGACTCGTCCTCGGCCTATACGCCGCAGGTCATCGTGGTCGACGTTTGCGCCAGCCGGAACGAGGAGCTTGACCATTGCATGGTCAAGGTCGAAGTGGATATCGATCTCACCTGGCTCGATCCGCGGCAACAGCAGATCGAGAACCGCGCTGCCGCGGGAGGCAGCCACGTCGAACTGGCGCTGAGTGGTCCACCGACCAAGCTTCTTGACGGCGCGGCTGTGTGCCCGGATCCGCACGGGGTCGGCGGCGCGCGGCGCGGGAGCCGGTGTCGTGGGGCTCGTGTCAGTACTCATTTCAGTGTCCTCCTTCGTTGTCGTTGGGCATCGCCGCTTGATGTGTCGGGTTAGCCGCGGCGGTATTTGGCGACAGCGAGTGGCACTGTCACCGCCAGGATCACGAGCGCCCAGATCAGCGCTCGAGTGACGAAATACGGGCTGGAGTGTCCGAGCAGCGCGGGGGCGTGTGGTCCCAGGGTGAGCGAGCGGACGGCGTCGACCATGTAGGTCAGCGGCTGATGGTTGGCGAACACTTGCAGCCATCTGGGCATGGAGCTGACCGGCACGTAGGCGCTGGACACGAACGCGAACGGGAACACAATCATGCCCATGCCTTGGGCGGCCTGTGCGTTGCCGGCGATCAGTCCCAGGGCGATGAACAGCCACTCGACCGCGAACCCGAAGACGATCACGAGCCCGAACGCGGCCATACCCTGGATCGCTGAGCCGTGAAGGCCGAATCCGACCGCGAAGGCCACGATTGTGGTGAATGCCGTGCTCCAGGCAACGAGGGCGGTGTCCGCCATCGCCCGGGCTGTGAGCACGGCAGCCCGCGGGATCGGCAGCGAGCGCAGCCGGTCGATGAACCCTTGGTCGAGATCCTCGGCCATCGCGGCCGCGGTCCCCATGCCTGAGAACAGGACGCCGGTGGCGATGAACCCGGGCACGAGGTAGTCGACGTACGACAATCCGGCAATGTGGATCGCGCCGCCGAACATGTATCGATAGATCAGAAAGAACAGCGACATCTGGATGGTGGCGAGCACGATCAGCTGGGGTGTGCGCGCGTAGCGCAACAGGGCGCGACGTGCGATGGTCACGGTGCTCTTGGCGAGCCCGGCATCGCGGCGACTTGCCGTCAGGGCACTGTGGTCCGCCGCGGAAGCGATGGTTGTCATGAGGAAGCGGCTCCTTTCTTGCTAGGCCGCACGAGCGGCCGTCGCGTAGTGGTCGTTGTCTGCTGGCTGTCCGGTGAGGGCGAGGAACACCTCGTCGAGGTTGGGCTGTCGCAGCGCGATGTCGTCAAGCTCGACTCCGGTCGCGTCGAGCGACTGCATGGCGGTCATCAGTCCGTCACCGGAGTCGATGTGCACGCTCACCCGTCGGGTGGCCTCCTCGGTCTGGGCGACACCGTCACCGAGGCGACCGAGCAGAGCGGCGATTGTCTCAACGTCCTCGTGGTCGCGGACGTGAACTTCGATCACCTTGCCGCCGATCCGCTGCTTGAGCATCGTCGGCGTGCCGGCGGCGACTGCGCGACCGTGGTCGATGATCACGATCTGGCTGGCGAGATGGTCGGCCTCATCCAGGTACTGCGTTGTCAGCAGCACGTCGGTCCCGGACTGCACCAACGCCCGGATCGCGTCCCACAGCTCAATCCGGCTGCGCGGGTCAAGGCCCGTCGTCGGCTCGTCGAGCAGCAGCAACCGCGGGGCTCCGACGAGGCTCGCACCGAGATCCAGCCGCCGCCGCATGCCGCCGGAATACGTACGAGCGAGCCGGTCGCCGGCTTCGACGAGTCCGAGTTGCTCGAGCACTGCCGCAGCGCTGACTTTCGCCACGCGCCGGCTCTGACCGAAGAGGCCGGCGACCATCTCGAGGTTCTCGCGGCCGGTCATCGCGGGCTCGACGGCCGCGAACTGGCCCGCCAGGCCGATTACCCGGCGGACCGCGGCCGGGTTCTTGTGGGCGTCGTGGCCGGCAACGAGGAGTGTGCCTTTGTCGGCTCGCAGCAGGGTCGCCACCATGCGGACGAAGGTTGTCTTGCCGGCGCCGTTAGGGCCGAGGACGGCCGTGACCTGCCCCGGTTTGGTGATCAGGTCCAGGCCATCCAGCGCCGTAGTCTTCCCATATTGCTTAGTGAGGCCGCGGGCCTCGATCGTGGCAGTCATCTAGCTGTCCTCTTCTTGCTGGTATCGATGGTCGGAGGTGGGTGCGGTGATCGCCGGCTCACGGCCGGCCGGCTCGGTGCCCGTCGGAGTGGTCGTCGTCGCCGGCGACCGGTGGAGGGAGCAGGGACCGCCGGTGTGGTTTCCGGAGGTACAGGCGTCGGCGAAGCTGGCGCCGGTCACTCGCTTGGGGCTGCGGTATCCCGCGACCTCGTGATATGCGCTCGGCTTCTCGCTGCCGCTCAGCGACCAGAGCTCGCGCGCGTTCTAGGTGGAGGGGTGATTGCATGTGCGCCACGGTCTCACCGCTCAGGACCGGTCGCGTCGGGTGAGTCGCCAGTCAATCGCCGGTCACCGTCTCGCGTACGACGGGCGGGATACACACGACGAGCTGGTTCGCAATGATTTGCTGCGATGGGCAGTTCTGAGCCGGAGCAGCGAGTTGCGGGACTCGTCGGGCGTGACCGCGTCTGCGCTGTGATCGACCGGCTCCTCGAGAGGGCGGAGAAGGGAGAGAGCGGCTCCCTCGTGCTGCGCGGCGAGGCCGGATTGGGGAAGACCGCGTTGCTTGGGTACGCGGCCTCACGCGCCGCCGGGAAGAGGGTGCTCTCCGTCGCTGGCGTCGAAGCGGAGTCAGACCTTGATTTCGCTGGGCTTCACAGCCTGGTGCGCCCAATTGTTGGGGTGCTCCCGCAGTTGCCTGCGCCCCAGCGCGAGGCACTGGGAGCTGGTCTGGGTCTGATACCTGCCGCGGGTTCAGATCGATTTCTGGTGTCCGCCGGCGTGCTGTCCTTGCTCGCAGAAGCAGCAGAGGAGCGTCCGCTCTTGTGCGTCGTCGACGACGCGCAGTGGTTGGATGCCCCGTCCGCGGATGCATTGGTGTTCACGGCTCGGCGCCTGGGTGCCGAGGGGATCGTGATCTTGTTTGCCGTTCGCGACGGCGAGCGTCGTCGGTTTGACGCCCCGGGGCTCGATGACCTGGTCCTTGGTGGGCTCGATCACCGGTCGGCGCGCGTCCTGCTTGACCGAGGAACGCCCGCGCTGGCGCCCGCCGTGCGGGAGCGATTGCTCGAGGATGCCGCCGGCAACCCGCTCGCGCTGTTAGAGCTTCCCGCAGGCCTCTCAGACGTCCAGCTCACCGGCCGGGCGACGCTGCCCGACGCGATACCTCTCAGCGCCCGGCTACAAGGTGCGTTCAGGCAACGGGTCGAGAGGCTGCCCAGCTCCACGCGGGCGGCTCTGCTGCTCGCCGCTGCCGAGGGAGACGGTGAGCCTGCGATCGTTCTGCGCGCCGTTGCAGCAGTCGGCCTGTCGACCGACTCGCTCGATTCTGCGGAACGGGCAGGCTTGATCGAGGCCGGCGCGGAGAGACTCAGCTTCCGCCATCCGCTCGTCCGATCGGCGGTGTACGAAGCGGCGACGCTTGCCGAGCGCAGACGGGCCCATGCCGCGCTCGCCGAAGCCTGTTCGGCACCCGAGCACGCCGACCGTCGTGTCTGGCACCGCTCGGTGGCGACGCTCGGCACCGATGAGGACATCGCTACCGAGCTCGAGGCATGCGCCGAGCGTTCACAGCGACGCGCCGGACACGCGTCGGCGGCGACCGCATTCGAGCGGGCTGCCAAGCTCAGTGACGCGGATTCGTCGCGAGGCCGGCGTCTCGCCGCGGCAGCCAGGGCTGCCTACGCAGCCGGACAGGTGGATCGCGCCGGTGACCTCGTCAGCCGCGCGCTCCCGATCGCCGATCGCGAGGCGCACCCCCGGTTGCTCGCCCTCAGCGCGGTGATCCGCGGATTCACGGACTCGCTCCCGGAAGCGGTCAGGACATTGTTGGACGGGATCGCCATCAGCCAGGACGCGTCGCTAAGCCTCGAGATGCTGCTCGAGGGGTTTGGCATCACCGTGTATCTAGCCGACTACGACCGTATGCGTGACCTGTGCCAGCGAGCATCCGCCTTCTCGCCCGTCACGGAGGCGGATCGCTTCATCATGGCCGTCCTGGCGGGCGCGGCCGCCGAGCTCGACGGCGACTACACGCTTGCGTACGAGCAATTGGCGCGCGCGATTGACATCGCCGATCGCCTTGACGATGTCCGCTGCCTGATCTGGGTATCCGCGGGCGCGGGACGCGCGGGTAGCTGGGGGGACGGTCTGCCGTACGCCAGCCGTGCGGTTCGCCTTGCTCGCGAGCGAGCGCTTGTCCCCACCCTTCCCTACGCGTTGGAGGCACAAGCATCCCAGCTGCTGGGACGGGGGCGATTTGATCTCGCATACGCGTCCGCGGACGAGGGCCGACGCCTCGCGCTCGACCTCGGGCGACGGTGGATCGCGAGCTGGAACATCGCAGATCTCGCTGCGGTCGACGCGGTCCGGGGCGATGAACAACAGACAAGGGCGCACATCGCTGAGCTGGACGCCCTATCCATGAGCGGTGCCCGGCTGGTCGAGGCGCGCGGCGCGCGAGCGCTCGGGATCCTCGATCTCGGCCTCGGAAGGCCATCCGAGGCGTTGGACCGACTCCTGTTCGCGATCAACACGGTCCGCCCCGAATCCAATCCCTGGGTCGTGCTCGGGGTACCCGACGCCGCTGAGGCTGCCCTCCGCGCTCAGCGACTGGACGAGATCAGAATTCACGTCGACCGGTTCGAGGATTGGGTCGAACGGTTCCCGAACCGCGCCCGCCGGGCGCTGCTCGCACGGTCCCGCGCGCTCATGGAAGACTCCGACGCCGAACGCCACCACGCCCAGGCGGTTGAGCTTGCCGACGCGCTCTCGCCCTTCGATCGCGCCCGGAGCGAACTCGTCTACGGCGAGTGGCTGCGGCGAAATCGACGCCGCGTTGACGCTCGCCGACACCTCCGCGCTGCCCTGGAAACCTTCGAGCAGCTCGCAGCACCGCCCTGGGCAGACCGTGCGCGCTCCGAACTGCGCGCGAGCGGGGAGACCGCCCGTAAACGCGATCCCTCAACGCAAGATCAACTCACCCCCCAAGAACTCAACATCGCCGGGCTCGCGGCCGGTGGGCTCACGAACGCCGAGATCGCAGCACAACTGTTTCTGAGCCCACGGACAATTGACTACCACCTGCGAAAAGTCTTCGCAAAGCTTGAGATCGCCTCACGCGCGGACCTCAACGAACTGGAGCTCGAGTCGCCGGTGACCAACTGACCGGCCTTCACCTACTGCAGTTCGCGAACGCGGCGACCGCCTCGACATGAGGAACCCGCCCGCTGGACGATCTCCCTGAGATGCACGGAAGGCGGAACCCGTCTCAAGAGCCGATCGACGAGCGGGCGCCCGGTGGGTGTGTCCGAGGGGGAACGCTATATCCGACGAGGCCACGCGTCCTGTAGCGCGTTGGTGCGGGCCGTGATCGGGCCTGCCGCTTGGCTGAGATCAAGCTGCATGCCCAACACGGTCGTGAGCTCGGATGGCAGACCCGCAGTCGCGGTCCGACGATCACGCCTCTCGTCGATGTATCGAAACCGCCCCTGGTCGTCCTGGCTACCGATGACGGCTACATGGTGTGCAGAGGGGCGGTCGTCAAGCGTTCAGGATCTGAAACGTCAGCCCGTCCGCGTAACTCGTTTCGGCAGGCACGGGTAGTCGCGCCACCATGGCTGCTTCAAGCGTCACAGAACCCTGCGCTGTACCTCGCACCGGCACGCCGTGACCAACGCGGCCATTCCTACTCGATTCCGGCGCCAGCATCGCGAGCGCGACCCCGCGTCCGCTCGAGCTCGCGAAGCGGCATCGCGCCACACATAGGATCGCTCGCCGGACAGTTGGCGGCGGCGGGCGCCCTCTCAGTCGGGAAGGTAACCTCACGGCCGGCGACTCCTTGCGGAGAGTCGACCCCGTTGTGAGAGTGTCTACTCGTCGGCGCTCGTCGGCGAGGCCGCCGGTTCGCCAGCGTTTGCGCTCCCGCCGGCGGCGCTCGGGAGACGGTAACCACGGTCAGCCTTGACGACCTCGCCGGACTTCGAGAGCCGTGACAGGGTCGTGCTGACCGTCGGCCGCGCGAGTCCGGTCGCCTTCGCGACCTCGCCAGCGGTGGATGCCCCATCGCTCGACAGTGCGGCGAGTACCTTCGCCTTGGTCTCACCTGGCGCCGTTCGCGACGACGCGCGTGCACCGTTCGTCGTCCTGGCAGTAGGTGTTCGGGTCCTCGTGGGGGTCTGTTTCGGAGCATCCGGCGTCTTCGCAGACCGCTTGGCGGCCGGTTGTGAGCTCGTCCTGTTCGGTGTGGGCGCAGAGCGCCCGCGGGGGCCAAGCGCGGTGAGCGCGTGACGTAGCTTGTCGGCCTCGGCGAGCAACTGGTCGAGTCGTTGCTGGATGTCGTGACGGATGCGATCGATCAACTGGTGACGCTCCTGCTCTCATAGGTGGGCTGGCGCCGAGACGGCACCAGGGCAGCATGGTGTCAAATCGTTGGCAGTTGGTCAGGGTCGCGAACCATGGCCGAGCGGCGCGACCACCGCTGCGGTCTCATAAAGCCGCAGTCCCTCCGCGCTGCGGTCTGGTCGCAAAGGATCACCGCGAGGCGTGCAACGTGGCACGCGTCGCATCGGTAGTGGCGTCGCATCAGACCCGCCCGATGGGTTTCGCACTGGGCCCCCGCGAGACGAACGCCGGCCCGCACCCCGGGCCCGGGGATCACGGTCCCGCCGGCCGCACTCACCAGGTGATGTCTCAGAAGTCTCAGACGCGTGCTGGGGTGAGGCGATGAGATTTGCGAGATCGTTTTGCGACACCCGGCCGCCCGTCCCCCACCAGCGGCTATCGCTTCGAGCCGGCGTCCAAGAACGGACGGTCAACGAACCCTGGCGTTTGCCCTATGCAGATCGCGCAGCCGATCCTGTCGTCGCAGGCCGCGCCTGTCACCAATGGGAGGTACGCGGCGACGTCACCGGGCCGAGACTTGCTTTCACTTCCTGCACGGGGAGTCGCGAGCGTCGTGCTGTGCTGGTTGTGTCCCGGGAGGGCGCGCACGATGGCCGGGCCGATCCATGGCTGGCACCGGTGACCAGCGCGGTTTTCCTGTCAACTGGACGCCCATGGCAGCACTCCGTGTCTAGCCTCTGGTCGAGATGGGCGGTAGCGACAGCTCAGCAGGCCGAAGATGATCCCGCCGGCGAGGAAGTAGCCGTCGGTGATGTTGGCTGACCAGATGGCGGACGCGGACCGGTAGTACGCGGCGCCCATCGTTTGCTTGTGTGAGAGCCCGGTGATCCCGTTGGGCAGCAGGCCGACCGCGCGCGTCAGGTCATCGATGAGTCCGGCGGCGCCGCGGAGGACGAGCACCGTGCAGGCGAGCCAGACGATGATCGCGGCGGCGCGGCGCGTCTTGCCTTGCGGCCATCCCCGAGCAATGGCCAGGCTCACCCATACGCCGAGCGGGACTGCGGTCACGGCCAGCACCTCAACGATCCAGCCGACGACCCTGAGCTTCGCGCCCCCGACGTACCCCTCGCCGCCGACCCCGAACGATCCGCCGAGGTTCCAGTAGACGTGAAAGGCGGCGAACACGACGACCCAGGCGAGTGCCGTGTAGGCGGTGCGGACCGGCAACAGCTCATTGCTTGGTGACCGGCGATCCTCGCGGGGGGCCCCTGGAAATGTTGTCAGGCGTCGCATTGCGGTGCTGGCGTTCATCGGGTTGACCTCAGTAGCGATTTGACGTCGGCGACCGGTCCGAGGTGCCGCAGCTTGTCGGGGTTGACGATCGAGTTCACGGCTTGGATCTGGCCGTCGACGATGTCGAGGATGATCACGCTGGCCAGTCGTCCGTGCCGGTCGAAGAACAGCGCGCCTGGTTGGCCGTTGATCTCCTCGCGGCGTGCGTTGAAGCCGCCGAGGAGCGTCTTCAGCCGCACAAACCCTCGCGTCAGCGCGCGCGCCACCTTGCTTCGGCCGTGCAGCGCTTGGGCGATCGCGGGTGCCTTCCCGCCACCGTCACCATGGAGCACCACGTCGTGCGCCAGCAGCTCTTGCAGCCCTTGCAGATCGCCTTCCTCGGCGGCCGCGAAGAAGCGAGTCGCGAGCTGCTCGCGCTGGTGGCGTGACGCGTCGAACCGTAGACGCCGCTGCTGCACGTGGCGACGGGCCCGGGTGGTGAGCTGGCGCGCGTTCTGCTCGCTGGTGCCGACGATCTCCGCGATCTCCGGATAGCGGTAGTCGAACACATCGTGGAGCAGAAACGCGGCGCGCTGCTCGGGCGACAGGCTCTCGAGCAGGACCAGGAAGGCGAGCGACAGCGAGTCCGCCGTCTCGGCCTTGCCGGCCGGATCGTCGTCGGCGCTGGTCAGCAGCGGCTCGGGCAGCCACTCGCCCACGTAGGTCTCGCGCCGGGCTCGCGCCGAGCGCAGCTGGTCGAGCGCCAGCCGCGAGACCACCGTCGAGAGGTAGGCGCGCGGCGACTCGATCCGCTCGCCGGCCGCGCGTGCCCGGTGCAGTCGCAAGAAGCCCTCCTGCACCATGTCCTCGGCTTCGCTGGCGCTGCCGAGCATCCGGTAGGCGATGGCAAACGCCGACGGGCGTAGCGAGTTGAACTCCTGCTCGGTCATCGCTTCAGCCCAGTCCCTGCGCGAAGCCCTGACGCCAGCTCGCGTAGCGGGGCTTCCAGCCGAGCTCGCGCTTGGCCTTCTGGTTCGAGGCGCCCCGCACGTCGGTCATCATGAGCGTTGCCGTCTCGCCGGCCGCCAGCCGACCCAGCCAACGGGGGATCCGCCTAGGGGGCTTGGCATCCAGCGCGTTCGCCAGCACCGGCAGCCAGTCCCGCACAGGCGCGGGCTCGTCGTCGACAATGTTGTAGATGCCCGGCTGGCCGCGCTCGACCGCCACCGCGGTCGCCGCCGCTGCGTCTTCAATGTGGATGTGTGACCAGACGCCGCCGCCGTCGCCGACGATCGGGAACTGCCGCTTGCGGATCGGCGCCGCGAACACCGCATCCGCGGCCAGGCTCACCGACGTCCCCGGGCCGTAGAAGCCGCCATATCGCAGCACCAGGCCATCGCCCCAGTCGATCCTCGTCACCGCCTGCTCCAGATAGAGGTACCCCTCCTGCGCGGTTCCCAGCGCGGCCGGCGGGTTGGGATCGAGGGGATCGGCCTCGGTCAGCACCGGCCCGCCCGTGCGAGCCCATCGAAACGCCCCAAAGCTCTGCGCCACGAAACGCCGCGCCCCCATCGCGCGCCCGGCGGCCAAGAGATGGTCCGTCGCCTCGGTACGCAGCCGGTTGGTCATGATCGCCCCGCTGAAGCGCTCGGGGTGCCGGGCGTCACGGATAGTCATCGGCCCCGACAGCGCCGTGAGCTCATGCACGATCACCTCGGGCTCGGCGGAGGCCACCGCCTGGGCGACGGCGTCGGGGTCCAGCGCGTCAGCCACGACCGGGCGCGCCCCCAGGCTGCGCACCAGGTCCTGCTTGGAGGCGCTCCTGGTCATCCCAACCACCTCGTGGCCTCGCACCACCAACTGCGGGACCAATGCTCTGCCGAGAACACCCGTGGCGCCGGCTAGGAAGACCTTCATGACTGCTCCTCTCGTTTCATCTGTCCCTGGTGAGACGAGACACAGGCGCCGCCTGTGACAGTGCCCAGCGCTCAGCTCGCGCGTGTCTGATCGCCGCGTGGTATCGGACGTGTGACGCGCGGCAAGGCGACTGCGACGACGGGCGACGTGCTTGCGGTCACGATGGGGGCGCCGGATCTGCGCATCGATCAGGCTCACCGCCGCCCCCGCTGACAATCAGGCTCACCGCCGCCCCCGCTGACGCATGGTCAGCGGGAGGTGGCGGGCCGTCGCGCGGCCCGCCACCTCAACGGTCACTGCCGCGCGCCGCGGTTATGCGTGTCCGACCCGGGTCCTCAGGCCGTAGCCGTAGGGATACAGCGGGTTGTAGTGGGGGTCGCCGACGTTGATCGGCTCCTGCGCGAGCGTCCGCGGCCAGGACACGGGCAGCTTGCCCGTGAACGGCCGTACCCCGAACAGGTCGTCGGCCACACCGGCGCCCTCGCTGCCCGGCAGCCACGACGCCACGATCGCGTTGGCCTCGTCGCGCTGCGCGGGGTCGAGGATGAGCGGACGGCCCGAGACGATGACGATGACGCACCGCTTCGCCGCCGCGCACACCTTGTCGACTGCCGCCTTGTCCGCTGCCGAGAGCTGCATGTCCTTGACCGGCCGCGGGACGCCGTTGTCGCCGGGGTCAAACGCCCACTGCGGGCCGTTGACGTCGCCGTAGCCTTCCGAGTACGGAGTCTCGCCGACGACCACGATGCCGGTGGCATTGTGCGGGATCGGCGCCGACGCGTCCTGGCTGTAGGTGACGTCGCCGCGCGCGTCCTGGCGGATCCCGTCCAGGATCGTCGTGCCGGGGATCACGTTGGTCGAGCCGCCCTGCCAGGTCAGCGTCCAGCCGCCGGCCTGGTTGCCGATGTTGTCGGCGTTCGAGCCGGCGACGTATACGTCGCGATGGCCCTGGATCGGCAGCACGTGCCGATCGTTCTTGAGCAGCACCTGGGACTCGGATGCCGCCCGGCGGGCGAGCGCGTGGTGGGCCGCGTCGCCGACCTGGTTGATGTAACGGCGGTCGGTGTAAGGATGCTCGAACAGCCCGAGCTGGAACTTCTTGGTGAGGATCCGGGTGACCGCATCGTCGATCCGGGACATCGGAACCTGACCCGAGTTGACCAGGTCGGTCAGCGTCGACTCGAACATCTCGAAGTTCTGCGGCTGCATGAACATGTCGATGCCGGCCATCACGCCCGCCTTC
>Ga0210397_10002593_pt1 | contig 11347 bp, 6 predicted proteins | sample IncBWH2OmetaG_FD_160126 | JGI IMG/M metagenome (GOLD analysis project Ga0210397, IMG submission 160126) | Forest soil microbial communities from Barre Woods Harvard Forest LTER site, Petersham, Massachusetts, United States - Inc-BW-H-2-O ...
ATAGGAGAGAAACGGCCCAGGCGGTGGTCCGAGCTCATCATCCACGATCACTACCGGTATTCGGTCCTCTGTCGCGCTTAGAACGAGGCTTCTGCAGGCCAATGTTTCATCCGGCGCCAGGATAAGGCCGCGATATCCCCTGCTAAGCGCTCGGCTAACAAAGTTAAGTTGCTTTCCTATATCGCCTTCATCCGCAGGTGCGTTCCAGTAGACGTGCAGCCCATTGGCCCGCGCTACCTCAGCGATGCCTAAGTGCATCGGCTCCCAAAGTAAGGTTCCGGTGGTTCTTGGGATCACGCCGATGGTGGTCGGCTGTTCGCGGCAGCCGCTTGCGATCACGGTGCAGATCACTATCAGAATAAAAGCGATTGTATTGAATCGATTCAAGATTGCCGCGTCGTGGAAAGGAGGCGAAAGCAATTCCACCTTAAGTCTGAGAATTTTCTGCAATTTTCTAAAGCGGTTGAATACCACCACACTAGTACATCTGTACCATGCACGTCGCAGTGTGCTTTCGGTATTGTTCGGGTCGCGTAATAAATCTAGTTTTCCTGACATTTCCTGTGCCTAGCCGGACGGCAAAATGACAACCAATTACCGTGCGCAGTTCATCTTTGGAGAAGATATGACGCAGAAACATAACTTTAGCAGCACTAAGTTAGCTACAGTATCCAAATTCTTCACCGACAACGGAAAGATCGAACCGCGGTTCAGGGTAGTTGCACCAAGCCATTTGTGGGCAGGAGTGCGGCTTGCATTCCTGTCGGTCCTATTGTTAGCCGTTTTGGCAGCAGGAACAAGGTCATTTTCCCAGGTGCTTTACGGTTCGCTTACGGGAAACGTTACGGATAACAGTGGGGCGGTCGTAGCGGGTGCTCAGGTGACCGCAGCCAATACGCAGACTGGCGATACCAACGTTCAGAATTCGGACTCGTCGGGTATCTACCGATTTCCAGCACTTTTGCCCGGTACATACACTGTGACCATTACGGGCCAGGGGTTTTCAAAGCAGGAAACCCCGGGAGTGGCCATCCGTGGGAATGAAGTCACCCGAGTGGACGCACAACTCAAGGTCGGAAACGTGGCGACGGACATTACCGTAACTACAGCTCCACCTCTTCTGCAGACGGACAATGCAGACGTGCACACGGATATCAGCCAACGCGATCTTGCGACTCTGCCAATCATGGGATCCCAGGGCGGAAACTTCCAGGAGCTGCTGCGAACTGTTACCGGTGCAGGCCTGACCGCTGAGACGAACTCGCTCTCGGGTAATCCGCAGAGAGCGATCAACACAAATGTCAATGGGCTTTCGAACCAGGGAATCGGTACCCGTATCGACGGGGCGCTGGACGCATATCCGTGGTTGCCAGCCAATGTGGCGTATGTTCCTCCTTCGGACGCTATCGAAACCGTGAACGTTTCGACGAATGCCTTCAACGCGGAACAAGGCCTTGCAGGAAGCGCCGCCGTGAATGTGCAGATCAAATCCGGCACGAACCACTACCATGGTGACGCGCACTGGTACCATACCGATCAAAACTTCGCAGCTCGTAACTACTTCCAGACCGATCCCAAACTTTTTCCGAAGAAGAACCGAAATAACCAAAACCAGTTTGGTGGTGCCATCGGTGGGCCGATCCTGCGGGACAAGCTGTTCTTCTTCACCGACTATGAACGCGTAACTCAGCGTCAATTAGCCGGACCGGATACGAGGACGCTGCCCACGGCAACGATGATGACGGGCGACTTCCGGAGTCTCCCGGGAAATCCGATCATCTACGATCCGACAACCGGAAATGCTCAGGGTGCAAATAAAACGCAGGTTTCCTGCAATGGTGTGCTGAATGTCATCTGCCCGAACCGAATCGACCCTGCTGCGGCAGCGATGATCAAGTTGTTACAGCCAGTGATCGGGCAGGAGTTTGCGACGAATAATGGGCTGAACAACTGGACAGGCAGCGGAACAGCGTATTTCAATCGCGACAATGCCGATGGCAAGGTCAACTGGATAATAAGCCCAAAATCAATGATCTTTGGCCGCTATAGCTTTTCGAAGACCCTGGTCTTCGATCCGCCGCTGCTGGGAGCAGCAAATGGCGACGCCACCAACGGCGGACAGTTAGGCAATGCGCCGGGTTTAGTCCAACAGGTTGGTTTAGGCGCAACACATACGTTCACTCCGAGTCTTTTATTGGACTGGAACTTCGGATTTACGCGGCAGCGGCTCGGTTCGACCTTCGACCTTACATCAGCAAAGGGTCTTAATGATCTGGGAATTCCGGGCACGAACAACGCTGGAGCACCAGGGGATCCATCACTCTATTACGGTCTGCCGGGATTTATCTTCCCCACGAACTCAGCGGCTCCGGGCACAACGATCCCGAACAATCAGGCCAATTTGGGCAACGCGCAGCCGGCGAACCCGTTCCTGTTCCGCGATCAGCAGTATGTGACCGGTGCGAACCTGAGTTGGACCAAGAGCAAACATGCATTTCGCGGCGGCATGGAGTGGAGCCACTCACAGATTAATCACTTCCAGCCGCAGGGTGGAACGTTCCAGCAGCCGCGCGGATCATTTGAGTTCAACGGCTATGTCACTTCAAACAATGTCGCGGGAGCCCAAGCCCCATCGTGGTTCAACTCGTGGGCTGACTTCCTCTTGGGACTGCCGTCTGGAACAGGCAAGGCAAGAGCGCTTTTCAACCCGAATGCGCTGCGGTGGTCAAGCTGGGCCGCCTATTTACAGGACCAGTTCCGGGCGACTTCCAAGCTGACGCTCACATTAGGTGTGCGTTGGGAGTACTACCCATTCGGATATAGCGACAATGGCAAAGGGCTTCGCTATTTGAATTTGCAGACCGGCCAGGTATTGATCGGCGGCTATGGCAATGTGCCTCGAAACGATGGAATCGATACGGGAATCGGCAATTTTCTGCCGCGATTCGGCGTTGCTTACACCATCACTCCGCAGACCGTGCTTCGGGCCGGATACGGAATGAGCGCCGATCCGTACACATGGCATGTGCTACGGAATGCCTATCCTGCGGTGTTGCTCGATACGAACACCGCGCCGAACACCGCGAACTTTGTTCCCGCGGCAAGTTTGACTGGGTTGAACGCTGCAGGACTTGGAGGCGGAAGCTATACCGTCCCCACGGGAATTGTGCTCGCCCCATTGCCGAATTTGAGCACCGGCGTCATTTCGCTGCCGACCAACATCAGCACGACGACAATTCCGAACCCATTCAACCGCGGGTTTATCAACTCCTACAACCTTTCGCTGGAACAGGAGATGCGTAAGGATATGTCGTTCTCGCTTGGCTATGTAGGCACCTACGACGTCCGGCCAGTCATCAACATGAATGCCAACGCATCGGCTCCGGGTACGGGCAGCGCCGGTGGCATCTTGAGCCAGAGGTACGGCGCGAACTACACGGGCACGATCAATATGCTCAATCCCTACCTGCACAGCCGTTATGATTCGCTTCAGACCAGCTTGAAATATCGGTTTCCGGACGGCTCGAACCTGAGGCTCGGCTACACATGGTCGAAGGCGATGGACTATGCGGATAATGAAGACCTTGGAGGATTGTCCTACCCATACCCAGCGTTTGTTAGGAAGAACTACGGCCCGGCGGGCTTCGACAGGACAAACAACTTTGAACTTTCCGGCACGCTCGCATTGCCTTTCGGAAAGGGTGAGCCGTGGCTGCAGAATGGTGTTGGAGCTGCGATTCTCGGAGGATGGCTGATCAATCCGGTAGTAAGCGCGATAAGCGGCGTGCCGTTCACAGTAAGCGCTGGCGGAAACCTGAATGCGAACGGTTCGGGGCAGACAGCGGACCTCGTCGCTCCAATCCGTATTACGAAGGGAAGGCCGCCACGGACCGGCGTGACCTGCACACAGGGCGACCCGACATGCTCCTACTTCTCTGCGGCTTCATTTGCTGCGCCGCTGATCACGAGTGCCGCGAACGCTCATTACGGCAACACCAATCGTGACGAGTTCCGCGGCCCGGGTTACTTCCTCGCAAATCTAAGCATCGTACGCGACTTCAAGATAAAGGAGTTAATGACGTTTCAGCTGCGTGCCGATGCGATCGGCCTGACAAACACCCCGCACTTCGCGAACCCGAATGCGTCCTGCCCTAGCAGTGCAACCCTCGCCGACCCAAATACGGGAAGCGGACAGCTGTGCAGTCTGGGTTCGAGCAATAACTTCGGCATCATCACCGGAACGGCATCTCCCGGGGGCTTCTTCGGCCCGGATTCGGGACAAAGAGTCCTCTGGCTCGGGGCAATGTTGAAGTTCTAGCGGGAGATGTACAGTCACGGGCTTAACGGAGCGGAACCTTTGTTCCGCTCCGTAGCTTAACCCCAACACGCTGCACGGAGATGCTGGTGCTCTATAGGTTTCGGACTTCACTCCTATCCATCTTTCTTGCGGCTTCTTCGGTTACCACGAGTCATTCTCAAACGGCTGTCTCGAAAACCCGGACGATTCCCCAGGGAAGCATTCCGCACCTTGAGAATCAAGGAAGCGCGACCCAGCTCATCGTCGATGGCAAATCTTTTCTCGTGCTCGGAGGGGAGTTGCATAACTCCAGCTCCTCAAGCGTCGAATACATGAGGCCCGTGTGGCCATATCTTGCCACGATGCACCTGAATACTGTGTTAATGCCCATCGCCTGGGAGACGATTGAACCTGAGGAAGGAAAATTTGACTTCAACTCTGTCGAGGGCCTTCTCCGTGGTGCCCGCGAACATAATCTCAAGCTTGTGTTTTTGTGGTTTGGTGCCTGGAAAAACACCTTTTCCAGCTATGCGCCAGCATGGGTCAAGAAGAATACGGAACGCTTCCCACGAGTCCAGATGAGTAACGGCATGGACACAGAACGACTGTCGCCTTTCAGCTCAGTTGTTCGCGATGCTGATGCGCATGCCTTTTCGAATCTGATGCGCTACCTGAGAGACGCGGATGGAAACACCCACACGGTGCTTATGGTGCAGGTCGAAAATGAGGTTGGGGTAATCCCCGAATCACGGGACCATTCCTCCGTTGCAAATGCCTCTTTTGATAGTTCAGTTCCAGCTGCGCTAACAAGTTTTCTTGAGAAAAACCGTTCGACGTTGGATCCGAAGCTGCGTGCCGCCTGGGAGGCCGAAGGAGCGAAGACCACGGGAACCTGGCAGCAGGTGTTCGGCAAGACTCCTTTGACGGACGACCTCTTCATGGCCTGGCACTATGCCACATTCATCGAGCGAGTCACAGCGGCGGGTAAGACCGAATATCCGATACCGATGTATGCGAATGCTGCTTTGATTCGGCCAAACTACGAACCCGGGCAATACAACAGTGGTGGTCCGCTGCCTCATTCGATGGACTTATGGCGTGCTGGAGCACCGTCTCTGGATTTTTTCTCACCCGACATATACTTCAATGAATTTGCGCAGTGGGCAGGTTCATACGCACGCCCCGGCAACCCACTCTTCATACCGGAGGCGCAAGGCGGCGCAACAGGAGCTGCCAATGTGCTCTATGCCTTCGGGCGTCTCTCGGCCATCGGTTTTTCCGCGTTCGGCGTGGATGATCAAAACAACACCCCGCTCGATCTCGTGGGCATAACCAATCCAGCCGAGCACCCCGACAATAACGTCCTGAGCGATTTGTACGCCGACCTGTCGACGCTGGCGCCTGTGATCTTGGAAAAGCAGAAGACAGGTGGAATCACTGCCGCTCTGATTGAAGGTGAAGCGCAAAGATCGGCGAGGCAATCCATAGGTGACTACACAGCCACGATCACCAGAGCTGGGGGCGCATCTGGGACTGCTGCTCGAATCGGGGCGATGTTCATTCAAACAGGAACGAACGAGTTCATCGTGGTCGGGTGCGGTGACGCGCAGGTTACCTTTTCTACTGACAAACCGGGCCTGCCAATTGTCGGCATCGAGAGTATCGACGAAGAGTTTTTTGTGAATGGAGCCTGGGTCCCGCGCAGGCGCCTTAACGGCGACGAAAACTCTCAAGGACAAACTTTGAGACTTCACGCCACCGATTCAGCGCAAGGAAGGATTTACAGAGTGCGTCTTTACCGCTATCACTGACGAAACGCGAAGTGTAGCCATTTCGCCGAACTCGCAGATAGGGTCTTAATCCCACAGCACATCTGCACCCAATCAAGGAGTGAAGGTTCGGCAATCCAAGCCGAAGCAACGGTGAATAATCAGCGTGATCCCTACCTAATCTTTGGAGATGAGATTTACAGCTTTCTATGCTGGATACCGGCTCGGTGCCAAGAGCTCTGAATGGCGACAAGTCCGATGCTGTTCCGTTGGAGCACCTTCCAAGATCCTGTGAGACACTATCTTTCCACTGAAAAGGCAGTTAAAGTCCAAATTTCGTCGGCGGTGAATGACCGCGGAAACGGCTTATCGCAACATGGGGTTTATGAGCGGGACTGAACTCGAACGGGAGACCAGGGGTTGGAGATTTGCAGTCGCCTCAGGAATTCTTGGTTGGGTTCTTGATGCATTCGACTTCTTTGTAATGGTATTTCTATTCGACATACTTGGAGACCACTTCCATGTGTCGAAGGCATCGGTGGTATATACCCTGACGCTGACGCTTGCGATGAGACCGCTGGGTGCCTTATTTTTTGGCGCACTTGCAGATAGATTCGGGCGCAAACGTCCTCTGATCGTCTGCGTTCTCTACTTCTCCTTGCTGACCGTGCTGAGCGGGCTGGCGCCAAATTACACTTTCTTTGTAATCTGCCGCGCGTTATATGGCATCGGCATGGGGGGATACTGGGGCATCGGCGCTTCGTATGCCCTTGAGAGTTCGCCGCGCAGATTGAGAGGAGTTCTGTCGGGGCTGATTCAAGCCGGATACCCGATGGGTTACCTCCTCGCTGCAGTGGCTATGCAGACACTGGCGCCGGTCTTCGGCTGGAAATCGGTCTTCTTCGTCGGCGCGCCCGTGGCGATACTGATTGCGGTTCTCACATTGTTCGCACCTGAATCCGAAGCCTGGAAACAGCATCGGCCAAATTCCATGGGACAGATCTTTGGCTCAGTTCTTCAGCACAAAGGGATGTTCTTTTATCTATTACTGATGATGAGCGTGCTCTTGTGTCTGTCGCATGGCACGCAGGATCTCTATCCTGACTTTCTGAAATCCATTCCGGGGATTCCAGAAAAAACGATCTTTGGGATGAAGACGTTATACGGTATTCCGATTCTGTACAACATTGGTGCGATCTTCGGTGCGATCATCTTTGGTCATCTATCACAAAGGATAGGCCGGCGGACTTCCATCATGCTGGCACTCGCGATTGCGTTCTTATCGATTCCAGCGTGGGCGTTCGGAACATCGCTGGGCGTGCTCGTTGCGGGTTCGTACCTGATGCAGACAGGAGTGCAGGGTGCGTTCGGCGTCATTCCGGCGCACCTGAACGAACTTTCTCCGGATGCTGTGCGAAGCCTGTTTCCGGGCGTTGTCTATCAGCTTGGAGTTCTGCTGGCGTCACCCGCCACGGCAGTGGAATACTTACTGCGCGATCGCTTTGGATACCCATGGGCACTAACGATGTTCGAGGCTGGCGTCATCATTCTGATGATCGTTATCTTCTGGTTCGGGCCGGAGGCACGCGATCGTAGCTTTCTGCGAGAGTCAGAAAAGCAGCCCGTTACACGTTAACGAAGATTTTGGGAGGAAGTATTGAGCGATAAGCGAATTGGCATCATTATGAACGGCGTAACAGGACGCATGGGACTCAATCAACATTTGATTCGCTCGATTCTGGCAATTCGAAAGCAGGGTGGGGTCGCGCTTGCGGACGGGTCACGGTTAGTTCCTGACCCGATACTGGTGGGGCGCAACGCGGGTAAACTCGAACAGATTGCCAGAGAGCACGGCGTAACGCGCTGGACTACCGATCTGCGCGGAGCTCTTGCTAACCCCGAAGATTCTCTTTATTTCGACGCCCAACTGACAACGCTGCGTGCACCCAGCGTTGAGGCTGCGATCGCCGCCGGCAAACATGTTTATTGCGAGAAGCCGCTCGCGGTTGACTCTGCAGCAGGCCTGAGACTTGCCGCCCTGGCCAAAGCTGCAGGGGTGAAACATGGTGTGGTGCAGGACAAACTGTTCTTGCCTGGCATGCGGAAATTGAAGCGGCTGATTGATAGCGGTTTCTTCGGCAGAATCCTTTCCGTTCGCGGTGAGTTCGGCTACTGGGTCTTTGAGGGAGACTGGCAGCCCGCACAGCGACCGTCATGGAACTACCGTAAAGAAGAAGATGGCGGCATCATCGTGGACATGTTCTGCCACTGGCGCTATGTTCTGGACCACACCTTTGGCCGAGTGCGCGCAGTCCAGTGTCTCGGCGGCACAGCTATCCCAGAGCGGGTCGATGAACGGGGAAGGCCCTACAAATGCACCGCGGATGACACAGCTTATGGAACCTTTGAGCTCGATGGCGGTATCGTGGCGCAAATCAACTCGTCCTGGTCCTTTCGTGTCTACCGCGATGAACTCTTCAGTCTGCAGGTGGATGGCACGCTTGGAAGTGCGGTTGCCGGACTTCGTGAATGCCGCGCACAACACCGGGTGAATACGCCGCGTCCCGTCTGGAATCCTGACGTCGAGAATCCCATCCGATTTCGCGAAAACTGGATGGATGTGCCCGACAATCAGGTCTTCGATAACGGGTTCAAAGTCCAGTGGGAGCTTTTCCTGAGACATGTTGCAGAAGATGCACCCTTTCCTCATGACTTTCTGGAAGGGGCTCGAGGGGTGCAATTGGCAGAGCTCGGACATAAATCCTGGCAGGAGCGTCGTTGGATTGACGTGCCTGAATTGGAGGCATAAATTTTGGAAACACCTGTGAAGATGGTGCGGCCAGATGGCTCTACTTATAGTTACGTCCCCGGGCACGAGCCGGTTATGCCCCGAAGGCGAGCGGGGTTCCAGAAGCGGATCGCCTATGCTGCAGCTCATGTCGTCGTTGACCCTTTACGCACGATCGAGCCGCTTACTGATCCCGTGATCGACTGGGATGCAACGCTTGCATACCGCGAATACCTCTGGTCGCTTGGTTTTGGTGTCGCGGAAGCAATGGATACCGCACAACGTGGAATGGGCCTGGACTGGCCGATGGCACTCGAGCTTATCGAACGCAGCACAACCGCCGCCAGAGCTTGTGGCGCGGTGGTCGCCAGCGGTGCCGGTACAGACCATTTACCGGTCGGTAAAACTCTCACCTTGCAGGATGTAGCAAATGCCTACTTAGCGCAATGTGAGGCCATTGAAGCGGCGGGTGGGCGCATCATTATGATGGCGAGCCGCGCGCTGGCCGCCGTCGCACGACATGCTGACGATTACGCAAGGGTATATGGCAAAGTGCTTGGACAGGTGAAAGAGCCCGTAATCCTGCATTGGTTAGGGCCGATGTTCGATCCCGCGTTAGAAGGTTACTGGGGGACGAGCACGATCCCTGCGGCGACAGAGAACTGCCTCGCTATCATCCACGCGCACAAGGAAAAGGTTGATGGAATCAAAATCTCGCTGTTGGATGCCGAATTAGAGATCTCAATGCGTCGCCGGCTTCCTGCTGGTGTTCGCATGTATACCGGGGACGACTTCAATTACGATCGCCTGATAGCGGGCGACGAACAAGGTCACAGCGATGCTCTGCTGGGGATCTTTGATGCCATCGCTCCGGCGGCGTCGCATGCACTGGCTGCACTCGATGCCGGGGATATGCCCTGCTACCAGCAATTACTCGCGCCCACGGTTCCTCTCTCACGGCATATCTTCGCGTCACCCACGCAACACTACAAAGCGGGAGTGGTGTTCCTGGCATTCTTGAATGGATTTCAGCCCCATTTTCACATGATTCGTGGGCTCGAGAGTGCACGGTCGACATCACACCTGTGCGAACTATTCGTGCTCGCGGATCGTGCGGGAGTTCTGCGGAATCCCGAACTGGCTGTCCAACGCATGCGTAGTTTTTTATTAATGGCCGGTGTTGCGTGAGTCTCCTACAACGCCTCAGTTTCAATCAAATGACGGCTGATTCCTGGTCACTCGAGGAAGTGGTCAGCAATTGCGCAAACAGTGGTATTTCAACAATTGCCGTTTGGCGTCACAAGATAAATGGTGACGCCTCGAAGGCGTCCGCGATGATTCAAAGCGCAGGTTTGAACGTCTCCAGCCTTTGCCGTGGAGGATGGTTCTCGGCGCCTACAGCCGAAGAGCGGCGCAAACGCATTGAGGACAATCGTGTGGCGATCGAGCAGGCTGCCTTACTTGGAGCTCCGGTGCTGGTGATCGTCTCCGGCCCGGCAAATGGACAGAGTTTGAGTGATGCCCGGGCGACAGTGATGGATGGTCTGATGGAAGTGCTCCCCGATGCAGAACGGGCGGGCGTCATCCTGGGTGTCGAACCTTTGCATCCCATGTATGCTGCAGAACGCTCCGTCGTCGTTACATTGAAACAGGCTAATGACATTGTCGATCAACTCCAAAGTCCCTCAGCGAGAGTCGTCATCGATGTGTTTCATGTTTGGTGGGACCCCGACGTGATGCAGCAGATCGAACGTGCGCGAGGTAAGATCGCTGGATTTCATGTATCAGACTGGTCGGTGCCTTTGCCCGGTATCCTGATGGGCCGATCCATGATGGGAGATGGAGTAATCGAGTTGCGTAAATTACGACTGGCAGTCGATGCAGCAGGTTATACCGGACCAATCGAAGTTGAAATCTTCAACGAAGACATATGGAAGAACGCGGATAACGGGCTGCTGGAACTTACCAAGCAGCGTTTTATTGAGCACGTCTAAGCTTCAGATTCAGAGCTGCCGCAAAGGGGACTCAGTAGAGAAGCCCTGGGTCAGTGTTTGCTTTGAGCTGAGGATACATAGTGCGGTTCGATTGTGTCCTGAAGCAATTTCATGAAGTTTGGCCATGAACAAGAAAAGTCCTGCCTGCTGCATCCGGAGAGGAAGATAGGCACCCGTTGCGGAGGATCGGCTTCTGAAAGCGGCATGCCCGATCTCATCTGCTCGAGTGTCTGGGCCGTGTAGTAGAGGTTCACCGAGTAGTCGTTGGCTGTTCTGGACTTCGAGAGCTCGATGATCAGGGCTCCGCCTGGTGGAGTATCGTCTCTGCGGCCGTCCATGATCCACGTCATGTTCAGCAGACCAGCGATGTTGGAGATATTGGTGTCATGTCCGATGAGAAACAAAGCCTTGTCGGCTGGTTTGCTAACGGTGCCTGGAATAGATCGACCGGTTACGGTCTGTTCGAGAGCGCGGTGGATTTGATCGAGCAGGTTCGATG
>Ga0210397_10002595_pt1 | contig 11342 bp, 9 predicted proteins | sample IncBWH2OmetaG_FD_160126 | JGI IMG/M metagenome (GOLD analysis project Ga0210397, IMG submission 160126) | Forest soil microbial communities from Barre Woods Harvard Forest LTER site, Petersham, Massachusetts, United States - Inc-BW-H-2-O ...
CCTACGCCACCGGGGTCTTCCTACTCGGCCCGTCCGTGGCCGCGGCCGTCGGCCAGGCGCCGGGCGGGGCCGTTCCGGGCGGGGCGGCGGTGCCAGGTCTTGCCGGGCAGGCCCCGACGGCGGGGCAGGCAGCGGGCGGGGCGGTCACGTCGCTGTCCGGCGCGCCGCTCAGCCTGCTCCAGTTGACCGAACGGACCGCGGGAGCGATCGCCTTTATCACCGTCTCGATGCTCGGCGTGGCCGCGATCGCGCTGTTCCTGTCCACCATCACCGACTCGGCCCTCGGCTCGGCACTCGGCGCGCTGGCCGCGCTGGTGGCCAGCGAGGTGCTGGTCACGCTCAACGCCGCCACCGTGGTCCAGCCCTATCTGCCGACCCGGTACTGGCTGGCCTGGATCGACTTCTTCCGGCAGCCCGTGTTCTGGCGCGATATCCAGCGCGGGTTCGGGATCCAGGCGGTCTACGTCGTGGTATTCCTCGCCGCCGCGTGGGCGAACTTCTCCACCAAGGACATCACCGCGTGACGGCCCGGCTGGCTCAGTGTTTGCCTATTCAGAGCCCGCCGAGCATGGAGCTCACCTGGAACTTCGTCTTCAGCATGTGGAACCGGAGCATCTCGTCGGCCACCCGCTGGACGCGCACCTGGTTGATATCCGGGGCGATGGTCAGCGGATAGGTTTCGATCGACATGACGGCGGCGATGACGGGCGAAACCGTAAAGGGGGCGGGCAGCTTCTCCATTGCCCGCTCCACGGCGGTCCGGTCGCTGTCGGCGATCTGCTGGCCGGCCTTGAGCGCGTCGAGGAACGCTGCCAGCGTCCGCGGGTACTTCTTCGCCCACGCCTTCGTCACGACGTACCAGCCGACCGGGAAGCCTGCCGTCGCGCCCTGGTCGAGGTCGGCGAGTTCCTCCAGGCCCATGGTCTGCGCGTCCGCGCTGGCGGTCGGCTCGGGGAGCCAGGCCGCATCGATCTTGTGCTGCTTCAGGGCCTGCCCCAGCCCGGGGAACGGCACCGCGACGAAGTGCACGTCGCGGACTGACATCCCGTGCTCTTGCAGGACGGAGCTGATCAGCAGGGTGCCGATGTTATTCAGTACGTTGACGCCGATCCGGCGGCCCTTGAGGTCGGAGATGTTCGTAACCAGTGACCCGGGCAAGGTATACAGCGCCTGATTGTTCGCCTGCATCAGCGAGCCTTCGGCGACGATCTCCAGGTCCGACTGGTGGGCCACCTGCTCCTGCACGTAGGAGACGGCGTTTCCCGCGGTGATATCGAACTTGCCGTCGTTTTGCCCCTTGGTGGAGTCGGCGCTGCTGAGGATGGGATCGATGGTGACGTGCAGGCCCTCGGCGGCGAAGAGCCCCTCGTCCTGGGCGATGTACAGGCCGGCCTCGTCGGCGACGGGCACGGCGCCGACCGTCAGGTTGGTCTTCTCCAGGCCCGACACCTTCGGCGGGCCGCTGCTGGGGCTCCCGCAGCCGGCTCCGAGCACGACCGACAGCCCGACGGTTGTCACGCTAATAGCGCGCAGAAATCTCCGTCTCATTTTTCCCCCAACACCAATTGAGGAGCGAGACGCCCGGCATGAGGCGATCTGGATTCCCGTGGGCGAACACGGACGGGATGCCGACTTCACATCCGTCCGCGATGATAACGGTCCGGACAGTCGTCCGTGGGGATAAATGTCATATTTGCCGCCTATGAGCAGATGCCGTCCGAGCTGGGGATGTGGCAGCACCCGCCGAAAAGCGGACTTCAGCCACGCCCGCACCGCCAGCACCGCGCCCCTATCGTGGAGCGACACGAGTGCGGTTATGAACCGGAGCCGCCCAGGGCCTGAAGCGAACGGCAATCGGAGGCTCGGGGCGGGCTGAGCGCCGCGCTGTGCAGGGTGCGCAGCACGATGCCGACGACGAGCGGAGCGGTGGGCAGCTGGCCGTGCCCGATGGAGAGGCCCGGGCAGACCGACTGCAGCGGGACGTTCACCGCGCCGGGCAGCCGGGCCGAATCGGGCGGCTGGACCACCTGGTCGTCGGTGCTCCACAGGGACAGCCACGGCGGCCGGGTGCCCGTCCCGGTGCCCTGCAGCCGGCGCAGCATGGAGCTGCCGGGCACGAGTTCCTCGCACGCCTGCGGGCAGGCGTCCGGCGCGTCGGCCGCGCCTACGGCGGCGAGGTCGGCCCCGTGCAACGGGGAGCCCAGCGTGATGATCCGGCGGGCCTTGGCTACGCCGTTGTATTCGACGTCCCACAGCCAGGCCACCACGCCCCCGGCCGAGTAACCGATCACCGTCACCGGCCCCGAGCCGCTGGCCAGCGCCTGGTTCACGTACCCGTTCAGCACGTTCGCCTGGACTTGCAGGTCACCGGTCCCGTCGCCGGCCAGCCTGACCACGGTGGCGCGGAACCCTGATCCGCGGGCCGCCGCGATCCGCCCGGCCAGCACGTCGAGCGCGGTGGTGCTGCCGCCGTAGCCGGGGACCAGGAGCACGTCACCCGGGCGGCCGTCGTCCGCGGGCGGGACGGCCGGCTGATCAGGCTGGCCGGCCAGCGCGCGCACCGTGCCCGCGACCGCGCCGGCCACCACGACCATGGCCACGACCGCGACGAGCATCCGACGCCGCAGGCTCAGGCCGCCCCACCAGGAAAAGGGACGCACTTCCCCATGGTGCGCCGGGCCCGCGTCCCACGTCCAACTAGCTGACCTGGGTACGGACGGTCAGGTGGCTGCCCGCCTGGCCCTTGCGCACCCGGACCTGGGCGGGGATCCGCTGCCTCAGCTCGGCGACGTGGCTGACAATGCCGACCATGCGGCCGCCCTCGCGCAGGCCGTCGAGCACGGTCATCACCTCTTCCAGGGTGTCCTCGTCCAGGCTGCCGAAGCCCTCGTCGACGAACAGCGCCTCGATCCTGGTGCCGCCCGCCTCGGCGGTGACGACGTCGGCCAGGCCGAGCGCGAGGGCCAGGCTGGCCAGGAACGTCTCGCCGCCGGACAGCGTGCTGGTGTCGCGGTCCACGCCGGTCCAGCCGTCGCAGGCGAGCAGGCCGAGGCCCGACCGGCCCGCCCCGCGGCGGGCGTCGGTGTGGACCAGCGAGTAGCGGCCCGACGTCATCTTGAGCAGCCGCTCGCTGGCCGCGGCCGCCACCTCCTCCAGGCGGGCGGCGAGAACGAACGAGGACAAGGTCATGCGCAGCGTGTTCGCGCCCAGGCCGGCGGCCAGGTCGGCGAGCCGTCTGGCCTCGGCGGCCCGGTCGGCCAGCGGCTTCAGCTCGTCCAGCCGCGCGGCCAGCCGCGGGGCGAGGTCGGCGAGCTGTTCGGACCGGTGCTTGGCCCGGTCGTAGGCGGCCACGGTGTCGTCGTGAACCTGCCGCGCCTCGCCGACCGCCGCCCGGGCACCGGCTAGGTCGGCGGGTGGATCGAGCGCTACGTCCAGGTCGGGGTCGGCGAGCAGCTCGGCGACGGCACGGGACGAGGCCTCGTGTTCGCGGATGGCCTGGTCGGCCGCTGCCCGCCAGGACGCGTCCCGCTGGGCACGGCGGGCCGCCTCCAGGTCGGCGAAGCCGGCTTCGGCCGCGGCCTGGACGGCCAGGTCCCCGGCGCGTCTGGTGTCGTCCTCCGCGCGCATGGTGGCGTCGGCCGCGTCGGCGGCGGCGGTGAGCGCGTCGGCGGCCTGGCGCGCCGCGGTCAGCGCGGTGTCCAGGTCAGGCTGGCCACCGAGCTGGGCCAGCAGCGACCCACGATGCCGGCCGGCGCGCAGGTCGGCCCCTGCGGCCTGGCGCAGGCCCGACTCGCGCTGCTCGGTCAGCTCGGCGAGCTGTTTCCCGGTGTCGGCGATGGCCTGATCCAGAGCCTCGAGCGCGGCCTGGAGCTCGGCGTGCCCGGCCACCGCGGCGGCCAGCTTGCCGGCCTGGCCCGCCAGGTCACGCGCGGTGCTCTCGAGCTGCCTCACTTCGGCCTCAGGCAGGTCGGCCGCTTCGGCGAACCCGGCCTCGCGCAGCCGGGCGGACAGGACGTTGACGCGCTCGTCGGCGGCCCCGAGCCTCGTCCCGGTCGACTCGGCCCGCTCGGTCGCGGCCGCCGCCTCGGCGTCCGCGGCCTCCTCTTGCTCCCGGGTCACCCGCTCGCCCTGAAGCTCGCACAGCTCGGGATGGTCGAGCGAGCCGCAGACCGGGCACGGGGCGCCGTTGACCAGTGTGGCGGCGAGCTCGGCGCGCATGCCGTCGATCCGGTCCTCGCGCAGCCGGGCCGCCCTCATGATCAGCTCGGCCGCCTCGAGCTTCGCGGTGCTCCAGGCTCGCTCCTGGCGCCTCTTGTCGGCCAGCGCCTTGACCAGGGCGCTGGCGTCGTCGGCGGCGCGGCCGTACCGGTCGGCTTCGGCCCGGACGGCGGGCAGCCGCCGACCGGCCTCGGCGGCCTGATCGCGTTCGCGGCTCAGCCCGGGACGCTGCTGCTGCCAGTTCGCGAGCTCGGCGGTGGCGGCGTCGACCTGAGCGGCCAGTGCCGCTGCGCTGGCCCGGGCGGCCTCGGCGGCCTGGTCCTCGTCGTCCGCCTGCCGGGACACCGACCGCAGCGCCTCGAGCCCGCCGAGCCGCGTGACGTGCTCCTGGCCGGCTGCCCTCAGCTCAGCCGCGCTGGCGCCGGGTGGCGCAGTGACGCCGGGTGCTGCGGCGGCCCGCTGCCGGGCCTGGTCCTCGCGCACCCGGGCCTGGGCGAGAGCCCGGCTGGTCCGGTCGGCCTCGGTCAGCGCGGGAGCCACCTCGGCGGCACGCGCGGCGGCGGCCAGCTCGGCCCGCCGGTCCTGCAGGTCCGCCTGTGCCGCGGCCAGCCGGTCGCGGGTGTCCACGGCGTCCTGCCGGCGCCGCTGCCGTTCGGCTAGCCGTTCGGCGTCACGCTGCAGGTCAAGCGCCTGGTCGAGCTCCTGGCGGTGCCCGGCGACCTGGGCCCGCCCGGCCGCGGCCGCGGCCGCGGCGGCCTCGGCCAGCTGTGCGGCCCAGCCCGCGGGCGGCAGAGGGTCGTCCGACGGCTCAGGATCGTCGGACGGGAGGGGGTCGTCCGACGGCTCGGGGTCGTCGGACGGGACCGGGACGCCGGCGGCCTGGGCGACCCGGGCGAGCAGCCCGGAGATCCCCGCCTCGGCCTCCCGTACCTCATCCGCGGTGGCCTTGCGGCGGCGGGCGAGCCATTCCTCGACCGCGTGGAACCGGTCCGTGCCGAACAGCCGCTGCAGCAGCTTGGCCCGGTCCCCCGCGTCGGCGTGCAGGAACCGCGCGAACTCCCCCTGTGGCAGCAGCACGACCTGGAAGAACTGATCGGCGGACATGCCCATCAGGTCGGCGATCTCGGCGTCCGCCTCGCCTACCCGGGTAGAGACGGCACGCCAGGATCCGGCGACCTGCTCCTCCAGCAGCACCCTGGCCTGCTCGGTGGTGGTACCGGTGCCGCGGAGCTTGGCCCGCTCCTGTTCCGGCTTGCGGGTGATCCGCATCCGCCGGCCACCGAGCGTCGCCTCGAGCTGGACCTCGGTCGAGGTGCCGGAGGCGGCGTGATCCGACCGCAGCCGCCTGGCCTTGCCGCGCTCGCCGGGGACCCGGCCGTACAGGGCGAACCCGATGGCGTCCAGCAGCGTGGTCTTGCCCGCGCCCGTCTCACCGTGCAGCAGGAACAGCCCCGAGCAGGCCAGGTCCTCGAAGCTGACCTCCACCGTGCCGCCAAACGCGCCGAATGCGGTCACGCGCAGCCGGTGCGGGCGCATCAGCCCGCCGCCTCTTCCGTGCGGACCGCGGCGAACGCGCTGGCCAGCAGTTGTTTCTCGGCCACGGTCGGGGTCGCGTTGCTGACGTGCATGACGAACTCGGCGGCAATCGACAGGTCGTCGCGGCCGGCCGTCCTGGCCCGGTAGCCGCGCTGGTCGGGCAGCACGCCCTCCGGCTCGAAGGCGAGCACGAGGACGTGCGGGAAGCGGGCACGCAGGGCGTCCATGGCTCCCTCGGGGCGGCTCGGGTCGGTGAGCGTGACGGACACGAAGTCGTCCTCGTACTGACCGTAGGCGGCCGAGCCGAGCAGGTCGGCGAGCCGGCCGCGGAGCACGCTCAGCCGCCGGTAGACGGGCGCAGGCACCTGCTCGATCCGCGCCGTCCCTTCGCCGTCGAGGTCGACGAGCCAGCTGCCCTTGCGGTGCGAGGCCTCGGAGAAGGAGTACGGCAACGGCGACCCGCTGTAGCGTATCTGCGGGGCGATGGTCTGCTGGCCGTGCAGGTGGCCGAGGGCGACGTAGCCGAAGCCGGCGAACAGTTCGGCGGGCACCTGGCCCACCCCGCCGACGCTGATGTCGCGCTCGGATTCGCTGGCCGCTCCCCCGCTGACCCAGCCGTGCGCCATGACCACACGGCGCCGTATCCCGCGGGCCTCGGCGTCGGCACGAATGCAGCCGGCCGCGTGCCCGAGCACCCCGGTGTGCCCGCGGGGGATCTCGTCCTGGCCCGGGGGCAGCTCACCGCGGACCGCGTCCGGCTCCAGGTACGGCACCCCGTACACGGCCAGCGGCCCGTGGGCGTCCTCGAGGACGACCGGCCTGGCCAGTGCGGCGGGCCGGGTGCGCACGTGCACGCCTGCCTTCTCCAGCAGCCCGCTGCCGAACCCCAGCCTGCGCGCCGAGTCGTGGTTACCGCTGATCAGCACGATGCGCGCGCCGGTGTCGTGCAGCCGGAGCAGCGCGTCCTCGCACAGCTCGACGGCGTCCACCGGCGGCACCGCGCGGTCGTAGACGTCCCCGGCGACCAGGACCGCGTCCACCTTCTCGGCGCGGGCCACGTCCACCAGGTGATCCAGGAATGCCGACTGCGCCGCCCGTAGATCCGCGCGGTGCAGCGACCGGCCGAGGTGCCAGTCCGAGGTGTGCAGCAGTCGCATGGCCCGGACCCTAGCCCAGGGCACCGACATTACGCCGGGATACGCGCAGCCAGCTGTCGACCTCGGCCTTCCACCTCCGCTTGTCCGCCTCAGGCGCGAAGCACGCGTCGAACGAGTTCCGGGCCAGCGCGGCGAGCCGCGCATCGTCGTAGCCGAAGGCGGCGCGCAACGCGGCCAGGTTGTCGTCCACGTAGCCGCCGAAGTAGGCGGGATCGTCGCTGTTCACGGTGGCGAGCAGGCCCGCGTCCAGCATGCCGGGCAGCATGTGGTCGCCGAGCGTGCCGACTACCCGCAGCGCGACGTTGGACAGCGGGCAGACGGTCAGCGGGATCTGCTCGGCCCGCAGCCTGGCGACCAGCTCGGGATCCTCCATCGACCGGACTCCGTGGTCGATCCGCTCCACGTGCAGTTCGTCGAGCGCCTCGCGTACGTAGTCCGGGCCGCCTTCCTCGCCCGCGTGGGCCACTAGCCGCAGCCCCTCGGCCGCCGCCAGCCGGTAAACCTTGGTGAACAGCGCGGGCGGGTAGCCCACCTCGGCGGAGTCGAGCCCGATGCCGATGAACGTGTCCCGGAACGGCAGGCAGGCGCGGAGCGCCGCGTCGGCGGCGTCCGCGCCAAGATCGCGCAGGAAACACACGATCAGGTCGGCGGAGATCCCGTGGTCCCGGGCACCGTCGGCGAGCGCCGCGGTGAGGCCGCCGAACACCTCCTCCAGCCTCACGCCGTTGGCCAGGTGCGTCTGCGGGTCGAAGAAGATCTCCGCCCGCCGCACCCCGGCCGCGGCGGCCCGGGTGAGGTAGGCGCTGGCCAGGTCGTAGAAGTCCGCCTCGTTTTTCAGCACCCGCAGGTTGGCGTAGTACAGGTTGAGGAAGGACTGCAGGTCACCAAAGTGGTACGTGGCCCGTAGCTCAGCCGCGTCCCGGATCGCCATCGGAGTCCCGTTGCGCGCCGCGAGCTTGACCAGCAGCTCGGGCTCCAGCGTGCCCTCGATGTGAACGTGCAGCTCAGCGACTGGCAGCATGCGGACCTCTCCCAGGCCGATCCCGCGGTCAGTCGCCGGAGCGGATGTCGGTGTCGTCGTCCTCGACCACGTGGATCGCGGCTTCTTCCGCGCTGGCGGCCCCGCCGTCGATCCCGACGTCGGTCGCGACGAGATCCTCCTCATCGTCGGAATGGGCGCCCTCGTCCTCGGCCACTAGCCGGCCCGCCCGCGGGTCTGGGCCGTCGTCGAGCAGCAGGCCGTCGAGGTACTCGTCGGCTTCGTCGTCGTCCTCGCGGTCTTCGGGCACCTCGTCGTCCAGGTCGAGGGCGGTATCGGGCTCCTCCTCGCCGAGCAGCTGGTCGAGCGACTCCTGCTCGCCGCCGTCCGAGCCGGACCTGATAACGGCCGACCAGCGCTCCGGCGGCGCGACGCCCCGGTCGAGGGGATCGTCCCCGGGTTGACCCGGCTCTCCCGTGAGGGAGTCGGCAGGCTCCTGGGTCGAGTAGTCGTCGAGATCAGCGGATTCGTGGCGTGTCTCGTCAGGCACCGTCTGCTCCTTTTCGGGCTCCGCGATGAATTCGCGCTCGTTGTCTCGTCTTACCATGCGGCGGCCCCGCCGGTGCGCGGAGGTATTTGGTTCGCCGGGTTCGTCGCGTTGCCGGTAAATTCGTGGTACGGGGCCGCCAGTGGATCTTACGGGGCGTTACGGGAGGATGGATGTCACAGGTCAACGGGGTCGGTGAGCAGCCCGCGATCCTGGTAGAGGGCTTGACCAAGTCGTTCGGAGAGGTGCATGCGCTGCGCGGTATCGACCTGTCGGTGCCGCGCGGGACGGTGCTCGGCGTGCTCGGTCCCAACGGGGCGGGGAAGACCACGGCGGTGCGGATCCTGACCACGCTGCTGCTTCCCGACAAAGGGCGGGCGCTGGTCGAGGGCTATGACGTGGTCCGCGACGCGGCCGCGGTCCGCCGGTCGATCGGGCTGGCCGGCCAGTCGGCCGCCATCCAGGAGGAACTCACCGGCCAGGAGAACCTGGAGATCATCGGGCGGCTGTATCACCTGCGCTGGCCCCAGGCCCGGAGCCGGGCCACCGAGCTGCTGGAGCAGTTCGGCCTGAGCGACGCGGCCGACCGGACGGCCAAGACCTACTCAGGCGGCATGCAGCGGCGCCTCGACCTGGCCGCCAGCCTGGTCGGCCGGCCGAAGGTGCTGTTCCTCGACGAACCGACCACCGGCCTGGACCCGCGGTCGCGGCTGGGGATGTGGGACATCATCCGGTCGCTGGCAGCGGACGGGACCACGCTGCTGCTGACGACCCAGTACCTGGACGAGGCCGACGAGCTGGCGAACGAGATCGTGGTCATCGACCACGGCCTGGTCATCGCCGCGGGCACCTCCGAAGAGCTGAAGGGCCGGGTCGGCGGCGACGTGGTCGAGTTCACCGTGCCGGACCGCGGCCGGATCAGCGACGCGGTCGCGGCCGTGGCCAGGATCGGCGACGGTGAGCCGAACGCGGACAAGGAAACCACCATGGTCAGCATCCGGGTCGGCGGCCGCGGCTCGGAGGCGCTGATCGAGGTGGTGCGCGCGCTGGACGCCGCGGGCGTGGAGACCCGCGGGCTCGCGCTGCGGCGGCCGTCGCTCGACGACGTGTTCCTGGCCCTGACCGGGCACGCGGCCGAGGACGAGGGGCCGGGAGGGCGCCGACGAGGGCGCCGGAGCGGCCGGCGAGGCAAGGACAGCGAGGACATGGAGAGGACGGCGTCATGACCGCGGTCGCGGAGCGGGCCGGCGCGCCCGGCGTACCGGCCGAGCCCGGACCGCTGGTCAGGTTCGGCTGGGCGGTGAGCGACACGCTCACCATCACCCGGCGCAACCTGCTGGTCTGGATGCGGGTGCCGGCGTACCTGGTGTTCACGGTGATCCAACCGGTGATATTCGTGCTGATGTTCCGGTACGTCTTCGGCGGCGCCATCCCGATAAACGGCCCCGGCGGCTACGTCAACTTCCTGATACCGGGGATCGTCGCGCAGACCGCGGCGTTCGCCTCGTTCGGCACGGCCATCGCGCTGGCCACGGAACTGAAGAAGGGCGTGATCGACCGGCTGCGGTCGATGCCGATGGCCCGCTCGGCGGTGCTGGCCGGGCGGCTGGTGGCCGACACCGGGCGGATGACCGTCACGATCCTGATCATCATCGGGGTGGGATACGCGGTCGGCTTCCGGTTCATCAAAGGCTTCGGCCCGGCCGTGGCCATGATCCTGCTGGCGATCGTGTTCGGCGTGGCCATCTGCTGCATCTCCGCCTACACCGGCCTGGCCATCGGGGACGAGGAATCGGTGCAGGCGTTCGGGCTGATCTGGCTGTTCCCGCTCACGTTCCTGTCCTCGGCGTTCGTGCCGATCCGGACGATGCCGGGCTGGCTGCAAGCCTTCGCCAACAACCAGCCGGTGACCTACGTGGTCGACACCATGCGCGCGCTGGCTCTCGGCGGCCCGGTCGCGCCGAGCCTGTGGAAGAGCGTGGCCTGGCTGGCCGGAATATTCATCGTGTTCCTGCCGCTGGCCGTACGCGCCTACCGGCGGGCCAGCTGACGCCGACCTTCAGTGCCTAGGTAGCTCGATGGCGGACGCGATGAGCACGAAGATGACGAAGGTGGCGACGAGGAGCGCCACGACGATCATGACGGGCTGGCGTGCCCTCGCGGCGAGAACCGCGGCGGGCAGCAACCCGAGCGCCGCGCACGCGGCGAAGATGTAAAGACAGATCTTGAGGAACGTGCTCATCTTAATGCTTTCCGGTGCCGCAGGGGGCGCGGTTAACCCGCGTCCTGCGGCGCCTGCACAGCCACGCCGGCTACTGCTCGATGCCGTGGCTTGGATGGCGACGTCCCGGACCCGGCGGTCTGCGGACTACTGCGACGCGCCGTCTGTGATGATCAATTCCTCGGACAGGCCTGCGACTGCTCATGCCTCTGCGCCCTCCCCGGCGGCAAAAAATCCGACCCGCAACCCGCATACGGACTACCCTCGCCTGAGCAGATTAAAGCCGAACGCTGACGGAATGCAGGCGATTACCTGATGCCGCTAGCGTATCGCCGGCTCGGGCCAATCCCGGCGCGAGCTTACCGGGGGGCTTCGCCCCCCCGGGATCCGGCGAGGGTGGGCTGACGGCGACCGAGGGCGCGGACCAGGTCAGGGCGGCCGGCCGCGGACCGGGCTGTCATGATCGTGACATGACGGGACGCCATGGCGGTGCAGAGATCGTCGAATTCGGCTCGGTGCCGGGGTTCGTGGTATTCGACCTGCCCGGGGCGCCGCTGTCGGCCGGGGGGACGCGGCTGGCGCCAGACGTCAGCGTGGCCGAGGTGGCGGTGCTGGCACGCTCGATGACCTACAAGTTCGCCGCGCTGGGCGAGCGGGTGGGAGGCGCCAAGGCGGGTGTACGCG
>Ga0210397_10002601_pt1 | contig 11333 bp, 10 predicted proteins | sample IncBWH2OmetaG_FD_160126 | JGI IMG/M metagenome (GOLD analysis project Ga0210397, IMG submission 160126) | Forest soil microbial communities from Barre Woods Harvard Forest LTER site, Petersham, Massachusetts, United States - Inc-BW-H-2-O ...
GGGAACCAGCACCACGATCTCGTCGCCCAGCGGTGCGACCAGGGCGTCCTCCGCGGCGGGCCATACTAGCTCCCCGGCCAGGTCGCAACGCCAGCGCTCGGCGTTCGGCCCGGTCACCCGGTCCGCTTCCGCGGTCACGGCGGCGACCAGGTAGCGGCCGTCGGGCGGCAGCCCGGCCGCGCGCATCAGCGAGGCGATCTCGGCCGGCGCGGCGCCGTCGCCACTCCCGGACGCGAGCATGGTGATGATCGCCTCAGCCAGCTTGCCGTCCCCGGTGCGGGCGGCGTTCAGCCTGGCCCGTTCGAGCGCCACGTCGGCGGCCAGCTCGGCCACGGATTCCCGCAGTTCATGTGGCCAGTCCTGCTCGCTGCCCGCGCAGGCGAGGAACCAGCCGGTGATCCTCGGCTCGCCCCCCACCCCGAACAGCGAGTACTTTCCCGCGCCCTCCCCCGCGACGCTGACCTCGGCGGCGGGCATCCGGTCGGCCCTGAGGTACTCGCACGCCAGCCGGAGCGCCAGCGGCCGGGGCAGCGACGGGCCGGTCCCGCCGATGACCCGGCCGAGCCCGGTCAGCAGCCAGCATTCGGCTCCGAGTTCCCGGCTCATCAGCCGGAACATCGCATCCAGGCCGGCGCCGTCGGCCACCGCCGACAGCAGCAGCCGGCGACGGCCGAGGACCCGGGTCATCTCGGTCGCCCGGTCACCGCTGAGCCGCCGTCCCACCTCCTCGGTGACGGCGGCGAACGAGGTCTCGGCCGGCACCGCGAGCAACGGCAGGCCATGCCGCCCGCACGCCTGGAGCACTTCGTCCGGCACCTTGCCCAGCGCCTCGCCCGCGCCGAGCGCCGCGACCCCCGCCCGGGCCAGGGCGGACACGAACCGGTCGGCGTCGCCGGGCTTACGGCACCAGATCAGGCCGGTCAGCACCAGGTCCCCTTGGGTCAGGTAACGGCTGGGGTCGGGCAGGTCGGTGGTGTACACGCGGAGGATGGCGCGGTCCATGCCCGCGACGTCAGTGAGGAGCCTGAGGCCGAGATCGGGCACGTCGAGCAGTTCCCTGACCCGCACGGACTCACCCCTCCCACGGTGAAGCGTTCCCGCACCCTAACCGCCGCCGTTTAGCGAAAGCTCCAAACGGCTTGATTGAGGTTACCGGTGATTGAGCCGGCGGCGCCTACCCGGCGTCCGGCGACGCCTGATTGGATGTCGGAATGGCCAACGTGAGCCCGCAGGCGTCCGCGACCCTGGGTTCCTTCAACGCTGCCCCGGTGCAGGACGCCGAGCGGACCGCCCTGGCCTGCTGTGCGTCCAGGACCTTCGCGCAGGCGGTCGCCGACGGCAGGCCCTACCCGGACCCAGCCGCGCTCCTGGCCGCGGTCGACGCCGCATTTAAGGGCCTGAACTGGGACGATATCGTCGAGGCCATGAACGAGCACCCCCGCATCGGCGACCGCGCCGTTCGCGGCGGGATGTCGGCGGCGGAGCAGTCCGGCGCGACGGCGGCCAGCGACGAGGTCCGGCAAGGACTGGCGGACGGCAACCTGGCCTATGAGCGGCGCTTCGGCCATATCTTCCTGATCTGTGCCAGCGGCCTGTCCGGCCGGGAGATGCTGGAGCAGCTCCGGGCCCGGCTGGAGCACGACGATGAAGCCGAACGGACCGTGGTACGCGAGGAGCTGAGGAAGATAACCCGCCTGCGCATGGTGAAGGCTCTGAGCCTATGACCCTCTCCACCCATGTACTCGACGCGACGACCGGGCGGCCCGCCGCGGGCGTCCAGGTCCGGCTCGAACACGGCGCCGACGTCGGGTGGGCACCGGCCGGCCAGGGCCAGACGGACGCCGACGGGCGGCTCAGGCTGTCCGGCCCCGGGGGTGCCGCCGACTTCGAGCCCGGCGTGTACCGCATCACGTTCGGCACCGGCGCGTACTTCACGGCTCGCGGCGTGCCGTCGTTCTATCCCGAGGTCACGATCACCTTCGAGATGACCGCGCGGGACGAGCACTACCACGTGCCGCTCTTGCTCAGCCCGTACGCCTATTCCACCTACCGGGGAAGCTGATCAGCGGCGAACCCGTCGTGATCGAGAACTGCGCGATCGCGACCATGGACGGCCCGCGGCACGACCGGGGCGGCACCGAATACCGCAGCGGCCACGTCACGGTGACCGGCGACCGGATCACCGCAGTGGGCGAGGGTCCGGCCGCCAGCGTGCCCGACGGCGCCCGGCGCATCGACGCGGGCGGCTGCCTGGCCACCCCCGGCCTGGTCAACACCCACCACCACCTCTACCAATGGCTCACCCAGGGTCGGGCCCAGCAGTCGGTGCTCTTCGACTGGCTGACCGAGCTCTACCCCATCTGGGCCACGATCGACGCCGGGCAAGTCCACGCCGCGGCGACCGCGGGCCTGGCCTGGCTGGCCCTGTCCGGGTGCACGACCAGCACCGATCATCACTACATCTTTCCCCGGGAGGCTCTTCGGGGTGGCGGCGACGCTGACGCGCTCGCCGCCGAGGTGGCCGCGGCCGCCCGGGTCGGGCTGCGCTTTCACCCCTGCCGGGGATCGATGGACCTGGGCCGGTCGGCGGGCGGCCTGCCGCCGGACGAGATCGTGGAGGATACCGACGCGGCGCTGGCCGCGACCGAGGAGGCCGTCCGCCGGTTCCACGATCCGTCCCCCGCCGCCATGGTGCGAGTGGCGGCCGCGCCGTGCTCCCCGTTCTCGGTCAGCCCCCGGCTCATGCGCGAAACGGCCGACCTGGCCCGCGCCCTGGGCGTGCGGATGCACACGCACCTAGCGGAGACCCGTGAGGAGGACGCGTACTGCCGGCAGGCGCTCGGCCGGACCCCGGCCGAGTACGCGGAGGACCTGGGCTGGGCCGGCCCGGACGTCTGGCTGGCCCACTGCGTGCACCTCGACGAGGCCGCGGTCAGGCGGTTCGCTGCCACCGGCACGTCGGTGGCGCACTGCCCCACCTCGAAGGCGCGGCTCGGCGCGGGCATCGCGCCGGTCAGGGACCTACTCGAGGCCGGGGCCGCGGTCGGTCTGGGCGTAGACGGCGCCGCCTCGAGCGAGGGGAGCTCGCTGGCCGGTGAGCTGCGCCAGGCCCTGCTCGCCGCGCGAGTCAGGGACGAGCGCGGGCCGGCCGCGCTGACCGCGCGGCAGGCGCTGTGGCTCGGAACCCGCGGCGGAGCCCGCTGCCTAGGCCGGGACGACGAAACCGGCGCGCTGCGGCCCGGCATGCTGGCTGATGTCGCGCTGTGGCGGCTCGACGGCCTCGCGCACGACGCGATCGCCCACGGCCCCGGCGGCGACCCGGTCGCGGCCCTGGTGCTCGGGCCGCCCGCCCCGCTCGAGCTGCTCCTCGTCGGCGGCACGCCGGTAGTGGACGGCGGCGAACTGCGCACCGTCGACGCCGCCACGGCCACCCGCGAGGTCCGGGCGGCCCGGCAGCGGCTGGTCGGTCCCGGGCTGAGCTAGCCGCCCGCCATCGCGCCGACGATCAGGTACGGCTCGGCGCCGGCCGCGACGGCCTCGGGCAGCGGGACGTCCGGCTGCTCGTGCGACAGGTCCTCCTCGCAGGCGAAGAACCTGATGAACGCGCGGCGTTTTCCGGTCCGCTGGTCGCGGATGGTGCCGCGCAGCATCGGGTACCTGGCCTCCAGCGCGTCGAGCACCGCGCACTGGGTGACCCGCCCGGGCACCTGGAGTTCGACCTCGCCCTGAACCCGGGCCAGCGTCCGCAGGTGCGCGGGGAGCACCACCCGTATGACGTCAGCGTGCCCGGTCATGGCAGCGTCTGCACCTCGACGGACAGCACGGCGGGAAGATCACGGACGATGGGCACCCAGCTGTCACCGGCGTCGGGCGAGGCGTACACCTGGCCCCCGGTGGTGCCGAAGTAGACTCCGCAGGAGTCCAGGGAGTCGACGGCCATCGCGTCGCGGAGCACGTTGACGTAGCAGTGCTCCTGCGGCAGGCCCTTGGTGAGCGGCTCCCACTCGTCCCCGCCGGTGCGGCTGCGGTAGACGCGCAGCTTCCCCTCCGGCGGAAAGTGGTGCGAGTCGCTGGTTATCGGGACCACGTACACGGTCTCCGGCTCGTGCGCATGCACATCGATGGGGAAGCCGAAGTCGGTCGGCAGGTCACCGCTGACCTCGTGCCAGGACTCCCCGGCGTCGTCGCTGCGCATCACGTCCCAGTGCTTCTGCATGTACAGCACGGACGGGCGCGACGGGTGCATCGCCAGGCGGTGCACGCAGTGGCCGACCTCGGCCGCGGGATCCGGGATCCCCTCCGAGCGCAGGCCCTGGTTTACCGGCCGCCAGGTCTGGCCGCCGTCGTCGGACCTGAACGCGCCCGCGGCCGAGATCGCCGTGAAGATCCGCCCCGGCGAGGACGGATCCAGGATGATCGTGTGCAGGCACATCCCGCCCGCGCCCGGCTGCCACGACGGCCCCGACTCGTGGCCGCGCAGGCCGGGCAGTTCCTCCCAGTGCTTCCCGCCGTCGGCGGACCGGAACAGCCCGGCGTCCTCGACCCCGGCGTAGACCGTATCCGGGTCGTCCAGCGACGGCTCCAGGTGCCAGACCCTGGCGAACTCCCAGGGGTGCGGCGTCCCGTCGTACCACTGGTGCGTGCCGGCCTCGCCCTGGTAACTGAAGTCGTTGCCGACCGCCTCCCAGCTGGCGCCGCCGTCGTCGGATCGCTGGATCAGCTGGCCGAACCAGCCGTTGGATTGCGACGCGTACAGTCGGTCCTGGTCGGCGGGCGACCCTTTGAGGTGGTAGATCTCCCAGCCCGGGAAGTGCGGCCCGCTGACGTCCCACTGGTCGCGCTTCCCGTCCGACCTGAGCACGAAAGCGCCCTTGCGCGTTCCCACGAGTACTCGTACACCGCTCATCGGCAACCCCTTCCGGAGGCGAGCTGACACAATTCTGCGCCGTACCGACGATGAACAGGCTCTGAACTCATCGGTAATTCGAAAAAGCAACCGAAGTTTGCGGCAGGAAATCATTGGTTGCCGGGTCACCTGCGCTGAGGAGCGCCGAGGGGCAGGAGCCACCATGAGAGACTGGCCGCTGTGCGTACAGAAGGCCTCCGGTTCGACGTCAACTGCTCGATCTTGTTCACCGAGCTGCCGCTGCTGAAGCGGCCCGGGGCCGCGCGGGCCGCCGGGTTCGGCGCGGTGGAGTTCTGGTGGCCCTTCACCGACCCGGTGCCAGCGGACCGCGAGGTCGACGCCTTCACCGGGGCGCTCGCGGACGCCGGGGTGCAGCTCGCCCTGCTGAACTTCGCCGGGGGCGACATGGCGGCCGGCGACCGCGGGCTGCTGGCGCTGCCGGAGGGTTCGGCCGCGTTCCGGGACAACATCGACGTCTGCGTAGGGATCGCGGCACGGACCGGGTGCACCATCCTCAACGCGCTGTACGGCAACCGCGCCGACGGGCTTTCCCGGCAGCAGCAGGACGAGCTGGCCGCGGAGAACCTCGCGCTGGCCGCGCGGGCCGCAGCCGGGGCCGACGCCACGGTGGTCGTGGAGGCGCTGAACTCCTACGACAGCCCGCGTGCGGCGCTGGTCTCCAGCCGGCGCGCGCTGGAGGTGATCAGCCTGGTGCGAGCGCAGGCCGGCGTGGCCAACGTTGCCTTCCTGGCCGACCTGTACCACCTGGGCAAGATGGGCGAGGACCTACCGGACATGCTGGCCCGTGAGGCGGCCAGCATCGCCCACATCCAGATCGCGGATGTTCCGGACCGCGGCGCGCCCGGCACGGGCGAACTGGACTACGAGGCGCTGTTCGGTCAGCTCGCCAGGCAGGGCTATGCCGGCTGGATCGGCTGCGAGTATAAGCCGACCGACCCGGCGGACAGCTCGACGAGCTTCGGCTGGAAGGAGCCAGATGAGGTATGACCTGGTGGTCCGGTCCCGCCGGACGGTGCTGCCTGACGGCACCAGGGCGGCGGCGGTCGCGGTCAGCGGCCCGGTCATCGCGACGATCGAGGACTATGGCGCGCCGCTTGAGGCCGGCCGCGAGATCGATCTCGGCGATCTCGCGCTGCTGCCCGGACTGGTCGACACGCACGTGCACGTCAACGAACCCGGCCGAACCGAGTGGGAGGGGTTCGCCACCGCGACCCGGGCGGCCGCGGCCGGCGGGGTGACCACGATCTGTGACATGCCGCTCAACTCGCTCCCTCCCACCACGTCGGTGGCGGCGCTCGAGGAGAAGCGCGCCGCGGCGGCCGGGAAGTGCTGGGTCGACGTGGCGTTCTGGGGCGGCGCGGTGCCGGGTAACGAGACCTCGCTGCGGCCGCTGCACGAGGCCGGGGTGGTCGGGTTCAAGTGCTTCCTGCTCGACTCCGGGGTGCCCGAGTTCCCGCCGCTGGACGTGGCCGGGCTGCGGACGGCGCTCGGCACGCTGGCCGAGGTGGACGCGCTGCTGATCGCGCACGCCGAGGACGCGGCGGAGATCAAGGACATGAAGCCGGGGTCCGGCCGCGACTTCGGCTCGTTCGTGGCGTCCCGGCCGCCGGTCGCGGAGCGACGCGCGATCGAGAAGGTCATCTCGGCCGCGGCCGCCACCGGGGCGCGGGCGCACATCGTGCACCTGTCCGCGGCCGAGTGCGTGGCTATGATCTCCGGCGCGAAGGCGGCGGGCATCCGGCTCACCGCCGAGACCTGCCCGCACTACCTGTACTTCGCGGCCGAGCAGGTGCCCGACGGGGCGACCGAGTTCAAGTCCTGCCCGCCGATCAGGGATTCGGTCAACCGGGAGGCGCTGTGGCGCGGGCTCGAGGCGGGCGCGATCGACTGCGTGGTGTCCGATCACTCCCCCTGCCCGCCCGAGCTGAAGGCCTTCGCTTCCGGGGATTTCAGCGCGGCCTGGGGTGGCATCGCCTCGCTTCAGCTCGGCCTGTCCGTAGTGTGGACGGCTGCTCGGCGCCGCAGCCGGACGCTGGACGACATTGCCGGGTGGATGGCGTCCGCCCCGGCCGCGCTCGCGGGCCTGCCGGCCAAGGGGCAGCTGGCGGCCGGGTGCGACGCGGACCTGGTGGCCTTCGACCCCGACGAGACGTTCGTCGTGGATCCCGCCACGCTGCGGCACAGGCATCCGATCACCCCGTACGCCGGGAAGACGCTGACCGGACGCGTGAAGCAGACGTGGCTGCGCGGCACGCCGCTGCTAGAAGGTGCAGATGAAACGCCAGTTGGGCGGCTGCTAAAACGGGGATGAACCGGGTATGGATGAGCAGCTTCTCCCCGATTTGCTCCAGTTGCGCGGGTCCGTCGTGGCGGCCAGCGACGAGTTCTTCGCCGCGAAGGAGAACCTGACCAAGGCGGCCGCTCCGGTCTTCGTGCCGGATACGTACGACGCCAAGGGGCAGGTGTATGACGGGTGGGAGACCCGGCGGCGGCGCGGGCCCGGCGGGAAGCTGCCGGATCGGTCGGCTCACGACTGGGTCATCGTCCGGCTCGGCGTGCCGGGCGTCGTGCGCGCCATCGTGGTCGACACCGCCTTCTTCACCGGGAATTTCCCGCAGGCGTGCTCGGCGGACGCGTGCTCGGCGACCGGCTATCCCGCGTTCGAGCAGGTCGCCGCCGACTCCGAGGCCGTGGCCTGGCAGGAGATCGTGCCGCGCGGGCTGGTGACCGGCGACGCCCGGCACGCGTTCAAGGTGAGCTCCGGGCGCAGGTACACCCACGTCAGGCTAAATATCTTCCCCGACGGCGGGGTGGCCCGGCTGCGCGTGCACGGTGAGGTGGTGCCGGATCCGGCCATCCTCGAAGGCCTCACCGTCGACCTCGCCGCGCTGGAGAACGGCGCGGACGTGGCGGCCGGCAGTGACCGGAACGACTTCTCCGCGCCGCGTAACGTCATCTCCCCCGGCCTGTCGCGGGTGATGGGCGAGGGCTGGGAGACCCGCAGGCGCCGCAGGCCCGGCCACGAGTGGCTGGTCATCCGGCTGGCCGGGCACGGCGCCATCGACCTCGCGGAGATCGACACCTCCTGGTACCGGGGCAACCAGCCGGAGAGCGCGTCGCTGCAGACGCTGGACGCCACTACCGGCGCCTCGCTCACCGACAAATCCGCCTGGCGCGAGCTTCTGCCGCCGGTCCGCCTGCTGCCGGACACGCCGCACCGGTTCCGCGTGACCGGCCAGCCAGCCACCCACGTGCGGCTGAACATCTTCCCGGACGGCGGCGTCGCCCGGCTGCGGCTGTACGGCTCGCTGACCGACGACGGCCTCGCCGCCGCCCGTCGTCGCTGGGAGGAAACGGCCTGAACCGCGCTACGCGACGCACCAGAGTAGGCCGAGCCGCCTTGAGCTAAACCAGTCAGCCCTCGGACACAAGCTCTTGGGTCACGCCAAATCGCGTCTCGTCTGACTCCATACTGCTCGGCCAGCTCAAGCTCGCCGTAACAGGTGACGAGAAGCCGCGTGCATGATCTGATTGGCCAAATGAGCCACGTGGTGGTCGCTCCGGACAAGTTTAAGGGAACGCTCACCGCCGCCCAGGTCGCCGCATATGTGGCCGCCGGGCTTGGCCGGGCCTCCCCGGGAGTGAAGACAGTCGAGGTCCCGGTGGCCGACGGCGGCGACGGCACCGTGGACGCGGCCGAGGCCGCCGGATATCGCCGCATCGACATCGGGGTCCGCGGGCCGACCGGCAAGCCGGTGAACGCCTCGTTCGCCCTGCTCGACGGGACCGCCATCATCGAATCGGCGCAGGCCTGCGGGCTGACCAGGCTGCCCGGCGGGACGCCGGCGCCGCTGACCGCGACCAGCCGCGGCGTCGGCGAGCTCATCCTCGCCGCTGTCCGGATGCGGGCGAAGCGGATCATGCTCGGCCTGGGCGGTGTGGCCTGCACCGACGGCGGCGCAGGCCTGGTCACCGCACTAGGCGGCAGGCTGCTGGACGGGTCGGGAACCGAGCTCCCGCCGGGCGGTGCGGCGCTGGCCCGGCTGGACCACGTCGATGCCTCCAGGCTCAGGGACCTGGCCGGTACCGGCACTGAGATCATCGCGGCCACCGACGTGGACAACCCGCTGCTCGGGCCGCGCGGCGCCGCCGCGGTCTACGCGCCGCAGAAGGGCGCCTCGGCGCAGGACGTGACCCAGCTAGAGGAGGGCCTCGCGCGCTGGGCGGACGTGGCCGAGCGGTCGTTCGGCTTCGCCAAGCGGGACGAGCCCGGCGCGGGCGCGGCCGGCGGCCTGGGCTTCGCGGCGCTGGGGTTCCTCGGCGCCGCTGTACGGCCGGGTATCGAGCTGATGCTGGACCTGCTCGGGTTCGCCGACCGGCTGTCCGGCGCGCGTCTGGTGGTCACCGGCGAGGGGGCGCTCGACGAGCAGACGCTGCACGGCAAGGCCCCCGCCGGGGTGGCCCGCGCGACGGCCGCGGCCGCGCCGGACCTGCCAGTGGTAGCGGTGGCCGGGGTGTGCTCGCTGTCTTCCGACCAGCTCCGTTCGGCGGGCATCGCGGCCGCCTACGCGCTGGCCGACATCGAACCCGACCTGACCCGCTGCCTGGAGCAGCCCGGTCCGCTGCTGGAGGAACTGGCCGGGCATATCGCCCGCGACTGGCTCGCGCCGTTACGAACACGCCCGTGAAGGGAGTGCCGGACGGGGTTCATTGGGACTTGAACGGGGGCTGCTGGCTTGGGGTGTGGGGGCCCCCGCCCCCACGGTGTCTGGGGTGGGTGGCCCCCCGCCCCCGTCTATTGAGGGCTGGGGGCCCTTCACCCCACTAGGCGGGCGGACGCGCTGGTGCGGCTGTGGAGCGGCGGACACACTGGTGCGTTTGTGACGGGCGAAGCTGGTGGGTTGTGGTCGATGCGGGGGCCCGCTTGCGGGAGTGGCGGGATCGGGGACCGGTGGTGGAATCAGGGTGTGCTGGCGGTGACGAGCTTGTATTCGGCTAGGGCGGCGGTCACGGCGTCGTCCTCGTTGGGCAGGGCTTGCCCGCGGGCCGCGGCGGCCTTGCGCAGGCGGGCGGCCAGCACCTCGTCGGTGAGCACGGCGCGCACCGCGTCGGCCAGCCGCCGTGCGTCACCGGGCGGGACGAGTACGGCGGCGTCCTCGCCAGTGAGCACGGGCGTGCCGCCGACCCGGGTGGCCACGATGGGCACCCCGGCGCGCAGGGCTTCCTGCAGGATGAGCGGCTGGCCTTCCCAGGTGCTGGGCAGGACGAACACCGCGGCCGCGGCCAGCAGGGCGGGTATGTCGTCGCGGTGCCCGCCGAACCGCGTGTCGAGCCCGAGGCGGGCCGCCTCGCTCTTCAGGCTGCCCTCGAGCGGGCCCTCGCCCGCGATAACGAGGAGCGGCTCCGGCCGCAGGTCCCGCCAGCCGGCGGCCGCCTCCAGCAGGGTGCCGAACCCTTTCTGCGGTGCCAGCCGGCCCGCCGCGAGCACCAGCGGTCGATCCGGGGCCGGCTCGCCCGGCAGCGGCCGGGCCGCGGACGCTTCCGCGGGAACGGCCGCCGGGACGGCCGCAGGGACCAGGGCGCGGCCGACCCGGCGGGCGCCGGCCGCGCGCATGCGTTCTTCCAGGTCCGGCGCAACGCAGAGCACCGAGTCGGCGCGGCCGGCCACGATCCGCTCGAGCACACGGTAGACCGCGCCGGTGGGGCCGCCCGCGGGGGGCGCGTTGTGCACGGTGACGACCAGCGCGGGCCGCGGGTGGTAGACGGTGGGCCGGACGAACGCCAGCGCGATCGCGGTGAGCGCGCCGGCCCGCAGGCCGTGCGCGTGCGCCACGTCGGGCCGCCACGCGGCGAGCAGCCGGCGCAGCCGCCGGATCGCGCGCAGGTCGCGGGCGACGCGGGGCCGATCGGCGATATCGACCGGGGTGAAGGAGACCTGGCCGCCGGCCAGGCGGCTGAACCCGAAATCGCGGTCGGTCTGCTCGGGGCCGAACACCCCGGCCGCCACGCCCCGCGCCGCGCAGCCGGCCGCCAGCGTCCGCACGTGCCGGGCCGTTCCGCCGGTGCTGGTGCCGAGCACGAACGCGACCTTCACAGGCGGATCACCCTGCGCGTCACCGCTCGCAGATCCCCTCCGTCGGCCACCGCCACCACGGCGAGGAAGGCTACCAGCACCGCCGCGCTGGCCAGCAGCGTGACGCCGACGTTAGGCAGGAAGCCCGTCACCCGCAGCCCGGCCGCGACGCCGAGGCCGGCCGCGGTCCCGGCTACCGCGCCGGCTAGGCCCGCCAGGGCGGCGCGCGCACAGCCGCGCAGCGCGTCCCGGCCGCGGAACCGGCGGACCAGGAAAAGCAGCGCGACCCCGGAACAGGTCAGGCCGAGGGTGGTGCCCGCCCCGAGCCAGGGC
>Ga0210397_10002608_pt1 | contig 11321 bp, 11 predicted proteins | sample IncBWH2OmetaG_FD_160126 | JGI IMG/M metagenome (GOLD analysis project Ga0210397, IMG submission 160126) | Forest soil microbial communities from Barre Woods Harvard Forest LTER site, Petersham, Massachusetts, United States - Inc-BW-H-2-O ...
CCTTGAGGTACTTGGTCGGGAATCCACCGCCCATGTTGACCATGGAGAGGTTGATCCCCCGCTCGGCGCAGTCGCGAAACACCTGGGAGGCCATCGCCAGAGCGCGGTCCCAAGCCTTCACCTTGCGCTGCTGCGAGCCGACGTGGAAGGAGATGCCGCACGGCTCCAGGCCCAGACGCTTGGCGAGGTCGAGCACGTCGACCGCCATTTCCGGGTCGCAGCCGAACTTCCGCGACAGCGGCCATTCGGCGCCGGCGCAGTCGTAGAGAATGCGGCAGAACACCTTCGCAGCCGGAGCCGCACGGGCAACCTTTTCGACCTCGGCGGCGCAATCGACTGCGAACAGGCGAATGCCGAGCGCGAAGGCACGCGCAATGTCGCGCTCCTTCTTGATCGTGTTGCCGAACGAGATGCGGTCAGCGGTTGCACCCGCGGCCAGTACCATTTCGATCTCCGCCACGGTGGCGGTATCGAAGCACGAGCCGAGCGAGGCAAGCAGCGACAGCACTTCCGGGGCCGGGTTTGCCTTCACCGCGTAGAACACGCGGCTGTCGGGCAGCGCCTTCGAAAAGGTCTGATAGTTGTCGCGCACGACTTCGAGGTCGACGACGAGGCACGGCTCGACGTCCTGGCCCTCGTTACGACGGTTGCGCAGGAATTCCCGAATACGTTCGGTCATAGCACCCTCCAAACGGCCCTTGCGACGGGGCCCGTTCAAAATGATCTCAGTCGTAGGTGCCGTGGCCGTCGTCGCACGATGGAGACGCGACGAGGCCAAGAACCTCAAACCGAATTGTGCTGCCGTGGATTGGTTGGGAATGCTCCCGCCCGCTCACCTGGCAATGAAGGACAAGCCTTTTCAGTAGCCCGCGCCGGCGGTGGAATGCCGGTAGAGACCAAAAAAGCCCGATCCGTCGTTGCTTTAAGTCGCGTCCCCCGTTGAGAACGAGGTGCGCCGGTTCGCCTCCGGCTGCCAGTCACGGTTGCAAAGGAAGAAGAGACCTTCAACGGCATCTCTGGAGAGAGATGCTGGCCACTCAAGTCACCGACTTTTGGAAGTCCGGACTTGAAGCGACCCTCGGTATCTTCAACCCTTGGCGGCTGTCCGGCCTCTTGTCCGGATACCTACCGACTGACACACGACCACAGGCACGTGCGAAATTGGGCAAGACGCAAATAATCTTTTTGACTCTGCTTCGCAAGATTTTTTTTAGGCTGAGGGCAAATTTCCCTAACACCTGATTACGTCGCCGCCTGTGAGGCGGCGCGAGCGTTGCGAAAATGAATGGACGTTAAGTTTCTTTAACGAAGCGTAATGCGCGGCGCGCTTCTGCGCCGAAGAATCTTCTCACGCGCGGCGCGTGAACGGCTCGACGCGCTGTGCCGCGCGGATGAACGCGATCATGATCAGGACGCCGAGCGCAAACAGCACCGCTTGCAGGATGTGAGCGCCAGTGTCGTCGAGCCCAAACAGGATCGCGAGCGCCCAGCCGCCGGCAAAAGCAGCGCCAAACACTTCCGCGCCGATCAGAATCGCCGCGCTGAGGACGGTGACGACGCTGGGCCAGGCGATCTGGCGGCTGCCGCTCGGAGTAGGTTGCGCGTTCATGGTGTTTGATCCTGTTTTCGGGCCGCAATCTCTCTGAAAAGGTGATCTCGATCAAGCGCAAAAGGCCCAAAAAAGCCTCACCGCGTGATATAGCGTCACACTGGAAATCGGCACTCAAGACGGGATTTTCGATGCCAGAAACCCAACAAAACCACGCGCCAAACAATGAGCCTTTGTCCGGCTCGGCCAATCCGCTGCTGCGGCCGTGGCTGACGCCGTTCGAAACCCCGCCGTTTGCCGAGATCGCGCCGGACCAGTTCCTGCAGGCGTTCGAGCAGGCCTTTGCCGACCATGCCGCCGAGATCGCGGCGATCACCCACGATCCCACGCAAGCAGACTTCGACAACACGATCACGGCGCTGGAGCGCTCGGGCAAGCTGCTCTCCAAGGTCGCCTCGGTCTTCTACGCGCTGGTGTCGGCGCATTCCAACCCGGCGCTGCTCGAGGCCGACAAGGAAGTGTCCTTGCGGATGGCGCGGCACTGGAACCCGATCATGATGAACGCGGTGCTGTTCGGCCGGATCGCCCAGCTTCACGAGAACCGCGCCAATCTCGGCCTCACAGGTGAGCAGCTGCGGCTGCTGGAGCGCACCTACACGCGCTTCCACCGGGCCGGCGCGGGCCTCGATGACGCCGCGAAGGCGCGGATGGCCGAGGTCAACGAGCGGCTGGCTCATCTTGGGACCACCTTCAGCCATCATCTGCTCGGCGACGAGCAGGAGTGGTTCATGGAGCTTACCGAGGCCGACTGCGAGGGGCTCTCGGACAGTTTTGTCGCGGCCGCAAAGGCGGCGGCGGACGAGCGCGGGCTTGCCGGCAAGGCCATCGTGACGCTGTCGCGCTCGTTCGTGGAGCCGTTTCTCAAGACCTCGCCCCGCCGCGACCTGCGCGAGAAGCTCTACAAGGCCTTCATCGCCCGTGGCGACAACGGCAACGCCCACGACAACAACGCCACCATTGTCGAGATACTCGCCCTTCGTGAGGAAAGCGCCCGGCTCCTGGGCTACCCGACCTTTGCCGCCTATCGGCTGGAAGATTCCATGGCCAAGACGCCAGAGGCCGTGCGTGGGCTTTTGGAGCGGGTCTGGAAGCCGGCGCGCGAGCGGACGCTGCGGGATCGCGACGCGCTTCAGGGATTGATCGTGAAGGAGGGCGGCAATTTCGCGCTGGCCGCCTGGGATTGGCGTTACTACGCCGAAAAGCTGCGGCAGGTCCGGGCCAATTTCGACGATGCCGCGATCAAGCCCTATCTCTCGCTCGACCACATGATCGAGGCGGCCTTCGACTGCGCCACCCGCCTGTTCGGGATCTCCTTTGTCGAGCGCAAGGATATCCCGGTCTGGCACCCGGACGTACGGGTCTGGGAGGTCAGGGACCACGCTGGAAAACACAAGGCGCTGTTCTATGGCGACTACTTCGCCCGGCCATCCAAGCGCTCCGGCGCCTGGATGACGTCGTTGCGCGACCAGCAGAAGCTCGACGGCGAGGTGGCACCCTTGATCCTCAATGTCTGCAACTTCTCCAAGGGGGCTGACGGTGAGCCTTCGCTGCTGTCGCCGGACGATGCCCGCACGCTGTTCCACGAGCTCGGCCACGGCCTGCATGGCATGCTGTCGGACGTCGTCTATCCCTCTTTGTCAGGCACCAGTGTTTTTACGGACTTCGTCGAGCTGCCCTCGCAGCTTTACGAGCATTGGCAGGAACAGCCGCAGGTGCTGCGGCAGTTCGCCCGCCACTACCAGACCGGCGAGCCGCTGCCGGACGACCTGTTGCGGCGCTTCATCGCCGCGCGCAAGTTCAACCAGGGTTTTGCGACCGTCGAGTTCGTGGCGTCCGCGCTGCTCGATCTCGAGTTTCATACCCAGCCGGCTTCCGCCAGCGCCGACGTGCGCGCCTTCGAACAGCGGGAACTGGAGAAGATCGGCATGCCCGCGGAAATCTCGATGCGCCACCGGCCCCAGCAGTTCGGCCACATCTTTTCCGGCGATCATTATGCCTCCGCCTATTACAGCTACATGTGGTCTGAGGTGATGGACGCCGATGCCTTTGGCGCGTTTGAAGAGGCCGGCAACATCTTCGATCCAGTGGTCGCCAAACGCCTGCTTGACGACATCTATGCCTCCGGCGGCTCACGCGACCCGGAAGACGCCTATGTCGCCTTCCGCGGGCGGGAGCCTGAGCCCGACGCGCTATTGCGCCGGCGTGGACTTCTGGAAACGCCCGAGGTTGCCTGAGATGAGGCCGATGACATGGCGTCTGACCGGCTGGCTGACGCTGGTCATGCTTGCGATGCTCGGCGGAACCGCCGCGCAGGCCCATCCGCACGTCTGGATCACCTCCACCAGTGAACTGATGTACGCGCCCGACGGCTCGATCACCGGCGTGCGTCACGCCTGGACCTTCGACGACATGTTCTCGACCTATGCGTTGCAAGGGATCGAGAGCAAGAAGAAGGGCGTCTACACCCACGAGGAACTAGCGCCGCTGGCGCAAACCAATGTCGAGTCGCTGAAGGAGTTCGGCTTCTTCACCTTTGCCAAGGCCGACGGCAAGAAGCAGAAGTTCGAGGAACCGGTCGATTATTTCCTGGAATACAAAGGCGGTTTCCTGGTCCTGCATTTCACCTTGCCGTTGAAGGCGCCGGTTAGACCTAAGGTGCTCGCGCTCGAAGTGTTCGATCCGACCTTCTTTGTCGACTTCAAACTCGCCGACAAGGACCCGATACGGCTGATCGGCGCTCCCGAGGCCTGCAAATTCGAATTCCAGCGGCCGAATGACGGCGCGGCCAGCGCACAGGCGCTGGGCGAGCAGAATTTTACCGATGGCGGCAACGTCAATTTTGGCGCGATGTTCGCCAACAAAATCACGGTGACATGTCCATGAGGCCACAGCTTTCTCGTACACTTGTGCTCGGTGCGCTGGCCGTGACGGCGGTGCTGGCGATCGATGGCGTGATGCATTTGCTGGCGGCGCAGACGCCGTTTGGCGGCCCGCGTCCGCCGATGAACGAGCAGGCCGGCGGAATTATTGGATGGCTGCTGGCCAAGCAGTCGGAATTTTATCGTGAAATGTCGTCGACCATCCGCGCCGCCAAGACCGACGGCAGCGCGGTCTGGGCGTTGCTTGCGATCTCGTTCGCTTACGGGATTTTTCACGCCGCCGGACCCGGTCACGGCAAGGCGGTGATTTCGTCCTATCTCGTCGCCAACCGGGAAACCGCGCGGCGCGGCATCGCGCTCGCCTTTGTCTCCGCCATGCTGCAGTCACTGGTCGCCGTCCTGATTGTCGCGATCGGCGCCTGGTTGCTCAATATCACGGCGAAAACCATGTGCGGGGCGGAGAAGATCATCGCGATTGCAAGCTATGGCCTGATCGCGGCATTCGGGGCGCGCCTGGTCTGGACCAAGGGCGCGAACTTCATCCGGGCGTTGCAGGTTCACCCGCCGGTGCCCGCGCTGGCGCTGGCGTCGGTCTCAGCATCCCATGGTCATGGAGGGCAAGATCATGCCGACCATGACCACACAGGTCATGATCACGGGCACCATCAGCACTCGCATTTTCAGGCTCATCACGATCATTCGCATGATGACCACGGGCACGCCCACGATCACGACGATCATGTCCATGACGAGCACTGCGGCCATTCCCATGGCCCGTTGCCGAGCGAACTCGCCGGTCCCGGCGGCTGGCGTCGCGGGCTTGGTGCGATCTTCGCGGTGGGCTTGCGGCCATGCTCAGGCGCTATTCTGGTTCTGGTGTTCGCGCTGGCGCAGGGCCTGTTCTGGGCCGGCATCGCCGCGACCTTCGCGATGGGCATCGGCACCGCGATCACGGTTGCAGCCATTGCGGTTTTGGCGGTATCGGCCGGCGGTATCGCGCGCCGTTTGAGCAGGGCCAGCGACGGCAGCGGCGCGCTGATCATGCGCGGCATCGAATTTGCCGCCGCGGGACTGGTGCTGTTGTTCGGCGTCGGCCTGTTGACCGGCTATCTCTTTGCCGAACCGCTGACCTGTCTTCAGTCGATTCTATAGCGGCAGGAATTTTCGCAGCGCCGGCAGGAAGAAGATCGCGATATTGATGGCAAAGCCGATGCTCCACAGGATCGAGCGCAGCGTCGGCCGGTCGCCGATGTAGGTGAACACATAGGCAATCCGCACGATCACAAACAGGACAGCGAGTTCGTTGATCAGGTTTTGCGGGCAGGCGCGGAATTCGGCGAGCAGGACGGCCACGGCGAAGAACGGAAAAGCCTCGATCCCGTTCTGGTGCGCGCCGAGCGCGCGGGCGGCGATCGGCTCTTCATAGAAGGCCGGATCGCGCGGCTTGGAATTGTCGAAACGGCCAAACCGGAACCATTTCACCGAGGCAATGCTCAGGAGAGCGAGTATCAGGCTCGCGAAAACGCACCATTCGGCGACGGTCATAATTCCTCCAACACGCGACGCATGAAGACTATCGAACCTGCCGTTATCTTGACAAGGATGGTCCGACGCGCGAAGCCAGCGCCCATGAGCGCGGTCTCTCCGATCGATCCTACACAGCCGGCCAGCGGCCTTGCGCCGGAGCGCGTCGGGGTCCTGCTGGTCAATCTCGGCACGCCCGATACGGCAGATACAGCCGGCGTGCGGGTTTATCTCAAGGAGTTTCTGTCCGACCCCCGCGTGATCGAAAACCAGGGCTTGCTGTGGAAGCTGGCGCTCAATGGTATCATTCTGCGCACGCGTCCCCGCCGCAAGGCCCGCGACTACCGCAAGATCTGGAACACCGAGAAGAACGAGTCGCCGCTCAAGACCATCACGCGCGCGCAGGCCGAGAAATTGGCCACAGGCATTTCCGACCAGCAGCACGTCGTGGTCGATTGGGCGATGCGCTATGGCAATCCCTCGATCGCTTCACGGATCGCCGCGCTGACGGCACAGGGCTGCGATCGCCTCCTGGTCATGCCGCTCTATCCGCAATATTCGGCGGCGACGTCGGCGACCGTTTGCGACGAGGTGTTTCGCGTGCTCGCCGGAATGCGCGCCCAGCCGACGCTGCGGGTGACGCCGCCTTATTACGACGATCCCGCCTATATCGAAGCGCTCGCGGTTTCGATCGAGACGCATCTTGCGGGGCTTTCGTTTCAGCCTGACGTCATCGTGGCGTCGTTTCACGGCATGCCGCAAAAATATGTCGACAATGGCGATCCCTATGAGCGCCAATGCGCGGCGACGACGGAAGCGCTTCGCAAGCGCCTCGGCTTCGATCAAAAAAAGCTGCTTCTGACCTTTCAGTCGCGCTTCGGCTTCGACGAGTGGCTTCAGCCCTATACCGACAAGACCATGGAAAAGCTGGCCAAAGACGGCGTGCGGCGCGTCGCCGTGGTCACGCCGGGATTTTCGGCCGATTGCCTGGAAACGCTGGAAGAAATTGCGCAGGAAAATGCCGAGATATTCCAGCATCATGGCGGCGAGCAATTTTCCTTCATTCCCTGCCTGAACGACAGCGAGGGCGGCATGGACATGATCCGTCTGCTGGTACTGCGCGAGCTTCAGGGCTGGATTTAAACACTCGCTTTTCTCCTCGCCGAACCCAACCTCGGGCATAGGCGACCAAGTAAGGGGTTTTGCCGTTCTGCAATGATAGCGTTGTAGGATGGCTTTTCGCGCTTTCAGGGCATCCGCCCGAAGGAGACTTGTATGACCGGTTTCGACATCTTCGCCATTGCGCTCGTCCTGTTGGTCGTTCTCACGCTGTTTGCCGGCGTCAAGACGGTGGGCCAGGGCTATAACTGGACCGTCGAACGTTTCGGCAAATTCACCCGTATTTTGTCGCCGGGGCTGAACATCATCGTTCCCTATTTCGACCGGATCGGCCGCAAGATGAACATGATGGAGCAGGTGATCAACATTCCCGAGCAGGAGGTGATCACCAAGGACAACGCGACCGTAACCGCCGATGGCGTCGCGTTCTTCCAGGTGTTCGATGCGGCGAAAGCAAGCTACGAGGTCTCCAATCTCGAGCAGGCGATCATCGTGCTGACGATGACCAACATCCGCTCGGTGATGGGCTCGATGGATCTCGACCAGGTGCTCTCGCATCGCGACGAGATCAACGAACGCCTGCTGCGAGTCGTTGATGCGGCGGTGTCGCCCTGGGGGCTCAAAGTCAACCGCATCGAGATCAAGGACATTGTGCCCCCGGCCGATCTGGTCGAGGCGATGGGCCGGCAGATGAAGGCCGAACGCGTCAAACGCGCCGACATTCTGCAGGCCGAAGGTCAACGCCAGTCGGAAATCCTTCGCGCCGAAGGCGCCAAGCAGGGCCAGATCCTGCAGGCCGAGGGCCGCAAGGAGGCCGCGTTCCGCGACGCCGAGGCGCGCGAGCGCTCCGCCGAGGCCGAAGCCAAGGCGACCCAGATGGTCTCTGAAGCCATCGCCAAGGGCGACGTCGCCGCGCTGAACTATTTTATCGCCGACAAATACATCAAGGCGTTTGGGCAATTGGCGGATTCGCCGAACCAGAAGATCATCATGCTGCCGGTGGAGGCCATGAGCATTCTGGGCTCGCTCGCCGGCATCGGAGAGATCGCGAAAGCGACCTTCGGCGAGAGCGCGCTGTCGGCGCAGGCCGCGGCGCGCCGCGGTTCGGTGCCGACGTCAGGCAATCCCCCGCCGATGCCGCCGGTGGGCTAAAAGCGGTGAGGGCACGGCCATGAACGAGATGTTCGTAACGCTAGGTACCTGGAACTGGCTGATCTTCGGCGTCATCCTGATGGCGCTGGAGCTGATCGCGCCCGGCGTCTTCCTGTTCTGGCTCGGACTGGCGGCGCTGCTGGTCGGGCTAACGTCGTTCGCGTTCAATCCGTCCTGGCAAGTCCAGATCTTGATGTTCGCGGTCTTTGCCGCTGCCACGGTACCGGTTTGGCGGCGTCTGGCGCGCAGCCATGCAACCGGCAACGTCAATAGCCCGTTCCTCAACAAGCGCGCGGATGCGCTGGTCGGGCGGGTGTTCACGCTGGAAAAACCGATCGTTGATGGCGCCGGCACGGTGCGGATCGACGATACGATCTGGCGGGTGGCCGGTCCCGACGCGCCGGCCGGCAGCCGGGTCAAAATCGTGCAGGCCGATGGCGCCAGCCTGACGGTGGCTGCGGCTTAATCGCGCAAGCGTTCAGTCCCTATCCTTGGGACCATTACCGGAGATGGATCATGTCGCGCATCGCCCCGCTTCAGCCGCCCTACGAGGCTGAAATCCAGAGCCAGTTCGACCGCATCATGCGTGGCGCTCCACCCTTGATGCTGTTTCGCGTGATGGCGTCCAATCCGCGCGCCTGGGAGAAATTCCGCGCCGGAAGCCTGCTCGATCGCGGCCCGCTCACATTGCGGGAACGTGAGATCATCATCGACCGCACCTGCGCGCTGACCGGCTGCGAGTACGAATGGGGCGTGCACGTCGCGACCTTTGCGCAAGCCGCCGGTCTCAACGAGGCCGAGATTCGCGCCACGGTGCATGAAGGTGCCGATGCGTCGTGCTGGTCGGCCGCCGAGCAGGCGCTGATTGCGGCCGTGGATGCGTTACATGCAAGGGCCACACTGAGCGACGATGAGTTTGCCGCGCTGTCGTCGTACTATGACGATGCGAAGATCTTCGAGATCATCCTGCTCTGTGGCTTTTATCGCACCGTGTCATATCTCGCGAACGGGCTTCGCTTGCCGCTTGAGGAAAAGGCGGCGCGGTTTCCGAAGTGATCGTCATTGCCTGCGACAAACGCAAGGCGTTTGCGCAAGGGAGCGTGAGCGACGATTCATTCGTCATGGCCGGGCTTGACCCGGCCATCCACGTCTTCAGCCAAGAAAAAACAAGACGTGGATCACCGGGACGAGCCCGGTGATGACGAGGTGAGACGGTAGGCTACACCACGCCCGCACGAAGCAGATCGTGCAGATGCACGATGCCGACCGGCTTGTTGGCCTCGGTCACGATCAAGGCGGTGATCTTCGAGGCGTTGAGGATTTCCAGCGCTTCGCTGGCCAATAAACTACCGCGGATCGTCTTCGGATTTTTCGTCATGACGTCGTCGACCAGCGCCGTCATCAGGTCGGGGCGCATGTGACGGCGCAAGTCGCCGTCGGTGACGATGCCGGCAATCGCGCCACGCGCATCCACGATGCCGACGCAGCCAAAGCCTTTCGAGGTCATTTCGACCAGCGCTTCCGACATGCTGGTGCCGAGCGGCTTCAGCGGCACGGCGGCGCCCGTATGCATGAGGTCGCCGATGTGTTTGAGCATGGCGCCAAGCTTGCCGCCGGGATGCAGCACGCTGAAATCGACCGAGGTGAAGCCGCGGCCCTCCAGAAGCGCGATCGCCAATGCGTCGCCGAGCGCCAGCAGCATCAGCGAAGAGGTGGTGGGCGCCAGATTATGCGGGCAGGCCTCGCGCGCCTTCGGCAGCGTCAACGCCACATCGGCGGCCTGGCTCAGGGTGGAGTCGCCCTCGGCCGTCATTGCGATCAGCGCAATCCTGAAACGTTTCGCGTAGGTGATCAGCGCCTTCATCTCGGCCTGCTCGCCGGACCATGACAGCGCCAGGACGACGTCATCGGTGGTGATCATGCCGAGATCGCCGTGGCCGGCTTCGGCGGCATGCACGAAGAAGGCCGGCGTGCCGGTGGAGGCAAACGTGGCCGCGATCTTGCGGGCGATATGGCCGGATTTGCCAAGCCCGGTGACGATGACGCGGCCTTTGGCATCGCGAATGAGATCGGTGGCCCGCGCAAAGGCTTCCCCGAGGTCGGATCGGAGCGCTGCCTCGATGGCGGCAATGCCGCCGCTTTCGGTATCCAGGGTCCGTAAGGCCGACTGGACGGCGGCGTTGACGGGATCGGTGCCGGTTGGATTGGCCATCAGCGGTTTCGAAGCAGGCATGCGTGGTTCCGAAGGGGGCGCACAAAACAAGACGGCTTTCCTAGCACGCCACCAACCCGGAAAGCGACGCAAGCCGCCGGTCTCAACGCCTCATTAACCATAATTGTTTTAACTCCGTTAACGACGTTTTCCGAGCCGGCCGCCAGGGTCATTCGGGGGCGGGGTTATCAAGCGTATGAATTTGCTGAGGTATTTTAACCGTGATGTCGGGGCCAGCTGCCGGCCGTCGCAAGCGCGTGACCCTGTTGCGTGCCGTCTCGCCGTGCCTGTTACTGATCACGATCACATCACCCCTTCACGCCCAAACCCTCACCCCTGACCTCCTGAGGCCCACCCGAGATGGCTTCCTCGCGCCGCAGGATTCACCTCTGCGCAAAACCAGCGAGAACCTGACCGATAATCCTGTCGACCCTACCACCGACGGGCAGCGCAACGACAACAACCAGCCCGCGCCCTCGCGGATCGGCAATATTCCCAAATATGGCCTGCCGGCCGCCAGCGGCGCCGCGGACGCCGGTTTTGATTCCCTCAATCGCAAGCGAAAGCAGCCAAAATTTTATCCGGGGCAGGCCAAGCCAAAGGCGCCGCCGGGGCCGGGCACGCCCGCGCCACTTGAAACGAAGGGCCCGGCCAACCCGAACGCACGCGTCCGTATCGCACCGCCGCCATCGATATCCGCGAACCGGCCGCTGATGTCACCCGCGATGGCCGGCATCGCCGACGGCCAGCCCGCACGCAAACCGTTGCCGGTCGATACCGATCCGTTCGGCGCGGTCGGCGATTACGCCGGAAGCTTCCTGATCAA
>Ga0210397_10002616_pt1 | contig 11297 bp, 7 predicted proteins | sample IncBWH2OmetaG_FD_160126 | JGI IMG/M metagenome (GOLD analysis project Ga0210397, IMG submission 160126) | Forest soil microbial communities from Barre Woods Harvard Forest LTER site, Petersham, Massachusetts, United States - Inc-BW-H-2-O ...
CTCGACCGCAACCGGGGCGGCGCCTATGCCTCGATGCTGATCGCCTCCAGCGGGATGTTCGGCGTCTTCCTGTTCCTGACCTACTACCTGCAGCAGACGCTGGCCTACTCGCCGGTCGTCACCGGCTTCGCCATCTTGCCCATCGCCGGCGGCATCGCGATCGCGGCCAACCTGTCCACGATCGTGCTGATGCCGAGGATCGGGCCGAAGCCGCTGGTGGCCACCGGGTTCGTGCTCGCAGCGGGCGCGATGACATGGTTCGCCCAGCTGGGACCGCACACCGGCTACGTGGACGGCGTGCTCGGCCCGGTCATCCTGACCGGGGCCGGCCTCGGCATGGTGATCGCGCCCTGCATCAACACCGGCACTTTCGGCGTGGCCCCGCGCGACGCCGGCGTCGCCTCGGCCACCGTCACCGTCGGCCAGCAACTCGGCGCCTCGATCGGCACCTCGCTGCTCAACACCATCTTCGCCAGCGCCGTCGCGTCCTACCTCGCCCTGCACGCCGCCTCGGACCCGCAGACGAGGCTGATCGGCCGCCAGGCCCTGCTCGGGCAGGCGCTCGCGCACGGCTACGACGTCGCGTTCTGGTGGGTCGCCGGCATCTTTGCCGGTGGCGCGATCGTCGGCGGCCTGTTGTTCCGCCGCGGGCCACTGCGCCGCGACGACGGCCAGGTTCAGCAGGACGCCGGGGTCATGGCCGAAACCGAGGCGGGCCCGGTTCTGCCGGCCTGAGGGTACGGCCCGGCGCGCCCCGGGTGCGGAATGTCCCGCACCTGGGGCGTTCACCGCGCGGCCAAAAAAAGTACAGGGAAATTGTTACCCGCGGGTCATTGAAATAGAAGGCATCTAATTCGCCATCTTAATTTCGCGTCGCGGCTGATTCCGCGAACTGCTGAGGCTGAAGTGACGGCAGGTAGAGGAGGTAACAGGAGCCGGGAAGGGCGGAATGACGTGTCCGAATAGCAACCTACCCCGACGGCTTGCCTTCGCGGGGCCATCTTAGGATGAAATTGTCCGGATGACGTCCAGGGGCCTTTGTGACGTTAGGGGGCGTATGGCGTGATCGGGGGTTTGGCACCGGAGGATCCCGGGCGGATCGGTCCTTACCGGCTAGTCGCCCGGCTCGGCCGTGGCGGCATGGGACACGTGTACCTGGGGCTGTCCGCGGGCGGGAGACCGGTCGCGGTGAAGGTGATCCGTGCGGACCTGGCCGAAGATCCCGAGTTCCGGGTGCGGTTCGCCCGCGAGGTCGCCGCGGTCCGCCAGGTAAGCGGTCTGTTCACCGCTCTGGTGCTCGACGCGGACGTCGATAGTGCGGTGCCGTGGCTGGCCACGGCGTACGTGGCCGGTCCCTCGCTGTCCGAGGCGGTGCACGGCGATGGGCCGATGGCGGCGCGGCCCGCGCTAGGGCTGGCGGCGGGTCTGGCCGAGAGTCTGTGCGCCATCCACGCCGCGGGCGTGGTCCACTGCGACCTGAAGCCCTCGAACGTGCTGCTGTCCCCGGACGGGCCACGGGTGATCGACTTCGGCATTTCCCGCGCCGCCGGGCCGGGAAAGAGCACCGTGTCGGCGGCGGGTGTCGGCTGGGTGACGGGCTCGCCCGGATTCATGTCCCCGGAGCAGGCCCTGGGCGGGGAGATCGGCCCGCCGAGCGACATCTTCAGCCTGGGCGCGGTGCTGACCTTCGCCACCACGGGCCGCGGGCCGTTCGGCCGCGGATCGCGTCCAGAGGTGGCCTACCGGCTGGTCTACGGCCCACCGGACCTCGCCGAGATACCCGCCGGCCTGCGCCCGCTGGTCGAACGCTGCCTGGCCAAGGACCCGGCCCAGCGGCCCACCGCCGGTGAGGTGCTGGACGCGGCCAATGACGGACAGCCCGCGCCCGGCTGGCTGCCCGGCCCGGCCCTGGGCGCGCTCGCCGAGGGCGGGCTCGCCCCCGCCGCCCCCGCCGGGCCGCCCGGGCGGCCGTCAGGCCGCCGCTGGTGGCGGCCGCTGACGGCGGCGGGAGTGACGTCGGGCATGCTCGCGGCGTCGGTCGCGGTCAGCTTCGCGCTAGGCGCCGCGGGTCCGCGCTCACCCGCCGCTGGGCTGACGCCACGGGCCGCGGCCTCACCGACACTGACCACGGCGTCCCCCGCACCCGCGGTCCCCGGCACCCGTCCGGCCGTCGCTCCCCGGGTCAGTTCGCCGGCGCGAGGGCCGCGGGCGGCCATCATCCCCGCCGTGGTCGCGGCAAGCACCCCGCGTCCTGGTCGCCCGCCGCCCTCGACCGCCCCCTCGACCACCTCTGCGACCGCATCGCCGCCCGCGTCATCGCCGCCGGCCTCGCCGTCACCCTCTCCGTCCATGACCGCTTCCCCGTCCCCGACGGCGTCGTCGTCCCCGTCGCCGGGCGAGTCTCCGTCGCCGACGCCCGCACCTGAGATAACAGGTTCGGCGACGTATCGCGAAGGCACCCGAGTCTACTTTGACGTCCAATACCAGGACCCCGGTAACGACGTACGCGGATTCGGCTTCATGGGCGTCAACGGCTCCCGCTGGATGGAGGCGACCTATCCCTTCTCCAGCCCTGATGAGGGCATCGCGGGACCGGATAGCATCGCCTATCCGCTCGACCTGGAATGCGGTACCGCCAGCCAGCACGGGGCGGAAGTGGAAGCCTGGATCTACGACGCGGCGGGCCAGAGCAGCCAGCCGGTGCGGATTAGGCTCGCCTGCCCGTACTGAAATCTCGCTCTGCGCTGGTCAGGCGCTTACTATCGGCTCCCGGCGCCAGCGTCGGCCGAACGATTTACGCAAACACTGCTGCTTCCCATATGCAACCCGGCTTCCGGCCCTTATCATTGCCCTGTCTGATATGGCAGGAATGGAGTCATTGCGACCTTGGGGTGGGATTTAGCGTGGTGGGGGGACTGGAGCCCGCCGATCCGCGGCTGATCGGCCCTTATCAGCTGCTAGGACGGCTTGGCGCGGGCGGCATGGGACGGGTATTCCTGGGCGTGTCCGCCGCGGGCCGGCCGGTCGCCGTGAAGGTCGTCCACGCCGAACTGGCCGCCGATCCCGAGTTCCGCGCCCGGTTCAGCACCGAGGTCGCCGCGGCCAGGAAGGTGAGCGGCCTGTTTACGGCGCTGGTGGTCGACGCCGACGTGGACGCTCCGGTGCCCTGGCTCGCCACCGCGTACGTGGCGGGCCCGTCGCTGTCCGAGGCGGTACGCAGCAGCGGGCCGCTGACGGCCTGGTCGCTGCTGGCGCTGGCCGCGGGCCTGGCCAAGAGCCTGACCGCGATCCACGCCGCGGGTGTCGTGCACGGCGACCTCAAGCCTTCCAACGTCCTGCTGGCACCGGACGGCCCCCGGGTGATCGACTTCGGCATCTCACAGGCCGCAGAGGCAGCTCCGCTGGCGCGGGCCGGCCTCGTGGTGGGCACGCCCAGCTTCATGGCCCCCGAGCAGGCCGCGGGCGAGGAGGTCGGGCCGCGCAGCGACGTGTTCAGCCTGGGCGCGGTGCTCGCCTTCGCCGCCACCGGGCGCAAGCCGTTCGGTACCGGCTCGCCCGCCGCGGTGCTCGAGCGGGTGGTCCGCGTGGCGGCTGACCTCGAGGACGCCCCCGCCGAAGTGCGGCCGCTGATCGAACAGTGCCTGGCCAAGGACCCGCTGCGGAGGCCCACCGCCGCCGAACTGCTCGCCGGGGTGACCGCCGCCCAGTCCGCGATGGAACCGCGGTCCGAGCCGGCCCCGGCAGGCGCGGACCAGCCGGGCAAGCCCCGGGCCCGCGGCGCGCGCCAGCATCCGCGGAGGCTGATCACCGCGGCGGCGGTCGCCGTCATCCTCGGGGCATCCGCCGGATACGGCCTGAACGCCGTGACCCAGCACCAGCGAGACGCTGAGCGGACCCTGTCCCAGATAGCGGCCAGGATGGCCGCCAGGGCGGCCGGCCACGTGCCCAAGCCGGTCCCCTCCCCCCCGGCCCCGCGCATTACCCACACCTTCACCTACCAGCGAGGCTCGCAGGTGTTTTTCGTGATCTCCTACTCCAATCCTGGCCACAATGCCGCCGGCTTCGGTTTCGTGGGCGTCCAGGGAACCGGCTTGCGCGAGCAGGACTACTTGTTCTCCAACCCGGCCGACGGCGTCGTCGCGGGGAACAGCATCACCTATCCGCTCGAGCAGGGATGCGGGACCGGCCAGGAATACACCAGCACCGTCGAGGCGTGGATCTACAACAAGGCCGGCGTGCGCAGCAAGCCGGTCATCATCCACCTGGCCTGCAGCACCTGACCCGAGCCGTCAGGGGTGCGCCCTTGCGTAGTGCGCCGCGAGCACGTCGTCGCCGAAATCGCTGCGCGGGCGGCGCAGCACGGTGTGCGCGTGGTTGCCGTCGGCGGTGGTGTCGTATTCGATCAGCAGGTCGTCACCTTGCACGCGGTAGTAGTGCCTGGCGCCTGGCGTCAGCGGCCCCTCCCAGGCGAAATGCAGCTCCGACCCGCCCAGCCGGGCTGCCTGCCGGTCCGCGAGCTCCGCGGGCAGGCGGTCCAGGTAGAGCGCGACCAGCTGGGCCAGCAGGGCCCGCGCGGACGGCCCGAGCCCGGTGGCGGGCACGCCGGGCGGCTCGATGCGCTGGCTGGCCCGCGGGCTGGTCCCGGTGCGGATGTCGGCCGGGGCCTGGCTCGCCACCACGGCGGCCGAACGGAGCTGCGGGCCCATCGCGTCCAGCAGCGCCCGGACCAGGTCTTCCTCCGGGCCGAGCGGCCGGGACACCGGGCGGCCGGCGTAACTGACGCAGGCCGGGTTGGCGCCGAAGAACACCGGGGCGGGGGAAACCTCCTGGCCCGCCACGGTCATCGTCACCGACAGGTGATGCCCCTCGAACCGCCACGACCACGGCTGATCGCCGTCCGGGTCGCCGTACACGCTCGCCCAGTAGTCGCCGCTGTGCCGGCCCCGCCGCCACTGCTCTTTGGAGTCGAGCACTTCCTCCAGCGCGACGATGCCCATCGCCTGCGCATAGGCGTGCTCGCTCAGCCCGGTAGCCAGCAGCCGGTGCGCGGCCTTCCTGGCGGTCCCGCTGAGCTCGGCGAGGGATACGCCGGGACGGCTGCGCGGCCGGTACTCCAGCCACCGCCGGGCCGCGTCATCGGCGAACGACCGGGCGGCGAGCTCGCGCTGCTCGCCGCCCAGCGAGGCCAGGAGTGATCTCGCCGCGGCGCGCATCTGGCCAGCCAGTGAATCGGCGCTCATCATCCCGGTATATCAGCCTCCGCCCCGGGCCAGCGTCCGCAGCATTGCCAGCAGCGCCCCGGGATCGGGGACGGCCCGGAAGAAGGCGGCGTCGACGCCCTCCACGGCAGTCACCGCCGCCAGGGCGAGTTCGCCGCCCCGTTCGGTTACCCGGATTTTCCTGGCCCGGGTGTCCGCGGCGTCAACGGTCCGTACGACCAGTCCCTTGGCCTCCAGCTTGCGCAGCACCTCCGAGGTCATCTTCACGTCGGTGCCGGCCTGGCGGGCCACGCTGAGCTGGTTCGGGTCCTCACCGCAGGAGTTCAGCCACCACGCCGCGGCCAGCAGCACGAACTGCACGTGGGTCAGGCCGAGCGGGGCCAGCGCCGCGGCGATCTCGCGCTGCCAGCGCAGCGTGAGGTGCCAGAGCAGGAACCCCGGGCTGTCCTCCGGATCGAGCGGCACCGGGTCAGCCCTCCGCGCGCCCGGCCAGTGCGGCCACGACCTCGGGAAAGTCCGCCGTGATCTGCGGGCCGAGCTCCGGGCCGACGTGGCCGGCCGCCTCGCCGGTGATCTGCGTCCGGTAAACGATCCTGGTCAGGCCGTCGGCCGCGGGCTCCAGCCGGTGCTCGGTCCGCACCACGAAATCACCCGCGTCCATCTCGTCAGTGAACGACGTGCCCGGCTCGATCTCGACCAGCCGCATCCTGATCGGCTCGTCGCCGGGCGGGGTCATGATGAACGTGGTACCGACCGCGAACGGCCCGTCCACGTCGATCGTCTCGATGCCGTCGTTCCACTGCGGCCAGGCCGCCATATCCGCCCAGTGGCGCCACAGTGCCCCGCGGTCGGCGCTGGTCTCGAGGCTGTACTCGTACTCCCACATGGTTCCTCCCTCGTCAGTAAATCTACACACAGATTAACTGTGCACAGACTATCTGTCAACAGACTATATGCCATGGAGGTGAGTCCGGTACTTTTGGACACCATGACGACGCCGAGCTGGGACGACTCATATGCCGCGAGTACACCCGCCCCGTGGGACATCGGCCGGCCGCAGCCGGCCTTCGTGCGCCTCGCGGAACAGGGCCTGCTCGCCGGGCGCGTGCTCGACTCCGGTTGCGGCACCGGAGAGCAGACCCTGCTGGCCGCCGCCCACGGCGCCGACGCGGTCGGCGTCGACGTGTCCGGCCTCGCCGTGCGCCGGGCCAGGCAGAAGGCAGCCGAACGGGGCCTGGTGGCTCGCTTCGAAGTCGGTGACGCGCTCCGGCTGGCCGACCTGGGCCTGACCTTCGACGCGATTATCGACAGCGGCGTGTTCCACGTGTTTGATGACGAGCACCGCGCCAGGTACGTGACGAGCCTGGCGGCGGTGCTGCGCCCAGGCGGCCGCTGCTACCTGGTCTGCTTCAGCGACCGCCAGCCGGGGACGTGGGGACCGCGGCGGGTCACGCAGGATGAATTGCGCACCGCGTTCAGCCACGGGTGGACCGTGGTCAGCATCGAGGCTTCGGAGTTCGAGGTCAACGAGGCGAGGATCGGCGAGGTGTCCGTGCGGGCCTGGCTGGCCGTGCTGGAACGAGCCGGTCAGGGCTGATCGCCGGCCGGCACCCGCGGCGGAGCCGCCGGCGCGGGCTCCGGCCTGGCCCGGCGGTTGCCCGGCCACATGCCGAGGCGCCCGAACAGCGCCACCAGCGCCGGGACCAGCAGCGAACGGACGACGATCGCATCCAGGATGACGCCGAGCGCCATCGCGAGGGCGATCTGCCTGAACTGCTCCAGCGGTATCACCGCGAGCATCGCGAAGCTCGCCGCCAGCGCCACGCCGGCCGTGGTGATGGCGCGCGAAGCCTGCGGGGTCGCGACGGCGACCGCGTCGGCGACAGGCCGTCGCCGCGCCTCCTCCCAGATCCGGCCCACCACGAAGACGTTGTAGTCCGAGCCGAGCGAGACCAGCAGGACCCCGGCGGCGAACGGCACGAAGTAGACCAGGCTGCCGTAGCCGAGGATGTGCTGGCCGATACCGATGGTCAGCCCCAGGGTGGCGAATACGGCCAGCACGCTGGCGGCCAGCAGGTACACCGGCGCGAGCACCGACCGCAGGAACAGCGCCAGCAGTACCAGCGTGACCGCCATGATGGCGAGCGCGACGCGGCCCAGGTCGGCGAACACCGAGCCGATAGAATCGCCGGTCAGCGCGGTCTGGCCGGCCAGTTCGAACCGCGCGCCCCGCAGCCCCGCGGCCCGTGCGAGCGCGGGCAGGTCGTGCCGAAGCTGCTGGACCCGGCTGATCGCGGTCGCGTCGAGCGGATCGGTATTCTCCACCACCACGAACCGGGCAGCGCCGCCGGAAGCGGCCAGCATCGGGTTGACCGGTACCGAGCCGGGCAGGCTGGCCGGGCCGGCGATCTCCGCGACACCAGGCTGGGTCGCCAGTCCGTGCTGCAGCCGGGCCAGCGCCGCGGTCTGCCTGGCCACGCCCGGGCCGATGACCAGGATCTCGGTGGGGGACAAGATGCCGGGGGCGAAGCCGTCCGCCGCCGCGGCACCAGCGCGCGCGGCCGAAGCCGACGCGGGAAGCTCCCTGATCAGCGGCGATCCGAGGTGGATGGTGTGGGCGCCCCAGGCCACGGCGAGCAGGCCGGCGACGCCCGCCGCGGCGATCAGCAGCGCCATCGGCCGCGCGGCGGCGAGCCGGGCCGCCCGCGTACGCAGGTTCCAGCGTGTCGGCGACCGGCCGGGCCCGCGCCCGCCGCCCTCTCGCCTGGTCACGCCCTGGCGCCGCAGCCAGCGCGGGACCGGCCGGAAGAGCAGGCCGCCGAAGATGGCCATGAGCGCGGGACCCAGGGTCATCGACACGGCCATCGCGGTCAGGACGGTGAGCGCGAGACTAGGGCCGAACGCGCTGAGCATCTTCGTCCTGGCCACCACGAGCGAGGCGGCCGCGGCCGCCACGATGATGCCCGCGGCCAGGATGATCGGCGCGAACTCCGCGGTGGCCAGCCGCGCCGCGCGGATCCGCGGCACACCGCCCGCGACCTGGGCGCGCATGCCGTCCAGGAAGAACACCGTGTAGTCGGTGGTCACCCCGAGGAGCAGCACCACCAGCACCGGGTCGAGGTCGGGAGGCAGCGTAACGCCCATCCGCGCAGCGAGCCAGACCACGGCCCGGGTGGCGATCACGTAGGCGGTGCCGGCGCAGGCCAGCGTGGCCAGCGGAGCGCCGGCCGACCTGAACCGCACGCCGACGATCAGCGCGATGGCGAGCACCGTGAACAGCTCGACCCACACGATGTCCTTGCCGATGATCTGGCTCTGGCCGTATTCGGCCGGGACCGGACCGGTCACCCCGACGACATGATCATCCGGCCGGCTGAGGAACCAGCGCACGTAGGCGTTCGCACCCGCCGTCTGCGCGCCGAACGAGGTGCCCGGCCGGAAGGACAGGAACGTGATGACCGTGGTGGACCGCTCGTTCGTCCCGCGCAGCAAGCCGGCCGCATTCGGCAGCGGGTACGCCCCGGTCAGCCCGGGAATGCCGCCTGGCGGCCCCGGGCTGACCGGGCCGGACAAGATCCGGGCGGTGTCCGGATGGCCGGCCCTGGCCAGCGCTGCCGCGGCCGTGGCGAGCTGGCCATCGGACTGGCCGGATAGCCGCTGATCCACGGCGATGGCCTGGCGGATGGCCCGGTCCCTGACGGCCGCGGGCATCCCGTGCGGGGCACGCTGCACGATGGCCACGGCCGCGTCGATCGGGAAGCCGAACAGGCGGGCCACGTCGGCTTCGGCGCGGGCAGCGGCCGAGCCCGGCGGGATCAGGTCCGACAGGCCGCCGGAGGACGTGGCGCTCAGCGGCGGGAGGAACATGATGGCCAGCACCACCGCGGCCGCCCAGCCGCCGACGATGAGGTACCGCAGGCTCACCACGACAAAGGCGTAGCTCCGGGCCAGGATGGACTCCACGATCGTCGCCACTACCCGCGATCGCGCCGCCCGAACGCCATGAAACCCCGGATCCAGTGCGGGGCGTTCTGGCGCAGTGAAAGCCGGGTTTCATGGCGTCCGGCAGGCGTCCGGCACTCGCTTAGGACAGCGGCTTGGTGAGGTCGTAGACGGTCTGGCCGCCCACGGTCTGCTTCGTGAAATGCGCCGCGACCCAGGCCGCAATGGCCGAGGAGCCGCGCCCGCCGCCGAAGCTCTGGCTGCCCTGGCCCACGTAGTAGTGGATCTCGTGCTTGGCTACGAGCTCTTTGAACACCGCGAGGGTGGGCCACGGGTCGGTCCCGTTGAACCCGCCGATGGACATGACCGCGTCCCCAGTGGCCAGCTCGAGCGGTGCCGCCGCCGTCGAGCCCTCGGTGGCGGCCACCCATCTGTAGCTGGCCGCGTCCTGCTGGAGCAGCTCGGTCAGGGCGCTGCTCACCGTGGTGTTCCCTCCCAGGCCGCCGCCGCCCTGCCCGTCCCCGGCCCCGAATCCGCCGGAACCGCCCCGCGGCATCCCGCCGGTGCCGGTTCCGCCCGGCGCCGCGTTACCACTCGATGCCCCGCTTCCGCCGGGTACCCCGGTCCCGCCCGATGCTCCGGCCCCGGTCGGCCCGCGGCCTGCCTGTCCCGCACCGGGGAAGCCGCCCCGGCTCCCAGGACCACCTCCCGGGCCGCCGCCAAAGCCGGCCGAGGCCGGCCCGGCGCTCGGGATCGCGCCGGTCTGAGCCGTGCCGACCGTGTCCAGCGCGTACGCCGCTGGCCCGGCCAGCCCGGCCACCAGGGCCAAGCCGAGCGGCGCTACCGCCAGTGCCAGCCGCCCCTGGCGTGACCGCATCAGCCGGGCCAGCGCCGGGCCGGCCAGCACCAGGCCCGCGGCGGCCACGCCCGCGACCAGCACCACCCAGCGCAGCCACGGCAGCCAGTCCGGCGTCCGGTCGAGCAGGATGTACGCCCACACGGCGCTGGCCAGGACGCCCGCGGCGGCCGTGATCCGCCCGGCCAGCGCCCCCGACCCAGACCGCGGCCGCGGCTGCCACAAGGCCATCGCCCCGATACCCACCAGGGCGGCGATGCCGGGTGCCAGCGCGACCATGTAGTAGGGGTGGATGATGCCGTTCATGTAGCTGAACACCAGTCCGGTCACCAGCACCCAGCCGCCCCACAGCAGTGCCGCGGCCCGGGTCCGGTCGGTCCGCGCCGCGCGGCGCGACACCCAGGCCATGGCGGCCAGCGAGATCAGTGCCGCAGGCAGCAGCCAGCTGATCTGCCCGCCGAACTCGGCGTGGAACAGCCGGAATAGGCCGGTCGCCCCGCCGAACGAGGCTCCCTGGCCACCGCCGCCACCGCCGCCACCGCCGCCACCCAGGCCGACGGAGCCGGTCTCGTCGCCCGTCAGCCGGCCCAGGCCGTTGTAGCCGATGGCGAGCTGCAGGATGTTGTTGTTGGTCGAGCCGCCGAAGTAGGGCCGGTCTGCCGCCGGGGTGAGCTGCGCGGCCAGGATCCACCAGCCGGCGCCGGCGACGATGCCGGCTCCCATCAGCACCGTCTGCCAGATCCGCTTGCCCAGCCGGGGCGGCCCGGCCCACATATAGGCAGCGGCGAGCCCCGGCACCACCAGGAACGCCTGCAGCATCTTGGCCAGGAACGCGAACCCGATCAGCAGGCCGGTAAACACCAGCCACCTGGTCCGCCCGTTCTCGACCGCGCGGACCAGCGTGTAGGCCGCCGCGGTCATCAGCAGCACCAGCAGTGCGTCCGGGTTGTTGAACCGGAACATCAGCGCCGCCGCGGGGGTGAGCGCCAGGACAAGCCCGGCGATCAGTCCCGCCGCGGGCCCGAACCAGCGCTTGACCGCGGCGTAGAGCAGCAGGACCGAACCCACGCCCTCGAGCGCCTGCGGGGCCAGCATCGACCACTGGCTGAAGCCGAATATCCGCCCGGACAGCTCCATCACCCACAGCGAGCCCGGCGTCTTGTCCACCGTGATGAAGCTGGACTGGTCGAACGAGCCGAAGAAGAACGCCTTCCAGCTCTTCGTGCCGGCCTGGACCGCGGCCGCGTAGAAGTCGTTCGCCCAGCCGTTCCTGCCCAGGT
>Ga0210397_10002617_pt1 | contig 11294 bp, 10 predicted proteins | sample IncBWH2OmetaG_FD_160126 | JGI IMG/M metagenome (GOLD analysis project Ga0210397, IMG submission 160126) | Forest soil microbial communities from Barre Woods Harvard Forest LTER site, Petersham, Massachusetts, United States - Inc-BW-H-2-O ...
CCGGGTATCTCGGAATCAGCGCGAATCTTCGCCGGCGTCGACGTGACGCGCGAGCCGATCCCGATCCTGCCGACCGTGCACTACAACATGGGCGGCGTGCCGACCAACTTCCACGCCGAGCTCGTCACCCGCAAGAACGGCGACGACAACTTTGTTGTCCCCGGCCTGATGGCGGTCGGCGAAGCGGCCTGCGTGTCGGTGCACGGCGCCAACCGCCTCGGCTCCAACTCGCTGATCGACCTCGTCGTGTTCGGCAAGGCCGCCGGCGCGCACGCGGCGGACTCGCTGAAGGGCATCACCGGCCACCACGACCTGCCCAAGGGCGCCGGCGACGACGCCCTCGCCCGCCTCGACAAGTACCGCAACGCCAAGGGCGGCACGCCCACCAGCGAGCTGCGCCTCGCCATGCAGCAGGCGATGCAGATCGACGCGGCGGTCTTCCGCACCGGCGACACGCTCAAGAGCGGCCAGAAGAATATCGACGAGCTCTACGGCCGTCTGAAAGACATCAGCGTCACGGACCGCTCGATGATCTGGAACACCGACCTGGTCGAGACCCTGGAGTTCGAGAACCTGATCCAGCAGGCCATCGTGACGGTGGAAGGCGCGGTGGTGCGCCACGAGAGCCGCGGCGCCCACGCCCGCGAGGACTTCCCGGGCCGCGACGACGTCACCTGGATGAAGCACACGCTCGCCTGGCTCGACCCCGCGACGGGTCAGGCCCGCCTCGACTACCGCCCGGTCCACACCTATACGCTGACCAACGAAGTCGAATACATCCCGCCCAAGGCGCGGACGTATTAGGCGGCTTGCCAATGTAGCCACATGTGGCTACATTGGCGCCATGAAAACCGTCGGCATCCGTGAACTCAAAAACAGCCTGAGCACCTACGTGCGCAAAGCGCACGATGGGCAGACGATTGTCGTCACGGATCGTGGTGAACCTGTTGCGCAGCTCACGCCACTCCCATCCTCTGACGACGAACATCCCTTCGCTGAAATGGCTAGGCGGGGAGAAGCTCGGATCGGCAAGCCACTGGATCCCAAAGTGAAGGCAGCGATACGTGCCCGCAGACGCGGTCCGCCTTTGCTGACTGGCACGACGGTCAAAGAGATTTTGGACGCGCTCCGCGAAGACACCGTCTAGGCTCGTGGCAGAGCGATGAACATCTACGTCGAATCAAGCGCTCTGCTATCATGGCTGTTCCGCGAGCGCGGCACCGGCGATATCGAAGGCTTTATCGACGGTGCAGTCACCCTCGTAACATCCGATTTGACGCTCATCGAATGCCATCGCGCGATCCATCGGCGAACGGCGCTGCGGCAGCTTTCTTCTGCCGCCGCTACTCGAATGTCATCTGATCTTGCCTTGGAGGCGGCGAGTTGGGTGGTGCTCGAATTCTCCGCCCCGGTCGTCGAACGGGCCTCTCAACCCTTTGTGGATGAGCCCATTCGAACACTTGATGCTCTCCATGTCGCCTTTGCGCTGCGTGCAAGAGCCGAACACGCGCATGTCGCGCTTCTGTCCTTGGACGATCGCATCCGGCGCGTCGGAAAAAGTGCCGGTCTGGACATCCTGCCTCTCGATCCGTAGGGGAACATAGATGACCGACCTCGACATCGCCCGCGCCGCCACGTTGCGTCCCATCGAGGAGATCGGTGCCGCGGCCGGCCTCCCCGCGGCCGCGCTCTACCGCTACGGCCCCTACAAGGCGAAGATCGACCTCGCGCACGCCGCCGCGCTGAAGGACAAGCCGCGCGGCAAGCTCATTCTCGTCACCGCGATCTCCCCCACGCCCGCCGGCGAGGGCAAGACGACCACCACCATCGGGCTCGGCGACGCGCTCGCGCGGATCGGCAAGCGCACCGTGATCGCCCTGCGCGAGCCGTCGCTGGGTCCCTGCTTCGGCCAGAAGGGCGGCGCCACCGGCGGCGGCCAGGCCCAGGTCGCGCCGATGGACGAGATCAACCTGCACTTCACTGGCGACTTCCACGCCATCACCGCCGCCAACAACCTGCTCGCCGCGCTGATCGACAACCACATCTATTACGGCAACAAGCTCGGCATCGACCCGAGCAAAGTCTCGTGGCGCCGCGCCATGGACATGAACGACCGCGCCCTGCGCCAGATCGTCGTCGGGCTGGGCGGCAACGGGCAAGTGCGCGAGGACGCCTTCGACATCACCGTCGCGTCCGAGGTGATGGCGATCTTCTGCCTCGCCACCTCGCTCGCCGACCTGGAGTACCGGCTGGGCGAGATCGTCGTCGCGCGCACCTTCGGCCGCAAATCCGTCCGCGCCCGCGAACTGAAAGCGCCCGGCGCCATGACCGCGCTGCTGCGCGACGCCTTCGCGCCCAACCTGGTGCAGACCCTCGAGGGCACCCCCGCCCTCGTCCATGGCGGCCCGTTCGCCAACATCGCGCATGGCTGCAATTCGGTGATGGCCACGACCACCGCGCTCGGCCTCGCCGACTACGTCGTGACGGAGGCCGGCTTCGGCGCCGACCTGGGCGCCGAGAAGTTCTTCGACATCAAGTGCCGCCAGGCAGGTCTCTCCCCCAGCGCCGCCGTCATCGTCGCCACCGTGCGCGCGCTCAAGATGCACGGCGGCATCGCCAAGTCCGATCTGGCGCATGAGAACGTCGCCGCCGTGAAGGCCGGCGCCGCCAACCTGCTGCGCCATGTGCAGAACGTGCGCAAGTTCGGCGTGCCGGTCGCCGTCGCGATCAACCACTTCTCCGCCGACAGCGATGCCGAGGTCGCCGCGGTGACCGACGCCTGCCGCGGCATCGACGTCCCCGTCCATCTCGCGCGCCACTGGGCCGAAGGCGGCAAGGGCGCGCAGAGCCTCGCCCGTGAAGTCGTCGCCCTCGCGGAATCCGGCGCCGCGAACTTCGCCCCGCTCTACGCCGACCAGACGCCGCTCGCCGGCAAGATCCTCACCATCGCGCAGCAGATCTACCGCGCCAAGGACGTCGCCATCGCGCCCGACGCGCAGCGCAAGCTCGCGCAGTTCGAGGCCGACGGCTACGGCCACCTGCCAGTCTGCATGGCCAAGACGCAATACAGCTTCTCCGCCGATCCCGACCTGATCGGCGCGCCGGAGAACTTCACCCTGCCCGTCCGCGACGTGCGCCTCTCGGCCGGCGCCGGCTTCGTGGTCGCGATCTGCGGCACCATCATGTCGATGCCCGGCCTGCCCCGCGATCCCGCCGCACACCGCATTCATGTGAACGCAGACGGCCTGATCGAAGGGCTATTCTGAACCATGACGTTCCTACGCCCGCTCGCGATCCTCGTCGCCGCCCTTTTCTTGGCCTCGCCCGCCTTCGCCGTAGACGCGCCACCCGACATCCGGCCCGTCGTTTTCCACGCGCACGGCCCGCGCTGGAACAACATGCTCCACTTCCGCGAGCAGGAGGGCGTGCAGGACCACGTCGCCTATTACGGCAAGGCGCAAGCCGACGGGCTCCTGTCGATGGGCGGCCCGTTCCTCGACGACAGCGGCGGCATGATGATCTTCAAGAGCGGCATCAAGCTGGAGACGGCGCAGGCCTTCGCGAACGACGACCCGGCCGTGAAGTCCGGCCTCCTCATCGCCATCGTCCGGCCGTGGTACGTCGCGATGCACGCGACGCCATGACCCTCGAACCGCTCCTCCACGCGCCGTTCGCGGTCCGGTTCCACGTTGCCACCGTCGTGCCTGCGGCCCTCATCGGCACCTGGCAGATATTCTTTAGCCGCAAAGGCATGCCGCTGCACCGCGCGCTCGGCTATGTCTACCTCGCGCTGATGACGATCACGGCGCTGTCGACGCTCTGGGTCCACCAGTTGATGCCGCATGGACCGTTCTTCGGTTTCAGCCCGATCCACCTGCTCATTCCCCTGACGCTGTTCGGCAACTACGGCGCTATTCGCGGCGCCAGGGCGCACAACATCGCGATGCATCGCCGCGCGATCCTGGGCGTCTATATCGGCGGCATCTTCGTCGCCGGCGGCCTCACCTTCCTCCCCGGCCGCATCATGCATGCGGTGTTCTTCGGCTGAGTTCCATCGTGACATCGCCGTAACCGGAACAAACCGGGCCGCCTCGCGTATCCAATCGCGAGAGGGACGCGAACCCAGTTCCCGGAGTCACCCATGCGAATCAGACAGATGCTTTTCGCCGCCAGCGCGGCCATCGCGCTCAGCACAACGCTCGCGCTCGCGCAGGAAGGCCCACCGCCGCCGGGTGGCGATCCCGACGGCTACTACAGCCGCACCGACCATGACGGCTATTACGACCGCGACGGGCGCTATCATCACTTCGACGCCGACGATCGCCGCGGCGATGCCGACGACGACCGCGGCCCGCCGCGGGACGACCGTGCGCCGCCCGACGATCGCCGCCCACCGCCCGACCGCGAGTCCTATTACGACCGCGACTGCCACGCGGGCACCGCGGCCGGAACGGTCGCGGGTGCGGCCGGCGGCGGCCTGATCGGCGGCGCGGCCAGTCACGGTAATCCCGCGGCCATCGTCGGCGGTATCTTCCTGGGCGGCCTGCTCGGCAACGCGCTCAGCCGCGATGTCGACTGCGACGACCAGCGCTATGCCTACGACACCTATCACGACGGCCTCTACGGCGAGATCGGCCGCCGCTACGAGTGGAATCACGGCGAGAGCCATGGCTATTTCGTTGCCACGCGCGAGTTCAACGACGGCGGCGACCGCTGCCGCGAATTCACCACCGTCACCTACCGCCATGGCGAGGAACGTCATCACGACGGCGTCGCCTGCTACGACGGCGGCGAATGGCGCACCCGCGACGGCTGAGCCGAAACCCACCCTTGATCCGTCATCGCCCGGCTTGTTGTTTTGTCCGGTCGATGACGGGATTGGGTTAAAAACCAGAGCAAGAAACGGGTGGGTAGCGGGGCATGCGCCCTGCTACCTCCCGCGTCATGAGCGAAGACCGCAGTTACGTCATCGGCACGCATGACGCCGAGATCGAACGCCTCGGCGTCCAACACCGCGTCTGGCGCGCCAGCGTCCTGGAGTTCTGGCGCCGGGCCGGCCTGACCCATGGCATGACCGTGATCGACGCCGGCGCCGGCCCCGGCCATGCGACGATGGACCTTGCCGAGATCGTCGGCCCGACCGGCAAAGTGATCGCCATCGAGCGCTCCCGCCGCTTCCTGGATGCGCTCGAACACACCGCACGCGCCCGCGGCCTGACCAATATCGAGACCGTCGAAGCCGACGTGCTGGAGTTCGACTGGAGCAGCCTGCGCGCCGACCGCCTGTGGTGCCGCTGGGTCCTCGCCTTCGTCACCGACGTGCCCAAGGCCGTCTATGGCATGGCGCGCGCCGTGCGCTCCGGCGGCGCGCTGATGATCCACGAGTACTACGATTACGCGTCCTGGCGCCTCGCCCCGCATGCGCCGGTCTTCGAGGACTATGTCGCCAAGATCATCGCCCGCTGGCGCGCCACCGGTGGCGAGCCCGACATCGCCCTCGCCCTCCCCGCCCTGCTCGCCGGCGCCGGCCTCGTCGTCGAACACGTCCGCCCGCAGGTGTTCGCCGCGCGGATGAACGACTTCGCCTCCCGCTGGCCGATGGGCTTCGCGCGCGAATACCTGCCCACGATGATCGCAAGCGGCGATGTCACGCCGGCGCAAGGCCCCACCATCGCGACCGCGCTCGACCGCGCCGAAGCCGACCCCAACGCCCTGGTGATCACGCCCGGCGTGCTCCAGATCGTCGCCCGCAAGCCTATTTGACCGCGGCCGCCAGCGCCGCCGAGACCTCGGCGCCCTTGGCGTGGCGGAACGCGATGCAGCGGTCGATCATCTCGTCGGTGTGCGCCAGCCGCCGCCGCGCCCCCGATACCGCTTCCAGCCTGGGCGCGAAGAACGCATCGATATCCGTGCGCACGTCCGCCTCGCAGGCCGACTGCAGGATGGTCGCCGCGCCCGCCATGCCGCGCACCGTCAGCCGCTTGGCCACCGCGTCCCAGTGCGATTTCATGAACGCCCAGTACGCCGCGGCGCCCGCCGGCTCGTCGCGCAGGTTCTCGTTCAGATAGCGCAGCTCGCCGGTGCGGATCGACGGCGCCAGCGCCAGCAGCTTGCCGATCACCGCCGCGTCCTGGCTGCCCGCGAAGGCATAGACGATGTCCTTGCGCACCGCTTCCTGGTTGGTCGTCTTGAAGATCGCGATCAGCGCGTCGGCAAAGCGCGGATCGGCGATCAGCGTCGCGCGCCAGGTCTCGGCTCGCAGCTCCGGCGGCACGGTCTGGCTCGCCACCGTCGCGGTCGCGGGCACCGGCTGCAGCTGCGTCGCGGCCACCGCCTTGATCGTCTCGGGATCGCGCGCCTCCGTCACCAGGATCTTCAGCAGGTATTCGCGCGCAAAGGCGTCCGACGGCGTCTCACCCGCCTTCGTCACCAACCCCACCGTCTTCATCCGCGGCGCAAACGCGCGCGCGAGGAAGGTGCGATAGGCCGGCAGGTCGCCCGGCGCCAGCCGCGTGCGCAACGCCAGCAGCCGCGCCTGCAGGCTCTTCAAGACATCCCACCGTGCCGCCGGCGCGATCGCCGCGACCAGCGCCAGCACGTCGCCGGCACGCGCCTGTCCGTCGTTCAGCGCCGCGAACGCGCTGCCCGTCAGCGCGATCTGCTCCGCCGGATCGAGCTTCGCCGCGCCGGCGATCGCCGCCTTCCACCCTGCCGCATCGAACGCAAAGCGGTAATAGCCCGCGCCCTCCGCATTGGGCAGCGGCATCGCCGTGCACGCCGTGCTCACCGGCAGCGCGACGTCGCCGCCGCCGCTCATCCGGCACACCCGCCCCGCCCCATCCGCGGCACAGACCGGCACACGCCAGGTCCGCTGCACGGCGGGAAAGCCGAGCGGCGCATAGGCACTCTGCGCGAAAGCCAGCGTGTTCGCCGGACACGCCGCAGTCACGCGCAGGTCGGGGATCCCCGGCCGGTCGACGAAGTCGTTGAACGCCGCCACCAGCTCGGGATGCCCCGTCGCCTGCGCGATGGTCCCGATGAACTGCGCCGTCGTCGCATTCCCGCGCGCATGCTGCGACAGATAGACGTGCACGCCATGCTGCCAGTTTTCCGGCCCCACATACGTCTCGAACATCTTCAGCACCGCGCCGCCCTTGTCGTAGGTGATGCTGTCGAACGCGTTCGTCAGGTCGTCGATGTTGCGGATCGGCTGGTGGATCTGCCGCGCCGAGGGCAGCTCGTCCAGATCCATCACGTCCATCGTGTTGCGCACCGCGTCGGTGTCGAAATTCATCTCCGGCAGCACCGCCGCCGACGCCTTGTACTCCATCCAGTTCGCAAACGACTCGTTGAGCCAGATGTCCTCCCACCACGCCGGCGACACCAGGTCGCCGAACCACTGATGCGCCAGCTCGTGCGCCTGCACCGTCAGGCTGCCGCGCTTCTGCTCCAGCGAGGCGTCGGGGTCGAGCAGCAGGTAACGCTCGCGGAACGTGATCGCGCCGGCGTTCTCCATCGCGCCCGCCGCGAAGTCCGGCACTGCCAGGACGTCGAGCTTCTGGAACGGAAAGCCGATGCCGAAATACGTCTCCAGCGCCGTCACGATCTTGGGCGTCAGCGACAGCGCATAGGCGATGCGCTTGCCGTTGCCGCGCGCCGTCACGCCGCGGATGTGCAGCGGTTTGCTGCGGTACTGGTTGGGCGGCGCATAGCCGCCGTCCACGACGTCCAGCGGCCCCACCGCCAGCGCCACCAGATAGGTCGGCAACGGATAGGTCTGCGCAAACGTCGTCTCGACGAAGCCTTTCGACGCCGGCGTCGCCGACACGATCGGCGTGTTGCCGATGACCTTGAGCCCCTTGGGCGCGATCACCGTGATGTCGAACGGCGTCTTGAACCCCGGCTCGTCGAACGACGGAAAGGCGCGCCGCGCGTCGGTCGACTCGAACTGCGTGAACGCATAGGAGTCGCCGCGGTCCACGACCTTGTACAGACCCTCCAGCGACGTGTCGTACGGCGCGTCGTAGTCGAAGATCAGCGTCGCCTCGCCCGCCGGCACCGGATCGACGAAGATCAGCCGCGCCACGCCCGAGCCGTCCACTTGGTCGTAATGCGCGGCGAACACGGGCTTGCCTTTGATCCGCACCGTCACCGCCGACATGTTCAGGCCCTGCCCATGCAGGAACAGCGAGCGCCGCGCCTTGAGGAATTTGACGTCGATCTCGACATGCCCGCTGAAGCGGTCGGCTTTCGGATCGATCCGCAGCGCGACGCGGTAGCGCTCGGGCACCGCCACGCGCGGCAGCTTGCCCAGCGGAATCTCCTCGCCGCCGATCGACGGCCCGCGCCGCGCCGCCACCGTCTTGGGCGGCGGTTTGCTGCAGCCGCTAAGGGCCAGGACGACGCCCAGCAACAGGACCGAAGCGATTCGAATGGGCAAACCGGTCACAACGAAATGTCCTCAATTTCCGCGCCTCAGGCGGCGCGCGGCGGAACAAAACCCGCCATCGCGGATTAATGCAACTTCCCTGTCCAGTGTGGAGCGATTCTGCCCTATTCTGTTCAGGTGGGGTTCAGGCCCGACAGACGAAAGTCATTTTCGACGAACGGAAACCGCCCGACCCTCCGGGTGCGTTCCAGTCAGAGGAGAGCGATTTATGTTGAAAAAAATGGGATTGATGATCGGTGCCGCGGCCCTTGCGATCGGCATGGGCACCAGCGGCGCGATGGCCGATGACTGCAGCGGCCACGGCCATGCGGCAGGCACCGTGCTCGGCGCCATCGCCGGCGGCCTGATCGGCAGCGCGGCCAGCCACGGCAACGGCGGCGCCATCGCAGGCGGCGTGATCCTGGGCGGCCTCGCCGGCAACGCGATCAGCCGCGACATCGACTGCGAGGACCGCGATTATGCGAGCCGCGCCTACCACGACAGCTTCTACGGCGACGTCGGCGAGCGCTATGAGTGGCACGGCCACGACCGCGGCTACATCGTGACGACGCGCGAATACCGCCGTCACGGCCACGTCTGCCGCGACTTCACCCAGGTGGTCTATCGCCACGGCCAGGAGTTCGACCGCGACGGCACCGCCTGCTTCCGCCACGGCGAGTGGGAATTCGAGGACGCATAGTCCCCGGACCCTTTCTAAGAAAGCGAAACCCCGCGTCTTGCGACGCGGGGTTTTTGCTATCGCACCTTTTGTGGGGAGATTAAAAAAAGCGGCACGAGACCGCCAAGCTAGCCGCAAATTACATGAGCTGGCATGGCGCCCTGGATACGGCGGCGCTATTTCTTGTCCCAGTAGCGATACACGTCGGCGAGAACAGCATCGTGAAGGAGAGGGTTTGAACCTATTTTCGAGTATTTTGGTTCATGCCGTCTCACCTCTTCGTAGAAGCCCGGCCCAGGCCGCGTGAGACGCCCGTTTTTCAATCGAACGACTACCGCTGCGAGGAATGGGCGGCCAGCTTCTCTTTCTTTGGCTCCAATCTTTGCCAAGATTGATCCCATATCGCCCCGGTGGCGCGGGATGGCGATGACGTCCAGACCGACCAAGTAGTCAACTGTACTGTATGCAACTTTCTTTTTCGATTTGGCGACCTGAACCAATCGGCTTCTCAGATTTTCAATTTGGGTTGGCGTCGCCATCTGTTGCGGTCTCAAGGATAAAAAAACTGGATCACCGGTCGAGCAGCTACCCCCCTACTTCCCCTTCCACACCGGCGCCCGCTTCTCCGCGAACGCCTTGGGCCCCTCGCGCAGGTCGTCGCTGCGGTACATCGCGGCCACCGCCGGATACGAATTCTGGTTCTTCAACGCATCCGCCACCGACGCCTCGTTCAATCCGCGATAGACCGCCTGCTTGCTCGCCCGCACCGACATCGGCGACAGTGCCATGATCTGCTCCGCCAGCTCGCGCGCCCGCGCCATCAGCTGCGCGTTCGGCACCACTTCGTTCACGAAGCCGAGCTCCTTGCCCTCCGCCGCGCCGACGCGCCGCCCGGTCAGGATCATGCCCAGCGCCCGCTTGGTCCCGATCTCGCGCGGCAGCCGGTGCAGGCCGCCCGCCAGCGCCGCCAACCCGACTCGCGGCTCGGGCAGCGCGAACACCGCGCTCTCCGCCGCCAGGATGATGTCGCAGGCGAGCGCGATCTCGAACCCGCCGCCCATCGCGATGCCGTTCACCGCCGCGATCAGCGGCTTGTCGAGATCGAAGCGGCTCGCCAGCCCGCCGAACCCGGCCGAGTTCGCCGGCAGGAGCCGCGCGCTGCCGCCGCCGGCCGCGGTGACCTTCAGGTCGTTGCCCGCGCTGAACGCCCGCTCGCCCGCGCCGGTCACGATCGCGACCCACTGCTCGGGGTCGGCGGCGAAGTCGTCGAACACCGCCCCCAGCTCGGCATGCGCCGCCGCATGCAGCGCGTTCATCACCTCCGGGCGGTTCAGGGTGACGATGGTCAGCCGCCCCTCGCGCTCGACTTTGCAGAATTCATAGGCCGTCATGGCGTTTTCTCCCGGTTTCCCGCGCAATTCTCGCGGCCGCATCGCGCGCCAGCAAGGCTCCGGTAACTATTTATTCTTAGGGTAAGCCCAGCAAAGGACGCTTCGCCCGCCATGGATACCTGGACCATCAGCGTCGGGGGACGCAGTTACGGCCCCTACACGTTCGAGCAAATGCAGTCGTTCGTAGCGGAAGGCCGCCTTGCGCCCCATTCGCTCGTCGCGATGGGCAACGACACGCATTACGAACCGGCCGGCGAGGATCCCAAGCTCGAGCGCCTGTTCACGCCGGCGGCCCCCGCGCCGGCGCAGCCTACCGGGCCCTCCGCCACCGGCAAGTTCGTCACCGCCACCGGCGTCGAGATCGACGAGGAGACCATCTCGCCGACCTTCGGTCGCAGCAGCGACGAGCCGCGCACCGGCGAGCGCGCCCGCTTCGTCATCATCGCCGACATGAAGTCGCGCTCCATCGCCGGCCTCGAAGAAGAGATCTTCAACCTCGGCCCCGCCTATTCGCTGATGCCGCAGGCGTGGCTGCTGTCGTCCGATCTGGGCATCAACCAGATCCGCAACACGCTGGTGCAGAAGTTGGGCAAGATGGACATGCTGTTCGTGGTCGACGCGACGCACAACAAGGCCGCCTGGTTCAACTTCGGCCCCGAGAGCGACACCCGCATCCGCCGAGTCTGGACCGCCCAGCACGAGCCGGTTGCGAAGGCGGGGTAACCTCAGCCGGCCCCTTGCTTCGCGGCCAACGCGCCCAAGATCGCGTGGTATTGCAGCACATAGTCGATGGCCA
>Ga0210397_10002620_pt1 | contig 11290 bp, 11 predicted proteins | sample IncBWH2OmetaG_FD_160126 | JGI IMG/M metagenome (GOLD analysis project Ga0210397, IMG submission 160126) | Forest soil microbial communities from Barre Woods Harvard Forest LTER site, Petersham, Massachusetts, United States - Inc-BW-H-2-O ...
CCCAGATCGCCCGCGGCATGATCACCGAGTACGGCATGAGCGAGCGCCTGGGCGCGCGCAAGTTCGGCAACGGCGACGGCGAGCCGTTCCTGGGCCGGGACATGTCGCACAGCCGGGACTACTCCGACGAGATCGCCTCCTCGATCGACGAGGAGATCCACCGGCTGATCGAGTCGGCGCACGACGAGGCGTGGGAGGTCCTGGTCCAGTACCGCGACGTGCTCGACGCGCTGGTGCTCCGGCTGCTGGACAAGGAGACCGTGGCCAGGACCGAGGTGCTCGAGATCTTCGCCACGGTGGAGAAGCGGCCGGTCCGCGGCTCGTACACCGGCCACGGCAAGCGGGTGCCCTCGGACCGCCCGCCGGTGCTCTCGCCCAAGGAGCTCGCGCTGGCCGCTGCCGATGGCGGGGGTGGCAGCAACGGCAACAACATGGCGCTGCCCGCCAACGGCCAGTCGTTCGGCTTCACCCCCAGCGACAACGAGCCCAGCGACACCGAATGACGCAGGACGGCAAGGCCGCCGGATCCGGCGATGGCGAGTTCGACCTGCCGCGCATCGAGCGCGCGGTCAGGGAGATCCTGCTCGCCATCGGCGAGGACCCGGAGCGGGACGGCCTGCGCGACACCCCGGCGAGGGTCGCGCGGGCCTACGCCGAGCAGTTCGCCGGGCTGCGGCAGAGCCCGCAGGACGTGCTCACCACGGTCTTCGACGCGGACCACGACGAGATGGTCATCGTCCGCGACATCGAGGTGTACGGGACGTGCGAACATCACCTGGTCCCGTTCATCGGCGTGGCCCACATCGGCTACATCCCGAACGTGAAGGGCCAGATCACCGGGCTGTCCAAGCTGGCCAGGCTGATCGACGTGTACGCCCGGCGGCCGCAGGTGCAGGAGCGGATGACCAGCCAGATCGCCGACGCCCTGGCGGAAACGCTGGATCCGCGCGGCGTGGTGGTGGTGATCGAGGCCGAGCACTTGTGCATGACCATGCGCGGGGTGCGCAAGCCGGGCGCGCGCACCGTGACCTCGGCGGTGCGCGGTGCCTTCCGCGACAGCGACGTCACCCGCGCCGAGGCGATGAGCCTGATCTACGGCCGGCGCTGAATTAAAGCAAGCTAGGCAAATACTGAACTAATCCGTCCTGCGCGGCGTCTACCCGGTTGGGCACTTTCTGTATTTCCTGTGCCGGTCGCGACTCTGTCCCGATGTGCGCTTGGGGAGGTACCGTGAGACCAGGACGCGAGGCGGCGCGGTGACTACGCTGATCAGACGTGCTCTAGGGCCTGACAAGAAAGCAGCCGAGATGAGCGCCAGCGACGACGCGAACCGGGCGGACGATTCCAGGGCTGGCGGTCAGCAGCCTTCGGTCGATCGTGCCCGCCAGCGCCGCTGGGTGCCCCGCACCGCGGCCCTGCTGACCTTCCTCATCGGCCTCGCCGACATCCTCAACATCCTGCGGCCCGACCTGGTCAGCCGGCTGCACCGGTTCAACTCCATGATCCCCGGCACGCTGACCGACGTCACCCGCAGCGCCGACGTGATCATCGGGCTGACGCTGCTGATGCTGGCGCACGGCCTGCGCCGCCGCAAGCGGCGCGCCTGGCAGGCGGTGGCCGCGCTGCTCGCGTTCGACATCGCCATCCACTTCATCCACACGCAGCGGATCGTCACCGCGGTGATCTCGCTCGTCCTGCTCATCGCGCTGCTCTACTTCAGGGACGAGTTCTACGCCGAGGGTGACCCGCGCACCAGGTGGCGGGCCACATGGGTGTTCGTCGGCCTGATCGTGGCCGACATCGCCATCGGCCTGACCTACATCCTGCTGGCCCGGGGCCTGGCCGAGGACTACTCGTTCGGCCAGCGGGTGCAGGAGGTCATCTACGGCCTGGTCGGGGTGTCCGGCCCGGTGCTGTGGGCGCCGGAGACCCGCGGCGACCTGTTCAACCTCCTCACCAGCGCGCTGGGCATCTTCACCCTGCTGGTCACCGCGTACCTGTTCCTGCGGCCGGCCGAGCCGCGCGCCCGGCTGGGCCGCGCCGACGCCGACCGGATCAGGGAACTGCTCGGCAAGCAGGGGGACCGGGACTCGCTCGGCTACTTCGCGCTGCGCGACGACAAGAGCGTGATCTGGTCCGCGACCGGCAAGGCCGCCGTCTGCTACCGCGTGGTGTCCGGCGTGATGCTGGCCAGCGGCGACCCGATCGGCGATCCGGAGGCCTGGCCCGGCGCGATCGGCCCGTTCCTGGACGAGGCGGCGCGGCACGCCTGGGCGCCGGCCGTGATGGGCTGCAGCGAGCTCGGCGCCGAGGTGTGGTGCCGCGAGGGCGGCCTGACCGCGCTCGAACTCGGCGACGAGGCCATCGTCAACACGGCCGACTTCAGCCTGTCCGGGCGGCCGATGCGGAACGTCAGGCAGATGGTCAACCGGGTGGCCAAGCACGGCTACGTGGCCGAGGTCCGCCGGGTGAGCGACATACCGCGGGCCGAACTCGACGCCATCGTCAGGGCCGCCGACTCCTGGCGCGGCAGCGAGACCGAGCGCGGCTTCTCGATGGCGCTCGGCCGGATCGGCACGCACGGCGACGAGGAGTGCGTGCTCGCCACCGCGACCGAGGACGGCGCCGTCCGCGCCGTGCTGCAGCTCGTCCCGTGGGGCCCCGACGGCCTGTCCCTCGACCTGATGCGGCGGGACAAGGCCGCCCAGCCCGGGCTGAACGACTTCCTGATCGTGGAGACGATCAAGGCCGCCCCGGCGCTCGGCGTCAAGCGCATCTCGCTGAACTTCGCCGTGTTCCGGGCCGCACTCGAGCGCGGCGAGCGAATCGGCGCCGGCCCGGTGCTGCGGGCCTGGCGGTCGGTGCTCATCTTCATGTCCAAGTGGTTCCAGATCGAGTCGCTGTACAAGTTCAACGCCAAGTTCTGCCCGGTCTGGCAGCCGCGCTTTTTCGTCTTCCCCAGCACCAAGGACGCGCCCAGGATCGCGCTGGCCGCGCTCGAGGCGGAGGCGTTCCTGGTCTGGCCGCGGCTGGAGCTGCGCCGGATCGCGCGCAAGCTCGGCCTGCTCGAGATCGGGCGTAAACTGCGCCCGTGACGGAGCTTCCCGCCAAGGACCGCTGCCTGGTGATGGGCGTGGTGAACGTCACGCCCGACTCGTTCTCCGACGGCGGCCAGTGGTACGGGGCGGACGCGGCCATCGCGCACGGCCTGGACCTGGCCGCGCAGGGCGCGGACATCGTCGACGTGGGCGGCGAGTCCACCCGGCCCGGGGCCCAGCGCATCGACGAGGCGGAAGAACTGCGCCGGATCGGGCCGGTGGTCACCGAGCTGGTCCGGGCCGGGCTGACGGTCTCCATCGACACAATGCGCGCGCGGGTGGCCGAGTTCGCGCTGGAGGCCGGGGCCCAGCTGGTCAACGACGTGAGCGGCGGCCTGGCCGACCCGGACATGCCCCGCCTGGTGGCGGCGGCCGGGGTCGGGTACGTGGTGGTGCACTGGCGCGGGTACAGCCAGGACATGTACGCCCGCGCGGTCTACGCCGACGTGGTGACCGAGGTCCGCGACGAGCTGGCCAAGCGGGTTGATGCGGTGGTGCACGCCGGCGTGGATCCCGGGCGCATCGTGCTCGACCCCGGCCTGGGCTTCGGCAAGCGGCCCGAGCACAACTGGCCGCTGCTGGCCCGCCTGGCCGAGCTGGGCACGCTGCCCAGCGGCACGTTCCCGGTCCTGGTCGGGGCGTCGCGGAAGGGCTTTCTCGGCAAGCTGCTGGCGGCCCCCGACGGCACGCCCAGGACGCTGGCCGACCGGGAGCAGGCCACGGTGGCGGTCACCGCGCTGGCCGCGGCGGCCGGCGCCTGGTGCGTGCGCGTGCACGTGGTCCCGCCCAACGCGGACGCGGTCCTGGTCGCGGCCGCCTGGCGGGGGAGCCGGTGACCTCGAGGCACCACGTCGTCATCTCGGTGGGGAGCAACCTCGGCGACCGGCTGGGTACCCTGCAAGGATGCGTGCACGCCATCAGCGGCCTGCCGGAGACTGACGTGCTGGCCGTCTCACCCGTCTACGAGACCGCCCCGGTCGGCGGCCCGGCCCAGCCCGACTACCTGAACGCGGTGCTGATCGTCGCGACCGGCCTGCCCCCGCAGGACCTGCTCGCGGCGACCCAGCGCATCGAGGCCGGCTTCGGCCGGGCCCGAGCCGAGCGCTTCGGCCCGCGTACCCTCGACATCGACATCATCGGCTACGACGAGCAGATCAGCGACGACCCCGTGCTCACCCTGCCCCACCCCCGCGCGTACGAGCGGGCCTTCGTCCTCGCGCCGTGGCACGACCTTGACCCGGAGGCCCGCCTGCCCGGCCGCGGGCCCGTCGCCGTCCTGCTGGCCGGCCTCGGCCGCGACGGCGTCCGGCGCCAGCCCGATCTGACCCTGGCGGCGCCGTGAAGCCGACCAGGATCTCCACGCTCGTCATCATCGCCGTGGTCTGCGCGGCCGCGGGCTGGGTGCTGCTCCGCGCGGTGTACGCGAAGCTGCCCCCGCTGCCCTGGACCGGCGTGCCCGCGCTGCTGATCGCCGCGGTGGCCGAGGCGTGGACCGGCCGGGACCTGAGGATGCGGATCGCGGGCCCGCACCGCCGCGGCAGCGGCCAAGGTACACGCCGTGGCAGCGGCCAAGGAGCCCGCGGCAGCGGCCAGGGGGGCCGCGACCTCAAGCCGCCCGCGCCGCTGTTCGTGTCGCGGATGGTGGCGCTGGCCAAGGCCAGCGCGGTGGCGGCGGCCATCATCGCCGGGTTCGCGGCGGGCTTCGATTTCTACCTGGCCGGCTCGCTGACCGCCAGCGTGCCGCGCGAGGACGCGCTCACCGCGGTGATCACGTTCGTCGCCGCCGTCGTGCTCGGCTGCGCCGCGCTGTACCTAGAGAACTCCTGCCGGGTCCCCGAGGATCCCGACGCACTCGCATCGGACCACTGAACCCGGCCGGATGGCGCACGCTCGTCGCCCGAATGGGGGTTGTGGCACGTTACCCCCGCCTATCGGGGGTGGGGGCACACATACCTCATAAGCCCTGCTTCGCTGAAGCCCCTGGTAACCCAGCCGACCCTCCCGCCACACCAGCACCTGCGCCCCGAAGCGCCGAACCATCTGCGTGAGGTGATGCGCGAGCGGACTACCCGCCCGTTCGGCCCAAGTCCCCCATCGTCATCGATAATCACCGGGCTTCGCCAACGTCAGCTGCCAGGGCGGCGCCGCGGCGTTCCTGGACAGCTTCAACGGCTAAGCTGACCAGCGTCGTCAAGGGCGCCGGGTCCCGCGGGACCCGGCGCCCTTGACCGTGACTATCCTGATCACGCAATGAACCCAGAAAGCATCCCGGCCGACGGGCATCCGGCCCGGCTCGCGGTCGGTATCGTCGGCGCCGGCCGGGCGGGTACCGCGCTCGGCGTGGCCCTGGCCCGGGCCGGCCACCAGGTCGTGGCCGCGTCCGCGGTCTCCGACGCCTCGCTGCGCCGAGCCCGAACGAACTTCCCCGCCGCCGCGATCACCGATCCCAGCCAGGTCCTGCGCCGCGCCGACCTGGCCCTGCTGACCGTGCCCGACGACGCGCTGCCCGGCCTGGTCACCGGGCTCGCCGCGACCGGGGCGCCGCTGGAGGGCCGGATGCTGGCCCACGCCAGCGGGCGGTACGGCGTGTCCGTGCTCGAGCCCGCCGTGCGCCAGGGCGCGCTCCCGCTGGCCCTGCACCCGGTGATGACGTTCACCGGCCGCCCCGACGATGTCGACCGCCTCGCCGGCACCAGCTTCGGAGTGACCGCGCCCGAGGTGCTCAGGACCGCGGCCGAGGCGCTGGTCATCGAGATGGGCGGCGAGCCCGTCTTCATCGCTGAGGAGCACAGGGACCTGTACCACGCGGCCATCGCGGGCGCCGCGAACCACCTGATCACGCTCGTCGCCCAGGCCATGGACCTGCTGCGGACGGCCGGGGTGGCCGAGCCCGCCCGGCTGCTCGCGCCGTTGCTCTCCGCCTCCCTCGACAACGCGCTGCGTTTCGGCGACGCGGGCCTGACGGGTCCGGTGGCCCGCGGGGACGCGGCCACCGTGGCCGCGCACGTGGCGGCGCTGGAGGCTGCGGCGAGTGCCCCGACCGCCGCGGCCGGGGCGGGTCCCCCGGCGAGCCCCACGGCCGCGGTGGCCGCCTACGTGGCCATGGCCCGGCTGACCGCGGACCGCGCGCTCGCGGCCGGGATCCTGCGGCCCGCCGACGCCGAACGCCTGCTCGACGTGCTCGGCGGCCGCCCGTGAGCGACGGGCCGCAGCTCGCCACCAGCCGGGCCGACCTGGCCGCCGCGCGTGCCCTCATGCCCGGGCCGGTCGTGCTGGCGCCGACCATGGGCGCCCTGCACGACGGCCACGCCAGGCTGCTGGGCGCGGCGCGCACGCTGGCCGGGCCGCGGGGCAGCGTGATCGTCTCGATCTTCGTCAACCCGCTCCAGTTCGGGCCGAACGAGGACCTCGACCGCTATCCCCGGACCCTGGATGCGGACCTGGCCATGTGCGCCCGCGAGGGGGCGGACCTCGTCTTCGCGCCCGCGGCCGCCGAGATCTACCCCGGCGGCCCGCCGGAGGTGTCGGTCGACCCCGGCCCGGCCGGGCAGCGGTTCGAGGGCGAGTTCCGCCCCGGGTTCTTCGGCGGCGTGCTGACCGTGGTGCTCAAGCTGCTGCACTTGGCCCGGCCGGCCGTCGCGGTGTTCGGCCAGAAGGACGCGCAGCAGCTCACCCTGGTCCGCCGGATGGTCACCGACCTGAACCTGGACGTGGTGATCGAGCCGGTGCCGACCGTGCGCGACGCCGACGGGCTGGCTATCTCGAGCCGGAACCGCTACCTGTCCGCGGCCGACCGGGCGGTGGCGCTCGCGCTGCCGCGGGCGCTGCTGGCCGGGCAGGCCGCGGCAGGTGGGGGAGCGGACGCGGTGCTCGCCGCGGCCCGGGCCGTGCTGCGCGCCCAGCCCGCGCTGGCCGTGGACTACGTGGCGCTGGTCGACCCGGGCACGTTCGGGCCGGCCGGGACGGGATCCGCCCTGCTGGTGGCGGCGGCCCGGGCGGGCGCCACCCGGCTGATCGACAACCTGGCTCTTGTGCTTCCGGCGGAAGGCGCTGGCGATGCTGCTCACCATTGATATCGGGAACACCAACACCGTGCTCGGCGTCTTCGACGGCGACCGGGTGGCCGAGCACTGGCGGATCGCCACGGTCCCGGACCGGACCGCGGACGAGCTCGCCGTGGTGCTGCACGGCCTGCTCGCGGGTAGCAGCGCGTTCACGGAAAGGGACATCAGCGCTATATCGCTGTGCTCGACCGTGCCGTCGGTGCTACGCGAGATGAGAGAGATGTGTGAGCGCTATTACGGTGACCGGGAAACGGTCATCGTGGAGCCCGGGGTAAAGACCGGGGTGCCGGTGCGGACCGACAACCCCAAGGAAGTGGGCAGCGACCGCATCATGAACTCGCTCGCCGCCGTGCACCTTTACGGCGGCCCGGCCATTGTCGTGGATTTCGGGACTTCGACGAACTTCGACGCGGTCAGCGCGCGCGGCGAGTTCGTCGGCGGCGCACTTGCGCCGGGCATCGAAATTTCCGTGGATGCGCTGTCCCGCCGGGCCGCGCAGTTGCTTAAGGTCGAGCTGACTAGGCCGCCCCGCGTCATCGGCAAGAATACGGTCGAGTCGCTGCAATCGGGCATCATCTACGGCTTCGCCGCACAGGTCGAGGGAATTGCGCAGCGGATGGCACGGGAACTTTCCCCGGATGATCCGGGGAAGGTCACCACTATCGCCACCGGCGGGCTGGCTCCGCTCGTTATCGACGAGGTAAGCGTCATTGACGCGTACGAGCCCTGGCTGACCCTGATCGGCCTGCGGCTGGTCTACGAGAAGAACACGGGTGACGCCCAGTGAGCGCTCAGGCGAGCCTGCCTCACCCGATCCGGACCGCGCCGACGTAATCGCCAAAGAGCGGCTCGACCCGGACCAGCGCGCCGGAATTGGGCGCGTCGAGCATCAGCCCGTTGCCGACGTAGATTCCGACGTGGCTGATATCGGCACCGAAGAAGATCAGGTCGCCCGCCTCCAGGTCGCTGCGGGCTACGTGCACGCCCGAGTTCCACAGCCAGCCGGTGTAATGCGGCAGCGTGATTCCCTCTTGCGCGTACGCCCACACGACCAGGCCGGAGCAGTCGAACTGGCTGGGTCCGGCCGCGCCCCAGACGTAGGGGTCGCCTTCCCGGGTGAGCGCCGCCTGGAGGGCCTGGATGCTAACCGTGTGCTCGGTCGGGAGGCTGATCGGGGGGTAGTGCCCGGTCTGCTCGAACACCGCCATGGCCTGCTTCATCGCCGCGCTGTTGACCTTGTCGATCTTCGCGAGGATGAGCTTCTTCTTGGCGCCCATCTGCGTCTCGACCGCGTTCACCGCGACGATCTGCTGCTCCGCGGTCTGCTTGTCGCGTAGCGCCTGCGTCACCTGGCGGCTCAGCGTGTTCACCATCACCCCGCTGGACTGGTCCATCTCGGCGATCGTGGACGCCTGACTGAGGAACTGGGCCGAGTCGCCGGTGGTGAGAGCCTGGAACGTCGGGTTCAGCCCCGAGTTCATGTAATTGGCCGCGGCCAGCTGGGCTATCGCCTGCTGGCCGACCGCCAGCGCGGCCTGGCCGCGGCTGGCCGCCTGCTGCGCGATCTTGGCGTTGGACTTGGCCCGGGTGAGCTGGATGCGCAGGCCGTCGTACTGCTCACTCAGCGAATTGATCTGGGACTCGAGCTGCTTGGCCTGCGCGACCAGGGTTTTCAGGTCCGGCTTAGGCGCGACGACCTGGGCGGCGCTGATGCCGCCGGGTACGGCGAGGGCAAGCGTGGCCGTGACGGCGGCCAGACTGGCAGCTCGGCTCAGTTTGCGCACAGCGATGCACGATATTGGAATCGAAGCCCGGCTGCCCACGACTCGGTGGAAGTTTTACCTTTCAAGATCCTTACGGATCGGCTTGGTCGCTCTACGTCAGCGGCTATCGTGGACGACGCCATGGCGTACACCATCAGGCCCGCGCGCACCGGGGACGTGCCCGTGATCAGGAAGCTGGTCGATTCCAACGTGGAGTCCGGGCGCCTGCTGACCAAGGCCACCGTCACCCTGTATGAGGACGTCCAGGAGTTCTGTGTGGCCGAGCTGACCGCCGACGCGACGGTGGGCGGCTGCGGCGCGCTGCACGTGATGTGGGAGGACCTGGCCGAGATCAGGACGGTCGCAGTCCGGGAAGACTGCCAGGGCCTGGGAATCGGTCACGCGATCGTGGACACGCTGCTGCGCCGCGCCCGCGCCGTCGGCGTGAGCCGGGTGTTCTGCCTTACTTTCGCGGTGGAGTTCTTCGGGCGGCACGGATTCCGGCGGATCAGTGGTACTCCCGTGGCCGCAGAGGTGTACCGCGAGCTATTGCGCTCCTATGACGAGGGCGTGGCGGAGTTTCTCGACCTGGAACGGGTAAAGCCCAACACACTGGGCAACACCCGCATGCTGTTGCGGCTGTTACCGGGACGGAAAAATGAGCATAGGTGTTGCGCCCGAGACGACGCGGACCCGGCGGGCGCGCCGGGGCCGGCGCCGGGCCCGGCCGCGGACTTCGGGAGGACGCCGTGTGGTCTGATCTCGCCGCGCTGACTCCGCCACTGGTCGTGTGCCTGGCCGTCCTCATCGGCGTGGCCATGCTGCTGCGCAGCCAGATGTCACCCAAGCGCCGCGCCGAGCGCGCTGAGCGGCGCCGATCGCCTGATGAGCGGTCTTGAAATGTACGGGAACGGCGGGTTTTTATCCCGCCGCAGAAGTGCGCGAACTGGGCGAACAGCCGGGCGCGTGATCGATAGTCACGGTTTAGTTCATGATCTGTCGCAGGCCTCTGCGCTAACGGCTCTTCAGTCCTTCGATTACTCTCAGTAACGGCAGCCGGGATGGCAACGACAAGTCAAAGAAACTGTCGTGCCTTTTGGAATTGTCAACGCCAAGAGATTGGGTATACATTTAGCATCCGAAATACGTTGCTCCGTCAGAAGGGCTGTTTCATGGCACAGAAGGTGCAGGTGCTCCTCGTCGATGATCTCGACGGGAGCGAGGCCACCGAGACCGTAACGTTTGGGCTCGATGGTGCCTCGTATGAGATCGATCTGAGTTCCGGCAACGCGGGCAAGCTCCGTAAAGAGCTGGCGCACTATGTGGAGCACGCGCGCAAAGCGAGCTCTCAGGCCAGGCGCCGCCGGGCGCGTACTGGCCCGGGCCGCGAGCGCAGTGCCCAAATCAGGGCATGGGCCAAGCAGCGCGGTTACAAGGTCAATGAGCGCGGGCGTATTCCCGCCAACATCGTCGCGGAGTACGAGGCGGCGCACTAGTACGCGCGCGCCGGAGTTCGCGGGTTATAGCGGACTCCATGAAGCGGTGTCCCAGCGGATCGGCCCCGGCATTTCGGTGACGGCGGCGGGGTCGGCCGATCGCACCGTTGGCCCGGATGGGCGGCCTGACCGTCCGGGGGCCAACGGTGCGTTTGCGTGTCCCGGGGAGTTCGCTTTCTCCCTGAGCTCAGCCTCTCGTTCTCCCTGAGCTCAGCCTCTCGTTCTCCCTGAGCTCAGCCTCTCGTTCTCCCTGAGCTCAGCCTCTCGTTCTTCCTGAGCTCAGCCTCTCGCTCTCCCGGGCCTGCTCTTGTCTGTCGCCAGGCCCACCCCTGTCTCCCTACAAGCCCGCCCCCGTCCTTCCCACTAGCCCACCCCGTCTCTCCGCCAAGCCCACCCCGTCTGTCCCCACGCCCACCCTGGGTGCGCGTGCTCCCCAGTTCTGCCCGACAGCTTTCCCTGGCGCTCCCGCGCGCTGTCGCTCGCTCCCGCCGCGTGCTCCCGCGCCGGCGCAAAACACGCGTTCGCTTGCGGCGTACCTGGCGCGTTACGGGGAACACGGGTCTCACCTACGAGGTTTGATGAGGATGAACGACCCGTGTCCAGGGAACGTCTTGATATGAGAGGCACGTACTCGCATGAAGCGTCATCGTGGGCACGCGGCTACTATGCGGAGTAGGCAAGGTAGGGCCAGGAAGGTAGGTCCAGCCCCATCCAGCCCCCGTGCTGTGAGGAGAGCGACGAGATGTTCGAGAGGTTTACCGACAGGGCGCGGCGGGTTGTTGTCCTGGCGCAAGAAGAAGCCAGGATGCTCAATCACAACTACATCGGCACCGAGCACATCCTGCTCGGCCTCATCCATGAGGGCGAAG
>Ga0210397_10002628_pt1 | contig 11269 bp, 13 predicted proteins | sample IncBWH2OmetaG_FD_160126 | JGI IMG/M metagenome (GOLD analysis project Ga0210397, IMG submission 160126) | Forest soil microbial communities from Barre Woods Harvard Forest LTER site, Petersham, Massachusetts, United States - Inc-BW-H-2-O ...
ACCGTTAACGATTTGACGACTTTATCCAAGTTAGGCATGTAACCCCCTGGCCGGACATTCTAACAAAGCCGGCCATTCCTGCTAAGCGATTATCAGAATATTTTTTTGCCCTATCTTTCGGGGCAAGATCCCGCCCAAGGAAGTAGGATTCCATTTCTTCTGTTCGAAGCGCGACAAATCTTTTTCCCGGTAGGACCGATCGAAAGGCTGGCTTGTTCCTACTACGAAAATCCATGGCAAGCGCGCAATCCGTTCTTGCCTGCCTTGCGTACCTTAGCTGGATTTGCAAACTTCATCCGAAAGGATCATGCGCCGATGCAGAAGAACATTATGCTGACCTTCGCCCTGGTCGCGGTGACTATCACCTCCGCCATAGCAGGTTTGAACAACCCAGTCGTGGGTGGTAAGGAGATGTATCCCACCAAGAACATCATTGAGAACGCAGTGAACTCTGCGGACCATACCACGCTGGTGGCCGCGGTGAAAGCCGCCGGACTCGTGGAGACTCTGGAAGGACCCGGCCCTTTTACCGTGTTCGCTCCAACCAACGAAGCCTTCAACAAACTGCCGGCGGGCACGGTAGACACACTGCTCAAGCCGGAGAACAAGAGCCTGCTGACTAAGGTCCTGACTTACCACGTAGTGGCGGGACGGCTTAGCGCTTCGGACTTGATGAAAATGATCAAAGAGGGAAACGGGACCGCGGAATTGACGACGGTCGAAGGCGGTAAGCTTTGGATCTCGTTGCACGACGGCAAGCACATCATGCTCAAGGACGAGAAAGGTGGAATGGCTTTGGTTACGATCGCCAACGTTTTTCAATCGAACGGCGTGATTCACGTGATCGATAACGTTGTGATGCCTAACTAGGCCGGCAGTAGTCTCCGCCAGGAACGACGCATTTCGAGAGCCGGACCAAAGGTCCGGCTTTTTTTCCGTGCTCAATTCATCCGCGCGGTCGCCAGCGCGAATAACAGCAAATGAGCAACACAGACGAACTGCTTGGGCTGAAGGTTTCCGACTGTTACACTGCGGCGCCATGGCCGACTCCTACGATCGGATCGCAGGTCAAAGCGTCGAGCGGCTCGCGGCGTTGAGCGACGGCATCTTTGCCGTGGCCATGACCCTGCTTGTCCTGGACTTGTGCTGCTGGGCGCTTCTCTTTATTTCAGTTGGCAATGCGCGATGGCCAAGGGTTTAGTCAAGGAAGACATTGCGCGCGATACTCCGGCGGCCATAAAACGACGCATCATCATTGGACAGAGCCTGTACGTCTTTGGGGCCGCGCTGTGCGTTTTCAACACCTACGTGAGTATCGTGTTCATCGTGCTGGTGCAGCTGAACTATGCCATTGCTCCACGGCTGCCTCGACACCAACCAGCGTCGTAATCGTGCCATGTCCCGTTACCATTGCGCAGACGGGTAACCGTTGCCCAGATGGGCCATTCCAGCTTGACGGGTACATTCAGTAGAAATAGAGTCCGGGAAGAGAGTTCTCTTCAGCGGGATGCCTAACCAAGGCCGGCGGATACTGACTATGTCTCGATGGAAGCAATGGTTTGGGATGACTGTAACCACGCTGGTTTTGGGGATGGTTCCTCTCGGGCACGCCCAGGATGCGGCAGACGCTCCACAGCAGCCGCCGGCCGCTCCAGCGGCGGCTGAGCCCGCCCAGTCAATTGCCCCTGCCCCCGACGCCGAGCTGGCTGCGGAGGTGCAGCAATTGCGCGCCGAGGTCGATCAGATGAAAGATCAACTGGCGCGTTTGAATTCGATGCTCGAGCAAATGCAATCGCAGCGCACGACGCCAGAAAAGGCGCCTGCTCCCACCAAGGCCAAAGGGAAACCTTCCGCGACTGCAAAGAAGGCTGTAACTGCCTCTCCCGCTCCAGCCATTCCGGTAGCTGCGGCCGATGAAACGACCCCGCTCACCGTCTTGGTGTTTCACGACGGGCATCGAACCGAAGCCCGCAATTATGCCATCGTAGGCCAGACTTTGTGGATTTACACCCAGGACGATTCGAGGAAAGTTCCCCTCTCGGATCTGGATGTCGCCGCGACCAAGAATGCCAACTCCGATCGTGGAATCATCTTCCAGGTGCCCAACACGAAATAGTCACGGAGCGATCAAGGCTTGGCTTCCTTGATGGCGTGGCGCACCCGCCCGAGCTGCTCCCGGAACGTCGCATCGTCTAAATGGGCGGAAACTCGCGCGATCAGATTGGCGGCCATCATTTGCGCCTCGGTGAGGCTGACTTTTTCGCGCCTCGCGTTCAGGGCTTTCGATTCATAGTTGCGGATGGCTTCCACCAATAGTCCAGCGGCATAGCTTATGGCCTCGGCGCTGACGCCCTCCTGAATCTCTTCCAGGGACATCCCGCCGTACGTTGCGGCAGCAAGGTCGCGCTTGCGATCGTGTTTCATGGCGCTCTCCCTTTCCCTTTTTCGGCTCCGTCCGGCCGTGGACGCTGTGAGCAAATGACGATTAGACGGCAAACCGAGTGTCCTGCGCCCAACAATTTCTTGCTCGCTGTGACAGTCGTCACAGACCTTTCGGAGGACGAGCCACCAACATGGGGGTGACTCGGCCCCCAACTCGCGTAATGCGGTTTCTTATACCGATTACCCGCGCACTCGGAGGGCCGAGATTCTTCTCTTTCCGCGCCGATCAAGCTTTGCATGCTCGCTGGAGAAGCCGAGGAGAACTTGAGGTCTTCGGTATGGGCAGTGATCCTATCAAAATTCTGATTGTGGATGACGATGAAGACGTACTCATCGAACTGGAGCGACTGCTGGAAAGCGAAGGCTACAGCACGGCCACGGCCTGGAGCGGACAGGAGGCGCTGGCTTTGTCGGACCGTTCGCGTTTTGACATGCTGCTCATCGACGAGTACCTGGGCGATTTCGACTCCGATACGCTGCTGGCCGCGTTGCAAGCCAGGCAGCCCACTGCCTTTCGGCTCCTTATGCACAACGACAGACGATCCACGCCGGACCTTAAGCGAAATCATGCGGCAGTCTGCAAGTGGGAACATGCAGAATTGAAAGCCGGCATCCGCCGCTGTTTCGCCGCCTAGCCCTCCGTCATATTCGGTTTTCCTGGGAGTACGCGCTGGACTCGCCCGTCAGGGGCGTGGCGGCTGCGGATCTTTCGCCGTCTGTCCAAGCAACTGCTTCATCAAGCCAGCGGCCAGCGCAGACGCGTCAATATCATCCATATTGATCAACACCACGACACCCATCTGTTGCGCAGGTGCGAGCATGATGAAAGTGCTCGTACCCTGCTGGCCGCCTCCGTGGCCAACATCCGGAACACCGGAAGAATCACCTGTGCCCCACCCCAGGGCATAGCTGCGGTGTCCTTCCCCGGCCATGTCGGCCGTCGAGGGCTGTTGCGGAGTCCACATCACGTCGCGGGTTGCGCGCTTCAGCAGCGCATCCCGCAGAATGGCCACCTCAAAGTTAGCCATGTCATCGGCGGAGGAAAGCCAGCCGCCGCCGGGAATTTTGTAGCTGGCGTCGAGAAAATCCGCGTTCACGACTGCGCCAGTTTTTGATTTCGAATAAAAGCGGGTGCGGCGCGGAATGATGGCGTAACGGTCGTCCCAGCGGCTTTCCGTCATGTGCGCGGGCTGGAAAATATGGGTGACGACATAGTCGACGTACTTTTCGTGAGTAGCGCCTTCGATGGCACAGCCGACTAGAGTGAATCCCTGCGTGGAGTAACTGAACTTCGTTCCCGGCCTGGCGACGAGCGGATCTGCAGCGAAGAACTGAATGCCCGCGGCGATGGGATCGTCAAAGTGCTTCGTGTTGTTAGTCTCCTCGTCGTTCTCGGGGCGGTAGTGCCGCACCCCGCCCAGGTGTCCCAGTAACTCCTTGGTGGTGATGGGCCATTCCTTTTGAGGAAACGTCGGACAGTATTTTTGAATGGGAGCGTCCAGGTCGAGCTTGCCTTGCTCCCACAGTTGCATCGCTGCCGTGGCGGTGACTGGTTTGGACACGGACGCCAGGCGAAACAACGTATGCGGCGTAACCGGGACGCTGTTTTCGAGGTCCGCCATCCCGAAACCCTCCGACCAGACCTCTTCCCCCTTCAATACGACGGCCGCGGCGACTCCGGGAGCGCTGGTCGCCGCCATGAATTTCGAGACCGTATCTTCCAGCTGTTTCTTCTGGTCGGGCGAGAGTTTCGTTTCCTGCGCGGCGGCGAATGCTCCGAATTGCAGCAGGAGGAGAACAACGAGAATCCGCGGGAGGGTCTGATTCGTATGGCGAATGATGAGAGACATGAGGTTTCTCACAGAGAAGTGCATAGTGTATCGGACAAGAGATCCTAGAAGACGTTCACGGTGCAGGGGCCGCCGACGCCTGCGTGGCGCTGTTCTGCGCCTTCAGGGAGACTTTGTAGTTTCGTGCTGCGGTGACCTCCATCGTCTGACCATGCGCGAGATAGGGCCGCAGCACTGCAGGATTTTGCCAGTCGAGGTCCCATCCATTCTCGATAGCCACCACGGTGTAGCGTCCAGGTAGGACGCGGTACAGGCTGAACGTTCCGTCACTGTCGCTCTGATCGCGGCGGATCAGATCGTTGTTGCCCTCGAGCCGTTCCGGCACCAGCACAACCATGGTTTCCGAAACCGGCTTTTCGTCGCGGAGCACAGTTCCATCAATGCGCGCGAAGCCTTGCGAGAGAACGATCTTCAACCGCACTGAACCCGAGCGGGGAAGTTGCAGCGTTCGGCCCGTCACCGTGGCCCCGGTCACGTTGAGTTCCTGAACAGAAACGTCGCCCAGGTTGGAGAAAGAGATTTCGTAGGGGGCCGGGGCCGGAAGGCTTTGCTCGGCCTCGAACGTGCCCATCGCCGACAATGTGCCCCCGAACGTGTCACCGGTGGCACGATTGATAAAGTGAATGTAGGCTCCGGCGGGGAGCTTGGCGTTCCCCGGAAGCTGCACACTCCCTTGCACGCTCACGGGACCGACACTCGTGGCTGCCGTATCAACCTCCGTATCGGAAGCCACCTCCAGTTCGCGAGTTTCGCTCGACCAGTCCTTACCGGTGAACTTTCTCGCTGTAACGAAGAAGTGGCCCGGGAACACTCCAGTGATGTTGACAACGCCCGGAGTCGTCGACGAACTTCGCGAAGGAATGTTGACCGGCACAGTGTCGAACAAGCGTTGCTGCACGAACGCACTCGCGGGTTGCCCCGGGTCCGAGCCAAGATTCAGGAGCGTCAGGCGGACCGCCGGAACGGTTCGCAACGTGATGTCGCCGGTAGCTCGCTCGCCGGTGTGAAGCACGATGGGCGTGGCATTGTCAGACTCAACCGCATCCGAGTAGTAGGTTGTGCGATAGGCGACATCGAGAGCGGAAGGTTCCGTGGCTTCCGGCGGAGCTTGGGCAGCGTCGCCGGTTTGCGCATCTTCGCGAGGCACGGGTGCAGGTGCGGTTGGCATATCCTGCGCGTACCAGGGCTGCGCGACTACAGCCACGAAATACGTACCGGCCGATAAGTGTCCAAAGTGATAATGCCCCTGCTCATCGAGGTTCGTGCGGCCCTGCATGCTGACCTGGGCGCTGCCGTCAATCCCGCGAACCAGCAAGAATACCTCTCCCTGTCGCACCGGTTCGTTCTCCTCATCGGTCACTGTCCCGGAGATCGACGCGTCGGGGACCAGGCGAAAGATCAGGTTCTCGGAGTGAAGGTCAGGACCAACGGCGACTGCTGTCGAGTAGACCCCGTGTTGCTGATAGGCCTGGTTCACGAATCCCCGCCCGCTGGCGAGCAGACTGTACTTGCCGCGATCCAGATGGTCGAAAGCGAAGCGGCCATCGGCACCCGTCACATATTGCATCTTCTGTTCTCTTGCTTCGGTCGGGAAGATTTCCACTTCGATGCCGGGCAGCGGTTGCCCGGTCGATTGATGGACGACAGTACCTGTAATTCGCCAGTTCTCGGCAGCAGCGGAAGCTGAGGGCTTCGGCGACTGCGCAGAGCCGCCCTGAAGTCCTGCCAGCATCAAGGCCAGAGCTGCCAACGCGCGGGTCACTGGGATTCCTTTCCCAACGTAATTCGTTCGACGTCAATATTCGAAATCTCGTTCGGTGGAAGCGTGACCCGCACTGCCTTCGAGAGATAAGGGCTTAGCACTTCGGGATTGCGGAATTCGAGACCCTCGACCGCTGGGAAGGCGAGAACTCGATAATCGCCAGGAGCCAGCGTCGCAAACAGGTAATCGACGTCGGCCGAGGCCATCCCGATCTGAGCGTGCGTTGCCGAAGCCCGGTCTGGAATTAACACAAGCGCGCCGGAGGCGGGCTTGCCGTCCGCATGAATCTTCCCGCGCACACCGGAGCAGTCGTCGCGCAACACGATGTGTACCGGTTCGGGGCGCCCTCCGTAGCCGAGCACCAGGTCTTCCTGCAGAAGATCCACGTTGCCGGTGGTAACCGACTGAACGCACCATGGAGGCAGCGGCGTGGCCTCGACCGAGTAGCGTCCTGGCATGAAATTCGCCACCACGAGAGCTCCACGCTCATCCGTTTGCGCCGGAAATTCCAAAGGCTGCACGTGCTTTTCAGTCGAGACCAGGCGAACCTGCGCCAGCAATTGCTGACGCCGCAGCCCGCGATCCGCACCTTCGTTTGCCGAATTTGTCGGATGCAATTCAACTTCAACGGGAAGCATCGGCGGAAGGCCGAGGCCCACCGAAAGATTCTCCAGATCGGCATTCACAACCAGGGAAAGATCACCGCTCATCAAGCTCCCCTGGGTGTTCGTCTCCCGAATCTGCAGAACGTAGGAACCCGCGGGAAGCCGCGTGCTGAACTTTCCCGTGGCGACATTGAAATCGATGGGCACGGCGACGTTCTCTCCCGTCTTGGTGATGAACTGCACCTGGGCTCCTGTGCCTGGAGCGGACCCGACTGCCGTGCCGGCTACCCGGAACAATGGCTCGGGCTTCAACGCGAAGTCGGCCTGCACCTGCTGCCCACCAGAAATCACGATCGGCTCCGCGCCGTCGAGTTCGGGCACTCCGGGATAAAAGATCGTTGAAAATCCCTCTTCCCGCACGACACCAATGCGACCGGGAGAGGTCCGGGCACCAGAAAGAACCGGCCCGGCTGCGAGCAGGTAGACTCCGGGAGTCAACCCAGCCAAATGAAATTGCCCATCCTCATCCGTGATGGCCTGGTTGCGCAGGTCAAGCTTCTTGCGCCCATCCACGATGTGCTCGTGAAAAATGCGCACTGGCGCATCCTCGATTGGCTCACCCTTCACGGTGGCGATGTGCCCCACAACTTGACTTTCGGGCATAAGTTTCAGCACCAGTGACGAGGTCACTCCCGGACGCGCAACCTGCGGCTGAAAGGTCTCGGGATGAAGTTCGAGGTCGTTGAAGAAGCCCGGCTTGCGCGCTGCAACTACGACTTCCAAATCCGGTAAGCCTTCGAACTCGAACCGGCCTTCCGCATCGGTGAGCATGGAGTGGGGGGTTGCGCCAGATGCCACCACAAGAGCCCGGCGCAGCGGTTCGCCGCTGACGGAATTCACTACGACTCCGCGCAGGCCATGTTCGCTCGGAGTGGCGGATGTGGCGTCTGTGGAAGTGGTTTGTCCCAATGAGGCAGCACACACCGCGATGCAGAACATCAACCAGGCGCACGAATTCGCCATCGTGCGGACGCTCAAGAAACCTGGGAAGCGCAGGCCCATCACGGAATCCACGGAAGCAAATACACCAACCAGCTCAGAACAATTCTATGCGATGGCAAAGTGCCCTGGCGGGATGCCCAGCCCGCCGAGGCAGCCACAGCTCAGCAGGACCCGCGTGTCAATGTTTGTCGTGCAGAAAGAAATGCTGCTTATCCATCCCCGCCGGCACCGCCACGTCGAAAAATCCGACCATCATCTCGTTGTAGGTCTGATCTCCCCAGGTAACCGGGCTGTCGGGATCGGGGTTATGAGCGTTGTTGCTGGAGTTGTCGTACCAGGCGACTGCCTGTAACACCGTTCCCGCCTTGACCGGAAGTGGCTGGGCCAGCCGATAACTGAGCTGCCAATAAAAATCGTAATTCACCCGCAACAGGGTTTCGGTGGTGTGGTCAGGATGTACGAGGTTGTACTCGAAGCGCTTCCCGCGCAGGTGCATGTGGGGAAAGAAACTCAGCAGAGTCGCATCGTGCGGCAGTGTGCCGTGCACCTCGACACGATAGTTATCGGTGTTGGGCGGAATAGGAATGGGATCGTGATCGTTGGCCAGCTGCAGGGTTAGCACTCGCTCTTTGGGCGCGTGCTTCGAAAAAACCAGACCCACACTGGTTTGATCTTCGCCGGCTAGGCCATTGGTGGTGTAGTGCATCTGGAACACAAGATCGGAGTGTGCCGGAATCAATTTCGCCATGTCGTCCGGCCACTGGTCGGGCGAGCTGCCGGGCGCGTACACCAGCAGCAGGTCGCTGGTCGTCTCGTGTGCCTGGTGACGCAACGCGGGATCGTTCAGACTCGATGCCGTGAACGGCGTGTTGAGCGGTGCGCCTCGCAGCCATTGCGAATCCGGTGGCCGGATGTATACCACGGCATGATGGACATACTGCCGGTTTGAAGGCCGAATCTCCGACATCTGCACCCACTTATCCTGGGTGAAGTTGGTGGGCACGATTTCGTAGGTGTACTCGACATCGCCGCTGGCGGGGATCGCGACAGGCTTGGGCATCGGCAAGACCTGGTCCGGCTCGGCAATGTTCCAACCCTCGGCCCAATGCGGAGGCGGCGGTGCGTCGTGCGGATCCCCCGCTGGAGCCTTTGCATCGACCCAGGCGCCGATGGTGGCGACCTGCTCCTCGGTCAGCGAGGGATCGTTGGCGAAGTGGCCGCAACATGGGTCGGCAAACCATGGAGGCATCCGCCTGGAGTGGACATCCTGATTCATCAAACGCGTCCAGGACTTCACCTGGTCGTAGGTGACGAGTGGCATGGGAGCAATCTCGCCCGGGCGGTGGCAACGCTGACAGTGCTGCTGCAGGATGGGCAGGACGTCGCGATAGAAGGTAGGTGGCGTGGAAGGCGGATCGACCGAGCTTCGCGAAATCGCGATTCCTATCAGGATGGCTGGTATGGCGAATACGAAACTACGCATGAACTTATTTCGTGTCCGCCCAGGCAAGACCGTCGGCCGAAGCGCCGGCGTCGATCAACTTGTCGACCGTCCAGTCCGAGGTTCGGATGACCGCAACTTTCTTGCTCGCGTCACAGGAGACAAAGGCAGCTTTGCCGTCCGGTGAAATCAGCGTTTCCTGCGGCGAGGCGGGAACGTCGATGGTATGAACCACCTTCATGGCGTTCAAATCGACGACCGCGACCTGATTGCTTGCTCGCAAAGCAACGACCAGCCAGTGACCGTCCGGCGTCGGCGTCGCTCCGTATCCGGGGGCTGGAAGCGGGATCCAGGTTTTTAACTTCTGCGCGGCGGTATCGACAACCGCGAGTTGCGGCTTGGATTGATCGGAGGTGAACGCCAAGCGATCGTCGACCGAGAGCGTGATGCGCTGAATCCTGGGCGCGATGGGGATGACCGTGACCGTCTTGCGAGCTTCAAGATCGAGAACTGAGATGGTGCCCGGCCCGACATTGGCCGTGTACGCGCGCCGGCCGTCGCTGGCAATGACCAGCATGTGCGACTCGGGTTGGGTGGTCGGGATCTTGCCCACGATCTTTAAGGTTCGCGGATCGATGATTGCGATGGCCTGATCGAGTTCGGTCGTAACGTAGAGTAGGCCGTCCTTTGGGCCAAGGAGTACACAGTGCGGGCGCACGCCATGACCGAAATCCACCTGGGCCGTGACTTTTTGCGTAGCGAGATCGATGATGGCAAGCGTTCTTCCGTCGGTGCCCGGCTGACCGACACCTGAATTCCCATAAATGGGCACGTAAGCAGAGCGGCCGTCGGGCGAGGCGACCACCTCATGCCCTGTGACGCCGCCGACGTCGACCGTAGCGATTTGGTGGCCGGCTGTCGGATCGATGAGCCCGAGCGTGTGGTCGCCCTTGTTTACCACCAGAAGGATGGGATGCTTCAGGTCAACAGCACGGCTCGAAGAAGCCGACGCCAGGATAGCGAACACAACAGATAAGAGGAGTGTGATTCTCATGACAGCGCTGGCGCTGGGTAACGACGAATGAGTGTATCGCAAAGAACGGCCCGGAGTAACTGTCACCGGGATTCTTGTGCTCGCTGGACCTGAGTTTGGCGGAGATGATGCGTCTGGCACTGTTGTGCTCTCTGATGCCCTGACACAAGAAAAACCTGACTGTGCCCTATACTCGGCCGAAGGAGACTGCGGTGAAGAAACTGGCTGCTCTGGTGGTTACAGTCGTGTGTTCGATCTCGTTGCTGGCCGGAGCGCAGGATTCGGACGCCAGCATCGAGGGAAAAATCATCGCCCTCGAGAAGCTATGGAACCAGGCCTACAAGGGCGGCGACACCAAGGCGCTCAACGCCATCCTCGACGACTCCATCGTTCTGATCAACGACGACGGCAGCATTCAGACGAAGAAGGAATTCCTGGCTAGCGTGAAGGCGACCAACGCCCAGGAACAGCAAGTCGCGCCCGAATTTCTGAAAGTCTATGTGCATGGCAACGTGGCGGTGGCCACCGGCGTCATGCGCGTCAAGGGAGTCGAGGGAGGAAAGGCGTACACCCGCCGCGAGCGCTTCGTCGATACCTGGCTGCACAAAGGACCAAATTGGGTGTGCGTGGCGACCAACGCGACGCCCATGCATTAGATCGGGTCATCGAGCGATCGGGTCAGCGGGTGAAGTTATTTTGATTGGCGGGCGGTGCGTTGCGAGGCTGCAAAGATCGCTACTAGCTCGTTGGCTTCGGCTAGAAGGTCCCTCAACAGGTCTGGTTTCACGATTCCGGATTCCATCAGACATTCCAGCCAGAAGATCGTTTCGTCCGCCTCCTCCACAACGATTCCAATCTTCGCGACGAATTCTGCCTTCGAGCGAGCCCGCCCCGCAGCGCGGTAATTAGCACCCACAGACGTGGCGGCTCGCAATAATTGCTTCCCCAAAACCTGTGCTTCCGTTGAACGTGGAAGGTGCTGAAACAGCCGGATCACCCGCATCGCGAATTTCTTAGTCCGATCCCTCAGTGCTTCCGGTTTGCTAACTGAGCCGCTTAGCATTTCAAAACTCCGTCCTTCCGATCACCCGATGACCCGATCGCCAGATCACCCGATCTTGAAGCACGGCAATG
>Ga0210397_10002631_pt1 | contig 11264 bp, 13 predicted proteins | sample IncBWH2OmetaG_FD_160126 | JGI IMG/M metagenome (GOLD analysis project Ga0210397, IMG submission 160126) | Forest soil microbial communities from Barre Woods Harvard Forest LTER site, Petersham, Massachusetts, United States - Inc-BW-H-2-O ...
GGCTGCCGCGCCTCAACCGCAATTCCAGTACGGACTCGAACCGTGTGACGCGGAGCCAATGCCGCGCTTTCGAGGGCAAAGATGTCATAGCCCAGGTCTTCGCCTGGATGGGCCACCACGGGCAATTGAGCGCCGGGTTCGAGCAGTTTCACGCGAAGCATGTTTCGATGGTAGACGACTAAAGTTGCGTCCGATGCCTCTAATCGAGCTGGTCCAAGGCAATATCCGCTGTGGCTTCTTCGAGGGCCTGAACGTCGGCGAGGTCCAGCGCGCACATCAGACCTGGCAGCTCCGAAGCCTCTATCTTTTCTAACCCGACCGGCAGGGCGTCGATGATGGCGAGTTCGGACTCAGCATCGGCAAGGCGCTTCAGGATGGCGTCCTTGACCCGAGCAAGATCGGCCGTTGCGCGGAGGGAGCCGGCAGCGTGCTCGAGGGTCATGAAAGACACGCGTAGCAATTCGATCTTGCCAAGAGAAGGATCAGAAGCCATCATGGAAGCCGTGTAATGGCGAGTTTACAACGGATTCGATCGCCACAGACGATAAAACTACTTTTCTTTCGAATTTTGTTAGCCTTAGAGCCCCGTGCGGGACTCACACGTCACAGCAGGTCGAGGCGATCGAGGATCGAGGCAAGAGCCCTGCCGGGGTGCGCGCCTGACGCGCGGCCGGGGCGGGCTGGCGCACCAGTGGCCCCCACTCTTCGGTGGCTCCCTGGATGGCGTACCGTCGATTGGGTGCTGAACGGCGCTAAATCACTCGGATACGGCTGGAAACCATAGGATGGAGCCGAAACACGCGTTGGGCGCGGGTTTCGGCCTTCTCTGGACACTACTCGGCAAAAGGACCTGTAAGCCGAATTCTGTCGTGTGCGGTCATTCCTCTAGGCGCCGCGTTGCCGCGGACGCTCATCAGCGACCTACCCGGAGGTTCCGGCGTGTTTCAGAGCCGCCTGGGCGCACCGGGCAGGTGCGCAGCGCCCTCATGGCTCCTGGAGTGGCGCTTCCCTCCCTATTTGGTCTTGCTCCGTGTGGGGTTTACCCTGCCTCCGGTCTTACGGCCGGAGCGGTGCGCTCTTACCGCACCATTTCACCCTTACCCCGGCACCGGGGCAACCAGCCGAGAAAACTCGGCCGGCGCTCCAGGGTGGCCCTTGCGCGCGATCCCACGTACGTGATCGCGGTGAGGGGTAGCCGAGGCGGTATCTTTTCTGTGGCACTGGCCGTCTGCGGGCCTTCAAGCCCACATCCCGGACGTTATCCGGCACACTGCCCTGCGGAGTTCGGACTTTCCTCTCCCGGAAGCCTGGATCCCAAGCCGCCGGCAGCGACCGCCCGGTCCTCCTGCCAGTCTTAGTTTACCGCGAAAGCTATCTTCTTCACCGCGTCGCCGGATGGCTTTGCTACTTCTGATAGTTCCGCATCGCCTTATGGATCACTTTCCAGCGCGCCCGCGTCTCGCTCATCAGCCGCTTGTCGGTCTTGCGTTCGAGGTAATCGAGTTCGCGTTGCATCTTGCGATAGTTTCCCAGGCGGTCGGGATCGAGGCCTGACGCTTCCACGGCGCAGCCTGGTTCTCCGGAATGAGTGCAGTCGCGGAAGTGGCAGCCCTCGGCCAGTGCGTGCACATCGTCAAAGCCGGCATCGAGTTGTTCCACCGAGGCCCACAACTGCACCTCGCGCAGCCCGGGCATATCAATGAGCAGCCAACCTCCCGGCATCATAAAGAGCGAGCGTGCGGTCGTGGAGTGCCGGCCGCGGTTGTCCCCCAGGCGAACTCCGTGTGTGGCCTGTCGTTCCTCGCCCAGCAGCGCGTTCACGATGGTCGACTTGCCCACCCCGGATGAACCGATTAAAGCCGCTGTTTCGCCTTGCCCGACCAGTTTTCCAATTTCATTCAACCCTTCGCCGGAAAGCGCGTTGAAGGCCAGTACAGGCACGCCGCTCCATGTGCGCAGACGCTCAAAGATATCGACAAGATCGCGTCCGTGGCATTCGGCCAGGTCGGCCTTGGTCAGCAGAATCGCGGGCCGCGCGCCGCTTTGCCGCGCGACCACCAGGTAGCGCTCGATGCGCCGCTCGTTGTAATCGTGGTCGAGCCCGTTGACGACGAACAGCACGTCGATGTTGGCCGCCAGCACCTGCTCATCGACAGCCCGGCCCGGCTGCTTCCGCGAAAGCACGGTCCGGCGTTTCAAAACCTGCTCGATCACCAGCCCATTCTCGCGGAGGGCCACCCAGTCGCCGATCGCGGGCCACACCGCAGACGAATGGCGAAGACGCCCGCTGACGCCGGCCTCCACTTCGCCTTCTTCTGTCCGCACCAGAAATCGATCGCGGGCTGCCGAGGCCACACGGCCGGGAACTCCGCTCAAGTCCTGGCTTCGAAAGAAGCCAGTCCATCCCCATAACTCAAGTTGCATTTGGGTTTCATCCTCTCGGTGATGAAGCACTGCAGACACACCTCGACCTGCCTCGGGCGAGGTTAATTGTGAGAGGACGAATTAGACAGTATCGGTCAGCGGCGCCCCGTAGATGCTGCCAATGTAGCAGATTTTGCACGACTAAGCACCGGACAAACTGAATCGAACCCGGAGGCCGCACAATCTATTTTTCATGTTGGGAACGTCCCGGCTGTGATTCTCACCTGGAACGGAGGAACGAATGAAGATTGTCGTCTTGATCGCCCGCATCCTGCTGGGCCTGATCTTCGTCGTATTCGGCGCCAACCTTATGTTCAATTTCCTGCACTTGCCCCTTCCGCCGCCTGGCCCCGTCAGGGACTTCACCACCGTCCTCGCGGTCACCCACTACGCCGTCGTGGTCGGCTTCTTCCAGTTTCTCGGCGGTTTCTTGCTTCTGATCAATCGATACGTTGCAATCGGCCTGATCATTCTGGCGGCGGAACTTGTGAACATCCTGACGACGCACATTCTGGTCATGGGCGGCCAGGGCCTGTTCCCGATCCCAATCCTGGTCGTCCTTTTATGGCTGCTGGTGTTCTGGAGGCACCGCGCGGCGTTCTCCGGCATATTCCAGCCTCGCCTTTCGGACTAACAGGAACCGCCCGGCTTCTACAATGAAGAAATGATTCAGTATCTGCATCTCGGGCGCGTGGCCTACGAAGAGAGTCTGCGTTTGCAGGCGGAATTGGTCGAACTCCGCTACCAGGGACGGGGCGAAAACGTTCTGCTGCTGCTCGAGCATCCGCCGGTCCTGACCCTGGGACGGAACGCCAATCGCTCCAACGTGCTCGCCTCGGATGCGCTGCTGGCCAGCCGCGGCGTGACCCTGCACGAGATCAACCGCGGCGGCGATGTGACCTATCATGGGCCGGGGCAACTGGTCGGCTATCCCATCTTCGACCTGCGCAGTCTGCGCAACGCAAACGGAGGCCGCATGGGGCCGGTGGACTTCGTACGCCAGATGGAAGAGGCACTGATCCGGCTATGCGGCACTTATGGCGTGCAGGCCGGGCGGATCGCGGGACTGACCGGCGTCTGGTGCTGCCGCCCTGCGGGCGGCAACTCTTTGGACGAGAGTCGTGGCGAACGGAAAATAGGCGCGATCGGGATTCACGTGTCGCGCGGCATCACCTCGCATGGGTTCGCTTTCAACGTGACCACCAATCTCGACGATTTTCGCCTGATCAATCCCTGCGGCCTTACCGATCGGCCCGTCACCAGCCTGGAGCGCGAAATAGCCGCACGGGAGACCACGCCTGCACTGGAATCGATCGCTCACGAAGCGGCAAGGCAGTTTGGTCTGGTGTTCGGCGAGCCGGTTCTCGCCGTCGGAAGCCTGGAAGACCTTCGCGGCCGAGGGAACGCGCCGCCGGCCGCACCGCAGGTGCTGCCCGAGGACACGCCGCTTCAGGTGCCGCCCGAGGTCGAGCGGCTGGCGGGAAAACCGGAGCGACCTGTCCGCGCCTGACCGTGGCACCCAGCGATTTATAATCCGGCAGGAAACCGGCGTTTCCCGGGCTTGCCCAGAGCGGAGCCGCAAGGGATATCGAATCGGGGAGAGAACCACAAATGCCAACCGACGTGGTCATGCCGCAAATGGGCGAATCGATCTTTGAGGGCACGATCACCCGGTGGCTCAAAAAGACCGGGGACGCCGTCGAGAGGGACGAACCTCTCTTTGAGATCTCCACCGACAAGGTCGATGCCGAGATTCCCTCGCCGGTGGCGGGCGTTCTGGCGGAGATCAGGATGCCGGAGGGAACGACCGTCCAGATCAACACGGTGGTAGCTGTAGTAGCGGAGAGCGAAACAGCAGAAGCAAGCCGCGAGCCCGCGCGGTCTGCAAAGTCTGCGGAAACTGCCGCAGATCCAAACACACTAGCACCAAAGGAGGGGCCGCAGGCGCAGTCAGCCGCACCGCAGGCGCCGCCGCAGGGGCCACAAGGGATCGACGTGGTCATGCCCCAGATGGGCGAATCGATCTTCGAAGGCACGATCACCAAGTGGCTGAAGAAGGCCGGCGATCCGGTTCAAAAAGACGAACCGCTGTTTGAGATATCCACCGACAAGGTGGACGCGGAGATTCCGGCTCCGGTATCGGGCGTGCTGACGGAGATCAAGGTTCCCGAGGGTTCGACGGTGCAGATCAACACTGTGGTCGCCGTCATCGGAGGAGCGCCCGCAGTCGCACAGCCCGACGGGTCGCCGACCCAGCAGGCACCGGCCCAGGATTCGCCTGCGAATGAAGCCATAGCCGCGGCGCCTCCCCCGCCGGCCTCGATCACCGCACCGGCAGAACCAACCGAACCTGCTATCGCCAGGGGGCGCATCCGGTCATCGCCCCTGGTGCGCCGAATCGCGAAAGAGAACAATCTCGACCTTGGCCGCGTCACGGGCACCGGGTCCGACGGCCGCATCACCAAGGACGACATCCTCCGGTATATGGCCCAGCGCGGATCGGCCTCGCCGGCCGCCACTAAGCTCGCACCGCAACCCTTGTCCAAAACACCAGCCGCACCGCAGGTGGTGCCGGCCGAGCTGGTCCCCATGTCGCGCATGCGCAGCATCATTGCGCAGCGCATGGTGGAGAGCGCCCGCACCATCCCGCACGCGTACTCCATTTACAAGATCGATATGACGCGCATCGCGCGCCTCCGCGAGCGCGAGAAGAGAGGCTTCGAACAGCGCAATGGCGTGAAGCTCACCTACATGCCGTTTATCGCCACGGCGGTGGCGGAGGCGCTGGGCAGGTACCCGATTGTCAACGCGTCGCTTGAAAACGGCGGCATCCGCTATCACCAGAATGTGCACCTGGGGATTGCGGTGGCGCTCGAATGGGGACTGATTGTGCCGGTCGTGACCAAGGCCGAGGGCCGCAGCTTCGTCGAACTGGCGCGCGCCATCGCCGACCTAGCCGAGCGCGCCCGCGCCAAGAAGTTGAAGCCTGACGAGGCGAGCGGGTCTACATTCACGCTCACCAACCCGGGAGTGTTCGGCGGCGAATATGGAATGCCCATCATCAACCAGCCGGAGGCGGCGATCCTGGCCATCGGCGGGCTGCACAAGGAGCCGGTCGTGCTGACCGATGCCGAGGGCAATGACACGATCGCGATCCGCTCCATGCAGCAATTCTGCATTGGCATCGATCATCGGCTCATCGACGGCGCCGACGCCGGCAAGTTCATGCTCGACGTACAGAAGACGCTGGAGACGTGGAACCGCGCAATCGGCTGAATCCGATGAAAGACGCGTGCAGATGAAGCACATCCTCGTAACCGGCGCCACCGGCAAGGTGGGAAGTCATTTCATTGAACGCCTGCTGGCTGGCGAAGATTTCCATGATGTGACCATTCGGGCTCTGTGCCACAACCGCCGTCTTGAACCTCAAGCGCGATTGGAGGTTGTGAGCGGCAATATCTCTGACCGCGCCGTTGTGCGTGCAGCCATGCGCGGCATTACCCATGTTGTCCACTGTGCGACCTGCAAGGAGACGGAAGACAGCGTCATTGACGTCACGGTGAAAGGTCTTTTCTGGCTGCTGGAGGAGTGCCGTCTCAGCCGTTCTTTTCAGCAGATCATCGTCATCGGAGGCGATGCCGCTCTGGGTCATTTCTTTTACCCTCACCCGATCCCGGTGACGGAGCAGCAAAAGCACGCCGCGTATCCTGGCTGCTATGCGCTCTCCAAGGTTCTCGAAGAAGTGATGCTCGAACAGTACTTCGTTCAATACAACTTGACTGGGTGCTGCCTGCGAGCGCCGTGGATCATGGAGAAGGATGATTTCAAGTACACGCTCACGTTCGGCGAAGACGTCTTCGGGGGCCCGCGGTGGCGGGAGTTCGTCCCCGCCGAAACCGCCGACGAATACCTGAAGACCAATACAGTGCCGCTGATGCTCGATCCTAACGGCAGTCCAGTAAAACGGAACTTTGTCCACGTGAGCGACCTCGTCGAGAGCATGATCGTGGCGCTGGATCATCCAGGCTCGCGTCAGCAGACATTCAATATCTGCATGGATGAGCCGGTGGATTACCAACAGGTCGCCGATTACCTGAGCGAGACTCGAGGGATGCCTTCGGTCGCGATTCGAACCCCGTATTGGTCAACCTGGCTGGACAATTCCAAAGCCAAATTCCTTCTCGGCTGGAAACCTCGCTACGATCTGAAGCGGCTCATCGATGAAGCCTGGTCGTATCGGAGAGGCGAATCAGACCCCAGAAAAGTGTGGTACCCGGGCTAAGGGGATTATGGGGTTGCTATAACTCGAGACGACGGTCAGGAGCCAGCTTTCGAGGTTGATCGCCGTACCTTGAGGCGTGGCGGCACATAGTGAAAACGGATCAAGTAAATGTGTTCTCCCTTGCCGTGCTTCGCCACCTTGAGCAGGTCCAGGACGCCAAGAAATCCCGACTCCCGCGCGAGTTCCGGAGTGATATCAGGCAACCCGATGGTTTCGATGGAGTCTATTTCGATCTCGCCTTCCTCCATGCTGTAGCGCGCGCCCACACAGACGTGCGATCGCGTCCAGAATCGGACGGTGCACGTAATCTCCCCGCTACGAACTCGCTCGCGAAGCCGCTTGGTGAACATCATGGGCCGAGTCTACCTGGGGCGACGCAGGTCGCTTTCGAAACCTAGTGCGCCGCGGCCCAGGCCAGCCCGTCCGTCTGCTTTCCCGTCGAAATCTCCCGCGTCGTTTTCCCGCTGGCCAGGTCCATCTCCGCCACCTTGTCCGCATGCATGCAACTGGCATAGGCGGTCTTGCTGTCGGGACTGACCGCGATGGCCTGCGGGTAAGCGGCAACATCGATATTGCGCGCCACCTTCATGGTGCCCAGATCGATGACTGCAACTTTGTTGACGTCGGGAAGCGCCACCAGCAGCCACTTGCCGTCAGGAGTCGGCGCGCTGCCGTAACCGACGCCGGCCATCGGAATCCACGTCTTCACCGTGTTTGTCGCGGTGTCGATCACCGCCATGCGGGGCTGGGTCTGGTCGGCTGTGAAGACCCACTTGTCATCCATGGAAATCGAAATCCGCTGCGTATTCCTGGAGATGACAATCACCGTCAGCGTCTTGCGCGCCTCCATGTCGAGGACCGATACCGTGCCCGGGCCCACGTTGGCCGTATACCCTCGGCGGCCGTCGTGGGAGATGACCAGCATGTGGCTCTCCGGCTGTCCGGTGGGAATGGAGCCGACAATCTTGAGCGTCTTCGGATCGATGATCGAGACTGTCTGGTCCAGCTCCGTGGTCACGTAAAGCATTCCGTCCTTCGGCCCAAACACCGGATCGTGCGGGCGCACGCCATGTCCGAAGTCCACGTTTCCCACGATCTTCCGGGCGGCCAGATCGACCACCACCATGCTGGTTCCGTCGGTGCCCGGCTTGCCCACGCCGGAATTTCCATAAACGGGCACGTACGCAAACCGTCCGTCCGGCGAAGCTGTCACCTCATGCCCGGTGTTACCACCCTCGGGCACAGAAGCGAGCACTTTGCCCGCGACGGGATCGACAATCGCCAGGCTCTGGTCGCCCTTCTGCGCCACCAGCAGCAGCCCGGACTGCGCAAAAACACCTGGAGAGATCAACGCCACCACCAAAAGCCCAATCCTGGCTGGATTACCCATTCGAACGACCTCCGTCGCACCCAATCACTATACGGAACGACTATACGGCAGGAGCCGCGGGTACGGCGCATTGGAGTGGGCTCGCATGTCTTGACGATGCGGCGGAGGCGCCCGCGCAATTATGATTCTTTCGGCGCCGAAATGCCAACACCAACCGCGCATCAATCCGCTATCGAGTCCGCCCTCGCCGATCTGCGCGGCTTCCTAGGCGATCGCGTGACCGCCGCCCTCGCCGCACGCGAGCATCACAGCCGGGGCGAGAGTTCGCATCCTCCCGGGCTCCCGGACCTGGTTTGTTTTCCCCGGTCGACTGACGAGGTGAGCCGGATCGTGGGTGTAAGCGCGCGCTATAACCTGCCGGTGGTTCCGTTCGGGGCGGGCACGTCGCTCGAGGGCCACGTTAACGCGGTTCGCGGCGGCCTTTGCCTCGATATGCGGCAGATGAACCGCATTGTGCGCGTGAGCGTCGAGGACATGGACGCGACCGTCGAAGTCGGAATGAGTCGGGTGCAACTGGCGAAGGCCCTGGACAACACGGGGCTGACGTTCTTTATCGATCCGGGCGCCGACGCGACAATCGGCGGCATGGCTTCCACGCGGGCCTCAGGAACCACGGCGGTGCGCTATGGAACCATGCGCGAAAACGTGCTGGGCCTGACCGTGGTGCTGGCCGACGGCCGTGTGATCCACACCGGTTCGCGGGCGCGCAAGTCGAGCGCGGGGTACGACCTTACGCGGCTGTTCGTCGGCGCCGAGGGCACGCTTGGCGTGATCACCGAGGTGACCCTGCGCCTGCACGGCGTGCCGGAAGCGATGGCCGTGGCAACCTGCGCTTTCGCCACCATCGAAGGGGCGGTCAACACGGTGATCGAGGTGATCCAGCTCGGCCTCGGCGTGGCGCGTATCGAGTTCATGGACGACCACCTGGTGGATGCCGTCAATCATTACGCGCGCCTGGACCTGCCGGTGCGCCCCACGCTGCTGTTCGAGTTCCACGGCATCAGCGAGGCGGTGGTTGCTGAAACGGCGCACCTGGCCGAACAGCTGGCAGCGGAACACGGCGGGCTGGGTCTCGCCTGGGAGACGACGCCCGCGGGGCGGGAACGATTATGGAAGGCCCGCCACGATGTGTATTACGCGGCGCGGGCTCTGCGCCCCGGCTCGGACGTGCTCACCACTGATGTCTGCGTGCCCATCTCGCGGCTCGCTGAATGCATTGTGGCCACGCGCGTGGAACTCGACAAAGCCAGTTTTCCCGCCACCATCGTGGGCCACGTGGGCGACGGCAACTTTCACGTGCAATGCATGTTTGCGCCCGAGGAGGCAGACGAGGTGGAGGCATTCGCGGCGCGGCTGGTGGAGCGTGCCCAGGCCATGGGCGGCACATGTACTGGCGAGCACGGCGTGGGCCTGGGCAAAAAGAAATACCTCGAGGCGGAACACGGCGAGGGGCTGGAAGTAATGCGGATGATCAAGCACACCCTCGACCCGGATAACCGCATGAACCCGGGCAAGATTTTCGACTAAGGAATCGAATCGATGCTGCTAGCCCGCGGCGAATGCGAGAGCTGGTGTTGATTTCCACGGTTTCCCACCCTTGCGCCAGAAAAAAGGCGCACGGATGGGGCATGGAGCTTTTGTTTCAGTCAGAATCCGGGCGTTTCTGCGGCTGAAGGATTCTCGTCCCGGCCTGGTTAGCAAAGCTCTCGGAACTTGTCTACCGTCAGGCCTGCATCGCGGACAATTCCATCCATCGTGAGGGCGTTGACCGGATCATTGCGGGGAATCGTGAGGACACGCGTCCCGTCCGTCATGACAAAGTGGTCTCCCTCACGTAGCACCCAGAAGCCCGACGCCTCGAGTGCCGCAACCGCGCTCAGATGATCCACTCCCGGAATTCCCGACGCGCGTTGAATCGCGGATACTCGCTGCATCCCTTTTGTGGATGGCTTGAAATAAGAGAACAGATTCATGGCATAGGCCCCCCAGCGCTATGCAAGTGAGAGTGGGAAATCGCCCCTAGTTGGCCAGTTCTTTGGCCGCCTCAAGGTATTCCTGAATTGCGATTTGGATATTGGTCATGGCTTCCGCTTCGGTTGCGCCCTGCGACCAGCAGCCGGGAAGCTCCGGGCACGACACGCTGTACCCTTCGTCGCACTTACGCAAATCGACGCGGTACGCCATGGCCGATATCCTACACGGGCCGCTGGACGTTCGGCTGTAAAAATGTCGCCGGCTACTCGTGTTTCGCCCATGGATCGTAGGTGCCCACGCTCCAGGTGTGCCCTTCCGGGTCCTTCAGGCTGAATTCGCGGCTGCCGTAAGCGGTGTTTTGCAACGGCCGGACGATGACCGCGTGGGCGGCATGGGCGCGGGCGTGGACTGCATCCGCGTCTGCCACGACGACGTAGGCGCTGCGCGTTTCAACACCGCCGACCTCGCCGGGCGACTTGAACCCGCGGCCATATTCGTCGTCCTTCGTCGAACCGAGCATGATCATGCCGCCGCCCAGCGTGAGTTCGGCATGACCGATGGTGCCGTCGGGGTTTGCGTAAACGGCGTGGCGTGCAAAGCCCAAAACCCTGCACAGCCAGTCGATCGCGGCGGGAGCGTCGCGATAACGCAGCGCGGGCATGATCGTGGACGAGGATGTATTGGCGCTCCCGGAAACGACGCCGGTGGGGGATGTGGTTGCCTGGACAGACATGACGACCTCCTTGGTTGCGCGGCGAGTTTTACGGATTCGGATTCAGCCGCAAATCCAATATGGAGCAGCGGGCGCCGATCGTTCTTGGAAAAATCGGAAGTCCTCAGTCCGTCGCGTCGGTCGCAATATGATTCGCCCACACAGTTCGACGGGCGGAATACGTCGTCACATCCACGCCGGAAAACGCCCGGAACTCGTTGGCAAAGTGCGATTGATCGTAGAAGCCGCAGCTGAGCGCCAGTTCTGCCCACCGCACGTCCACGCCTGCGTGCAGCTGCTGCACCGCGCGCTGAAAGCGCTGGATGCGGCACCATACTTTGGGTGTCAGTCCGACTTCTTCGCGAAAGACCTGCGAGAACCTCCGCTCGCTCCAGCCGGTGCTGCGCGCCACATCGCGCACCGTCGCGATCGACGGTGCGTATCGAAATCGCTGAAGCGCATACGTTACCGCGCAGTGGCGG
>Ga0210397_10002635_pt1 | contig 11249 bp, 9 predicted proteins | sample IncBWH2OmetaG_FD_160126 | JGI IMG/M metagenome (GOLD analysis project Ga0210397, IMG submission 160126) | Forest soil microbial communities from Barre Woods Harvard Forest LTER site, Petersham, Massachusetts, United States - Inc-BW-H-2-O ...
TGAATTCGAGCCGATGTTCCAAACTAACATCTATGGCCTCATTCGAGTCACCCGCGCGTTCCTGCCTCACCTTCGCCAGCGCCGTAGCGGACATATTTTCAACCTGTCTTCCATCGGTGGCCTGATCGGGTCTGCAGGCTGGGGTTTCTACAACACGACCAAGTTCGCCGTAGAAGGATTCAGCGAGGCACTGGCGGAGGAAATGAAGCCGCTCGGCGTTCGCGTCACAGTGGTCGAACCTGGCCCCTTTCGAACTGACTTCCTTGGACGATCTGGCAAACTTGCCAGGCAAGAGTTAGTTGATTACGCAGCAACGGCAGGCAAGGCCCGCGAGTACTTGAAAACACAATCCGGAAAGCAGCCGGGCGACCCGAAGAAGGTGGTCGAAGCGATCATAACGGCCGCGAACTCTCCCAAACCGCCTCTGCATCTGATTCTCGGTCGCATTGCACTGACCCGCTTTCGCCACAAGCTTTCGGACTGGCAGCAGGAAATTGCCGCGTGGGAGAACCTCACCACCGATGCCGATTTCCCAGAAAGCAACAGCAGCGCGGCGGACTAGAAGAGGTGCACCCTCTGAACAGGAACTCGTACCACAGCAATTGTGGAGCGAAACCACTCGGCATCGCCCTGAGTAAACAAGTATGAGCACAAGAAGAGACTTTCTCAATCTCACCATCAAAGGATCAGCCATGACCGCGGCCGCGGCGGTTCTCCCCCGGAACCCATACGCGCTGCTCAATCGAGGCGATAGTAGGAGCATGAACATGAACGATAACGCGACCAGCAGCGTCCACTACAAACTCCCCTTTAAATTCGGCTTAGGAGGTGTTCCGCTGGGAAACGAGTTTGCAGTGGTAACTGATAAGGATGCGTATGCGATCCTGGAAGCGGCATGGAGCGCCGGGATTCGTTATTATGACGTTTCTCCCTGGTATGGTCTGGGTCTCGCCGAGCGGAGGTTTGGCAGCTTTCTTCACAACAAGAACAGAAGTGAATACGTAGTCTCGTCCAAGGTAGGCAAACTCTTAAAAGCATCGAAGACAGCCAAGGGCCGCGAGTTGTTCCCTTTCTCGCCCTCTCCCAACGAAGTAATTTTCGATTACACGGCCTCCGGCGTGAGGCGTTCGATCGAGGATAGCCTGCAGAGACTCGGCGTCGATAGCCTCGACATTGTTTTCGTCCATGATCTTTCTTCGGACAACAAGCTGTTGCCGACGAGCTGGCAGGAACAATTCGACATCGCTGTGAAAGGTGCTTTTCCCGAACTGACGCGCATGCGGAAAGAGGGATTAATTAAAGGCTGGGGAATCGGCGTCAACACACCTGAGCCGATTCTGCGAGTATTCAGCGAGGCCGATCCGGACGTCTGTTTGATGGCCTCGCAATATTCCTTGATCGATCACAAGAATGCGCTAAACCAGCTTTTTCCAGTGGTCCGAAAAAAGAACGCCTCACTGGTAGTTGGCTCCTCCCTGAACGCCGGGTTCATCTCGGGAAGTCCTCGTTACAATTACGGAAAAGAGTCCTATAAGATTCCCGTCGAATTCCTGGAAAAGCGAAAAAGACTACGTGAGGTAGCAGCGAATCACGGAGTAGACCTTCGGACGGCAGCACTGCAGTTCTCTGCGGCACCCGACGTGGCCGCGGCATTAGTGGTCGGCGCCAGCAGTGAGCAACAGATTCTGGCCGACTACACCTCGATGCAAACCAAGATTCCGGCTGAGTTCTGGGCTGAGCTGAAAGCTGAGAGATTAATAGAAGGAAATGCACCGACCCCTGCCTGAGGGGCTGCATAAGCACGTTGAAGTGCGCGGACTCATTCTGCCGCCGCGTATAAGGCCCCCGTTTTGATGTCAGCCCTCGACCCGAGATAGGTCGGTAGGCCCGCTCCTCTTTGACCGCAATTTAAACGCCTCCGCTACAATCACAGCCTTCCCCGAATCTCAAGACGGCGTTCAACCTCACGAAGGCTGTTCTACCTATCATGCTGGCATCGAGTTATGGATGCCTCCTGAGCACGAGCATTTTGTGAGGGCTATGTGAACTGGCTGTTGCTCGACAGGGGTAAATCGCGGACGCGCTTGCCTGTGGCAGCGAAAATCGCATTGCAAAATGCGGCAACAAACGGGGGAACGCCGGGCTCGCCCACTCCAGTTGGCGGCGCGGAACTCTCGGTAATGTAAACATTCGTCTGAGCCGGAACTTCGTTGATTCGTGCGACGGGATAGTCGCTGAAATTGGATTGCTGGATTACTCCGTTTTTGGCAGTGATCTCGCCGTTACGTACAATGCTCGTGCCGAAGACCACTGCGCCTTCAAATTGAGCTCGAGTCGCTTCCGGATTGACGACTAGCCCCGCATCGAGCGCCGTGTCGACTCGGGGGATGCGGATCTCTCCCTTATCACTCACTTCCACTTCCACGACCGTCGCCACATACGTCAAGAAACTGCGATGGGCAGCGAATCCAAAACCGTGGCCTTTGACACTCTTTTTTCTGGCCCAGCCGGATTTATCCGCCACCATTTCGATGACGTTCCGCAAGCGCCCGGTTTCCCAGGGATACGTTTTGTAATCCGCTCCGTAGTTCGGATATTCGACATTAGTGAAGTCCAACGTGCGAGGAGGACCGATAAGATCGAGCATATACTCCACGGGGTCACGTTTGGCGCGGTGGGCCAGTTCATCGGTAAAACATTGAACCGCGAATGCATGGTAGATATTGGCCACGGATCGCAACCAGCCAATCCTGACATGAGCTTGCGCCGGACCGTTCTCGATGCGAATGTTGGGAAGATCATAAGGAAGGTCCGTCCAACCCTGAGCCAGATGGGGCGGATCTCCATAGACAGCGTTCACATCAAAAATCGAGGTAATGGGTGGAAACACTGACCTCTGCAGCCACGCCGTGGGCTTTCCCTTTTCATCTACGGCAGCCTTCATGTACATGGCAGCCACCGCGTTGTAGTAGTCGAACTTAACGTCGTCCTCGCGGGTCCACACAACTTTTACAGCGCGGCCGAGCTTCTTGGATAGGACCGCGGCTTCCGCAACGTAGTCGGGCTTCGATTTTCTTCCAAAGCCACCGCCTAACAATGTGACGTGACAAACAACGTTCTCGATCGGTATGCCCAGTTCCGACGCGACAATTGACTGCGCGGCCTGAGGATTCTGGGTCGGCGCCCAGGCTGTAACTCTTCCGTCCTTGAATTCCACCAGCGCCACCATCGGCTCCATAGGAGCATGCGCGAGAAGTGGAACGTAATAGTCGGCTTCAAATACATGATTGCCCGTTGGGAACCCTTTGTCGGAGTCGCCTACGCCGCGGATCAGCTTACCCGGCTTGTGCGCAGTTTCAATGAGCTCTTTCTTGTATTCGACTGAATCGTAGGATTCGTTCGGCCCATTGTCCCAAGTTATTTTCAGCTTTTTGCGTCCTTGGAACGCCGCCCACGTGTTATCGGCAATGACAGCGACGCCGCCCAATGGCTGGAATGCAGCGGGCGGCTTGAATGGATCGATCCTGACGGTCTGGTGCACTCCCGCAACCTTGAGCGCATCCTGATCGTCAAGAGTTGCTATCTTCCCGCCGAACACCGGAGGATGTTCGATCGACGCGAAAACCATGCCGTCGACGCGTGCATCCATTCCGTAGATCGCTTGGCCCGTGCACAGGAGCGGTAGGTCTACACTGGTCATTCCCTTCCCGATATAGCGCCATTCCGAGGGCTGCTTCAGCTGGAGCTCTTCTTTCTTTGGCACCGTAAGATGCGCCGCTGCCGACGCCAGATCACCGTAGACCAAGCGCCGACTGGTTGCCTTGTGAATTACCACATGCATTTCTGTGGAACACTCCGACACAGGGACGTTCCACTGCTGCGCCGCAGCCTGGATCAGCATCCATCGTGCTGCCGCGCCACACTCGCGCATCGTTCCATAGAATCGTCTGACCGATTGCGACCCGTCTGTGTTTTGGTCCCCGTATCGCTTATCGCCAATGGCCTGGTCGATCTTCACACGCGTCCAGTCAGCGTCAAGCTCGTCCGCAACTACCAGTGGCAGGGATGTGCGAATGACGGTGCCCATCTCCGAGCGGTGAGCGACGATGTAGACGGTCCCATCCTGCTGAATTCCGACAAAAACATTGGGATGAAGCGTGGCGCGGTCCGCTTCGGTTTGAGCACCTGCCGCACGCTGATGGCTCAGTATCGGTGGGAAATATCGAACGGCGAGGATCAGTGCTCCTGTCCCAAACACTCCCTGGAGGAACCGACGCCGGCTGACATTTTCGATCGGACTCATGCATTTTTCTCTGCGGCAAGCTTGATCGCTCTCCGAATGCGCTGGTAAGTGCCACAACGGCAGATGTTGCCTGCCATTGCGTCATCGATTTGCTGATCTGAAGGGTGCGGAGTATTTTTTAGTAGCGAAACCGCCTGCATGATCTGTCCGGACTGACAATAACCACACTGCGGAACGTTGACCTGCATCCAGGCTTCTTGAACGGGATGAAGCCCGTTTGCCCCGAGGTCCTCGATCGTGCGAATCTCGCTGCCAGCGACGGCGCTCATTGGCGTGACACACGACCGGATCGCCTCGCCGTTCTTATGAACCGTGCAGGCGCCACATAGCGCGATTCCACAGCCAAACTTCGTGCCAGTCAGGCCCAGGATGTCACGCACGTACCATAGCAGGGGCATGTCGGGATCGCCGTCGAAGATACGATCCATCCCATTCACTTTGAGCTTCACGATTAGTCCCCTTTTCCGACCTAGCAGCATTCTGCGTGCCACGTCACCGAGGAAGGATCGGACACAATCGGCGCTGACAATTCGTTGCACTCGAGCCGGAGGAAGCATTTTCTTCTTCAAAGTGTCCGTATTTCGACACAACTGTTGAATCACGGACGGAGGAGCCGTTTGCCGGCAATTTTCTTTGCATGGTTAAGGCCTCACGCACTGGTATGAGAATTGCTTCTATTTAGCTAAAAGCATTCAAGAGGGGTATCGAATCGTGAAGAGCACACACATTTCTGCCAGTCTGGCGGGCGAGGTAACACTCGGCGGGGAACTTTCTGTCAACCGTCTCGGCTTTGGAGCAATGCGTCTTACTGGCGAAGGCATCTGGGGCCAACCAAAGGATCGCAAGTCAGCGTTAGCCGTTTTGCGGCGCGCCGTCGAACTCGACGTCAATTTCATCGACACTGCGGACTCTTACGGACCATTTGTCAGTGAGGAACTGATTGCCGAAGCGCTGTATCCCTACCCGCGAGGTTTGGTGATCGGTACTAAAGGCGGGTGGAATCGCCCCGGTCCCAATCAGTGGACGCACGATGCGACTCCCTCTCACCTTCGGAAAGCTATCGAGGGCAGCCTCAAGAGATTGCGACTGGATCGCATCGATGTTTATCAGCTTCACGTTCCCGATCCTACCGTCTCCTTCGATACGTCAGTGGAAACCCTGGCGGAACTACGAAACGAAGGAAAGATTCGATTCGTCGCATTGTCTAATGTCACTCAGGAACACATCGAGCGCGCTCGCAAAATTGTCCCGATCGTCTCTGTGCAGAATCGCTATAGCTTTGCCGACCGTGAATGGGATTATGTGGTCGACTATTGTCAGCGGAACGGGCTCACATATATACCCTGGTTCCCACTCGGAGCGGGCAAGGTTGCAGGAGCAGTGCTGAACCGGGTTGCCAAAGCGCACAGTGCAAGCCCCACTCAGATTGCCCTTGCGTGGCTATTGCAGCGATCGCCGATCATGTTGCCGATCCCCGGAACCTCTTCAATTGAACACGTCGAGCAGAATGTTTCAGCGGCATCACTTCGCTTGGCCAAGGAAGAATTCGAAGCGTTGTCGGAGGTCACCGAATTGGTTGGATCCCGCTGATCCCGTCCTGGAAGTGGTTGATCCGACGCGCGCGTGAACTCGAATAACAATCAAGTCGCCGACACTAATGCTTCCCGACGATTTACTGATAATTACGTCTAGGGACGTTAACGCTTGCCTCTTACGTCGCTACCGGGAGGGGACCCGGCGAGCCGTGGCGCGCGAAGCGGTCAGTTCGGATCCGGACTTGCCGGTTGCAGCCACAGGGCAGAGCCGTCCAGCCATCGCGAACGGTCCAGGTCTCCGCTGCTGGTGTGCGGTGTATGGCACTGGGTGCAGATGGCGACATCTTCAACGATATATTTGTCCCCGGCCACGAGGCGCGGATCGTTTGTGCTGTGCTCCGCAGCCGTTCGTGGCGATACCTGTGCTTCAGCGTCCGCAACCGCCGATCGAAGTGCCAGCCGTCGACCCGATGATCGCAAGCATCCAAAACGCAACAGTTCCGAGAATGAGTTTTGCAAGAGGTTTCTGGAGGCATGCCATCTGAAATTCTGACTATTAGCTGAGGCACGTCCGGTACTTTACCGATCAAAACCGTCAATTATTGGTGTATGCTTTATAGCACGACGTCGAAATCGGTTTCGCCGCGTAGAAAAATGGATGAGCTGCCTTAGTCAGAAACTACGGGCTCGAAAACATCCACACCATCAACGAATCGCATTTTAGCGACCGCACCGGCTCTTGCAAAACGACAGTTCCTGATGCTGGAGTTACTGTATTTACAAGTTAGCGTCTACCGAATGAACTAAATATTGATCTCCATCCAATAGAATAGGTACGTCAGTGCTATGCTATCCGCGCATATTCCTCCCACTTGGAAGTATCTCTACGTCGCCGCCCTTCTCGAACCGAATCAGGCCTTTCTGCTGGATCGAGTTCACGCTGCTGAAGTCTCGATTCTGGATCAGGTCGAACATCTTCATGGCCGGCGCAGTTTTTCAGAGCGCAGGGCTCTGATCCACGTTCTGAAAGCTCTCCACGATCTCCAGGAACATTGCCTCGGTTTGCCGAGATCGGGCAATAACTGAACACACTCCCTGAAACAACCAACTCTCGTCCCCGCTTCTATAATTGGCGGCGATGGAATGGTCACCGGTCGCATCGTTCAAGTGGCTTTTCGATGAGCGATGTGGCTCGCCCCGCCACCTGATTCCTCGTTGGCTGTTTCTGCGCGCGCTCGGGGGTATTTATTTCTCCGCGTTCTACTCACTCGCGTTTCAGATTCGGGGGCTCATTGCCCCAAGCGGGATTCTTCCCGCTGGCAGTTACCTACAGGCTGTGGCACAGCAATTGGGGCGTTGGGAGAAAATCTGGTACGCGCCAACACTGCTCTGGTGGTCAAGCGGAACGACCGCGCTTGATGCCCTTTGCTGGCTCGGCATGGTCGCGTCCGTCCTGCTGATCCTAAACATTTGGCCTCGGGGAATGCTGGTCATTTGCTTCGTAGCTTTCCTTTCGTTCGTCGCCGCAGCCCAGGACTTCTCCGGCTACCAATCGGACGGCATGTTGCTGGAAGCCGGGTTCATTTCGTTCTTCCTGGCTCCCGCCGGCTTTCGCCCCGGTCTCGCCCGTGGACAACCTGTTCGTCGCGCGGCCCGGTTCCTGATTCTCTGGGAGTGGTTTCGCATCTACTTCGAATCCGGAGCAGTGAAACTCCTGAGCCACGATCCGGAATGGCGTCACTTTACGGCGATGGATGAGTATTATCAAAACGGCCCCTTGCCCACATGGATCGGCTGGTACATACAGCATCTGCCGCATTGGTTCCACGCCGCTACCGTGTACGCAACCCTCGCGATGGAGTTGGGATTGGTGTGGCTGCTGTTCCTGCCACGCCGCTGGCGGATAATCTGCTTCTTCATTGTTACGCCCTGGCAGGTCGGCGTAATCCTGACGGCCAATTACACATTCCTTAATTACCTCGTGCTTGCCATGGGGGTGCTTTTGCTCGATGACGATTTCTTCGAGCAGGTCTTTCCGGCTGCATGGAAAAATCGATTGCCAGTGATTCGTTCGACGAGCGAACCGCCGCCGGATACATCCACCCTGAACCCAACACTCGCTCAGCGCCGGAAATCCCTCGCGTTGGCTGTCAGCTCTGTAATCTTGACCTGGATCGGTTACGCAACCACCGCACAACTGATTTGGATGTTCTGGAATGCTCCTCTGCCGACGTCACCCGTGACCGCACTCGAGCCATTCCGCATCGCGAATCGTTACGGGCTCTTCGCGGTCATGACGCGCGGAAGATACGAAATCGAATTTCAGGGTTCCAACGACGGACAAACCTGGGTCCCGTATGACTTCCGCTACAAACCGCAGGAACTCAACGAACCTCCTGGCATCTATGCGCCGTATCAACCACGCTTTGATTGGAACTTGTGGTTTGCGTCGCTGGGGATGTGGCGCGACTATCCCATCGTGCTCAATACCGAAGTGCGTTTGCTCGCGAACGAGGCCGACGTGTTGAAACTCTTTGCCAAAAATCCCTTTCCAGGAAAGCCGCCTGCTCAAATTCGCGCTGTACTGTGGCAGTACTGGTTCACGACGATGCAGGAAAAACGCACGACAGGACTTTGGTGGCGTCGGCAGATGCTCGGGCTCTATGCTCCGACGCTTGGGTTAATGCCTGACGGCCGAATCAGTGTTCGGGAATGGCCGAATGTGCCGCCGCGAGACTGAGAGCCACGCAGAACAGCTTTTGAACGTTCGCCGGATTCATACGGTTTGAATGAAGAGAATCAGAAGAGTCTAGAATCGCTGGCGCATCACACTAGTATGATCTCTGCTTCGAAAGCATGCGTAATTGGATCGGGCCCGAATGGACTCGCCGCGGCCATCGTTCTGGCCGATGCAGGCCTGGAAGTGGACGTTCTTGAAGCAGAATCGATTCCCGGCGGCGCGGCGCGCACGCTGCCTCTGACGCTTCCCGGATTCCTGCACGACTTTGGATCGGCCGTCCATCCACTCGGGGTTGGTTCGCCCTTCTTCTCATCGTTGCCGCTGCGGAGCCACGGTCTCGATTGGATTCATTCTCCTGCGCCGCTCGCTCACCCGCTCGACGATGGCACCGCGGTGATCCTCGAGCGCAGTCTCGACGATGCACAACGCTCATTCGGTGTCGACGGAAAAGCATGGGCAGATCTGGTCCGTCCTTTCGTGGAGAAGTGGTCCGAATTCATCCCAGAGGCTCTTCGGCCCCTGCCGATGATCCCCAAACATCCATTCCTGATGGCTCGTTTCGGCCTGCATGCAATCTCGTCCGCTAAGGCTCTAACGAGTCACTTTCGAAGTGAACGGACGCGCGCTCTTTTCGCCGGACTTGCCGCGCATTCGTTTCTCGCTCTCAATGAGCCTCTGACCGGAGCGTTTGGCATGTTGTTGGCGATCGCGGCGCACGCGGTCGGATGGCCGATCCCTCGAGGCGGATCGCAGTCACTGACAAACGCCCTCTGCGCTTATCTTGCCACCTTGGGTGGGAGTGTGAAGACATCCACGCGCGTGGAGTCTATGTCGAAATTATCCGGCTGCCATTTGATTCTCTGCGACATTACTCCACGCCAGCTTCTTCACATTGCGGATGATCATTTCTCCGCGGTCTACCGGCGCGAACTGGAAACTTTTCGATATGGTCCCGGCGTGTTCAAAGTGGATTACGCGCTTGCCCAGCCTATTCCGTGGAAAGCGTCCGAATGCCGGCGCGCTGCGACCGTCCATCTCGGCGGCACTTTCGACGAAATCGCTGCTTCCGAGGCTGCTATGACCAAGGGCAAGCACCAGGACCGTCCGTTCGTGTTACTGGCGCAGCCGAGCCTGTTCGACTCTTCCCGCGCTCCGAAAGACAAGCACACGGCATGGGCATATTGCCACGTTCCGAACGGATCGACGTTCGACATGTTGCCGAGGCTGGAAGATCAGATTGAGCGCTTTGCTCCTGGCTTTCGCGATTGTGTTTTGGCGCGCAACGTCTCTTCCCCCGCTGCGCTCGAAAACATGGACGCCAACCTCGTGGGCGGCGATATCAGCGGTGGCGCGATGGGGATCGGCCAGATTTTATTTCGTCCCACGTGGCGGCAATACAGCACTCCCGCAAAGAACATTTACATCTGCTCCGCCTCCACCCCACCGGGAGGCGGCGTTCACGGGATGTGCGGATATCACGCAGCCCGCAAAGCGCTGGCTCACCGTTCTTCATGGCAAAGCTGAGCAGAACGGCTGGCACAATCGCAAGCGCCGAAAAATTACAGCAATCGTGGGATCGACCGATCCGAGCGAAGGATTGAGATAAGCGAAGGCCAGCGAGATAAATCTCGGATCCGCTTCATCGCCGCCACCGCACGAATCAATTAACGCTGGTATGACCAGGGTTCGCAGCGAGCTCAGGCCGCCTTCGTTTGATCGCAGAAACGCTGGTAGTACTCGCGGCCGCGCTGGTATCCCTGCGTGTACGCCTCGGCGATGTTTTCGCCCGGATACTTTTTCTGCAAGTCTTCTAACCGGCTGTCCATCTCCGCCGATACCTGGTCGAACTCCTTGCAGCGCATTCTGGAGTGAAGTGCGTCCTCGAATCCAAGCCGGTAGAATTTCTCGTCCTCGCTGAAATTTCCGCCAGCAGCTGAATAGTGTTCCTGTTCCGCGCTTCGCAGTCCGATCCACCACTGGTGACGGGCGTCGTCGATTGCTTCGGCTCCCGCCAACTTCAGCGCCTCGCGAACAGGTTCGGCTGCCGATGAATCCTCGGCAAAAACAATCACCACCGAGCGCCCCTTGCGCAACGCGTCCTCGTAAACGAAAATCTCGTCCTCAGGCAGGCCTTCGCTGAAATTGTTATCCAGTGAAGCGCCCGCGGCTGCTCCGAGTGCTGCGCCGGCCGCGCCGAGGATAGCGGCTCCCAGCATTCCCGCCGCCGTTACCATCCCGACTCCCGGGACCATCGCAGCCACCAGGAGACTTCCCCCCGACAAACCACCGGCCGCGCCGACCACTGCGCCGAGCGCTTTCCCAATCCCGGGTGCTTCACCCGCGTCGGTCGCAACCAAGCTTGCTTCTTTTCGCTCATCGCCCGGCGTAAGCAGCGTTATCTTGTCGGTCGCAACATTCAGTGCCCGCAACTTTTCCACCGCTTTTATCGCGTCAGCTTTTGAAAGGAAAACTCCTGTAACAGCCTGCATTCTGCACCTTCCCGTTCAAGCCAGATTTGTTGGTTCGACGACTATACTCCCACCCGACGGGAACCGGCTCCCGATTTGAGGCATCTACGATCCTCATTCCCCGCACAAAAGATGCAGCGGGACAAAACCCCAACCTCGTTTCGCCTTTTCCGGCTTGCGCGTTTCTCGCCACTACTCCGGAA
>Ga0210397_10002637_pt1 | contig 11246 bp, 10 predicted proteins | sample IncBWH2OmetaG_FD_160126 | JGI IMG/M metagenome (GOLD analysis project Ga0210397, IMG submission 160126) | Forest soil microbial communities from Barre Woods Harvard Forest LTER site, Petersham, Massachusetts, United States - Inc-BW-H-2-O ...
GCCGTACTGCCTGGTGTACTGCTGCTGCAGCGGGTTCATGCCGACGACCTGGCCGTTCCAGTGGTTGGTGGCCAGCAGCGACAGCAGGTGCGGGATCGCGATGATCTCGGTCGGGGTCTGGTCGTTGTTCCCGCCGCCGATCTGGAACAGCGAGAACGAGCAGGGCTGGCAGGTGGTCCACTGCGCCTCCGCCGCCGCGATCTTCATCGGCTGGTACCTGCCCTCGATCACGCCGAGCTCATCGCCGATCAGCAGGGTGAACAGGATCGCCGGGACCAGCACGACCAGCGCGAGCCGCGCCGAGCGGGTGAACACCTCGCGGTTTCCGCCGTGCCGCAACTGCCACGCCGAGACCGCCAGCATGACCACCGCGCCGGTGACCAGCGACGCGAACAGGACCTTGGCGTACCCCCACACGAACACCGGGTTGGTGAACACCGCCCAGATGTCGTTCAGCTGTGGTTTCCCCTTGACCATGACGTAGCCGACCGGGTGCTGCATCCAGGAGTTGGCCGCCATGATGAACGCCGCCGACAGCGCCGAGCCGAACGAGACCGCCCAGATGGTCAGCAGGTGGATCCGGCGGGGCAGCTTGTCCCAGCCGAACAGCCACAGCCCGAGGAAGGTCGACTCCAGGAAGAACGCGGCCAGGCCCTCCATCGCCAGCGGGGCGCCGAAGATGTTGCCGACCAGCCGGGAGTAGGCCCCCCAGTTCATCCCGAACTGGAACTCCTGCACGATGCCGGTCACCACGCCGATCGCCACGTTGATCACCAGCAGCGTGCCGAAGAACCGGGTCAGCCGGAGGTAATCATCGCGCCCGCTGCGATGCCACGCCGTCTGCAGCAGCGCGGTCAGGAACGCCAGCCCGATCGTGATCGGGACGAAGAAGAAGTGATTGATCGTCACAAACGCGAACTCCACCCGCGCGAGGTCGACGTTCGTCATCGGTTATCTCCGGTTCCCGTGACGGCCCAAGTGATCACCTGTGCCTGCCCGCACGCCCTTCCCCTTCCGCCAGGCCCCATCATCGGCTTCGCGGATGGGCGGATGTTCAGCACTCTCGCCGCAAGGCGGCTGCCAGGTATCCCCCCAGAGGGGTGATTTGCCCTCGCCTGGGGTGGAGTCAGGAGGGGTCTGGGAGCCTAGGGCCAATCACGCCTGAGGCGCTGGGCTGCGTTCGCCTGTCCTCTCGTCCTTGATGCGGCGCCGGAACAGCGCGGCCAGCGCGGTCGACATCGCCGAGACGGGCTGAGCTGATGCGGATCACCATTCTTGAGCTGCTTCGCCGTTCTGCGTCCCGGGCAGGAGTGCAGCGGTCTAATTCCTTCTTCATCAGCGAGCCTGGAGTGCAGTTACGATGAATTTTCACATCCGCCTGGTTAGCCCGTCCGACCGGACCGAGTGCCTTGTTGATGTGCTCCTCACGGATCGCGGCGTCTCCAACCTGGTCGTGCTCACCGGATCCGCCCGCCGACCATGTGCTCCGCTAGCTAGAGGCTCTCCAGGATGACCGCCGTGGCTCGATCACCATCGAGTCCGTGGATGCGACCATCGCGAACAGGCAACTCTGTCCCCCAGGCACCGCCTCATTCAGCGTGACATCGCTCCGGTGTGGGATATCGTCGAAGCTAAATCCGCTCAGATGCCATCTACGCGCCCAGTTTCTACATCCTGCTGGCAATAGCCGGGCTCGTCGGCGCTGTCGGCATCCTGACCAATTCACAGATCCTCATCGTCGGCGTGATGGTCGTAGGGCCGGAATACAACGCCATCATGGGCATCGCGCTCGGCATCGATAAGCGAGACAGGCCGCCGGTTCTCCGGGGCGCCTTCGCCCTGCTCGCCGGGTTCACGGCCGCGATCATCGTGACGCCGATCTTCGGCCTGGCGATCCGCTGGTCCTGCCATATGCCCCGGGCATACTTGCTCGGCGTGCGCCAGGTCTCACATTGATCGACAACCCGAACCTGTTTTCGCTGATGGTCGCCGTGCTGGCCATCGCCGACGACCTGACCAAGGATGGCCTGGTGCTGCGCTACCGGGTCGAGGGCACCGACACCGGGTTTGAGGGCGAGGAGGGAACGTTTCACCATCTGCTCTTTCTGGCTGGTGACCGCGCTGGCCATGATCGGCGAAACCGAACGCGCCCGGGCCCTGTGCCAGAAACTACTGTCGTCCGCCGGGCCGCTGCAGCTGTACGCCGAGGAGATCGACACGACCACCGGCCAGCACCTCGGGAACTTCCAGCAGGCCTTCACGCACATGGCCCTGATCGAGGCCGCGTCCCTGCTCATCGGCTCCGAGCCGGAAGGCAGTCCGGCTGAGGTGAGGTAACAGGCGAAGCGCGCGCCTCCGCTACCAGGCCGGGATCGAGGCCGACACGGTGCGGCCCGGTCCGGGCGGCTTGCCATGCGCCGCCCGGCCACCGGCTTGGCTCACCCGCGCGGGGGGAGGCGGCCGGTTCCGGCGTTGGGTGAACATGCTGGACAGGCGCTGATGTCACGCCGTCTGGGCCGTCCCCCGGGGGCACGGCCCGGCGGCATGGTGACGGGAGGAGGCGCGGTGAGCCTGAGCCGGCGTCAGCTGCGGACCCTCCGCGTGATCGAGTGCGGTCTGGCCGACTCCGATCCGTACCTGAACGCCTATTTCCGGTCCTTTGCCAAGCGGGCCGGAATGTGCGCGATGCCCCGGGCGGAGCGCATCCCCCCGTGGCCGCTCCGGATGCTGGGCCGGCGGCGCTCGCGTACCCTCAGCGGCCGGATCAAGGACCGGTCCGCCGGGAACCGGACCAGTCCGTGACGACCAACCAGGTCCTGATCGGCGTCGGCCTCATCCTGGCGCTCGCGGTCGGATCCCAGGTGCTCGCCAGCCGGCTGAAGATCCCCGCGCTGATCATCTTGCTGCCCGTGGGCTTCGCCGCGGGCGCCATCACCACCGACGTCAACCCGCAGCGCCTACTGGGGACCGCGTTCCAGCCGCTCGTGTCGCTCGCGGTGGCTGTCATCTTGTACGACGCGGGCATGTCGCTGGACCTGCGGAAGCTGCACGGGCACACCCGGCGGGTCGTGGTCCGTCTGATCGTGCTGGGCGTACCGGTCACGATGGCCTTCGGCGCCGTCTTCGCCGCGCTGCTGCTGGGCATGTCCGGCCAGGCCGCCCTGATGCTCGGCGCCATCCTCGTGGTGTCCGGCCCGACCGTCGTCGGCCCGCTGCTGCTCTTCGTCCGGCCCACCGAACGGCTGCAGCGGGTGCTCGCCTGGGAAGGGTCGCTGATCGACCCGGTCGGCGGCATCCTCGGCGCCGTCGTGTTCCACGCCGTGCTGGCGGGTACCCGCCGGGAACCCGGCTACCAGCTCGGACAGTTCCTGATCGGCGTCGGAGTGGGCCTGGTCGGCGGCGCGGCCGGTGTCGCGCTGCTGTGGCTCCTGCTCCGCGGGCTCAGGCTCGGCGAGGTGCTCGGCACGTCGGCCCAGCTCGCGTCGGTGGTGGCCGTGGCGGCCGCCTGCGACGTGGTCCGCGACGACGCCGGGCTCATCGCTGCTGTCGTCATGGGCCTGGCCATGGCCAACCTGCGCGGCTTCGACACCCCCGCCCGGCGGCCGTTCTTCGAGACGCTGGTGCAGCTGATCATCGGCGTGCTGTTCATCTCGATCTCGGCCACCGTCACCCCGGCGTCGCTGCGGCATCTGGTGCTCCCCACGCTCGGTCTCATCGCCGTCCTGGTGCTGGTCGCCCGTCCGCTGGTGGCCTTGCTGGCCACGGCAAGGACCGACCTGACGAGGGGGGAGCGCCAGTTCACCGGATGGATGGCCCCGCGAGGCATCGTGGCGGCGTCCACGGCGTCGACCTTCTCCGCCGGACTCGTCTCCCAGCACGTCCAGGGTGCGTCGAAGATCTTGCCGGCCACGTTCCTTGTCATTGTCGTCACCGTGACGGTCTACGGCCTGACCGCTGTGCCGGTGGCCCGGCGGCTCGGCGTCATGCGTCCGGCCAGGACCCGGCCGCTGCTGGTAGGAGGGGAGGACTGGGTCGTGGACCTGGGGCGCGCGCTGCGCGCGCTCGGCCTGGACGTCGTGATGTGGGCGGGATCCGACGAGCAGCGCCGGCAGATCACGGCGGCAGGCCTGGAACTGGCGGCGGGTGAACTGCTGGCCGCGGCCGCCGGGCGTGGCGCGCAGCTCGAGGGCATCACCGCGGTCCTCCTGCTGACGGATGAGGACGACTTCAACGCACTCGGAGCAACTGTGCTGCAGGGCAGCGTCGAGGGCCCGGTCTACCGGCTCGGGGCACGCCTGCCCAGCCACGGCGTGATCGCTCCCTATACCGGCGGTGAGATCCTGTTCGACCAGCAGCTGACCAGGTACGAAGTCAGCCGGCGTTACGCCAGCGGCGGCCGGATCTGCACCCGGCCCGCCGACGGCGTAGCTGCCGCCGACGGCAGCCTGCTCTTCCTCGTCCGGGCGGACGGCCAGCTTGCCCCGGTGACCCGCACCGAACCGCCGGAATCGCAGGAAGGAGACACCATGGTCCTGCTCGTCGCGGCCGCGGATGGTTCGTAGTGCTGCACGTCCGCGTGGTGAGCCCGGTCGCCCTCACCGGCTCGCTGACTGACCGGCTTGCCGCCGCCCCGGGAGTACAGAACGTGGTGGTCCGTTCCGGGGCCGCGCGCCGTCCCGATGGCGACGCGGTGGAGTTCGATGTGCGTGACGGCGCCGCCAACCCCGTGCTGGCGGCCCTGCGCGAGCTCGGCCTCGATCGCGACGGCGTGATCTGCATCGAGCGGGTCGACGCCACGCTTTCCGGCCCGTCCGCCGCCGGAAACCACGGTGCGCTACGGCAAGAGACCGCCCCGGTATGGGAGATGGTAGAAGCGGTCATCCGCCAGGGTGAGGCGTATGCGCCGAGTTTCTACATTCTGCTGGCCGTGGCCGGCCTGATCGGCGCCGTGGGCATCCTGACCAACTCGACCATCCTTATCGTCGGCGCGATGGTGGTGGGCCCGGAGTACAACGCCATCGTCGGCGTGGCCCTCGGCCTCACCGGGCGGGTCCGCGCCGAGGTCCGCGACGGCCTGCTCGCGCTGGGCTCGGGCTTCCTGGCCGCCATCCTCGTGACCCTGCTGTTCGGCCTGGCGGCCCGCGCGTCCGGGCATACCCCGGTGCTATTCCTGAAGGGCGTGCGGCCGGTCGCGGACCTGATCAACACCCCCAATATTTTCTCGGTGATCGTGGCGGTGCTCGCCGGGATCGTGGGCGTGGTATCCCTGACCGAATCCCGGGCCAACGCCCTCATCGGCGTGTTCATCTCCGTGACCACCATTCCGGCGGCCGCGTCGGTCGGCCTGTCCATCGCGTACTCGAGCTGGAGCGAAGCACGCGGATCACTGTTCCAGCTCCTGCTCAACGTCCTGGTGCTCATCGCCGTGGGCGCGGCGGGGCTCCGCGGCCAGCGCGCGATCTGGCGCCCGCGCTTACCTTTCGCAGGTGATGCCCGGAACAGCCGGGCCCTTCGACGAAGGGTTCGTAACCGAGCACTATGACGTGATAATCGTGGGCAGCGGCGCCGGCGGCGGCACGCTGGACGGGAAGTACATTTCCCCCGATACCTGGTACGACTCCGACGGCCAGCCGTTCCAGCCGCAGGTGCACTACTTCGTCGGCGGCGCCACGAAACTGTACGGGGCCGCCTTGTACCGGCTGCGCCCCGAGGACTTCGGCAAGCTGAAACACGCCGACGGCGTCTCGCCGTCCTGGCCGGTGAGCCACGGCGATTTCGAGCCCTGGTACACCAGGGCCGAGTGGCTGTACCAGGTGCACGGCGTCCGCGGCGAAGATCCGACCGAGGGTCACTACTCCAGGCAGTACGCGTGGCCGCCGGTCTCGCACGAGCCGCGCATCCAGGAAATCTCCGATGCCCTGGCCGCCCGCGGCTACCATCCCTTCCACGCGCCGTGCGGCATCCTCCTCGACGAGGCCAACCGTCCCGCGAGCCAGTGCATCCGCTCCACGTGGTGCGACGGTTACCCGTGCCTGGTCCACGCCAAGTCCGACGCCGACGTCATCGCGGTGCGTCCCCTGCTGGACCAGCCCAACGTGACCCTGCTGGTGAACGCGGAGGTGCAGCGCCGCGATCCTGCTCCGGTCGGCCCCGGACCGGCACCCGGAGGGCCTGGCCAATGGTTCGGGGCAGGTCGGCCGCAACTACATGTACCACAACAGCAAGGCCGTCGTGGCGCTCGGTAAGGAGCGGAACGACACGGTCTTCGAGAAAACTCTCGGCCTGAACGACTTCTACTTCGCGGGCGATGGCCGCTCGGCAACATCCAGATGTGCGGAAGTCCAACGCGGAGGCGATGAAGGGCGAGGAGCCCAAGCTCACCAAGCTGGCGCCGCACTGGAGCCTGGCCGATGTCGCTCGCCACGCCGTCGACTTCTGGCTGACCACGGAGGACGTCCCCAAGCCGGACAACCGGGTGCTCGATGCCACCTGCAAGGCTCACGAGCTGGACAACCTCTACGTCGTAGACACCAGCGTCTTTCCCAGCATCGGAGCGGTCAACCCGGCCCTCACCGCGATGGCCAACGCCATCCGGGTCGGCGAGCACCTGCTCAGCCGGATGTCGTAAAACCGCTCCACCCGCCGCCAGGCGTCAGCGGCGATGGCGGTGGCGGTGGTCCGGGAGAATGGCCCCGAGCAGCCACAAGACCGGGAACAGGAAGCCGATCAGGCCGAGCACCCAGTGCCCTTTGCGGAAGGTGAGGACGCCCAGCGTGACCAGCAGTACCACGTAAATGATGGACAGGGTTATGGCCCAGAGCGTTCCGGACATGACCGGCCTCCCTTATGGATATCTGTCGTCACGGGCCCGGAGGGCACGAAGGGACGACTCGAAGACGTACAGCCGGTTACGGATGGTTTCGGCCTGCTCCGGGCTGGCGCCTCCCAGGGTCCGTTCGGCATCCATGGCCGAACGGGCGGCCTGCAGTGAAGCCAGCGTGTCGGAGATCCTCGCCTGGTCGCCTGGATCCGGGACCGCCTCGCGCAGCGCGTACAGCGTCTGCGCCAGATCATCGGCGCGCCGCTGGATGTCGGCCCACCGGGCGCCCGCGTCGGCCGCGGTCATCGCACCCGGCGATTCCGCGACGCTCATCGCATCGTGCAGGGCCGAGCCCTTCGCGTACGCGTCGATTAGCCTCGACTGCCAGTCAGCCGCGGCCGCCGACCGGTGTCGCGAGGAGCGTGCTATCAACGCGATCACGGTGGCGAGTACCAAGACACCGAGCAGGATCCACAGCCAGAGGAGGCTGCCGCTGCCGGATCCGGCCGCCGGTGAGGCGGCAGTGCCGGACGACGCGGTCTCGGTGGGCGTGGTCGGGGTTGCCGTCGAGGTAACGGTCGACGTAATGGTCGTTGTCGGCGTGACGGTCGGTGTCGGCGTGGGGGTAGGGGTGACGGTCGGTGTCGGCGTGGCGGTAGGAGCGCCGGTCGTTGGCGGCGTGACCGTGGACGTCGCGGTGCGGCTGGGCAGGTTGTTGATCGCGCTCTGCACGGAGCTTCCGCATCCTGCCGCCAGGCACCCGGTGACGAGAATGGCGACCGGAAGGGAAAGGGCCTTCGCCGAACACCGCATGTCAATCCTTCCGCGCCGCTCATGGCAGCCGCTGCACCGTAGGGACTGTGAGCAATCATCCGCTAGCCGTACGGCCGGGGCCTCATCCGTGATGGAGGACCTTGCCCGGCCTTGGTGATGAGCGGCGTGAATCACTCCGGGGCCGGGTCGGCCGGTGTGCGTCCGGAGACGAGTTTGGCGCTCATCTTCACCGTCTTGACCGCCCCGGTCGCTCCGGCCTGCAATGTAATGCCGACCGCGAACAGGATGATGCCAAGGACGAAGAACGTGCTCGACCCGAGCAGGATCAGCCCGACCCGGCCCAGCGCGTAGGGTGGTGCGCAGATCACGGCGCCGACGACCCCGCCCACCGCGGTGGCGGTCAGCTTGTCGCGTCTCGAAACGACGGTCTTCATGCCGATGAGCCGGGCCGGCACGGCAACGTAGCAGACCATCATGATGCCGACCACGATGCTCAGCGAAACCGCGAACCAGAACAGCCCCCACCGGGGGACGACCACCGTGGACAGGCCGAGCAGCACGCCTACGACTGCGCCCGAACCCAGCACCATGGGCAGGTGAGCCCGGGCCTGGGTGAAGGCCGGCCGGATCTGCGGCCGGCCGGGCTGAACGATCGCGAACGCGAACACCGCGTTCAGGTAGAAGCCCGCCGCGGTGACCGCGGCGACGCCGAGCACGACCGGGACCACGATCGCCGTCCCGGTCAGCACATGAAACGACCTGCCGTGCACGACATGAGCCTTCAGATCGAACATGGCGGCCCAGATCCACATCGCCGGCAGTACCTGGATCAGGGTGAGCCGCCAGTTCGTGAACAGCAGCTTCACCCCGACGAAGAGCATCGCGAAGGCGCCCACGGCCAGGGCGAGAGGAGCGAGCCACGGCCGGGCCCGGCTCAGCCGCATGATCATGTCGTCCACGGTCGCCTGGTCGCTGTCCCGCACGGCCTGGGTGAACCGGACGACGTACGCCCTGGCTGTATGCCGTCGCCGGGCGGGCGGCTGGTCCGCGGGCGGCGCGGACCGGTCGGACGCGTTCCCCTCGACTGTCACTGTGAGATTAAGCCTGACCGAACGGCGCTCCGCCTCACCCAGACCGGATGAGGTGATATCCGGCCTGCCGGTGGTGAACCTTGGTCACGGGATCAGCTCGAGCTTCCGCGCGCACCGGACCGCCTCACTGCGATGAGCCACGGACAGCTTGCGGTAGATGCTCCTGAGGTGGGTCTTGACCGTGTTCACCGAGAGGTACATCTCGGCGGCTATCTCAGCGGTGCTGAGCAACTCCGACAAGTGGGTGAGCACCTCCCGCTCGCGCCCGCTGAGCTTCTCGACCACCCGCGGCGCCGGAGCGCCCTCCGGTTGCTGCCCGTCGTGGGAGCACGCAGCCGGTCCGGGCTCGAGCAGGTCGCCGTAGGCGCGGGCCAGTTCCGGGTCCCGCCGCAGCACTGGCCGTATCCAGGAGCGCTCCATGGCAAACGGGAGCCTTACCTGCTCTGGCCTGGCCAGCTGAAGTGCACGTTCCAGGGACCGTCGGCCACGAGCGCTGTCATCGGTTCGGTAGCTGAGCCGGGCATCGGCCAGCAGCACGGCTATGCCCGTGAGCTGAGGATCCTCGTCGAAGCTCTCCTCCACGGCCACGGCGTCGAGTACGCGCCGGGCCGCCTCCTGATCCCCGAAGGCCAGCCAGGCGTGGGCGAGCGCGGCGGCGGCGTCGGATACGCGGTCCGGGTCGGCACGACACGCCGCCGCTACGGCGGCCTGGATGTCGCCGCTGGCCAGGTATGCCTGCGACTCGAGGATGGTCAGCTCGAGTTCGAGCCAGCCGGGAGGTGATGATGACCAGTCCCGGCGGGCCTGGCGAATCAGCTCAGTCGCGGCCGCGGCACGGCCTTCGGCCAAGTGGCGCTGCGCCGCGACCATGCAGGTCACCGCACTGACCAGCTTGTCCGGCCAGACTCCAAGGGCGGCCTCGGCCAGCTTCAGCTGGGCCTGCGCCTCCTGCATGTCGGTCCGCTGCAGGTGCACGGCAGCCAGCGCGACACTGGCCGCCGCGGTGATATGCCCGGCTTGATCGCCGCGGGCACCCTGCAGCGCGTCGGCCGCTTCCGTGGAATGCTCCACGGCACGGCTCAGTCGTCCTTGCAGGGCCTCGAGCAGCGCTAGGTGCCCGAGGCAATCGGCCCGCTCGCCCGCGTCTGCAGGAGTGCAGGCCGCGATACCCGCTCCGTAGGCCGCGGCCGCCGCGTCAAGACCCCCGGCCCAGAGGTCGAGGGCGCCGCGGGCCGCGAGCATCTGAACGCGAAGCTCCTGATGCCGGGCACGCACGCTCTCGGGCAACTGCCCGAACAGCATCTCCGCCCGCGCGGCCGCGGCGATGGCGGCCTGGAGATCCCCGGTGCGGCGGCCAAGCGCCAGCCGGATCAGGGCCGCCGCCAGCCGGGCCGGAATCTCGTCGCCGGCGGGAAGCCGGCCGAGCATTTCCTCCGCCGCGGCGAGCGGGGTGACGCTTGTCTCGCCCGCGGAGCCGGGCAGGGTGGTCGCAGCCAGCACGAGCAGTGGCTGCGGACGTGTCCAGCCCGGTTCCCGCGGCATCGTCAGGAACGCATCGGCGGGCGGATTGTCCCGGGCTTCGATGAGCCGCCCGACAGCGAGCTCATCCACCACGATATCGGCGGCGAACTGCCAGTCACCGGTTTCGGCCGCGTAGCGCACTGCCTCGTTCAGCCCGTCGTGGCGCTGGTACCACCGGGCCGCACGCCGGTACAAGTCGGGCAGTTGCCCGCGTTGCTCGAGGCGCAGCTTGAGACGTAGCAACTCGCCGAAAAGCGAATGGTAGCGATACCACCCACCGCCGATCGGCAAGACGAACGCGTTGGCCCGCGCCAGGGCAGGCAGCGCATCCGCCGCCTTCGGGTCATCGGCCAGCACGCTGGCGAGTTCCGCATTGACGCAGTCCAGGATGCTGGTCCGGAGCAGCATGTCGCGGACCGATTCGGGCTGGTTGCTGAGAACCTCGTCCACCAGGTAACCGGTGATGCCATTGTCCTCAACATCCAGTTCCGTGACGAACCGCCCCGGATCGGACCGCCCGTGCATGGATAGGGCGGCTAGCCGCAGTCCCGCCGCCCAGCCCTCGGTCCGGTCGGTGAGGCATTCGAGGGCGGCGGCGGGCAGCCGGATGCCGTGATGCGCGAGCAGCGAGCCAGATTCCTCCACGCTGAAGGCCAGGTCGTCGGCCCTGATCTCGGCTAGCTCTCCGGTGAGCCGGTACCGCTGCAGCGGCAGGAGCGGATCCGACCTGGCCGCGACCACCAGGTGCAGGCCTGGGCGGGCGTTCCTCAGCAGGTAGGCGAGCCCATCGAGGATGGCCGGACGCGTGAGCAGATGGAGGTCGTCGAGGACCATCACCACGGGCGGATCCTGTCCGGCTAGCACCGAAGCGAGGCGCAGCAGGAAGGCGTGATCGATGGCGTCGCGGCCTGGTCCGGGCAGGATACGCGGCACGGCGATGCCAGCGTTCCGCAGGGCCGCCGCGACGTATGACCAGAAAACCCTGGGCCGGTTGTCGTAGTCGTCGAGGGTAATCCAGGCCGGCGTGTACGGAGTGCTTT
>Ga0210397_10002644_pt1 | contig 11233 bp, 11 predicted proteins | sample IncBWH2OmetaG_FD_160126 | JGI IMG/M metagenome (GOLD analysis project Ga0210397, IMG submission 160126) | Forest soil microbial communities from Barre Woods Harvard Forest LTER site, Petersham, Massachusetts, United States - Inc-BW-H-2-O ...
GAAAGTCATGCCGCTGATAGACCGCTGCGACGCCGGAAATTGTTCCCGACTGGTGGTTGAGTATCTTGTCCGCGACATGGGGTGGAATACCCGTGCGGGCCATGCCGGAAACAATAGTGCGCCTGAGATCATGCAGGCGCCAACCACGGATACCGGAGAGTTCGTCGAGCAGGCGCTTCGATTGGCTGTACGCCTGAAAGCGATGCCCGGTGGAGGTTGGGAAAATGTACTTCCCACTAAGATGTTTGGAGATGACCGCCCAGGCCGGCACGGAGAGATGCACGATGTGGGCTTTGCCGTTCTTGGTACGATGGGCGGCAATGCACCACGTTCTGGCTTCGGCATCGATCTCGCCTGGGCTGGCTTGAACAACCTCCTCTCGGCGCTGACCAGTGAGCGCCAGGAATTCGACGATTCCGCCGTAGGGCCACGGCATCCTGCGCGCCGCGATAATGACTGCGGCGAGTTCGTTATCGTTCAGAACACGGTCTCGACTGACCTCCCGATAATCTGTCGAGAGACCTTCTGCGGGCGAAACCTCGATCACCGCCCGGCCAACACACCAGCGGAAGAACGTCTTCAGCAGCTTGAGCAGCCGATGGCCGGCATGGCTATTCCGCTCCGAAATCTTGCTGACCAGATCAATGACGTCCCGCTTCTTGACGTCATGGATGCTCTTGGCACCCCAGTACGGGATGAGGTCCCGCCGCAGGCGGTTCGACAATGTTCGCGCTGTACGAACCTTTGAGAGGCGTTCCCGAATAGACGTCTCGACCAGATCCTCGACCTGATCGACTACCAGCCGACGCCTGGCCTGATGCTTCTCTTCAGCTGGGTCCCGCCCACCCAGCCTGGCGGCGAAGATCTTCTGCGCCTGGGCACGCGCCATCGGCAAGGTGATGCGTCCGTAGGGACCGATGGTATATTTGCGCAATCGTGAGCCGGCGCCGCCAAGCCGATACATTACGATGAAGACCTTGCGGCCCCTCGGCGTCATCTTGACGCCAAAGCCCGGCAGTCCTTGATCCCAGTACACTGTATCCCTTTCGGCGACGGCAAATCCGTCAATCGCCGACTTGGTCATATGGACGCGAGGAATGGTGTTGTTCCCCTATTTCCCGTGCTACCTTGAGTTCACATAGGTAACACTGAAGGGGAAACAAGGGCGATCACCGGCCATCCTCATCCACTATCCCTGCGGAAGATATGGCGATAAATCAATGCTTGGCCATCATCGTCAATCTGCGGGAACGCCATTACCGAGTCCGCCCGGGAGCGCAGGTGACGAGCCCGCGCCCGCGGGAACCGCACCCGCTCCGTCGGCCGGTGTCGCCGGCCGACGTCCTTCGCGCGCGGGATTCGGTGCAATCGGTAACGTAAACAGTGACAGTAGTCAATGAAAATGTGACGACCGAGGCAATTATCCCGTACTTAACAGAACTAGGAGGTTCCCTTCATGGCGAAACTGGCGTGACGGGTGGCGACGGGTGGGTCGCCCCGGTCAATACAGTCATGTTGGAGGCTGGGGTAGTTCCAGAGTTTTTGAGAATGACCCACAGTCGCAACCCGACAATGGTCCCATGGTTGTCAAAGTTGAATCGGTATCCAGGGGAGAGCACAAAGACGTGAGCGCGCTGAATAGCGCGGCTATCTTTAATTTGCCTAGCAGCAATGTGCGCCAAGAGCAGAGTCGCGACAAACAAAAGGCCGGTAAACCCGCCTACTGGATCATCGCGGACCTTTTGAAGATATTTTTTTCAACCATGGCTCAACTCCTCTCGTAGGAGCGCTTTTGCGCTGCACTCGCGATCGCACTCCACTTGAATTCGTATGGCTGGCGTTTGTTGCTCGGTTTCGCTTTGTTGGCCGTTGGGTTGCTGACTCCTGTATTTCCTTGGTTGGCTTTGCTCGCGCTTCCAGTCATAGGGGAATAAAAACAATGAAACATTGGTTATTAGCGAAGCTAAGAGAAACGCGGCCAGAAGGGGCTTATTCTCATTAGCTGCCGCCAAACGAACGTCACGCGGCGTTCCTGATTTGCAGCCGGACCGTGAGCCCGGCCCGGCCGGCCACATTGACCAGCGCGTCAAGGCTGAATTTGTCGATCCGGCCGCGCATCAGGTCGTTCAAACGCGGCTGCGTCAGACCCAAGCGCCGGGCGGCCTCGGTCTGACTGACTTTCCAGCCTTCGATCCTGGTTCGCAGCGCAATCATCAGTTTCGAGCGGGCCCGCATGTTGGCCGCCTCCGCTGCGGTATCTTCGAGCGCGTCCCACACGGTGTCGAATGTCTGTCGTGCCATCTTTCAATGTTTCTGCGGCTCGCGAACCGGTCGTGCCGTCCCTCAGGGTTCGACATATTCGGCGAGGCTTGTCGGCATCGGTACAGCGATGCCGTCAGCCTTCAGACCGTCGATATGAAAGCGGATCGCTTCACGGATTTCCGATTCCACTTCGGACACCGTCGCGCCGGTTGCGACACAGCCGGGCAAGTCGGGTACGTAGGCCGAATAATTGCCGTCGGCCTTTTCGATCACCACTGCATAGCGCATCACTTTGGACCTTTCAGTTGGGCCTGCTTGAGCACGCTGTTCAATGTGCCGGGCGCCATGTCGTCCGATGGTTTACCAGGGATCGTAACACGCCCGGCTTGGTCGGGTGCTTGTATTGCCGGTGCGAGCCGCGCGTCGCAACCAGGAACCAGCCGTCTTGCTCGATCAGGCGGACTACATCACGGACCTTCATGCCAAGAAAATCCGTCATCTACCTTTATGTAAAAAACAACCGCGCTCGACCGGCTTCAAGACCGCCGTTGGTCATATTCGCTCCCAATTTCCCCCGTCCCAGGCGTCACACTGGCGAAGACGATACGCCAGTGTCCAGTCGCGTCAGGTGAGCCTCACCGCTGCAGCAGCGCGATCAGGCTTGAGGTGTCCCAGCGCTTGCCGCCCATCTTCTGCACCTGCGCGTAGAACTGGTCGACGAGGGCGCTGAGCGGCAGGCTGGCGCCGTTCCGGCGCGCTTCGCTCAGGCAGATGTCGAGGTCCTTGCGCATCCAGTCGACGGCAAAGCCGAAGTCGAACTTGCCCGCGGTCATGGTCTTGTAGCGGTTCTCCATCTGCCAGGACTGCGCCGCGCCCTTGGAGATGGTGGCGATGAGCTTTTCGACGTCGAGGCCGGCTTTCTGCGCGAAGTTGAGGCCCTCGGCGAGGCCTTGCACCACGCCGGCGATGCAGATCTGGTTGACCATCTTGGCGAGCTGCCCGGAGCCGGAGGCGCCAAGGAGCGTGCAGGCGCGGGCATAGGCCGCGATCACCTTTTCCGCGCGCGCGAACGGGCCCTCGTCGCCGCCGCACATCACCGTGAGCACGCCGTTCTCGGCGCCGGCCTGGCCGCCGGAGACCGGCGCATCGATGATGTCGAAGCCGCCCTTCTTCGCCTCGGCGTGAAGCTCGCGGGCGATGACCGCCGAGGCGGTGGTGTGGTCGACGACGATCGCGCCCTTCTCGACGCCGGCGAAGATGCCGTCCTGGCCGAGCATCACCTGGCGGAGATCGTTGTCGTTGCCGACGCAGGCCATGACGAAGTCCTGGCCCCGCGCCGCCGCTTTCGGCGTCGGTGCGCTGCGGCCGCCATGCTGGGCCACCCACTTTTCCGCCTTGGCGGCGGTGCGGTTGTAGACCGTCACCTCGTGGCCGCCTTTCGCCTTGAGATGCCCCGCCATCGGGTAGCCCATCACGCCGAGCCCGATAAACGCCACCTTCGCCATCGCCTTCTCCACCTGGTAGCCCGGATGAGCGAAGCGAAATCCGGGAAATGATTGGGCCGTTGCAAAAGAGGTCCCGGATGTCGCTTCGCTCATCCGGGCTACAGGTCAGGTATAGCAGGCCCGCGGCCGATCATGGCAATTGAGCCGCCGTGCGCGCTTCCCTATCTACGTTGCACCAGCGAGACGCGCGGGTGATCCGCCGGCGCAATGTCTGCGCGCGATTTCACCCCGCGCGATGCGGGGCAGGAGGCGAAGATGTCAGCGCTCAAGGACGAGGTTCTGGCCGCGCTCGCTGCCGTGCCAAGCCCCGACGGCACGCCGCTCACCGCGACCGGAAAACTTTCCGACATCCTCGTCACCGACGGCAAGGTGTTCTTCTCCCTCACCGTCGACGCCGCGCATGTGCAGCAATGGGAAAGCGTGCGCGAGCGCGCACAGGCCGCGGTGCGCGCGGTGCCGGGGGTCGAGTCGGTCATGATCGCGCTCACGGCCGAACGGGCGGGCGGCGGCGCGGCTGGTGGTCCGAGGGGAGGGGCTACCGCTCCGCCGCGGCGGCCTCCGCCGGCCGCGGGCGTGCGGCCCGGAGAAGGTGCGCCCCATGCGCACGGACCAGCGCACGGCGCCGCCGGCATTCCCGGCGTCGCCGCGATCATCGCGGTCGCCTCCGGCAAGGGCGGCGTCGGCAAGTCGACGGTCGCCATCAATCTCGCGCTCGCGCTTCACGACCTCGGTCTCAAGGTCGGCGTCCTCGATGCCGACATCTACGGGCCGTCGCTGCCAAAACTCCTCGCCATCCGCGAGCGGCCGGAGGTGATCAGCGGCACGCGGCTGAGGCCGATCGTGCGCCACGGCATGCCGGTGATGTCGATCGGCTTCCTCGTCGAGGAGGAGACGCCGATGATCTGGCGCGGGCCCATGGTGATGTCGGCACTGACGCAGATGCTGCGCGAGGTCGAATGGGGCACACTCGACGTCATGGTGGTCGACATGCCGCCGGGGACGGGCGACGCGCAGCTCACCATGGCGCAGCAGGTGCCGCTCAAGGGCGCCGTCATCGTCTCGACTCCGCAGGACCTCGCACTCATCGACGCGCGGCGCGGCATCGCCATGTTCCGCCGCGTCAACGTGCCGGTGCTCGGCATCGTCGAGAACATGTCGACCTTCATCTGCCCGCAATGCGGGGCGCGCTCGGATATTTTCGGCCACGGCGGCGCGCGGGCCGAGGCCGAGCGGCTCGGCGTGCCGTTCCTCGGCGAAGTGCCGCTCGCCATCGAGATCAGGGAGAAATCCGACGCCGGCGCGCCGGTGGTGGCGAGCGCGCCGGCGGGCGTCCATGCCCGGCACTTCCGCGACATCGCCGCGCGGGTGCGCGACGGCCTCGGCGTGGCGAGCCGCCCGGCGCCGAAGATCGTCATCGAGGCGTGAGACTGACTGACCGCGCGCGCCGCGCGTGCGCGCAGGGCCGGCGCGCTAACCCTTGTAGTTGTTGGTGAGATAGGTCACGGCGGCTTCGGTGAGCTGCCGCTTGTCGCGCTCGCCGCGCTGCGCCATCTCGATGATGTATTTGGCCAGAACTTCGCGCGCGCCGAGTTCGTAGGCGGGCCGCGTGAAGGTGCTGCCCGACTGCTTGAGCTTCGCCCACGCATCCTCGAAGGCGGCGCTGAGCACTTCGACCGCTTCGGGGTCGAACGAGCTATTCGCCAGGAGGGGGATGATGGACATGACGCTACTCCTCGATCAGGGCGGGACCGTGAGCAGTCACTCAGTCACCGGCGCCTGGATTGTTGTTATGCCGGTGATGGTTGGACGCTACGCCGAAATTGCCAAGGTGGCGATTCAATTTTGCCCGAGGCGCGGTTCCTGCCGGTGATGCATTCGCCGTCAGCCGCGGCATTTCGCGGCGCGGCCGGGCGAGCGGAAAATTCCGCCCGGCGGCGCGGCAGAATCAGCAGCGGAATGCGTGCCGGTTCCCGGACGGAACCGGCGGGCCGCCGCGACTGCGCACGGGTCGGCGCGCGGCGGCCGGCGCGGGCCTCTGGGATGAATACAGCCGCGATATCAATGCGTTACGAAATTTATGAGAACATATTGCGAACGGAGAACAGATAGTGTACATTGCTGCTCATCGCCATTGCCGCAAGCGGGGCGGGCACATCCGTTGTCGGTCCCGGGATTCCCGGCCATAAGGAGCATGAATCATGAGTGCAGCGCTTCGCCTCATCGAAGGATCGTCCATGGACAAATCGAAGGCCCTTGATGCGGCGCTCTCGCAGATCGAGCGCAATTTCGGCAAGGGCTCGATCATGCGGCTCGGCAAGAACATGCACTCGATGGACGTGGACACCGTCTCCACCGGCTCGCTCGGTCTCGACATCGCGCTCGGCATCGGCGGGCTGCCGCGCGGCCGCGTCGTCGAGATCTACGGCCCCGAATCGTCGGGCAAGACCACGCTCGCGCTCCATTGCATCGCCGAGGCGCAGAAGAAGGGCGGCATCTGCGCCTTCATCGACGCCGAGCACGCGCTCGATCCGATCTATGCCCGCAAGCTCGGGGTCAATGTCGACGATCTCCTGATCTCGCAGCCCGACGCCGGCGAGCAGGCGCTGGAGATCGCCGATACGCTCGTTCGCTCCGGCGCCGTCGACGTGCTGGTCATCGATTCGGTCGCTGCGCTCGTGCCGCGCGCCGAGCTCGAAGGCGAGATGGGCGACAGCCAGCCCGGCCTGCAGGCACGGCTGATGAGCCAGGCGCTGCGCAAGCTCACCGCCTCGATCAACCGCTCCAACACGATGGTGATCTTCATCAACCAGATCCGCATGAAGATCGGCGTCATGTACGGCTCGCCAGAGACCACGACCGGCGGCCACGCGCTCAAGTTCTACGCGTCCGTGCGCCTCGACATCCGTAGGATCGGCGCCATCAAGGAGCGCGACGAGGTGGTCGGCAACCAGACCCGCGTGAAGGTGGTGAAGAACAAGCTCGCGCCGCCGTTCAAGCAGGTCGAGTTCGACATCATGTACGGGGAGGGCGTCTCCAAGAACGGCGAGCTGATCGACCTCGGCGTCAAGGCCGGGGTGGTGGAGAAATCCGGCGCCTGGTTCTCCTACGACAGCCAGCGCATCGGCCAGGGCCGCGAGAACGCCAAGACCTTCCTCAAGGCCAATCCCGATATCGCGGGCAAGATCGAGGCGGCCATCCGGCAGAACGCCGGGCTGATCGCCGAGAAGATTCTTGCCGGCGAGGAAGGCGCCGGCGATGGCGACGACGACGCGGCGGAAGGGTGAGCCGATCCGCCGACGCGCCCGCGTGCACGCTCCACAAGTTTGGCAGCGCCCTATTTCCCTTCCCCCCTGTGGGGGAGGGTTAGGAGGGGGGTCGATAGGTCGCGCGCTGGTGTTGACGCGTGCGAGTGGCCTCACCACCCCCACCCCTAACCCCTCCCCATAAGGGGGAGGGGAATTGTCAAAATCTGCGCCTCACCGCCCCGCGTCCTGACCCTTCCCTGCACGGGGCGGGAATTTGATCTATGAACTGCGCCGCTGCGCGGTCCACGAGCCCGAACAGGACGCCCCGCTCCACGAGCCGCGGCCGACGCTGGCGGAAAGGCGGCCGGAGGCTGCGGCGCGCGTATCGCCGTGGCTCAGCGTGACCCGAATGGCGCCGCTCGGCGCGACCCGGCCGGAGACGTTGATCGCAAGATCGCCGCCGTTGGCGAGCACGCCGTTGGCGATGCGCATGGGATAACGGTAGCTGGCGATGCAGTCACCCCGCGTGGTGAAGATCGACACGCTCCAGACGCCGTCATAGCGCGGGACGGCGAAGCTGGTGTTGGCCGCCAACGCGGCGGAGGCGGTGATGAGCGCGGCAGCGCCGAGCCGGATATGGTTTCGCAAAGGTATCACTTGATGCCTCGAAGTTTCTTGAGCGGGTGAGGGTGCGTTTGTTGAACGTGACGAATGCCGGGGCTCAGTAGCGTGCCCGGCATTCCGCGGTGTTCTACGAGCGAAAAGTTCAAATCAGGTTGATGTTTGACGCTAAATTGCCGCAAACTCGCTGCGCGGAATTGCCGGGGCCGCGAGCTTCATCGGAAATCTTCTGCCGGGAATTCGTCTGCGTGGGCGCGGTCGCACGCCCGCCGAATGGTCATCCTCCCGTGGATCAACGTTCGCCGGCGCGATCGTCGTCGGATTGCGACGGTTCGTCGTAGCCGTGCCGGCTCGAATAGAACAGGAGCGCCATCAATCCGCAGCCAATGACGAGCGAGAATACGACGCCGAGCGCCATGGCGACGTAGCCCGCCGTCGGCATCGGCGGGCCCTGAATGGAAATCCAGGCGCCGGCGGCGTACCAGGCCGCCGCCGCGAGGATGACGAGCAGCACCACGGCGACCGCGACAGTTCCAAGAACGCTGGGCTTCTTCATCGCGTCCGGATAACGCATGGCGCTCGGATCGGTTTGAGCGGCCGGGGCGGCTGCGCCGGCGCGTGGCGATCCCTCCGCGTCATTGCCGGGCTTGGCCGCCGGCAATGGCGAAGTCTCTCATCCCGTCGCCCGGCGCAAATTCTCCTCCACCTTGTCGAGAAAGCCGGTGGTGGTGAGCCATTTCTGTTCCGGGCCGATGAGCAGCGCCAAATCCTTGGTCATGAAGCCGGCTTCGACCGTGCCGACGGTGACCTGTTCCAACGTCGACGCGAAGCGCGCCAGCGCCGCGTTGGCGTCGAGCTTGGCGCGGTGCGCGAGGCCGCGCGTCCAGGCGAAGATCGAGGCGATCGAGTTGGTCGAGGTCTCGCGGCCCTTCTGGTGCTCGCGATAATGCCGCGTGACCGTGCCGTGGGCGGCCTCGGCCTCGACGATCTTGCCGTCCGGCGAGGTCAGCACCGAGGTCATCAGCCCGAGCGAGCCGTAGCCTTGCGCCACCGTGTCCGACTGCACGTCGCCGTCGTAGTTCTTGCACGCCCAGACATAGCCGCCGGACCATTTGAGCGCCGCCGCCACCATGTCGTCGATCAGCCGGTGCTCGTAGAACAGGTTCTTCTTCTCGAACTCGGCCTTGAACTCCTTCTCGTAGATCTCCTGGAAGATGTCCTTGAAGCGTCCGTCGTAGATTTTCATGATGGTGTTCTTGGTCGAGAGATAGAGCGGATAGCCGCGGCCGAGCGCATAGTTCATCGACGCGCGCGCGAAGTCGGTGATCGAGGCGTCGAGGTTATACATCGACATGGCGACGCCGGCGCCCGGAAACGCGAACACCTCGCGCTTGATCTCCTTGCCGTCGTCGCCGATGAAGGTGAGAAACAGCCTGCCCTTGCCCGGGACCTTGAAATCGGTGGCGCGGTACTGGTCGCCGTAGGCGTGGCGGCCGATGATGATCGGCTTGGTCCAGCCGGGAATGAGCCGCGGCACGTTCTTGCAGATGATCGGCTCGCGGAAGATGACGCCGCCGAGGATGTTGCGGATGGTGCCGTTCGGCGAGCGGTACATTTCGTGCAGGTTGAATTCCTTCACCCGCGCCTCGTCGGGCGTGATGGTCGCGCATTTGACGCCGACGCCGACCTTCTTGATGGCTTCCGCCGCGTCGATGGTGATCTGATCGCGCGTCTCGTCGCGCTTCTCGATGCCGAGATCGAAATAGACGAGGTCGATGTCGAGATAGGGGAAGATCAGCTTGTCCTTGATGTCGCGCCAGATGATCCGGGTCATCTCGTCGCCGTCGAGCTCGACCACCGGATTGGCTACCTTGATTTTCGGCATAGGGTTTCGGACCTTTACAGCGCGGAATGGAGGGAGAGGCGGCAGCGACGGCGCGCATGAAGAGTAGCGCCCCAACGCGCCGGCGGCGTCGCTATAGCACCCGTCCCGCAGCGGAGAAAGCCGAAGTTTGCGGCAATCAATCACCGCCTGCCGGGCGCTGGCGAGCGGCGTGGAAACCGCGTAATATCACCAGCGCAGAGGTGCGTGGCGGAAGCTTCTTTACCTTTCAAGTTGCGTCCTTCCGCAGGCACCGGCACAACGTCGCGGACCTTTGCCGCGCGTGCCTCGACCAAGCGTTGCCGCCGAGCGGACCTCCATCCTCCATCCTCCAGCCTCGATCCTCCCTCACAACGAACCGTCCCGATGGACACCACGACGCTTCCACCTCTTGCGCGCGGACGTTCGGCGCGCATCGTTTTCACCGGCGGCCGCGGCGACTTTTTTCGGCTCGTTGGACGCGGCGCGCTGCTCGAACTGATCACCGCGGGTCTCTATCGGTTCTGGCTGGCGACCGACATCAGTCGCGCCTTGTGGTCGGGCACGTCCGTCGACGGCGATCCGCCGGAATACACCGGCACGGCCAAGGAACTCCTGCTCGGTTTTCTGTTTGCGCTCGCCATCCTGGTGCCGATCTATGTCCTGTATTTTCTCATCGGCATCGAAGCGGAACGGGCCAAGGCCTTCGCGAGCGTTCCGCTCTTTCTGTTCTTCTAGCCTTCGGTCAGTTCGCCATCTACCGTGCGCGCCGTTATCGCGCGACACGCACGGTGTGGCGCGGCGTGCGGTTCTGGATGTCGGGCTCGGGTTGGGCCTATTCCTGGCGCGCGTGCCTGTGGAGCGTGCTCACGTTGCTGACCCTCGGCCTGGCGCTGCCGTGGCGCGAGAGTGCGCTGGAACGCTACAAGATGCGGCATCTGCATTACGGCGACCTCGAGGGGCGCTTCGAAGGCACCGGCTGGGGGCTGTTGAAGCGCGGCTGGTGGCTCTGGCTTCTGTCCTTGCTGATCGTCACCGTTCCGTTCACCTATCCGGCGTACCGGTCCGTGCTCTGGCGATGGTGGGCGTCGGGCGTCGGGCGTCCGCTTCGGCGAGGTGCGTTTCGAGTCCGATCTGCGCACCGGCGCAATGATGGGCCTCTATTGGGCCGTGATCGGCTGGATCGTCCTGTTGCTGATCGTCGACGGCATTCTGGTGCTAGGTGTAGGCTCCGCCGCCTTGCGATTCGGCGAGATCGGCAACGGTGACATGCTGGTGCTTTTGCGCCAGCACCCCTATCTGTTCCTTGGCGCAAATCTGGGCAATTATCTGGTGCTGGCGTTGTGCGCCGGGATAGTCGTGCGCGTCTATCTCGTCCGCGAGCTCTGGAAGCGCGTCGTCACCTCCGTCACCGCCCACGATCTGGACCGCGCCGACAACGTGCGCGGCGAGGGCACGCTGGCGAGCGCTCTGGGCGAAGGTCTTGCCGATGGCCTCGACATCGCCGGATTCTGACGCCGCAAGCGACGCCGCCGCCCCAGGCCAGGCCGTCCCGGGTGAGGCCGCCGTGGCCAGCGCGGCGGCGCGGCCGGCGACTTACTTCGACGGCGTCACCAATCGCCGGCGCGTGGTGGTGCTTCGCTTTGGTCCAGCTCTCGAGCTCGTCGAAGACGGCGTCGCGCTCGCCGCGTGGCCCTATGCCGACCTGCGCGCTGTCGATGGCGGGCTGGGCACGCTGC
>Ga0210397_10002646_pt1 | contig 11227 bp, 6 predicted proteins | sample IncBWH2OmetaG_FD_160126 | JGI IMG/M metagenome (GOLD analysis project Ga0210397, IMG submission 160126) | Forest soil microbial communities from Barre Woods Harvard Forest LTER site, Petersham, Massachusetts, United States - Inc-BW-H-2-O ...
CTGATGAACCGACAGTGGCTTCTGACGGTGGACTGTGCCCAGACAATCGGCGCCAGTGTCGCCGCCGCCGATGATGACGACGCGCTTGCCTGTGGCCACAATCTCGATCGCTGGATCGAGCGTATCTCCATGGCAGCGCTTATTCTGCTGCGGCAGGAATTCCATGGCGTAGTGAATGCCCTTCAAGTCCCTTCCGGCAACGCTCAGGTCGCGCGGATGCTCGGAGCCTCCAGCCAGTACGATGGCATCGAAGTCGCGCCGCAAGTCTTCGACCTGGACGGTCTTGCCGACCTCAGCGTTTGTGACGAATTTCACGCCCTCGGCGGACATCTGATCGAGGCGGCGGTCTATGATGTGCTTTTCCAGCTTGAACTCAGGGATACCGTAGCGCAGCAAACCGCCAATGCGATCGGCCTTTTCATAAACGGTAACCGCGTGGCCAGCGCGGCAAAGCTGTTGCGCTGCTGCCAGTCCTGCTGGGCCAGAGCCAACAACAGCTACTTTCTTTCCAGTGCGAAGTTTCGAGGGCTCCGGACGGATCCAGCCTTCGAGGAATCCGCGCTCGACGATATTCTTTTCGTTCTGCTTGATCGTAACCGGAGGCTGGTTGATGCCTAAAACACACGAAGCCTCACACGGGGCCGGGCAGATGCGCCCGGTAAACTCGGGAAAATTGTTGGTGGCATGGAGCTGGCGCACAGCGTCTTTCCACCGTCCGCGATAAACGAGATCGTTCCAGTCGGGAATGAGATTGCTGACGGGGCAACCGGTCTGGCAGAACGGCACGCCGCAATCCATGCACCGTGCCCCCTGCTTGCGGAGTTTTTCTTCCGGAAAGTCCTGATAGATTTCGAACCAGTCGTTCACGCGCTCAGCGACAGGACGGCGAGGAGCCAGTTCGCGCGAATAATCCATGAATCCGGTGGTCTTACCCATGCTGCACCTGCTCTTGTTGCAGCGATTCGGCCTCTGCCATAACAGTGATGGTGGTGGGTTGGTTCGGGATATAGGCTTGCTCGATGCGAGCCACTCCCAGCACGCGCTTGAATTCGTGCGGGAAGACTTTAATAAAGCGCGGAGCCATCTCGTTCCAGTTATCGAGAATCCACTTGGCGCGTCGGCTGGCAGTCAACTCCAGGTGCGACAACAGCAGATCTCGGACGATCACAACGTCCGGCTCATCAAGCAAGGGCTCCAGATCGACCGAATCCAAATTGCACCGCTTCTCGCCAAAATCTCCGCGCTCGTCGAAGACATAGGCCACACCCCCACTCATACCGGCAGCAAAATTTCTGCCGCAGGAGCCGAGCACCAGCACAATTCCGTTAGTCATGTATTCGCAGCCGTGGTCGCCGACACCCTCGACGACCGCGGTCGCTCCCGAGTTGCGGACGGCAAAACGCTCGCCGGCAACCCCGTTGAAGAATGCTTCGCCGCTAGTGGCGCCGTAAAGAGCGACATTGCCGATGATGATATTTTCTTCCGGAGCGAAGCCGGAAGTGCGGGGCGGAAACACCATGATTCTGCCCCCAGAGAGGCCCTTCCCGACATAGTCGTTGGCTTCTCCCTCGAGCGAAAGCGTAACTCCCTTGGCGAGGAACGCTCCCAGGCTCTGACCAGCCGAACCCGCGAGGTGAATGCGAATCGTATCGTCGGGCAATCCAGCGGAGCCATAACGGCGTGCGATTTCACCGCTGAGCATGCTTCCGACGGTGCGGTGAATGTTGCGTACCGGAAACTGTACTTCAATCGGAACAAGGGTTTCGAGGGTCGAGGCGACCTGTCCGAGAATCTTGTGATCGAGAGCCTTTTCCAGGCCGTGATCCTGAGCCTGCATGCGGCGCCGGGCGACACGTGATGGCACTGGCGGGTTGTAAAGGATGGCAGAGAAGTCCAGACCACGCGCCTTCCAATGATCGACCGCAGGCTCGACGTCTAGCATATCGACGCGGCCAACCATTTCATCGACCGTACGGAATCCGAGATCCGCCATGTACTGCCGCAGTTGTTCGGCGATGAAGAAGAAGAAATTGATTACGTGTTCCGGCTGACCTTTGAACTGCTTGCGCAGTTCCGGATTCTGCGTGGCAATGCCCACCGAGCAAGTGTTGAGATGGCATTTGCGCATCATGATGCAGCCCATCGCGATCAGAGGAGTCGTGGCAAAACCGAATTCCTCGGCGCCCAACAGCGCAGCGATGGCCACGTCACGGCCAGTCTGAAGCTTCCCATCAGTTTGCACGCGAATGCGGCTGCGCAGATCGTTCAGAAGAAGAACTTGCTGCGTTTCGGCCAAGCCCAGTTCCCATGGAATTCCGGCGTGCTTGATCGAACTCAACGGCGATGCGCCAGTGCCGCCCGAGTCTCCACTGATTAGAACGACGTCAGCATGAGCCTTGGCTACGCCCGCTGCGACCGTACCGACACCGACTTCGGCGACTAGCTTCACGGCGATGCGAGCGTGCGGGTTCACATTCTTCAGGTCGTAGATCAGTTGCGCGAGATCCTCGATGGAATAGATGTCGTGATGCGGCGGAGGCGAAATCAACCCGACGCCAGGAATGGAGTGCCGCAAGCGGGCAATCAGATCGTCGACCTTGTGACCGGGAAGTTGTCCACCCTCTCCGGGCTTCGCTCCTTGCGCCATTTTGATCTGCAACTCATCGGCGTTGACGAGGTAGTTTGCAGTAACGCCGAAACGCGCCGACGCAACTTGCTTGACTGCGCTGCGGCGCAAATCCCCGTTCTCATCGGGTATGAAGCGCGCTTCGTCTTCTCCACCCTCGCCAGTGTTGGACTTGCCACCGATGCGGTTCATGGCGATGGCTAGCGTCTCGTGGGCCTCCTTACTGATCGACCCGAACGACATAGCACCGGTGGTGAAGCGCTTCACAATCTCTTTGGCGGGCTCGACGTCGTCAAGCGACACCGGTGTGTCGCTCTTTTTCAACTTCATCAAGCCACGCAGAGTGCAGAGATTCGCGCTCTGCTTGTCGATGAGGTCGGTGTATTCCTGAAACGTCTTGAAGCTATCCTGACGAACGGCCTGTTGCAGTTTGCTGATGGTCTGCGGATTGAGCAGGTGGTATTCGCCGTTGACGCGCTGATGATAGCTGCCCCCAACGGAAAGCTCGGTCTCGAACTCAGTCAAGGGACGGAAGGCGTAGTCGTGTTTGAGCGAGGCCTCAGTCGCGAGCACTGAGAGACCGATACCCTCGAGTCGCGAGGTTGTGCCGGCAAAATAGGCTTCGACCAATTCCTTATTCAGACCGATGGCTTCGAAAACCTGAGCGCCCTGGTAGCTTTGCAGCGTGGAAATGCCCATCTTCGAGAAGGTCTTCAGCAATCCCTTCTTGATAGCCTTCATGAAGTGCTTCACCGCGAGTTCCGGCGTGATGCTATCGCCCAACTCACCGCGCCAAACCAGGTTTTCAACACTCTCAAGGGCAAGGTAAGGATTGATCGCACTGGCCCCGTAACCGCTCAGCAACGCAAAATGCATGACTTCGCGCGGCTCGCCAGATTCCGTGATGAGAGCAACTTGAGTCCGCGTTTCTTCTCGGACCAATAAGTTGTGTACGGCGGCCAGCGCGAGCAGGCACGGAATAGGCGCGTAGTCTTTGTCCACGCCGCGATCGGAGAGAATGAGGAGCGAGTAACCGGCCTTGACCGCCAGCGAAGCTCGCTGGCACAGTTCGTCGAGTGCGCGCTTGAGACCTTCTTCGCCATCCTTGGCACGGAACAGTGCCGGCAGAGTGGTTGCCAGCAGGTCACGATTTGAAACACGGCGCAGCTTTTCCAACTCGCGATTCGAGAGGAGGGGGTGCGCCAACTTCAGCATGTGACAGTTCTCCGGCGCCTCCTCCAGGATGTTTCGCTCACTTCCGATATAGCTGATGAGCGACATCACCATCTCTTCGCGGATCGGATCAATGGGAGGATTGGTGACCTGTGCGAAAAGCTGCTTGAAGTAGTTGAAAAGCGACTGCGGCTTGTCGGAGAGACAGGCCAGGGGGGTGTCGGTGCCCATCGAACCAATCGGTTCTTCGCCCTTCGCGGCCATCGGGGCAAGGATCATCCGCAGATCTTCGTCGCTATATCCGAACGCACGCTGGCGGCGGAGAAGGGTCTCAGCATCCGGGAAGTGCATCCTCGAGGGCTCGGGCAACTGATCGATGGTGATCTGATTTTCTTTTACCCATTGCGCGTAAGGTTGCCGCGACGAGAGCTTCTGTTTGATCTCTTTATCCGAGATGATGCGACCTTCAACAGTGTCCACCAAGAACATCTTTCCCGGCTGCAGGCGACCCTTCGTCTTAACTTGCTCAGGCGCGATGTCTAGCACGCCGGCTTCTGAGGCCATGACAACCAGATCGTCGTGGGTCACGACATAACGTCCGGGACGTAGTCCGTTGCGGTCGAGGGTTGCACCGATGACGCGTCCGTCAGTGAAAGCGATCGCGGCCGGGCCGTCCCAGGGCTCCATGAGACAAGCGTGATACTCGTAGAAGGCGCGCTTTTCCGGCTTCATGTGGGGATTGCCCGACCAGGCTTCGGGAATCAGCATCGCCATCACGTGCGGCAGGCTGCGACCCGACTGAAGGAGCAACTCGACTGCGTTATCGAAATTCGCGGAATCGCTGCCGTCAGGAGCGATGATCGGGTGCAGTTTCCGAATGTCGTCGCCGAAAAGTGGAGACTGCAACAGCGATTGGCGAGCTTGCATCCAGTTGACATTGCCGCGAAGCGTATTGATCTCGCCATTGTGCGCGACATAGCGATACGGATGCGCCCGCTGCCAACTGGGGAACGTATTGGTCGAGAAGCGCTGGTGCACGAGGCACAACGCGCTGACGGCATCGGGATCGGAAAGTTCGCGGTAGAAGTTGGTAATTTGCGAGGCGAGCAGCAGTCCCTTATAGACGATCGTGCGGCAGGATAGGGACGGGATATAGAACATCTCCGCGTCTTCAACGCCGGACTCGCGGATTTCATTTTCTGCACGCTTGCGCACGACGTAGAGTTTGCGCTCGAAGGCGTCTTCGTCTATCTCCGCGGCACAGCGCACGAAGATCTGCTGAATGTAAGGTTGAGAAGCGCGTGCCACGCGGCCGATCGCCGAGGCATAGACTGGTGTATCACGCCAGCCGAGCAAGGTCATGCCTTCTTCACGAATGATGCGTTCGAGAATTCCCTCGCACTGCAACCGCTGATGCTTCTCGACCGGCAGGAACGTCATGCCGACGCCGTAGATCCCGGGCTTAGGAAGCACGAACCCGAGTCTTTCGCACTCGCGGGCAAAGAACTTGTGTGGAATCTGGATGAGCACGCCAGCGCCGTCACCGGTTTCTGGGTCGCAGCCGCAGGCACCACGGTGCCCCAGGTTGAGCAGCACCTGGATCCCCTTGCGGATGATGTCGTGACTTTTTTGGCCGCTGATGCTCGCGACAAAACCAATGCCGCAGGCATCGTGCTCGTGCTTTGGGTCGTAGAGGCCCTGAGCGGGTGGCAGGCCATTTGCCGAGTTTAGACGCGTCGTCATGGACTTCGTCCGGTAGACTGAATTCCTTTCGAATTGCTTGTTCTTGGGCTGGCTTGCGAGGGCGACGGAGGGTCGCACACTTCTGCTCAGGAACAGACAGGGTATTTTCGTGCCTGTGGGCGAGCAAAGTACAATGCAGAATTTCGATGCAACTCATGCAAAATTCAGGGCGGATTCGGACGCGGTGGATTCTGTCTAATTAACCTCGATTTGACCTGAGTTCGCTATAATCTCGCTCATAACATGGACTTTGATCAACTCATCACATTCCTGGAAGTGGCCCGGCAAGGCAGTTTTTCGCGTGCCGGGGAGAAGGTTTTCCGCTCACAATCGGCCGTCAGCGCGCAGATTCGTCAACTGGAACAGGAGTATGGCGACCGTCTGCTTGACCGCTCGGGCAAGACCGTGAAACTGACGCCCGCTGGCCAGGTGTTTTTCGAATATGCGGAGCGCCTGAAGGCGCTGCGCGACGAGTCGTTGATGGCAGTTGCCGATCACAGCGGTACCCCACGCGGCACATTACGGGTGGGCGCCAACGAAGCGACTTGTTTGTATGTTTTGCCTGAGGTTTTTGGCGAGTATTGCAGGCGCTACCCGCCCGTGCAGATCAGCATTTATCGCAACTTCAGTTACAAAATCGTGGAGAAGCTGGAGAACGGACAGGTAGAAGTCGGCATTCTGACCTTGCCCATCCAATCGCCGAGCTTGAAGATTCAGCCGATCTTCCGCGACAAGTTGATGCTGATGGTGAGTCCGAAGAATCCGCTGGCCAAGTTTAAGGTGGTGCCTGTCAGTGAGATCGTGAAGCATCCTCTGCTGTTTCCCAAGACCGGGCACACGCGGCGACTGCTGGATAAGCTGTTTCGGCCGTACAGCGCCGAACTTCAAGTCAGAATGGAACTGCCCAGCATCGGCATGATAAAGAGCTTCGTAGCTGCGGACCTGGGCGTGTCGCTAATCAGCGCGTCCTTCGCACGCGACGAGGTGGAATCCGGTCGGGTTAAGCTGATCGATCTTGAGGACGCTGTGCTCTACAGGGAGTTGGGACTTGCCTACCGTCGCGACCGAACCCTTTCTGTGGCTTCTACTGCCTTTGTGGCTTTATTGCGGCAATTTGCCACTCAACTGAAGAAGGCAGAGGATTAGTGGCCCTTTCGAGCTGAAAATCTGATTGCTCCTATCGAAATTTTGAATTTCCTCTGGATCGCGGCGCGGACTACCCTTACCTCGCAGTTGTTATAGGCGTCATTGAAAATTTCATGAAGACCCTCATCCAGAAATTCACGCGAATTACATCGACAGGCACAGGTATGTCGACACGAATTACGTGTCTTCTGGAGGACGGGATCGGATGAAGTAGAGCAATCTTAAAAGAATCACCCGAACCCACCGCCAGAAGCACTCTGGCGGTGGGTTTTTCTATGCACCAAAGAAAGAGGACATTATGAGCGCATTACAGCGACAAAGCAGATTCGATCGAAGCGATGACGTAGTGGTGATGAAGTTCGGGGGCACGTCGGTGGAAGACGCAGCCGCTATCCGACGGCTCCTCGCCATCGTGCGAAGCAGACTTGGCTCGCGACCGGTGGTCGTGGTGAGTGCGCTCGCACGAGTCACCGACCAACTGCTGGAGGCGGGAAACTCGGCAGCGGCCGGACATTTGGGCACGGCCCTCGCGATCGTGCGGAGCATCTATGTCCGGCATGAGCAACTGGCAGACTCGCTGGTGGATGAATCCGCTTACAGCGCTCTCGATGGCGAATTGCGCGAGGAATTTCGAGAACTGGAATCGCTGCTGCACGATCTGGAAGGTTCGCGGCAACTGGATCTTAAGTCGCAGGACCATTTGCTGGGCTTCGGGGAGAGATTCTCAAGCAGCTTGGTGAAAGAGGCGTTGTGGCAGGCCGGAATCAACGCGGTGCATGTCGATGCGCAGACTTGCATCGTTACGGACGCGAGGCATGCTGGGGCGAGTCCAGTGTGGGACGTCACCGAGCAGCGACTGCAGGAAAATGTGAGTCCGTTGCTGGAATCTGGACGAGTGCCCGTGCTGGGCGGTTTCATCGCATCAACTAGCGATGGTGTGCCTACGACCCTCGGTCGCGGCGGGTCTGACTTCAGCGCTGCGATCGTCGCGGCAACGCTTTGTGCCTCCAGACTTGAGATATGGACGGATGTGGATGGCATCATGACCACAGATCCCAAACTTTGTGCGGACGCACGTGTGATCCGCAAGATGAGTTTTGATGAAGCTGCGGAGCTGGCGCACTTCGGCGCGAGGGTTTTGCATCCGGCAACGTTGGCTCCGGTGATGCGCGCGAACATCCTAGTACACGTTCTGAATTCGAGACGGCCGGAGGGCGAAGGCACGGAGATTTTGGGGTGCGCTAAGACGGGGAATCTGGTCAGCGCTATCACCGCGAAGAGGAACGTTGTCGTTGTTGAGATTGAATCCGCGGGTGGGGTAGATTCAGAGTTTTTGCGCGCCGTCTCGGCGGTGTTCGATCAGAAATCGTGCCTCGTCGACTTAATGGCGCTTTCATTGGGGCGCATGTCATTACTGGTGGGTTCGGCGGCACCTTTGCCTGCCATTGCCGAGGATCTTCGCGGTGTCGCTGAGGTTCGATGGGAGAATCACAAAGCGTTGGTATGCCTAGTCGGAGAAGGCATTCGACGACATCCGGACGTGGCCAGTCGGATCTTCGCCGCCGTTTCGGATATGGACGCGCGCGTTGTCTGCCAGGGGGCGTCCGACCGAACGATCTCCTTCTTGGTAGAGGACTCCAATCTTGAAGAATCCGTGCAGCGCCTGCACGGAATCTTTTTCCCGCAGCCAGAACCCTCATGCGACTGGGGAGGAATTAACAGTGCATTCTGCCAGGCTGGGTAATCGGAGGGGAAACTCAATTGCCTAGCTTCGCCGCCTTCGACGCGCCTGCTACCACCGAATCCGACATCGGTTCAATGATGTGCAGGCCGCATTCGGTTTTCGCAAATCCGGGCCAACGGCCAGCCCGCGGATCTTCTCCCGGCCTCACGGCGCGCGTGCAGTGGGTGCAGCCGATGCTGGGATAATCCTGATTATGCAGCTCGTTGTAGGGAACGTCGTGGTCGTGGATGTACCGCCAAACTTGCTTCGACGTCCAATCGACCATCGGATTGATCTTCACCAATCCAAACTTCGCATCCCATTCAATCCGGTGCGCGCTGGAACGGACCGAGGTCTGATCGCGGCGGATGCTCGTGATCCACGCGCTCAGTTCGCCGAGTTTGCGGCGCAGCGGTTCGACCTTCCGCAACCTGCAGCATAGATCCGGATCACGCGTCCACAGCGCCGTTCTGTGGGTACGCGCCTGTTCCTCCGGCGACAGGACGGAATAAACCTTCTCGATCGCTATGCCGTATTTTTCTTCAATCCGGTCCATCAGAGTGTAAGTCTCTGGGAACAAGAATTCCGTATCGATGGTGAACAGCCGGAAATCTTTGCAAACCCGTGAGGCCATATCGATCAGCACCATGCCCTCGGCGCCGAAGGCGGAGGAAATGGCGACTCGACTGCCGAAAGTATCGAACGCCCAAGTCAGAGACCGCTGTGGCGTCCATCTCTCGGCCTCGTGCTGAATCTCTGCGATCTGATCCTGAATGTGCTCCTGACTCTGGTTCTTCACGATAGGTGCTCCTGATTGCTTCCGAAATCCTGGCCTCCGAGGTCTGGTACTGCCAATGGCTCAGAAGCGGGAGCTTGGTTGTGGATCGAAGGACTGGCCACTACAGAAATGTGTGGTAAGCCGAATTGCTGTGCAAGCGAAACGTGGTCAGTAAAGCGGACGACTTCTCCGACGACCAGCAGAGTTGGTGCCACGAATTTCGGCGAGCCATGCAACTGAGCAATCGTAGAGCGGTACGTCCGCTGCTGCGGAGTGGTCGCACGAGAGATGACGACACACGGCGTGTCACCGGAAAGCCCAGATGCGCGCAACTTCGCTGCGACGTCAGAGTAGTTCTGCCCCGGCATATAGATCACGAGCGTTGCGCCGCTTCCGGCCAGCTTGCTCCAGTTTGCAACCTCGCTCCCCGAAGCTTGATGCGCCGTAAGAAAGACGAGCGCAGATGACGCGCGGCGATGAGTGAGGGGAATCTGCGATGCGGCTGCGGCGCCCATGGCGGACGTCACGCCCGGAACAATCTCGAATGCAACGTTGGCGCGGCGTAACGATTCGATTTCCTCTCCGGCTCGGCCGAAGATGAGTGGGTCGCCGCTCTTCAGCCTCACCACGCGCAATCCTGCATCGGCGAGAGCAATCATCAAAAAGTTGATTTCCTCCTGCAGAATCTTCTTTTTCCCGCAGCGCTTACCGACATTGTGAGTCTGGGCCGATGAGGGGATGAGTTTCAGAATTTCGGGGCCGACGAGGTCGTCGTGCAGCACGGCGTCGGCCGTCTTGAGCACCCGCAATGCTTTCAGCGTGAGCAACTCCGGATCGCCGGGCCCTGCGCCGACTAGGTAGACTCTCCCCTTCATGCGTGCTCACCTTTCGTGGCTAGTTCAGGCATCTCGCCCAGAGCCGCTTCGAACGCCTCTCTGCTCGCCAGCGAATTCAGAAGATCCAGCTTGCGATCTTTATCGAGATCACTGGAGAGAATGAGTTTTCGAGTCTCCCCCAGTTCCGCCACCCACGAGGTGTATCCGGGGCCAAATTGCTTTTCGAGCTGCTGACGAATCTTCTGCGCCAGCGACGGACTTTGCCCGGCAGTCGAGACGGCGATCTGCAGATCGCCGCGGCGCACGATTGCGGGATAAAAGAAGTCACAGAGCTCGGGAACGTCGACCACGTTGCAGAGCACGCCGCGGCGCTGCGCCTCGCGATACACGCGCTCGTCTAAAGTGCGCGAATTCGTCGCGACAATCGCCAGGAATGCTCCGTCCAGGTCCTCTGCCAAGAACGCCCGCACTTCAAGTTCGATCTTTCCAGCACGCGCCCATTCGCGGACCGCGGGGCTCGCATCCAAAGAGACAACGCGGATGCGCGCGCCCGTCTCTAGCAGTCCGCCGATCTTCGGTTCGCCGATCTTGCCGGCGCCGACAACGAGGATCTGCTTTCCTTCCAGTTTCAAAAACATTGGAAATAAGCTAGTCACCGAGCCCTCCTGCCTGAGCCAGACTCCGAGCCGAGTCGGGCAAGTCGCGAGCCACTGCGGCTACCACTTCTCCGGCCAGGAACTCACGCAATTCCGTATCGCTATGACGGGCAAAGAACCGGCGCAAATTCTCGCCGGGTTCGCGCTCCGCCAGATACTGACCGAGAAGCCGCTCGAGCGCGTCTGGTACTTCGAGAGCGGCGCAACGATATCCAACTGGACGCGCGGTACCTTGATGCAGACCCAGCGCGCCCCCGACGCAGAAGTAGTAGGCGTCAACCATGGCGTCGTGCAATTTGATCTTTTTGCCCTCGATGCCAATGTCGGCAATCCAGTGCTGTCCGCAACTGTTGGGGCAGCCGGTCACGTGCAATTTCAGATGCTGATCGAAACCGGGCAACCGTTCTTCGAGTTCCTCGACCAGCCACCGTGAGAAACTTTTGGTTTCCGTGATGGCGAGCTTGCAGAATTCCGTCCCGCTGCAGGCCACTGTGCCGCGCCAGAATGCAGAACCACCGACTTTGAGCCCGATCGCGTCGAACTCCT
>Ga0210397_10002647_pt1 | contig 11226 bp, 28 predicted proteins | sample IncBWH2OmetaG_FD_160126 | JGI IMG/M metagenome (GOLD analysis project Ga0210397, IMG submission 160126) | Forest soil microbial communities from Barre Woods Harvard Forest LTER site, Petersham, Massachusetts, United States - Inc-BW-H-2-O ...
CTACTGTGCTGACCTTTGCGCCCCTCTCGTGGCGGTCCGTCTGCGCCCTGGGCTGTCGACGGGGCGTGCATTTTGGTAGTTCTCTTACTGGCGGAGCCTGTCCATCCCTTCGGGGTTCCTCTGGTAGATACCCCCTTGTGGTCCCTCTCTTGTCTCCTCGTTGCGCCGGCCATTTGCGGGTCCGCTGTTGGGAGACGGGGCTCGATGCCGGGGATAAGAGTAGATGGAGGTGAGTATTGGACTTCACTGGTTCTTCTGCATGGCGCTCTGGCGATGACGAGTACGAGGCCGAGGCGCTGACGGCCGACATGGCTGAGGGCAGCTTCTCCCTGCGCTTCACCAACTGCGGCTTGGAGTACAGCGCGGTCTTGAAGCCGTCCGAGAATCCGGGGGTCGTGGTAGGCGAGTGGCGGCTGGTCGGCGCCCCGCTGCGTACCGGGCAGTGCGTGGCCAGGGTCTACTCGAGTGAGGGAGGGTACTTCGTCCTGGTAGGCTCCTGGGTCGAGTCCGGCATCCGCTACGAGTGGCTGACCAAGCTCAGGCTTGCGCGCTGAGGCAGGTCATCTGAGGAGGAGTACACACATGCCGTTTCACGCTTTCAAGATAGACCCTCGCGAGCTCGTTCATGGGCGGCCGGGGGAGTACCGCACGCTCCGAGTCCTGCGCCTCTTCTCTCTGCCTAGGGCGCTGGGTCGGTTGCCGGAGCGCTTCCAGTGGACGCTGCACAACCTGGTCGGGCACCCAGTGAGCGAGCTGCTCTTCCAGGTCGGTCTGCAGGAGCTGAGCGGGAGGGTGCACGACCGCACCATGCCCGCTGATGAGGGATCGCGCCGCAGACCCGCCGAGTGGAGGTGAGCTTCATGGCTCCAGATATCGAGTTCTTGCATGATCACCCGGCCTAGAGTCGGTGACATCGTCTCACCTCACTATCCAGGATGTCTGGCTGCTGTGGTCTTGGACGTCCAGGTCTCAGCTCGTTACTGTAAGCAGTACGGCCCGAATACGCTCGACTACGCCAATGGTGATCCCATCAAGGAGGGCTGGGAGTGGTGTATCTCTGCTCGAGTGCGCTTTCTGCATACCGGGCAGATCTTCAGCTATTACCGAGAATCCTTGTATCCCAACTGGAGGAGTTGATGCCGATTGACGTCGTGGATGAACCGCCGTCGAGAGACGATTCGGAACACCAGCGCTCGGGCACGCGGTGTCGGTGCGATTGTGGCTGCGGTAGGCTGCACTTCAGGCCGACCAGCTCCTACTGTCGGGACTGCGCTGAGGGTGATTGCCCCGAGTGATTCTCTCGGGAGAGGCTTCTGCCTCTCTTTTAGCTCTGAGAGAGATTGCGGAGCCCTCGGAGATAAGAGTGGCGGAGGTAGCACATGCATTTGGCTCGCTGGGGCGTCGACTCGGACATGGAGAGCTTGGCTGGGCTGGTTCGCGGGACCGCGCCTACGCCTGGGGTGAGCTTCGCGCGCGCTGTAAGAGAGAGGAGGCCCGGGAAGGACTGGGCTCGGGACAAGCTGCTGTCCATGTTCACGCTGAAGGCGCACCCCGAGAAGCTGGTGATCTTGACCATGCCCGGGGTGCGCTGGGTGTTCGAGCAGCATCTCTTGGGTCTCCGGGACGGCGAGGGCGTTCGTGACGGCCGCTTCAGGAACACGACGGTCCACGCCATCGAGCGCGAGCCCGCCATCTACAGCGCCTCGCTGAAGTACATCCCTGGCGGACACCTCAAGTACAAGCACATCTCCAATTACTTACCCTACTCGGTCTGCACCATGTGGACGCCCAAGGTGCACCGCTACTACTGCGGGCGGGTCGAGGACTACGCGGTCCACGGGAAAGAGGTCTTGGACGCCGCCTGGCTCGACTTCACGGGGCCTCTCAATCGAGAGCTGCTGGGCTGCCTGCCTCTCCTGTGGAACCGAGTTCGCGGCCCGCTGATCGTCACCGCCCTCAATGCGCGCTGGCAGAAGAACATCGACTCCAGGATACAGAAGGCCGGTGGCTGCGCTGAGCTGCTCCGGGACATCTTGCCAGGAGCTGTCGAGGTGGCCCGCCACGACTACAACGACGGCGTGCCCATGTTCCAGACCGTCTTGCGCCGGGAGGAGTAGATATGGATCTCACAGAAAGCATCGCCCGTATGGAAGACGTGACTGTTCCTCTCACTGAGACGGAGTCCCTCCAAATCGCCGCTCTACTGAAGGAACTGAACCTACTGTTGGTCGCTGCAGCCGGGCACCACGAGTACAAGGGATCTGAGGTGGCGAGCGGTTATACCGGCTACCAGATAGCCCAGTTCCACGCCATCTGCAGCTGTGGCTGGAGGAGCGCGTGGCTGACTCTGGACGAGTGCGTGCCCGTCTGGGTCTGCCACGTCGACCAGAGCCTCCACCACAGGAGATAAGAGATAGTGGAGGTGAGCTATGGATTCTCCCATCGGCGAGCTCAACCTGCTGTTGGCCAGAGCCAGGGATGTGCTGAGAGCGCCGCTAGAGCTCGACAAGCGGCTCAAGCAGCAGCGGGACGTCATCTTCTTCAACAAGGAGGTAGTCGAGGCTCTCGTAGAGACGCTCTCCGATGTAATCACAGCGCTGGAGGAGAGCTAGATGAGTAGGAGGTCGCGATGAGAAACTGGTTGGATGCGACCTGCTGGGTCTGCATGATGTCCCTCGTTCTCAGTATGGGGCCTGTCGCTGCGGACCAGTGGTCTTGGATCGCTGCCATCTTAATCAGCACCGCCAACTTTACTGTCAATATGGTGCAGATCGTCTCGAAGGCGAAGTAGGGCCCACAAGGGGAAGAGCAATGGCTGCTAGTCAGAGAGACATCGAGGTTCTGGGGATCAGAGACGCAGTGAGCTTCATCAACGAGAAGCTCGACTCTTTCAAGGACGCAGACGGCAAGATACCCGATGAAAAACGAGGGGAGTACTGGAAGTATCTGAACGTCCTCCACCAGCTCTGTCTCCTGGAGAGCTACGAGAAAGTGAGATCGACATACTATCGAAAAGGAGGAAGATGATGGCGTATCCCGATCAGAATGTCTGCGTCGGCCTATTCGGACCCTGCAGCAACCCGCCTGACCCCGCGTGCGCCCTCGAAGACCCGGACGGCGTGGGACCGCCCGTACAGCGCTGCAGGACGTGCGCAGAGGCTGGGGACGCGTTCTTGAACAAGGTCTTCTCATCTCCCAAGAAAGCAGCCGTGTTCGAGAAGCTGCTGGAACAAGCCGAAGTTCTCGCCAAGAGCGAGAGAAGCTAGTGGCCGATGCCGTTATAGACCTGGTTCTCCACTCCTGTCCTCACTGCAGCGCTACCAACGTCAGGACTACGCTGGAGACCGAGATCCTCCCATACGGTGAACCTGGTCCTGACCAGGTCAAGATCCAGTGTGAGATCGTCGTCCGTCACTGCGACAGCTGCAAGGAGAGCTGGCTCGACTGGGTGGGAGAGGGGATGCGAGATCGAGCTATCCAGGTGTGGAAAGAAGAGGACGGTGGATGAAGCGTATCCGCGCTCTCAGAGATGCGGCAGCCTGCATCCGCTACGGATCGGCGCGCATTGCTCCTGAGATGAGGATAGAGATCGCCGACGCTTGCGAGGAGCTCGCCTCGCGATTGGAGAAGAATATGAAGCCCAAACTGTTCCTCGTCTCGATGCCCGATCGACTCTCTGTCTGCTACGCCCTGATGACCCGCACCCCAATCGAGTGTGTGATCCGAGAAGAAGGGCAGCAGCCGAGAGAGCAGGTGATGTTCGTCCACGCTATCGACACTTTTACGCCCCGCCCCACGTTGGAGGTGAGTTTTCTCGAGGGCGTCCCTGCTTGCCACGAGCTCTACCAGTTCTTCTACTCTGAGGACCCCAAGGTCGACGCCCAGCTCACGACGGTTTTGGAACAGGAAGACGAGGTCGGCTTCCTGCGCTGGTTCTATTCGGAGGCTGACTTCGGCCCTGCGGATGGCGATGTGCGAGACATCATGAAGAAGCAGTATGTCGAGAAGACCGGCAAGCCTCTCCCTGAGGGATACGAATGACCCAGAGAGTGGGCAACGTAGTCATACTCGCACCCGAGGAGAGCAAGAAGTGCGAGGTCTGTGGAGAGACAGCGGAGTGCAGGCCCTATGGCCCCAACGGCTGCCAGATCTGCTTCAAGTGCGCCAACAGCTCGGACGAGATGCGAACCGAGGTTATGCGGCGCATGCATGCGTTCCTGAATGGGAAGGAAGCCGGAGGAAGCGAGCAAGAAGGGAATTGATGGCTTTCCGGGTCACATCCCCGTGAACGATCAGGCACTCATGGAGATCATCGACATGTGCGACTCTTCGCGGGCCGTCCAGAAGGCTATAGTCGCATTTTGGGTGCGTTTTCTGACCATAGACGCAATTCACCAGCGTCTGCGGCGATAAGGGGATTGAACGAGAGAACCAGCTCGTTCTTCTGTCGCGCTCTGGAACGGGCGTGACCACAACCTGGAGGCTGGCATGGCTGCTGTGACGAAGGCGTTTCAGGACCGTCCTACGAAGCGGATCGTGATGCAGAAAGAGAAAGTGCAGGAGTGGTTCGCTGAGGCCGAGTTCGAGGAGTTCAAGACAGTCGTCTCGGCCCTCGCAGACGGCGCTCTCCGCGAGCGAGCAGTGGCTGAGTTCAAGGCGTGGGCCACAGAGCTTGCACTGGCTTGCGTCTGACACAATCGAAACAGGGGAGAATCCGCATGGACGACATGAACAAGCTATTCGAGTCTCTGGAGTGCAGCATCCTCGAGAAGGTCCCGATCGGGCGAGCCGGCTACATCGATACCCTCGTCGAAGGAGATCTGCACGGTGAGCTCGTCGTCAAAGGCACGGATGAGCATGGACGCCCATGCATCTCCATCGTCATCGAATGCCAGATTGTAGACGAGGAGAGGGATACGAAGAAGCGCGGAGTACTGACGTTCTTCCAGCCATATGCCGCCAATAAGGACATCAAAATCCTCTGCGGCAATATCAACAGACCCGATAGATCCGACCTCTGGGTGTGCGCCTCGTCCTCAGATTGGGCACCCATCAATCTCATCTACAGCTACGGCATCCATATCGTCCTCACCGAGCTTCTGACCAAGCATGAGGTGCTGCTCTACTCAGGGAGATGGAACGAGCACTACACCCTCCGCAGAGCAGGTGCGATCTCCGATTGGCTGGCCGCGAACAAGATCCGCACCGCGCCGATGCTGTAGGACAATTGGAATAGGGGAGACACCATGAAGAAGACCTATGGATTCCTGGCGGGATTCGCGTTCATCATGCTCCTGGGTGGCTGGGCTCAGTGGAACCGCATCGATCCAGAGTTCCGGCGAGCTCTGAAGATGAATCTGAAGTCGCCGGAGATCGCCGTCGCGGTCAAGCACTACAATGACCAGGGCGTGCGGACCGAGGACATCACGCAGAAGCAGCTCAACGACTACATCTTCATCCTACGCGGTCTGCAGGTCGACAAGCAGAACTAGGAGATTCCCATGTTCATGACGGCACTCGACGTACTCATCTGGTTGTGCACGCTGATGATGCTGCTCAGCATCCGCCCCTTCGCTGCCGACCGGACGACGTGGTTGGTCCTCGTCACGATGGCCGGCGCCAACTGTGGCGCCAAGATGCTACGCCTTCTCACCCAGCTGAGAGAGCGGAAGAAGTAACTACACAACCGAAACACAGGAGGGACACATGGAACGCACCCCGGCAGCGACCAACAGCAGGTTCACCCGCTTCATGCTCTGGCTCATCTTCGACGTGCTCCGCTGATGGCGAGCTGACCGAGAACCAGGAGAAGCCGGCTAATGCCGCGCTTCTCTTTAGCTTTCTCGGAGATAAGAGCGGAAGCGGAGGTGACCAATGCTTCTCTTCTTGTCGGGCGTGGGTGGGCTCTTGATCGTCTTTGGCGCTGTCCTCACGTTGGCTGCGTTTGTTCGACTCGGCTTCAGGCATATCGCAAAGAAGCTCGAGCCCGATCGCTCGTTCAACGACGGCGACAAGCTCACCGACCGCGAGGAGGCGGTCTTCAAGAAGATGAGCTGCCCCGATTGTGGGGCGGTTCTGTGGCAGGGACCGATGGGAGGCATGTCGGTCAACTACAAATGTTCGAGAGAACGCTGCGGCTCCCGCTTCAACTACATGGGGCCGTTCGGCGTTGAGAGGATCTCGCACGCGTCTCCAGAGAAGGAGCGCGATCTCATGATGCATCCCGAGGGACCATTCCGTTCATAGGAGAGGAGAGATGTCGAAGATCAGTGTGTTTGTCGTGGTCATCGCTTGCGCCGTATTCTCGATGGCTAAGGCTACAGAGTACGATCGCCAGCGAGAGGAGGCTCTGGTGGCTCGGTCCGAGCTCAAGGACATTCGAAAGAAGCTGGCGGAGGTGCAGGATGCTCACTACCTGTGCCGAGAGGCCATGGAGCAGTGCTGCAACTGACTCGGAGAAGGGGCCCGCGCCCCTTTTCTTAGCCCTCAGAACGCAACCACCGCCTACCGACGGAGATAAGACCAAGTGAGAGTAGAAGCACGCACTCTCCTTTTCAATCAACAGGGAGGCTACCCATGAACCTGAATACGCAGACCTATCACGAGACGGCGTTCGAGCAAGCGGTCGACAACCAGATGGAGCGCACCAAGGCCATGGTGGATGCGCTCATGGGACACTCCATTGCGCTCAAGATCTCCAGACACGTCTCCAAATTCCTCTTCACGAAGGTGCCGGGCTTGATGGAGCTCAGCTGCCTGTCGAGCTTCGTGTCTACGTCGATCCTCGAGAAGGCCACAGCGATGCTCGTGGTCTACATCCCCGAGCTCGAAGAGGTCGAGGAGGTCCAGCACGAGATGGCTCTGGCGTGCCTCGATACGCTCCGCATCTGGCGTGCCTCGAAGGACTATGACTTGGCAAACGATCAGTTCCTCCGCGTCCTCGCTCGTAGGGTTGTCCAGAAGCGCATCAATAAAGTGGGCGAGTGAGATGCGCGCCCTCGTCGTAGTGATGGTCTTCGCTGGGTGCCACCCTGGCCCGACTCCAGTCGATGGAGGTGGTAGCGGAGTGGACCTGGCGATGTCAGACGGTGGGAAGACGGGATCGGACATGAACTCCAGCCAGGTCGACATGGCCATGCCTGCCGTCGATGACATGGCGAATGCGCCGCCCGACCTCCTCCCTCCAGCACCCTACTACTTCGACCCCGTCATCCAGACTGACATCAGCTTCCTGAACTGCGCCTCGGGTGCGTGCCACGGAATCCACCCGCCCATCCTCATAGTCAATCCGACGACTATGCAGCAGTATGATGCTAACTACACTGCCCTGATGCCAGACTTCATCGGTGGTGCCAACTCACTGTTTCTCACCAAAACGCTCCTCAACTCGGGCGTCTCTCACGCCGATAACGGCCCACCTACGAAGCCGTTCTCAAGTACGGCTGATGCCACTTACCAGCGCTGGCAGACGTGGCTCCTCGCCGGTGCATTGAAGCGTCCGTAGAGCCAACAACCAGAAACAGGGAGGAACATACCATGGCCAAACGTATCCGCCGTCCCGTGACCGAGCAGGAGCGCGCTCTCGTCCTTCAGAAGGCCGCCCAGGGATGGGGTCCGAAGCAGCTGGCGAAGGAGTTCGGCAGAGTCCCCGGCGTCATCGACAGGATCCTCCAGCAGAACAAGAACGAGGAGATCCGAGTCGCGCAGGGCAAAGAGAAGATGAAGAGCGTGATGCGCTCCCTCTTTGGCGACGTCTGCGACCGCGTGCCCCGCGAAGCAGCCGAGATGGTCGAGGTCCACATCGACTTCAGGACGCGTGAGGTGGAAGCCACGCTGCAGCACAAGGTCAAGTTCGAGATCTGAATGCCGTGGACGACGAAAATGACGGGTGGGTCCCGCCACCTCTAGTCCCACAAGGGATAGAACTCTTCATGGCGGGATGGAGGGTGTACGAGCAGCACGAGACCGAGGTGATGATGGACAACTGGGATATGGTCGAGGAGGCCACGCAGATCCGTCGGAGGCTGTCCGTACCGGCTGTATAGAAGTAGGAAGAGGCTCACGCCTCTTCTTTAGGCCTTTGCGAGATAAGAGAGTATAGGAGGGAATATGCCCTTAGTCCCGAAGGACTTTGTGAGCAGTCGAATCTATGCTGTTCTCGCGAGACCGAAGATGTATATAGCCCACAATGAAGCATTGGAGGTGATGATCCTAACTCTCGGTTGGGTATTCACTGGGGTCGATCTTTATAACGAGTGGCGCACTTGGTGCGCCGAGCACTACCACATCAAGCAGATATCTCCACTGTGGCAGCAGAAAGAGCTTACCAACGAGGAGTATGCCTCGGCTCTCAAGAGCTTCCTTTTTGAGAAGGATATCATACGATGACACTCGAAGCGGCGATCGAACACATCAAGACAGAAGCTCTTCCTAAAGAAGCCAATGAAGATTCGAAGAAGACTTGGACTGAAATCCTCAAGTGGCTCGAGGAGCTCCAGTGGCATCGCAACGGCAAGCCTGAGCCAACCGAACTCGTCGAGATGCGCAAGCGCCTCATTAAGTTGCTAGATGTCACCTCATTCCATGTCACAAAACCTCTCTTTCGCGATGGAAGCTATTGGATCGACGTCGCCGGCGATAGGCGTACTGCCTGCATTGAACTATGTCAGAAGGAGCAGGAACTTCTGTGGGGCATCTCCAAGACAACTGGGTTCGGCGGAGAGACGGACGATCCGGGACATGGATACGGCATGGGCCCGGATCACATCTTCAAGACCATCGACGAAGTAATCGCCCTTCTCGAGTCTTGGAAGCTCAGTGGCTAATGGCGGATGCCATGAAAGTTGGGTTCACCGGCACTCGTCAGGGCATGACAGAAGCTCAGAAGATCTCTCTTCATCAACTCTTGCTCGACCTCGGCGCTACGTCTCTCCACCACGGCGATTGCCTCGGTGCCGATGCTGAAGCTCACACAGTCGCTCAAGAGTTGGGGCTCTACATCGTCATCCACCCTCCCAAAGATGGAATTCATCGTGCCCTTTGTCAGGGCGCTCATGAGACGCGGGAGCCAAAGACGTACTTCGCCCGCAACCGTGCTATCTCCGATGAGACCGACTGCCTTATAGGCGCTTCTGTCACAGACCACCCACTGCCCAACGGCGGAACCTGGTACACCATCGACTACAATGCCGATACTAAAGAGCCATACGTCATCTGGCCCAACGGAACGGTAAGTAGGCTTCCCCGTCGGAGATAAGCTCCCTGAGCGAGAACTCACACACTCGCTTCAGGAGGGCTCAAATGCTTTTTCAGGAACGTCTGCAGGCACTCAAAGAAGAGTTCGAGAAGAGCGGCAAGAAGGGTCAGATCGTGGATGCCATCATGGCGTCGAAGATCGCCCAAGCGGAGAAGTCTGACTTGAGCGACGAGGAGCGCGATGCCCTCATCCGCCAGGCTGAGATCTTCCTCGAGCTCTTGTCGAAGTAGAAGCACGAAGAGGCCTCAGCCTCTTCTTAGCTTTCTCCGCCATCTAAGAGATAAGAACAAGTAATCCAAAGCGATCGAGGCGGCCAAGGTGACGAGGCAGCGGGATACACCATCGTGAGAATTTAGAAAGGAGGCATTGCATGATCATTCGGTTCTTTCGAGGTTTCTTGGAGGGCATGCAAGAAGCAATCGTGCCGTCGATGACAGTTCCACTCTCTCCGCTTCCCACATTTCTTCCCCCTCCCATGCCACGGCCTTCCAAGAAGAAGATGAAAGTCCATCTGGAAGCAGCTCTGAAAGAGAGACGGTCTCAATACAGATTCTCCTTCAAGGTGGCGGAGCAGACATATCACGCGATCTACGCCTACGTGAGAGGAGCTCGATATACGCTGGTATTCGAGTATGTCGGCAAGAAGAAGCGCTTTCCTAAGTTGGTGTGCTTCTTCAACGGAAAGCCGACTCGCCGACATCTTCGAGAGGAGACATGGCACGCCGTAAGGGAAAGACAGAAGAGAATCGACCGCTCCTTCACGATGGAGCGCCTAGCGGAGCAAGAAGTAATCCGATTGAGCGATAAGGCAAGTAGGGCCAGGAAGGCCACAAATATTACAGGAGGGACCCATGGACAGAGAGAACAACACGCCGGATCACATCGAAGAGCGAGAGGAGCGGACGCTTGCCGAACGCTCGCCTATTGTTGCCGTACCATCGGCCCACTCTACGGATTCTGGGGAACCGGAAACAGTGGTGGTACCACGGAAGGAGCTGAAAGATCTGAAGCTCGCCATCGACGAACTGAAGTATGCGGTGCGACACCTCGTCGAGTACCCCGAGCAGAAGGAGGAGGGGCTCGAGATATTGAATACGGCGTTCTCTGAGATCGAGATACAGTTCCTCGTGCTGTTGGCGGGGTGATACACGAAGAGACGCTCCCGCGTCTCTTAGCTCTCAAGCCTCTGCTCTTCTGAGAGATAAGAGAAGGACAAGAATAATGAAAAGGCTTTCACTTTAACGGAGCATGGAAGAGGGGAGGGGCTATGTCGCAATGACCCGCAGGAGAGGAGAAACCCATGGCAATCATCCTAGTGTCGTGCATGATCGAAACGTCGATGGAGTATGACGAAGAAAACGCCCGCCTCCCGAGGTTTCGCAACGGGAGTTTGCAAGAAGAAGTGAAAGAATCCTTGACCCGGGTTCTTCGCGGTTCGAAGTATGTTCAAGAGGTCTTGAGAATCGACCTCGGAGATATGGACGGCTCCTCGCGCGATCAGGGGGATCAAGCGATACCCACCGTCATAGAAGACACAGGGTCAAACAAACGAAGGGCTGGGTAGAGCGGTAGGGGAGGGAGCCAGAACATCGGCTCCTTCTCTTAGTTGGCAACCTACTGGCACTGTCGGAGATAAGCCAGTAAGAGCACAGGGACCGCTCTTTTTGGAGATCACATGGCCAAGTGGACGAAGAGCACTGAAGGTAATATCGAGATTCATCGAGTCACGATGAAGGTGTTTGAGCTGATGGTTTGGAAAGCTACCGGTCAGAAGCTCTGGACTACCAACGTCACGGTGCTCAATCGCACGGAGCCAATCGTACAGAGTGGGTTGGCGGATGATCTTCTCCAGGCGAAGATGAAGGCCATCCACATGCTGTCGCATCTCCTCGAGGACGAGCACGTCGAGCTCGCCCAGGCGATGCAGGAAACTCACAACGAGGCCACGAAGCGCCGAGATGAAATGTTGG
>Ga0210397_10002651_pt1 | contig 11220 bp, 10 predicted proteins | sample IncBWH2OmetaG_FD_160126 | JGI IMG/M metagenome (GOLD analysis project Ga0210397, IMG submission 160126) | Forest soil microbial communities from Barre Woods Harvard Forest LTER site, Petersham, Massachusetts, United States - Inc-BW-H-2-O ...
CGCCAGGGTCCGCACTACCTGGTAGGCAAAACGCAAGCGCGGCTCAACATCCCGGTACGGCTCACTTCCTTCCATCCACCGATCGACCGCGCGCGTGTCTTTCACATTCGCCACATAGGCCGTCAACTTTTTCCCGATCGACTCCACCAGCCCGGAAACCAGCCGCGGAAACTCCAGCGACAACGACTGGCGATGAGCCTCTAAACCCGGTCGCGGAAGCGCTCGCACTGCCACGATGCCCTCCTCAACTTACCGAGCCAATGATGGCACAAAGTCGCTAAAATAGCAATATAATGTCATCTAAATAGCACTATAATAACACGCCAAAGGATGGCCGATCCCGACGCGATGCAAAGCGTTGCTGCACTGCTATCCTGGCAGTATCCCATTGATAATAAATTGCTTGCTTCGCAGCGGTTCTCCCAGGGGACGCAGTTTGTGGTGGCAACTCACGCTGCTTGTGGCGCGTGACTCATGTGGCGACGGATGCCCTCGTCCGCCCGGCGGAGCGCAGCTCCGCTATTTGCGCCGAACGAACGCTCCCGTCCAAGACTTGTCATTCTGAGCGAAGCGAAGAACCTGCTTTTCGTTCTGCAGTGCGCCCGGTACTCGTCTGACAGATCACAACCTGCTTCGGATCTCCACCCGCGAACGGCTTCCGCTCGAAATTCCCGAACTTCTCCACCATCTCAAACCCCTGCGACCGCACCAGCAAATCCAACTCCTGCGGAAAGAAGCTGCGCAAATGCAACTCCTCGACGCGCACATCAATTTCTTCCCCGTTGGGCCCGCGCCGAACGAAGTAGCACTGGATGTGGCTCACCTGCGCCGCGTCGTCGTAGACCATGCTGTTCTCAAACGCCATCATCCCCTTGCCGCCGGGATCCTGGTACTCGCGTTCCAGGTGGCGCTCTCCAACAGCGCGGGCCAGAATCGCGATCTTCGGATTGAACACGTCGAAGACGAACCGTCCGCCCTCCGCCAGATGCTTCCGCACGCACGCGAACAGCGCCGCCAGCGACTCGTAGTCGTGCAGGTGCTGCATGGAATTGAAAGCCATAAAGATGAGAGCGAACTTTCGTCCAAGTTCGAACGCACGGCAATCGCCCTCGACAAACTCGATCTTCAGCCCCGCCGCTTCTGCCTTCGTGCGCGCGTGCGCGAGCATCGACGGCGTCAGGTCCAGCCCGACGATCTCCACGCCGCTCTGCGCGATGGGAATCGTCAAGCGCCCCGTGCCGCACGCCAATTCCAGCACTGGACCACCGGATCGTCGCGCTTCCTCCAAATAAAACGGAATATCGGCGACCAGAAAGCTGTTCAGCGCGTCATACTGCCGACCATCGCGATAAAGCGGAATCGATGGATTCGTCTTCATTTCTTCAATACCTCGTAGATCCAGAGGACCGCAGGCAACCTTTCCGTGACGCGAATGTCCCACCAACGACCAACGACCAACGACCAACGACCAACGACCAACGACCAACGACCAACGACTCCGCAATTCCCTGATTCCAAAAGACCGGGGGAGGGGGGATATCCCCACTCCCACGATCCCGTCGTACGCTGAAAAACCTTCAGGCCTAAGACCTAACACCTAAGACCCAAGACCTGAAGTCTCCAGCGTGCGGATGTACTCGACCACCGACTCGGACCAGCCGTCGATGTGCGTCCACTTGCCGTAGCCGACGCCGTTCTTGTAGCTCGCCACGTTGATCACGTAGCCGCTTCCCTTCGGATTCGGCACCGTGTCGTGCGCCTGCTCGTCAGTAATGACGATCAGGCGGTCGTAGCGCTCTTTCTCGTTCAGCTGCTCAACGGCCTTCCCGAGATAAGTGCCGTTGTGCGCCTGCGAGGCCTCGATCGCATCGCGCAGTGCGAAGCCGCGCCGCGCCGGAACCTCGACCAGGTGATCGGAGAACGAGAACACCGCAACGCGCTCGCCGATCTCGCGCAGCAACACCGCAAGACCGTAAGCCGCGTCCGTACGCTTTATCTCCGAACGCTTCGAGAGCGCCCAGTTCATCGAGCCCGAGACGTCGACCAGCAACACAGTCTTGCCCGCCAGCTTTTCCCGCTCGGCGGTCGACTTCAGCATGAGCTGCTCGAGCGCCTGCTCCCACTGCGGCGCATAACGAGCCGCAGCGAGGAAACGGAACGGAAGTACGCGTTGCGTGTTCGCACCGCGCAGACCCGCGAGCACAAGCTCCTCCTCCACACCTGCCTCCTTCATGTTGCGCAGGTTGCGGAGCAGAGCCAGCGCGCCCAGCTTGTTCTCGGCGAGCAGACGCGTCCACGCCTCACGCTTCGAAGCACCGTCGCTTGCGCCCGTCGCCGAGAGAGCAACCTCCCACGTGTCAGGCACCGCGAGGCGTCCCCAGATCAGCTTCTTCCACACGCCGGCCTGCTTGTCGTCACGCGGCTTCGCGTGGCACAGGAACAGGACGTCGCGCAGCTTGATCGGTCCGCCGCGATCGTACTTGGCGAGCTGGTACTCGTCGAACTTCGGAAACGCAGCCGCGAGCCCCTTCTTCACCTGGCCCGAGAGCGGAACGCGCCCGTCCTTCCAGTAGATGGCGACGAACTCGCACAGCTCGTCCGCGCGCTGGATGATGCGCTCGAGGGTCTCAGCCACCAGGCCTCGATGGGTCTTGTGACGAGCCATCTCGCGCACCAGGAGCAGCGGAACGTGACGAAGCTTCATCTCCTCGCGCGCCTCAACTGCAAGCGCAGCAACGCGCTCGGCCTCGACCTTAGGTACGAGTTCGGCGATGCGGCCGCCGATCTCGACGCCGTCCTCGTAGAACTGGGTCTCCCAGAGCAGGCAGGCCAGCACCGAACGGCGCAGCTGCAACTCGTTCGACAGATGACGCGCGGGCGCCCCCTCATGAGTACGCAGCCCGCGAGCGAGATTCAGAATGTTCAGACGTGCCATGTTTAGCTCCTTGCTGCTAGCTTCTGGCGGCCAGCTTGTGTATTTCAGTCGTCGCTCTTCAATCGTCGGTCGTTAGCAAAATCAACATCGTCGTTCGTCGTTGCTAAACGTCGCCGGGGAATCGTCGCCAAGGGATTGCTCTGCCATTGAGCTACGCGTGCTGGTTGGCGCGCGAGGGGATTCGAACCCGCAACTCCCGATGGAACCCTTGTCTTCACCACCGGCGAAGGAGAATGCGTTGCGCGTAACATCGCCGGGGAAAAAGGCGGCAACAGCCATTGGGTGCCCATCCTAACCTCGCGCTTTTTCGAGGTTAGGGTGGGGATGCTCTCCCCCAGCCTCGCCGGTCCACTCCAATTAAGTGGACCGGCCGCGGCTCGGAACGACAGCGACCCACGGCGATGCAGCCGCGGCGCGTGTTCACCCGTCGTTCCGAAATCGACTTCCTTCGCGCTTACTCGGAAGGAACGATTTCGAGCTCACCGTCTTCGCTGGTCTCGCCCTCCGAAGCGAAACCCACCTTGCGATTGATATCTTTTGTGCGGATAATCCACGCCATATCTTCCATATCCCGCTTGCTGGGATGCGTTTCAAAAACTGTTGATCGAGAAACCACTCTTTCACCCTAATGAAAGCGGCATCGTCTCTCTGAACGGTGATGCTCATCGTCGCCTGGTCCAGGAACCACGCCCACGCATGCATCGGAACCGCTCGCAGATAAACGCTGACGCCTCCAATAATCATCAGCAGCAAGCCTCCGGAACCAAACTGGTTTTGACCAGTCAGTGCATGCTTTAAGAGTTGAAACATGGATCCGCGCGCTTTCTAATCGGCTTTAATGCCGGAGTTAATAAGTTAAAATGTTGGCTATCGAACCAGGCGATAGCCGGAGTAACAAGGCCGGGGAACAAATGACTAGGGACATAAGGTGCTCTACCACTGAGCTACACGGGCCCATTCCCGTGGCAGGATTCGAACCTGCGACCTCCCGCGTATCAAGCGAAGTAACCCTGGTCTTCACCACCGGCCGAAATACTGTTCCGCAACCAGTCGCTATGGACGGGCGACACGCCTGTCTCCCCATCGACTCTCTTTGATCGGACACACTTCCGCATGTGCGGCGATGAACTTCTCTTCTCGCCGCCAAATATTTCTTGTGGGCGAGGGCGCCCCCGCCCACACAGGGACCTTTGGCCAGGGAACAGGCGATCACGGCAGGGCTTACGCCCCATGAGGATTCGAACCTCGTCGCCCCGTTAAGGGCAACCTGCCAGAGAAGTATCCGTGACCAATCACCACTGGCCCCGAGAAGCTAAGCTGGGGGAATGTGCGGTGGCGGTATTAGTCGATTGACAGTCGAAGGAACCGCAACCTGCGCCACCCAGCGGAGTTAGGTGTTACTTGGATTGCTTGTGGGTGAGGTTAGTAACTTACGTTACTAATCGACGCCCACATGCAACCCAAGCCGTCTAGCGGCCGGCATTGCTTACTTGCGAGATGTGTTTTAAATCCCAGCAATGGGCGTCCTTTCTCGAAAAGATAACTCAAGATGCCATGACTTTAAAATTTACGCAAGGGGGAAAGTGCGGAATTTTGTAAGAAAGTTGTATGTACGCCCGCCTTTGATTTGCACTCGCAGCGGTCGAGTGCCAACGTTCGATCCTCGCCTGCGTCGGACGTGATGTGGCCTGCACGCGCGACAGGTCCGCGCTTGAAGGTTCTTCCCGAGACGGTCTCTCGCAGCTACATCTGGCCGTGAGACTTACTTGCCATCCGAGTCTGTAGCGGGTGCCCCATCTTCTTTTGCTGGCGACGCATCGTGTTCTTTCATTGCCAGCTTGAAGCCACGAATGCCATCACCGATTCCCTTGCCGAGCTCCGGAAGCTTCTTCGGGCCGAAGACCAGCAGTGCGATTCCAAAGATGACCAGCAGGTGCAGTGGTTGAAACAATCCCTCGATCATACGTGGCGCTCCCTTGGTGATTCTTTTGTCTCTGTATAACAACCAGGAAAACACGAAATTATTCCCACGCTTTCACGCATGATTTTTCGATTGATGGCGGTGCTATGCGTCTATCGCCCTGCCGCCACCCCGCCCGCGGCGTGAAATGCGACATCCACCGAATCGCCCACGCGCAGGAACAAAACGCTCGGATTCTTCATTCCCCACTTCGCATACGGGACGACAAAATGCGTCGTCACCGTCCAATGATCGGCGCTGAGATTCACTTCCGCGGGAACGGTGATCTCGTGTTCGGCGCCGTGAATGCGGAACATGCCATGCACCTGCACGCTGGACTTCCCGCTCGCCGCAACAGCGCCATCGACATGATCCGGACGGAAGCCGATCTCGGGGAAACGTGCGCTCTCGAGCACGTCTTTGTGCATCTTGCGATCACGGCTCTTGTTGCCACTCGCTCCGCTGGTCGCGTCGAAGACGATCTCCCCGCCGATCTTTCCGGAAGAAGGATCGAACCGGATCTCTCCCTGCTTCAGCGCGAACGATCCCTTCACGGTGTGCAGCGCGTCTCCAAGCGAGAAATCGGCGGCGGTTTGCGCGGGATCGCATTGCAGGACGAGTTCCTGCGCACTCACCGCGCCCGCAAGAGCGCAGCCGATCAGCAAAGCCGCAAGAATGCTTTTCGCCGCGCGTCGAATCGAGTTGAGATCTGCAGTGTGAATGATTGACTCTAGCAACGGCACGCCCCGTTAATTGTCCGCGGCCGGTCAAATCGCGGTAAATGGAGATTTACACCGTCAGCAACTTCCATCCCAGCGCAAGACCATTCTCCGCGAGACCGAGGGGAGAGATTGCGCCAACATGCGTCGCCAGCATGCGCGCAAAAAGCTTCGGTTCTGACGCGAACGCGCGCATCACTCGCGCGCGCAGCCGATGCCGGTGTTCGAGCAACAACATCAAATCGGCCATCAGCGCTGGACGCCGCCCCAAGCGTCGATGCTGAGCCTGATAAGGACCCAGATCGCCCGCAGGCAGACAATCCGCCAGCGCGTCCGCCTGCTTGAATGCCAGGCACAGTCCTTCGCCCGTGATGGCGTCCACGCCGCCAGACGCGTCCCCGATCAGCGCGACCCGTCCGTTTGCGACCCGCGCCAGTCTGCGCGTGACCGACGTCGCGCCTCTCTCGACCGAACCGTGCTCCACGCCTCGCAAGCGCTGTGAAACGTCCGGAAAATCCTGCAATGCTTCGTCCAAACGCAACCAGGGATCGCGCGAGATCAACGCGACGCAAACTTGCTCGAGCCCGACCGGAGTAATGTACAACTGGCCCCGCGAGCCCCAATGCAACTCCATCAAGTCGCTCCAGGGGGCGATCTTGTAGTGGCGGCGGAACGCGAAGCGCTCGCTTCTCCGCCGATGCGAATCCAGCCCAGCCCACCGGCGCACTCGCGAGCGGCTGCCATCGGCTCCGATCACCCACCGCGCGCGCAACAGTTCGCCTTGAACTCGAACACCTTCGGGCTCTAGTCCCGTGACGACCGTTTGCCAGCGGCAGCGAACACCCGCCCGCCTGGCGTGATCGGCCATGACCCGGTGCAGGTTCGTTCGACGCACTCCCAACGCGAGCCCATCAGGAAAGACCGCTTCCGCCATGAGCCCATGACTCACGAAGCGAATTCCGCGAAAGGGTTGCGCCTCGATTTCCGAGATCGTCACGCCAAGCTTGGCGAGCGCCGCGACCCCATCGGGCATCAAGCCTTCGCCGCACGGCTTGTCGATCGGAGGAGCGCAGCTGTCCACCACCGTGACGTCCAGGCCCCGCTGCCGCGCAGCCAGCGCTGCGGCCAAACCTGCCGGTCCACCGCCGATCACAACCACCCGCGATTCCACCGAGCCCACACCTACCATTCGAGCGCCACCAGTTCCGAGCAGAATCCCGGCCCCATTGCGGCCAGCACGCCCAGCGTCCCGGGTTCCGGCCGGCGATTCTTCATGACATCCTCCAGGACCACCAGCACCGAAGCCGATGACAGATTCCCCACGCGCCGTAAACAATCCCACGAGGCCGATAACTGACCGTTCTCCAATCCAAGCGCCGATGCCGTCGCCTGCAGAACCTTCGGACCGCCCGTGTGCAGCACCCAGCTGCCAACATCGGCGCGGTTGCGCCCAAGGTCCGCGAGGAAGCTGTCGACGTCCTGGCCGAGTTGGCGGCGAATGAGATCGGGCACCTCTGGCGAGAGCACGATGCGGAAACCCTTCTCCGAAACATCCCAGCCCATCATCTCTTCTGTTTCCGGATAGAAGACCGAGCGCGTGGCGATCACCCGAGGTCCGGTGGGCGGCTTCAAAGCCTTGCATTCGTCCCCGGCCACCACCACCGCAGCCGCGCCATCGCCGAACAGTCCGGCAGAAATCAGGTTTGCCATCGAGAGGTCCTCCCGCTGCAATGTCAACGAACAAAGTTCCACTGCCAGCACGACCGCCGCCTGGTCGGGATAAGCGCGTACATAGTCAGCGGCACGTGCGATGCCCGCCGCGCCCGCCACGCAGCCCAGCCCGAACATCGGCACGCGCTTGATGTTTGGCGAGAGGCCCATGCGGTTGATGAGGCGCGCATCGATCGAAGGGCTCGCAATGCCCGTGACCGAGGTGAAGAAGAACGCGCCCACCTCGCGCCCGCTGAGTCCCGCCGCGGTCAGCGCCCGGCTGACTGAGCAGTGTCCAAGTTCGAGCGCGACGCGGATCCAGTGATCGTTCGCCTCGCCCCAACCGTTCAGCTTCGGATAGGCATCGATCGGCAGCGCCAGAAAGCGGCCATCCACGCCCACGTTGCGGTGCAGTCGGCGCAGAACCTCCGGCTTCGCCAGCCGGTCGCCCCAATACTGCTGGAGGGCGGCGAACAACATTTCCTGCGAATAGTAGTGTTTGGGAAAAGCGCTCGTGGCGCTCAGAATTTGCATGTTGAAATCAGTTCTCGGTTCTCAGTTGTCAGTTCTCAGTGGCGGATGGTAGTTCTCGGCTTTAAGTGGCGGTGTTCGATTTTCGGCGCTCGGCGCACGATGTTGCCTTTCGTGTACATCTCTCATTTCTCGTTTGATTCAACCTCTCTGCGTCCTCGGCGGATTTTCTCCGCGCCCTCCGCGTTTTAAGAATTTGTCGACATTCACTCACGAACGCCGAGGTTATTGTCGCAAAGCTCCTGTCTGCTGCGACTGAGAACTGGGAACTGAGAACTGAGAACTGCTGTTCAAATCAACGCCCTCTTGGCCAGGCCCAGCGCCTCGGACCAGAATGCTCCCGACGAGTGCGCCAACTCGACCACATCCGCAATCGCCGCGACGAACTCCTCAATCTGCGCTTCGTTGACAACCAAAGGCGGCGCGACCTTCAGCACAGTGAAGTTATTGCCGCAAATCTGCGTCAGGATCCCGTGATCGCGGAACATGCGCATCACCACGATCTGGCCGAACATCGCCGGATGGATCCGCATAAATGCTTCGAACGGGATGCGCAGCCGAAGTGTCTTCGGCGCTGAAAACTCAATCCCCAGCAGCAGCCCTTCTCCGCGCACATCCTTCACCATCTCGTAGCCGCGCAGCGTCTCTGCCAAACGCTCCTGCAGGTTGTGCCCCATCTCGAGCGCGCGATCACCCAACTTCTCGCGCTCCAGTACTTCCAGCGTTGCCAGCGCCGCGCGCATCGCCAGACCGTTCTCGCTGAATGTCGATGTGTGAATGATGGCCCGCCGCAGCGATCCGTACGTCGCGTCGTACACGCCCTCGGTCATCAGCACAGCACCCACCGGGATCAGCCCTCCGCTCATGGCTTTTGCCAGCACCACCATGTCGGGTTGTACCCCGTAGCGCTGCGCCGCGAGGAATGGACCGGTGCGATACATTCCGGTCTGCACTTCATCGAGCACCAGCAGCGTGCCGTAGCTGCGGCACAGATCCTGCGCCGCGCGGAAGTATCGGGGATGCGGAACGCGAATCCCCGCCTCTGACTGAATCGGCTCAACAATGAAAGCGGCGAATTTCTTGGTGGAGAGTTTCTTCTCGAGAGCGTCCAGATCATCAAAGGGAATTGCTTCCGTCCCCTGCAGCATCGGGCCAAAGCCCTGACGCCAGAACGAATCCCCCATCAACGAAAGCGCGCCGCACGTCAGCCCGTGAAATGCGCCTTGTGCATACAGCAATCCAGCCCGCCCCGTGTAGGCGCGCGCGAACTTGATCGCGGCCTCGATCCCCTCGCTGCCTGAACTCGCGAAAAATGCTTTCGTCAGCTTGCCGCCCGCGCGCTGGCACAGCTTCTCCGCGAGTTCGCCGGCGCGCTCGGCAACGTGCGTCTGGATCATCGCCGGACCGCAGCTCTCCAGTTCTTCGCGAATCGCGGCAATCACCGCAGGATGGTTGTGCCCGACATTGTGGACACAGTACCCCGACAGAAAATCCAGAATGCGCCGCCCGTCCGCCGTACACAGTTCGCTGCCTGCGCAGCGCGTGTAGCGGACATTCATCTCCAGCAGGTCCAGTAGGCGGACCCACTGCGGGTTGACATGTTGGGAATAGAGCGCTCCGACCGCAGCGCTCACGGTACTTGTCGACATTCTGGCCCTTTGTATCGCACGCGTGATGCCGATCAGGGAGTTCCGGCAGGAGCTGACTTCACACGAGGAGACTGTTTCCTACTCCGATGCCCGGTCGGCGATCTCGGGTTGCTGCGGCCGAATATTCGACATGTAAAGTATTGGAAATGCGCGGTCGCTGTACAAAACCTTCGACGGAACGAAGTCAAGTTGTAGAGAAAACTCCACGGACATTCAGCGGTGACAAGTTACTCAAAAATGTGTTTTGGAAGGGCACGCCTTCAGGCGTGCCACTCCAGGCCGCTCAGGACGCGGGCTTTAGCCGCTGAGGTGCTTTAATTTCGCGTTTTGCTTCATTACGTGATCGCCCGTGAGTACCAACTGCCCAATTACGAGTACCGACTCCCAGTAACGAACTGAAGTTCTGATTCGCCGAAGACCCGAGCACCGAACACCGAGAGCCGAGACCCCAGCGCCGAGAGCCTAATTCAGCAGCAGCAACTTCCCCGTCGTCTTGCGGCCTTCCAGGTCGCGGTGTGCCCGCGGCGCCTCCTGCAGCGGATACAAATGCTCGATCCGCACTTTGAGTTTTCCCGAGGCAATCATGCCGAACACCGCATCCGCACGCTGCTCGAGTTCCTTCCGCGTCGCCAAATAATTCCCCAGCGAAGGCCGCGTGACGAACAGCGATCCTTTTTGCGACAGCTGAATCGGATCGAAAGGCGGCACCGGACCGCTCGATCCGCCATACAGCACCATGTAACCGCGCGGCCGCAGAATGTTCAGTCCCTTCTCGAAGGTCGTCTTGCCAACCGAGTCATACACCACGTCCACGCCCTTATCCCCGGTCAGCCGCTTCGTCTCCCCTTCAAAGTCGACTTGTGTATACAGGATCACCTCATCGGCTCCGGCCTCGCGCGCAAGTTTCGCCTTCTCCTCAGTCGACACTGTGGCGATCACGCGCGCCCCGATGTTGTGCGCCATCTGCGTCAGCAGTAGTCCGACTCCGCCTGCAGCAGCGTGCACCAGGGCGGTTTCACCTTTCTTCAGCGGATAGGTGCTGTGCGACAGGTAATGCGCAGTCATTCCCTGCAGCATCGTCCCCGCCGCTTGCTGATAGCTCACGCCATCCGGAATCTTCACCAGCCGGTCCGCAGCCACAGTCGCATACTCGGCATAGCTGCCGAGCACCATCGTGTACGCGACGCGGTCGCCGACCTTCACGCTGGTGACGCCCGACCCGACCGCAACCACGTCTCCGGCCGCTTCCTGCCCCGGGATGAACGGCAGCGCCGCCTTGTAGCGGCCCTCTCGGTAGTACACGTCGATGAAGTTCACACCCGACGCGACGATCTTCACCGCCGCTTCGTTCGCCTTCGGCTCAGGAACCAGCATTTCCTTTAGTTCCATCACCTCTGGACCGCCCACCTGTTTGACCTGGATCGCTTTCATGGCTGCCTATTCTAGTCTCAGCCCACCACAGCAAAGAACGCCGGGTGCAAACAAGACGGTTGGGCAGCTCTCTGACAATTTTTCAATCGGCTCAGGACCGAGGACAGCGGCGAGATTCCCTGGAACCTGCCTTGTAGCTGCCTTGGCGGTCAAAGTAATATCCGTCCCGCGGTGCCTAAAGTAATGGGAATAGTACGGTTTAAGAATTGACCCCCGGAAACGCCCGAGAGTACGATTCTTTAGAGATTCTGCATCAAAGTAGCGGAGGGGTAGGTCGCGGTAACT
>Ga0210397_10002652_pt1 | contig 11219 bp, 7 predicted proteins | sample IncBWH2OmetaG_FD_160126 | JGI IMG/M metagenome (GOLD analysis project Ga0210397, IMG submission 160126) | Forest soil microbial communities from Barre Woods Harvard Forest LTER site, Petersham, Massachusetts, United States - Inc-BW-H-2-O ...
CGGCACGGGACCAGTCCACAATCTGGCGGTGGACCCGTTCAACGCGAAGATCGTTTACGCAAACGTCGACGACAAGGCTGCATGGAATCAGGATCTCTACGGCTCGATTAACGGCGGCAAGACGTGGACGTTTATCAACTGTCCGTGTTCCATCGGCGAGCAGGCGATCGCTTTCAGTCTGGTCGTGCCGAACCGGATGTATCTCGGTGACGACGGCGGCGGCTCGATCTACTATTTCACCGCAAACGGCAATCCCAATCCGAATATCCAGTTCGGCGCGCAGCCGTTCGGCGTCGACATGCGCTACATCGTGCCGGCCGCCGGACTGAGCAAGACCGACGACGCGTGCTATCTGTTAGAAGATCAGGGGCTTTTCTACGCCGCGCATTGCACGTCTGGAACCGCGCCGCCGCTGAACAACAACGTAGCCGACACGCTCGCCTACGACGTGAAAGTCACGGCCGGGGGGAAGAACATCATCGCGCCGCTTCAGGACAACAGCGTGGTCGAGACCGCGGATGGCGGCAAGCATTGGAACTACGACAACAACGCGGCCGGCGCGGGCGAAGGCGGCGAGGCTTCCATCAGCCCGCTCGACCCGACGCACTGCTACTTCGCGCACCCGGATGCCGGGCTGTACATCTCGACCAACAGCTGCGTGTCGTTTGCGGGTCCGTACACGAACGGGTTCGAGTCGCTTTCGTTCGATCCGACATCGGTGATGAAGCTCTACGGCATTCTGAACGGTGACACGAGCGCAGCGACCGTCGGGGTGAGCACGAACGGCGGAACGGTGTGGAACAATACGCCGTGGCACTTCAGCAATCCGTACCAAGTCGTCGTCTCGCCGGCCGACGCGAATACGATCGTCGTCGCAACCGGCACCGCCACGACTGCGCCGCATCTCTTCTATACGCACGACGGCGGCACGACGTGGCATAAGGCAACCGGCTTGCCGAATGCTGCCCTACCGAATCAAGTGACGCAGTGGTACCCAGTGCATCGCTTCTTCGCGGCATTCGAGCCTGGCGTTGCCGGAACGCTTCTGCTCATCGATCACGACCCCACCACCGACAACATCCTCGTGTTCAAGAGCACGAACAATGCGCAATCGTTCTCGAACGTCATGACGTTCGTGCAGCCTTCGCCGTCGCGGCCGTGGCCCCACCTGCTCTTCCCCAACAGCGACGAACGAGTCATCCGCGCGACGCGCTATTACGCGACCCGGTTCTTCGGCAATCGAATCGCGTTTAACGAGGGCGCGAAGCCGCCAACAGTACCGGCCGTTGTGGTCACAACGCGTTTCGGCGCGTTCGTGTCGTACGATGTCGGCGTGCATTGGATGCGCGTGGATACAAAGGCGATCGCGCACCACTTCGTCGGCGCCGACTGGAACGGTGGGTTCCTGTACTTGGCGTCGTTCGGCGAGGGCGTGATTCGGACGTCGCAACCACTACAGTAGGGCGGACCTCTATGGTCCGCCGACCGAACGAAGGGGCCGACTTTATGTCGGCCCACTTTTATTCGCCTGGGCCGACATAAAGTCGGCCCCTTCAGATCGCTTCCGGCTATTGTCTAAGGTTGAGTGATCTGTAGGACGTTAGAGACCGTGATGTCTGCGGTGCCGCCGGCGCCGACGATCGTCGGTGTCGCGGACTTGTTGTTTGGCGGTGACGATTCCGCGAGCGGCCAGTCGGCGCCGATGACGAACGCCCCGTACGATCCAGGCGCCAGCGTTCCAGCCGGAACCACGGCCGTCGTTGTGTTCGTAACGATGTTCGCTGCTACCGCGAAATTCGCGTTGTTGACGACGACGACGAGCGACTCCGTGACGCCCGCCGGCGCCGCGACCGTGAATGTGCCGCCTCCGCTGCCCGCGGGACCCGGCACATAAGAAGGCGTCGGGTCGGCGGGCAGCACAGTCGGCGCGCCGAGCGTCGCGCTGGCAGAAAACGGAACATTTTTCCCGTTGACTGCTACGACGGTGCTTAGCGTGTACGTGCCCGCGGCCGGCGCCGGCGGCAATACGAACTGCTGCGAAACTGGATTGCCGACTGTGCACGAGTTGAAGTACAGCAGGTATCCCAGGTCGTATCCGATACCGTTCGAGTTTGCCGGCGATAGGGCCGGTGGTGCGCCGAACGCCGGCGCGTAGTTGCCGATGAATCCGGGGCCGCTATTGGTGTTTCCAAACGGGGCGAGCATGGCCGCCGGATTCTGGCCGTAGCTGAACAGTCCGCAAGTGTTCATGGGCGCGCCGGCTGGAATGGCAAGCGTCGAATTGCCGGGGCTTATGAAGGCTGACGCTCCGAATTGATTCCTGAACGTAGCCACAGTGTTCAGGTACGTTCCCGGAGCGCTCGTCAACGTACCCGCCGAGTCGTTGAGCGTGCCGACCGCGAGTTGAAGCTTCGCACGCGTCGTGAACTGAGGATTACCGACCGTGGTGTTCGTCGAGCAGCCCGTCATCACTCCGATGCCGACCAGTGCGATCAAACCTGCGCCGAGTTTGCGCATCGTTTCGAGTCCTTTCATTTTGCGAATCCGTGCGTTTTATATCGACGCGGTGTTGCCACGACTAGTATTTGATATTCACGAACAGGGTATAAGTGCGCGGTCCTCCTACGGGTTCATTGAGATAGTAGCTTGGTTGGTTCCGATAGCGGTACGGCTCGAGGCCGATCAACCCGGAGATGCCTGAGTTTGGCGCATATCCGCCGAGCCCGTTGTTGTGGTAGCGCCCGCTATCGACGGGCGTATTGATGCTATAGTTGCCCAAGAGATTGTTCGCGACCAGTCCAAGCGACATCCGGTTTGGACCGGAACCGATGTCCTGCGAGAGCGCGACGTTCAGAAACGCTTGAGGCGCGCCCTTGAGTGTACCGGGATCGTTACCATCGGCCGTGCCTATCGAACCAGTGATGTTCGGATGTTCTACGGTGCCCGGGTTGGATGGATCCGTGAAGTAGTAGTTGCCAACACCTGACGCCAAGTCTGTATTGAGCACTTCTTCGGGCGTCGTGCCATTCGGGCCGCCGAACACCCAGGTATGTTTTCCTACACCGTAGCGGTAGCCCGACTCGTACGGTATGGTCACACTGGCGTGAAAGCCGTGGTGCGATTGGAAGGACAGACCAGCCGTTGCGACCACCGGTGCGACATAGGAGACGTGGAATAAGTGGTTCAGCGCGATCGCCGCATTGTTCACAGACGGAAAGAAGTCGCTGTCGTAGTTGGCGAGAGTATTGTCGTAGGTCGCGGATAAGAAACCGCTCAATCCAAAGGTCGCACTTTTCTGGATCGATAGCTCCACGCCGGTGTTGAAGTTGATCCCGGCGTTTTCTTCACGGCCCGGACCAAATACCGGAGTTCCATCACTGAGCTTGAAAAGCAACGGTGTGCTGAACGCGACGTAATCGTAACCTCTGCGGTAGTACGGGGTTATGCGGGCCGCTAATCCCTGACCGAAATCGTGGTTCCATGATAGATCGTAATTGATGGCGCGCTGTGGACGCACGGGCGTGTACTGCGCAAAGCTGTTGGTGTTGAGATCTATGAGGATCTGTTGATACAGATTTGTGACGTGGTTCGTCGTGCCGAATCCGGGCAGCGGTGTGAAGCAACCGCTGGACATGTTGCAGCTCACCAAACGCGGATTCACGGCGTACGTGTTCTCGATGTTGCTAAGAGGCGTAAACTCGATATTCTTTCCGAACGAGAAGCGGAGCGCGTCGCGCGCACCTGCCTGGTAGGCTATTGCAAGGCGTGGGCTGACCTGGCTGGGCCGCGTGACGTCTGCGCTGACGGTAGGCCCGTTCAGCACGTGGTATAGTCCGGAGCTGTCCACGGTGTAGTATTGGTTAAGAGCCGCTGCGTTTGACGGCAGGTCGATGACTTCTTGATCCCAGCGGGCACCGAAAGTGATATCAAGTCGATCGGCTGGGGTGAAATCGTCTTTGATGTAGAGATCGTTGCGATGCAGTGGATCTGTCGCGAGGCTTGCTGGGTTGGGCAACGTGTTCAGAGGCAGGCCCGTGGCGGAACTGCCGTCGAGCGCGGCGATGCCTTGAACGTAACCTTGTGGCGCGTTGGGATTGCCGAGCGAACCGGCTAACCCGAGAAGTCCGCACAATTCGCCGCATTCCAGCGGATCGGTTTGAATCGAAAGCAGCGGGCGGGAGATGGCGAAATCCGGTAAGGTGTAGTTGGTGTCGCCGCCAAGCGTGATGTCATGTTGTGAATTCAGTTGATTCGTGTAATCGAACGCCAGCGCTCGGCTGCTCGAATGCACGAATTCGAACTGACCCGACAGCGCACCGCCGTTCCACGGGAAGAGGAAATTGACCAGCGAGTCGGTCCGAGTGACGCGGAATTCTCCAAAGCTCGACGGGCTGAATTGATGTTTCAGATTGATCTTCTCGATGTTGTGATCTTCGGTTTGATGATCTGGATAGCCGACATTTTGGAGAACCGTTCGTTGACCCGGAAAGAGCGGCGCGAAATCCGTCACCGCCGCATTTGGATCGGCGAATTGACCGAGTCCGCCAAGCAGGCGTGTCAAGGTATTATTCGAGTCGTACGGCAGAATCGTCGGATCCTGAGCGTAACCCAACTGGAACAGATTCGTGCCGGTGTCGGCGAAATATTGGAGTTCGTTTTCCTGCCGGCCGCCGAAATGATAGATGACGTTTGTGAGCAAGTCGTTCCCCGGATCGTATGCCAGACCGCCGCCAGCGAGCGAATAGAAAGTCTTGTCGTCTCCGTAGGTGACGTTTGCCCTAAGTCCGGTAAAGGAGAAATAGTAACTAAACCGGTTGTCGGGACTTGCTTGGCCGAAGTCGAACGCCAAGCGATGGTCGAAGTTCGGGTTGTTGATGCTGGCGGTCGACTCGCCGGTGCCCGGGTAGGTCCCGCGCTTCACCACGACGTTGACCACGCCCGAATTCGTGTTGCCGTTCGTGACATCGTAGCCGCCGGTTGAAAGCACGAGTCGCGACACGCCATTGAGCACGAGACTGTTGATGAACTGTCCGCTCACCGGTTCGGTCGCATCCACGCCGTCGTATTGAAATCCCTCATCGTTCTCGGCGCCAGCGCGGATGACCGGATACCCGTTCACGTCGGTGGTGATGCCGGGCAGCGCATCGAGCACCGCGGTCTCGGACAAGTTCTGCGGCGTGCCCGTGATGTTGGTGATCGACTGGCTATTGATCGTGTATGCGTCTGCGGTCTGTCGCGGCTGATAGATCGAAGTCGTACCGCGAATCGTCTCCTTGCCGAGCAATTTCACTTCCGCAAGCAGGCGAATATCAGTTCTCACCGTCTGATCCTGCGTTACCGTGACGCCCGGGTACTGAGTGGTCGCGAATCCAGTATGCGCAGCGGTGATCGTGTACGTATCGGGCGGGAGCCCATTGACGGCATAGAATCCGTTGATGCCGCTTACCGTGTGGCTTGAATATACTGGTGCCGAAACAGAAACTGATGCGGCTGCGATCGGGTGGCCATTCACGTCATAGACGAATCCTTGGATCGAGCCGGTCGTGCCGGCTCGCGACTGGATCCCTTGCGAGAGCAAGAGGAGTACGCCCACAAATGCCAACGCGCGTACAGATCTAACAAGCAATGACATTACGTTCTCCTTCGAACTCATCCCTGAGTGCATGGGTCACGAGCGGTTAATGGACAATCAAAATAAATCTTTTATCTTGGCACTACATTGTCACCGGTCGGCTCTTTCTGAAAATTGCGAGCGCGACACGGCGGCGTTGTTCATTCCGCGCGTGATAAGCGGTTACCGAACCGAATCGCTAAGAATCCGATGAGACTTGGATGAGTGAAATCCGAACTTAATTTTGATTAGCTAATCGTGCTCGGATGAGAGAAGGACCGACATAAAGTCGGCCCCTTCAGGATTTCTCAAGGCGGCGGATTTTACCAGGCGGCCGTTTCTTGCATGTCTGCGCCGCTCGTGACGTGACCTTCGATCGCCAACCGGAATTCGGTCGGCTTGTCCGCCTTCGAGAACGCTTCTTTTTCCGTGACGAGGCCGCTCTGATAGAGATCGAGCAGCGACTGCGTGAACGTCTGCATGCCGTCGTATTTTCCGGCGGCCATGTACTGGTACATGTCGCCGAACTTGCCTTCGAGGATCAGGCTGCGGATCGTCGGCGTCGCGATCATGACTTCGACCGCAGGCACTCGGCCGCCGCCGTCGAGGCGCACGAGCAGACGCTGCGAGACTATCGCGCGCAGACTCGTGGATAACTGCACCGTGAACTGCTTGCGATTGCCTTCGGGCAGGGCATCCATGATGCGTTCCAGCGCTTGAATGGTGTTCTGCGTGTGCAGCGTGGAGAGAACGAGGTGACCGGTCTCCGCCGCGGTGAGCGCGGTGATGATCGTCTCCGGATCGCGCATCTCGCCGATCAGGATCACGTCCGGATCTTGACGCAGCGCCTGTTTGAGCGCGACCGTGAACGATCCGGTGTCGATGCCGACCTCGCGTTGCGATATGATCGATTGCTTATCGACATGGATGTACTCGATCGGGTCTTCGATCGTCACGATGTGCCGGCGCTGCGTCGCGTTGATGTAGTCGATCATCGCGGCGAGCGTCGTCGACTTTCCGGTGCCGGTCGCGCCGGTCAAGAGGATGATACCGTCCTGCTGCTCGCAGAGCGTTTTGAGGACTTGCGGAACGCGCAGTTCCTCCATGCTCGGAATGTCGAGGCGGACTGTTCGAAACGCGGCGCTGACGGTGCCGCGCTGGAAAAATGCGTTGACGCGGAATCGGCCGTGACCGTGCAGGCCATACGCGAAGTCGAGCTCTTTGGTCTCCATGAACTCTTGCTGCTGCGCGTGGGTCATCGATGAAAAGACGATGTTCTCGCATTCGGGAAGCGAGAGCGGTTTGTCACCGAGGGGTTTGAGCGTGCCATGGACGCGCACGATCGGCGGCACGGCTGCCTTCAAATGCAAATCTGATGCGCCCAAGGCGACCATTTCGCGAAGGAGCGTGTCGAGATCTCTGCCTTGCGAGGCCCTGCCGTTGAAGGTGTCCACCGATATCGTCTCGCCTGCGTAATCGTTAAAGCGGATAGCAATTGCGGCAGGCTTGCGGCCCCCGCACCTCATTTATTATCGGCTCTTTCCACTATAAAGCGAAGTCGCCGCGAGTCGCGGGACAGAGGACGGATTTCGGGCGCTTTCGAAGGGGCGGAACTACGATGCGGACCTGGACCCGTGCGTTCACCTTACAGGCACGGGCGAAGCTGAACGTCTGCCTGCACGTCGGCCGGGTCCAACCGAACGGTTTGCATGAAATCCGCTCCTTGGCTGGTTGTCTGGACCTGGCCGACCAGCTCGACTTCGAGCCGAGCGTCGATGGGTTTGCTCTCCGCTGTGAGGGCGCCGATATCGAGGAAAGCGAGAATTTGGCGTTTCGCGCGGCCACGGCGCTCGGATCGGATTCGGGAAACGTGCGTCTGCGCATACGCAAGAACATCCCGCTGCAGGCCGGGCTGGGCGGAGCAAGCACGGATGCGGCGGCGACACTTCTCGGAATCGCGCGCATCGCCGCGCAGCGAGAGTCTCGCGATTTCGCCGCCTCCGAGATCGCCGCCGTCGCGCGCTCGCTTGGTTCGGATGTGCCGGCTTGCCTGACCGCCGGTTTCAAGACGATGCGCGGCACAGGCGAAGTCATCGATCCGATACGCATGACCGCACCGCCGTGGGGCATCGCGTTGCTCAGGCCCGCTGCCGGGATGTCCACTGCGGATGCGTATCGCCTTTTCGATGCTCGCGCCGACGAGCGAGGATATTTGAACGCTCCGCTCGCCGAGCGCGACCTTTCGGAACTCGTCGCGTCCGACATCGCGGCCGGACGCTTTGATGAGTTCTGCGCGCGCGTGCGCAACGAATTCGATCCGGTGATCTGCGACGCATTGCCCGACGTGGCGAGCGCTCACGATCGTCTGCGCCGAGCGGGCGCGCAAGTGACGTTGCTCTGCGGGAGCGGATCGACCGTCGCCGGTTTCTTCTTATCGCGGCAGGACGCGCAGGATGCCATATCGCGCATCGGCCTGGCGCCCGGCGAGTGGTCGCACGCCACGGCATTTCACGATGGCGAGTGACGGGCTGACCGCCGTCGCACTTGCGGGCGGCCAGCTAGAATCGGATTTCGTCGCCGCCGGCTACGCGGTCGCGAACAAGGCGTACCTTCCGCTGCGCGGCGTGCTCATGCTCGAGCGAGTGCTCGGTTCGCTGCGCGCGGCGAAATCGATAGACGGCATCCGCTGCGTGACGCCGCGCGCCGCGTTTGACGCAGCATTTGGCACGCGCGGTTCGGCGCTTGCGGATGAGATCATCGCGCCCGGCGACGGTCTGATCGACAGCCTGATCAACGGGTTGGCCGGAGTGCCGAGCGACCAGCGCGTCCTCGTCGTCGCTACTGATATCCCGCTCGCGCGCGGCGAGCACTACGATGCTTTTGCGTCGCGCACCGCCGGCGGAAAGTGGGATGTCTCGTACGGCTACGTCCGGCGCGACGCCCACATGGCAAAATACCCGGCGGTGCGCCACACGTGGGCGCGACTGCGCGAAGGAACGATGTGCGGGAGCGGCGTCACCGTGATCCGCGCCGGTTCAATGGTCGGTCTCGCCGCGCTACTTCGCCGCATCGCTGCGGCGCGAAAATCGCCGCTGCGGTTGGCCGGCATCTTCTCCCCTGCGCTCGTTTTTCGGTATGTCTTCAGATCGCTGACGCTTGCGAACGTCGAGCAGCGCGCGCGCGAGCTCTCCGGCCTGCGCTGTCGCGGCGTCGATTGTGAGCATCCCGAACTCGCGGTCAACGTCGATCGCCTCTCCGACGTCGGCGAGGTCGAGCGGATTCTCAAGTGAGCGCAAAGCGCCGCAGCACACTGAAGCGCCGGCAGCAGGTGGCTGCAAAGACGGTTCCGTCGCCCGCTACGCAAGCGGGCGCTCAGGCGCTCTTCTTCGTCGCGATCGCATTCGTCGCGGCACATGAAGGCTTCACCGGTCTTGGCGATCCGTACCGGACGCCCGCGCTCTGGGGAATCGTCGGAGCCGCCTGCATCCTCGCGTGCGCCCGCCGCACAGACGCGCGGTTATCAGATGATCTGTGTCTCTCGCTCTCAAACCGCGCCCGCATCGGCGTGCTTGCGGCACTCGCGATCAGCGCCATCCTCGCGATTGCGGGAATGGGCGACCGTCAGCACGGTTTGCTCGCGGCTTCAACGCCGGATGCCGCGCTCGTAGGTGGACTCGCGTTCGCTGCCGCCGCGCTTACGTGGGGCGGTGCCACGAGCGCGACGCAGACGTTGTTCGGTCGCGCGTGGATCGCTATCACAGTGGGCGCCATTATGTTCACGATGGCGTTTTTTAGCGGAAATCTCTATGCAGACGCGGCGATATTCGTCGCATCGCTCGCCGCGACGATCGCCGCGCAACGCGCTCGGTCGGTCGCATTTCCCGCGATCGTCTTCGCCTACGGCGCCGCGGGCGCACCAGGCGCGATCGTGACTACTCTACTTTACGTCGCGATCGCCGCATACCGCGGTCGCGTTTGATATCCATCGGTCTCTATTTGTCGAGGCCTTCGACGAGATATTCGGCTGTCAGGCGGACGTAGGCGTTGGTCGAGACTTGCGACCATGTGCGCGAGCTCCCCTCGAGCTGCTTCTTCACCTTTGCGGGTGCGCCGGCGGCGAGGACGTCGGGCGGAATCGTCTGATCTTCGAGCACGACGGTGCCCGCAGCGATTAGTGCTCGTTCCCCGACCTGCGCCCGATTGAGGACGACCGCGTTCATGCCGATGAGCGCACCGCGGCCGATCGTGCACGCTTCGAGTATCGCGCCGTGCCCGATCGTGACGTCATCTTCGATGATCGTATCGTGCCCTTCGTAGACATGGATCACGACGTTGTCCTGCACCGACGTGCGCGCGCCGATGCGGATGCCTGCTTCGTCTCCGCGCAGCACCGCGCCGAACCAGACGCTTGCCCCGTCCCCGATCTGCACATCGCCGATCAGCGTGGCGTTCGGCGCCAGAAAAACGCCGCGGCCTATCCGCGGCGTTTTGCCTTTGAACGTGAGCAGGTGGGCCATCAGCCGTTAGAAGTCGTCGTCGCCCGGAGCGTCCCAAGGCAGAGGCGCCGCAGGCAGCGGTTCCACGACCTCGAGCGCCTCAGCGCGTCTGCGTTCCTCGGCACGTTCGCGTGCGCGCCGGCGACGCTCTTCGAGATCCTCTGCATCGCTCACAAAGATCGAAGCACCATTGGGCTCCGGAGTCCCGACATGATGGTCGTGCTCCGCGCTTACATGATCGTGCTCCGCGCTTATCGGTTCGTCCGCGACATGCGACGGCTCGGAGGCGAGCGTCGGCTCAGCCGGAGGCGGATAGAGCTGGCGCACTTTGCCCTTCGGCGGCGGCGGTTCGCCTGGACCTCGCATCATCGGACCGCGAGGCGTGCGCCGCGAATCAAACGGCGGCGGCTTTGCGGCACCGGCCGGTAGCGGGGTCTCTTCCATATCCGCAGGCGGATATAGCTGCTTCATCGCTGGCCCTGTGCGCGGCGGACCGGCGTCGCGCCGTCCTCGGTCACCTCCGTCTCGGCCCCGGCCACGTGGCCGGTCGCCGCGATCCGGCCGATCGGCGCGTTCCGGTCGGTCGGCGCGTTCCGGTCGATCACCGCGATCGCGCCGCGGGCCGCGATCGCGCGGCTCGTCAACGGTCGGAAGCGCGCTCTTCTCCGCGTCGACGCGGTGAGTGCGCGGTATCGGACCGCGTTGTATCTCCACTTCGATCGAAGCCGGCTTTTCGGGCGCGATGACTATGTCGAGATCGTCTTCCGGCTCGTCGAGGTCGGCGTAGTCGCCGGGCTTGACGTCCGGTTCTCGTAGCGGACGGCCGAATGACGGCGCCGGCCGGCGGACGACGCCACGGTCTCGCGGCAGCGCGCTGCGGTCGCGCGGTCTGTCGTCGAGATCGCGAGGCCTGTCATCGCGGTCGCGCGGTCTGTCGTCTCGGTCGCGCGGCCGATCATCGCGGTCACGCGGTCTATCATCGCGATCACGCGGCCGATCGTCACGTTCGCGCGGTCTATCGTCACGATCGCGCGGTCTGTCATCACGTTCGCGCGGTCTGTCATCGCGTTCGCGCGGTCTATCGTCACGGTCGCGCGGTCGGTCGTCGCGGT
>Ga0210397_10002653_pt1 | contig 11215 bp, 9 predicted proteins | sample IncBWH2OmetaG_FD_160126 | JGI IMG/M metagenome (GOLD analysis project Ga0210397, IMG submission 160126) | Forest soil microbial communities from Barre Woods Harvard Forest LTER site, Petersham, Massachusetts, United States - Inc-BW-H-2-O ...
CGGACTTGCAGCAAGTTGCGAACGGATCCATCAGGTGACATCTGCCGCGCAAGCATATCGGCATGCCGCCATTCCTCGTCATCTTCGACGAGACCGTGGAGCAAAAGCGTCGAGCCGAACGCATCCTCCCAGATCGCGCGGTGGCAGAGCGACGGATGCGCGGCGAAGGCGGACTTCAGACGCTCGGTCGGACTGTCTTGCCACGGCAAGCGGACGGCCTGCAAAACGGCGGCGGCCATGTCGGCGACCGAGTCGAAGAGATCGGGGTAGGCGGCCGCCCAGTTGGCCGTTCGCTCGCGGGCGAGATCGATGAGCAGCGCGCTTCGCTCACGGACGCGCACGGCAAGCGCGAAGCGCGCCGAAGGCGGCGAAGCGATGACGCCTGCGACGGCGCCGAGAGCGCATGCGCCGAGCAGTCCGAGTCCTCTACAATCCATGACGATTGCGCGTTTTCGCGGGCGCGGCGGGAGTCCTTCCGCTGTTTCGATCGATGGTGCGTCGTGAGGGAATCGAACCCCCAACCAACAGATTAAGAGTCTGCTGCTCTACCAATTGAGCTAACGACGCATGCGCGACAGATTATATCGAAATCAGGACGTCATGACAAGTGAGTGTGCCCCGCCCGAGATTCGAACTCGGAACCACCCGGTTAAAAGCCGGATGCTCTACCGTTGAGCTAACGGGGCGCGAAATGGCGCTCGCCAATCAAAGATGTCAGCGAACTATTGGGGTGAGTGAGGGGAGTTGAACCCCCTACCTCCGGTGCCACAGACCGGCGCTCTAACCAGATGAGCTACACTCACCGCGCTTGCGGCGTTTCGGCGCACCGCCCGATACGCCCTACAGTCCGGCCGGATGCCACGTCGTCTTGATCTCGAGAAAATCGACGACGCGGTAGGGGTTGCGCATCAGCGCGGCCGATCGATCTTCGGCTTTATAGCCGTGAACGCGTTTCACGTTCGCGCTCGCGGCGATATCGAGTTCCTTTCGCTCTGCCGGCTCGCAATCCCACAGTCCGAGAGCGTTGACATCCATGTGCGCGGCGAGATGCGGCGCGGTCACAGAGCGGCGGCCGGTGAGCACGTTGAGGACACCCGCTGGAAGATCGGAGGTCGCGGCTGATTCGCACAATGCGACTGTGCTGAACGGATCGGCGTCTGATGCGATGCAGACCACCGTATTGGCGCCGCACAGCGGTGGGATGACCGCGGCGATCAACCCTGCGACTCCGCTTGCCAGCGGCGCGACGACGCCGACGACTCCCGTGGATTCCGGCGTGCTCACGTTGAAGTGCGGACCGCTCACCGGGTTCTTCGTGGAGAAGATCTGTTCGATTTTATCGCTCAAGCCCGCATACCAGCATGTCTCGTCGATCGCCTCGTCCACGTCTTTCTCCGCAGCGCGCGCGGTCAAACCGGCGGCTCGGCACGCTTCGATGAGCTGGGCCCTTCGCGACTCCATCATCTCGGCGAGGCGATAGAGGATTTGCCCGCGATTGTATGCGCTGCGGTCGCGCCAATTCGGCCAGGCGGTGCGCGCGGCGCGCACCGCATCCCGTACGTCCTTGCGGCTCGCAAGCGCGACGTTGACTGTCTCGTCTTTCGCTTGTACGGAGATCGTGCGGCCCGATTCCGACCGGACGAACGCGCCGGCGATGTAGAGCTTGAGCGTCTTGCGGACTTCGATCCGTGAGGTCATGATCTCGCCTCGATATGCTTCATGGTCTCGCCTCGATATACGGAAGCAGTCCGTGGATCCCGCCTTCGCGCCCGAAGCCGCTCTCGCGATAGCCGCCGAACGGCGACGACGGATCGAATTTGTTGAACGTGTTCGACCAGACGACGCCGGCGCGCAGCTGCGACGCGATCTTGAAATTCTTGCTTCCTTTGTCGGTCCACACGCCGGCAGACAAACCGTATGGAGTGTTGTTCGCCTTCTCCACGGCTTCGTCGGGAGTGCGGAACGTCAGCACGGAGAGCACCGGGCCGAAGATCTCCTCCTGCGCGATGCGGTGCGACATCGAGACGCCAGTGAAGAACGTCGGACGATACCAGAACCCGCGAGCCGGCAGGTCGCACTCGGTCTGAAAGCGCGTGCAGCCGTCGGCGTCGCCGCTTTGTGCGAGTTCTTCGATCTTGCGCAATTGCGCTGCCGAGTTGATCGCACCCACATCGGTGTTCTTGTCAAGCGGATCGCCTACGCGCAGCGTCTGCATGCGCCGGTGGAGCAGCTCCGCGACGACGTCGTGGACGGACTCTTGCACGAGCAGGCGTGAACCGGCGCAGCACACGTGGCCCTGATTGAAGAATATTCCGTTGACGATTCCTTCGACGGCCTGCTCGAGCGGCGCGTCGTCGAAGACGATGTTCGCCGCTTTGCCGCCCAGCTCGAGCGTGAGGCGCTTGCTTGTGCCGGCACACGCGCGCGCGATCTCTTTGCCCACTTCGGTTGATCCGGTGAACGCGACTTTGTCCACGCCGCGGTGCCCAGCGAGCGCGGCTCCGGTGGCGCCTGATCCTGTTATGATGTTCACGACTCCCGGAGGAAGATCGGCCTGCTCGATGATCTCGGCCAGCCGCAGCGCGGTGAGCGGTGTTGTCTCTGCAGGTTTGAGCACGACCGTGTTGCCGCACGCCAACGCCGGCGCGATCTTCCATGCGGCCATGAGCAGCGGAAAATTCCAGGGGATGATCTGCGCGGCCACGCCCAGCGGCCGCGGCCTCGTGTTCGGAAAGGCCCATTCGAGCTTATCCGCCCAGCCTGCGTAATAGAAGAAATGCTGCGCGGCGAGCGGCACGTCGAAATCGCGCGCCTCTTTGATCGGCTTGCCGCCGTCGACGGATTCGAGCACCGCCAGTTCGCGACTGCGCTCTGCGATCGCTCGGGCGATGCGGAAGAGATACTTCGCGCGGTGCGCAGGCGGACAGCGCCGCCAATACTTGTCATACGCCGCTCGTGCGGCCCCGACTGCGCGGTCGACATCGGCCGCGTCTGCTTCTGCGATCTCGGCTATGGTTTCTTCGGTTGCTGGGTTGATGGTGGTAAAATGGCGACCGCTCTTCGGCTTGCGCCATCGGCCGCCGATGAAGAGTTCGTAGCGTGGCTGGATAGCGAGGTAGTCGCGCGCCTCGGGCGCGGGCGCATATTCCCACGCTTCGATGCGCGCGAGGTCGGCCGGCGTGGTCATCGCAAGTCTGCCGTTTGCCGGGCGGATCGCAGCTTTGGTCTTTCGCGCTTCAGTCAATTCGTGCCGCCTCTAGTCTTTCGTGAAGTACTCATCGGATTGGTAGGCGCCGGTGCGTTCCTTCCAGAGTTGCATGAGGATGTCGTTGAGCAGGGAGCTCGCGCCGATGCGGAACCAGGCCGGCGAAAGCCAGTCGTCACCGCACGTCTCCTTGACGATGACCAGGTATTGCAGCGCCTGTTTTGCGGCGCGGATGCCGCCTGCGACTTTCACGCCGACGCGCCGGCCGGTGCGCCGTTCGAAATCGCGGGCGGCTTGGAGCATGACGAGCGCGACTGGCAGTGTCGCCGCGGGTGCGATCTTGCCTGTAGAGGTCTTTATAAAGTCAGCGCCGGCTTCCATCGCGAGCTGCGATGCGCGCCGCACGTTGTCGTAGGTCCCGAGTTCGCCGGTCTCGAGGATGACCTTGAGCGCTGCGGGGCCGCAGGCTTGCTTCACCGCTTCGATCTCACTGCGGACTTCGCGAAAGCGTCCAGCGTGAAATGCACCGCGATCGATCACCATGTCGATCTCGTCGGCACCGTCTGCGACCGCTTCTTTCGTTTCTTCTATTTTGACCGCAATGCTGGACTGACCTGATGGGAATGCGGTTGCGACCGACGCCACTTTCACGTCTGAACCCTCGAGCGCTTTTTTGGCCGCGCTCACCAGAGATGGATAAACACACACGGCGGCGACATGCGGCAGCGTCGGATCGCGCGAGTCCGGCGTGAGAGCTTTGCGGCAGAGCTGTGCCACGCGACCCGGTGTGTCTTTGCCTTCGAGCCCCGTGAGATCGATGCACGCGATCGCGATACGCAGGCCGTGGATCTTCGCGTGCTTTTTGATGCTTCGTTTGGCTAGGTCTGCGGCGCGCTCTTCGAGGCCGACCGCGTCGACAGTCATCATGGCGCGACCGCCTCGGCCGCTACTGCCTCGGCCGTCATCACGACGCTGCCAGCTCCGAGATGGCTGATTCGAAAACGCGCGTATGGTCGTCCACTTCATCCGCCGTCGTGACGGGCGACATCAGCGCCATCATGTGGAAGGGCGTCAGGACGATGCGGCGGTTCAGAGCGTAAAGATGCATGAAGCGGTCGAGTTCGGGGTCGCCGGCCGCTTGTGCTTCTCCGCCGTTACGAGGCGGCGTGGCTCTGAACAGATATTCAGCGCGGCAGCCGAGGCGGGTGACGTGCCATGCCAGGCCGGCCTTGTCGATGGCCCGCGCGACGCCGTCCGCGAACCGTTTTCCATTGGCGATCATCCGATCGAATGCTTCGTCGGTCAGCACATGCTCGAGCGTGGCGCGCACGGCCGCCAGCGAGAGTGCGTTTGCAGCGAGCGTTCCGCCGATCCCGCCGCTGTCGCTCGAATCGCTCGCGATCATCGCCTCGATCTTGGCCGCTGCGTCGGCCGTGAATCCGTATGCGGCCGCGGGCACACCGCCCGCTATGGTCTTGCCGATGACGAGGAAATCGGGATCGAGCGAGTCGGCGCGAGTTGATCCGCCGGGGCCGGCGCAGATGGTGTGTGTCTCATCGATGATCAGAAACGTTCCAGTGCGGCGCGTGATCTCTCTCAGCGACTTGTGGAATCCCGGTTGCGGTAGGACGATGCCGACGTTTGTGAGTGCCGGTTCCGCGAGCACGCACGCGACATCGCCCGGCGCGAGCGCTCTCTCGAGCGCATCGAGATCATTGAACTCGACGACTTTCGTCGTGAGCGTGGGATCGACAGGCGGACCGATGTTGCCGGCGCGCGATGACGCCTTTCCGTTTTCGAGCCCGATGAAAGTCTCGTCGACGGTTCCGTGATAGCAACCGTTGAAGACGAGGACGTACGGTCTCTTTGTTATCGCGCGCGCCAAACGCAGCGAGAAGCGATTGGCATCGGTGGCGGTGAGGCAGAACTGCCAAAACGGCAGGCCGAATCTGCGCGTCAGCTCTTCAGATGACCACAGCGCGTCTTCGGTCGGCAGCATGAGGGTGATGCCGCGCGCTGCTTGCCGCGCTACAGCGTCGACGACTGCTTTCGGTGAATGGCCGCTCATCGCGCCGGTGTCGCCGAGGCACAAGTCGAGATACTCGTGGCCGTCGACATCGCGGAAACGCGCGCCGTGCGCCTCCGCGACGAAGACGGGAAATCCACCGGCCCAGCGCACCATCCAGTGCATGGGGACGCCGCTGAGTAGCGAGCGTTTCGCCCGCTCGAAGAGCGCGCGAGATTTCGGATGATCGGCGACGAAGCGCTCTTCTTCTCGCTGCATCAACGCGCGAAGGCGCGATCGATCGATGCTTCGATCGCCCTTAGTTGTCGATGTCGCGTCGATCGCCAAGTGGTCTCCCGTTTTTTCGGATGGCAAAATTCGCGCCCACCGTGACTCGAACACGGGACAACCCGCTTAGAAGGCGGGTGCTCTATCCAACTGAGCTATGGGCGCTCGCACAATGACGTTGCCATCGGCTGAGCTGTGAATCCTTCGTCAAGCCCCGTCATTGGTGACCGGCGCGTTCGACAGCAACTCCCGGCCTCAGGGGTAACGAGGACTCGCAGTTAAGGTCCTGTGCAGATTTGGCTGGCCTTTCGAGAGTCGACTCTGTCTCTCTGGTCGAAACCAATGAAGAGTGCGACGTCGCACCAGATGAATTTTCGGCTTGCAGACGGTGTCTCCACGCTAACGATTATCGTTCGCGGAGATTTGTAATGAAAGTCTCCGTCGTACCCACCGTTGAACGAACAAGTATCGTTTCGGGTTGGGCTACACGGAAAGCTGTCGAAGCTCGGCAGCGCGTGATATTCATTGTCCGAGTGCAGCGCGTAGATTCCGTCAAGTTTGTGACTTTGCATGTATGAGATAACCGCGGATTTTTTGGTTCCTATCGGCACCCGTTCGATCAGCCAGGCTTTCGCATGCGAAGCTTCCGGAAGCGATCGACGAGGCGCGTCCGCACACCCACCTACCACCACCAGCAAGACGAATATCGCCAATCTCAATTGATTGGAAAGAATATCGCGATATCTTGGAACCCCGCCCGGGATGCGGTAGTATCTCGTCACACTCAGAACTCGATGGCAAAAAACTGCGAGATTGGTCGGGCGGACAGGCGTCGAACCTGCGACCTGTGCCTCCCAAAGGCACCGCTCTACCACCTGAGCTACCGCCCGTGACTTGATGATTCCGCGCCACTCCGACTCGCTACCTTCCAATTCAGCTGGACGGCTGTCTTTCTACGGTGACAGTTCGCGCACCGCACAACACACTTTTCTATCTCGCGCTGGAAGCGTGCAAGAGAGACACGCTTATAGACCATGACGCTGATTTCACCGAGCTTTGGCTGATGCACGTGATCGAACTCCAACACAACGATATCGCGTTCGCCGCAATCTACACATGGATGATCTTCCAAGTGACTCCACATATACTCCCGCTTTGCGGTTCGTTCTTTCAGACCACGCTCATAACGCCTGCGAAGATGAATGGTTCGATTTGCGCGGTAGTGAGCTTTGCAGTAGGCGCGTTGGCACGTGCGGCAATATGAAACAGGAAGAAACTCCCCAACCTGACGAGACGAGAACGCGGACCACGGCTTAGTAAGACCGCAATTCGGGCAACGCTTAACCTGGATTTCGAGCACGGGCAAGCTTAATTGTTTCATGCCCGATCATCACGCACGCGCGTTCGCTAGTCAACAGTTAAGCGAACCGTGAGACAAATGTTTTTTAGCTGTATCTATTCCGCAACAGTTCGCGCATCGCGCGCACCGCTCGGCCGCGGTGAGAAACTGAATCCTTCTTCTCTTCTCCAGCTTGTGCGAACGTCAACGAAAACGGCGGGTAGATGAAGATCGGATCGTAGCCGAATCCAGAATCGCCGGCTGGCGCAAAAGCGATCGATCCTTCAACTTCGCCGCGCGCCACAAGCGGCGGGGAGCCCGGCACGACAAACGCGCAGACGCACACGAACCGCGCACGGCGCGCAAGATCGCCGAACGCATCGCACGCGGCAATGATGTGTGCGTTGCGCTCCTGCCACGACGAATCGGGAGAAGGCGTGCGCGCCGACAAAACCCCCGGCCCCCAGCCAAGCGCTTCCACTTCAATCCCCGAATCATCGGCAAGCGCCGGCGCACCGATCCGATCAGACAGAGCGACCGCCTTCAACACGGCGTTCTCTTCGTACGTCGCGCCCGTCTCGGCCACTTCAACATACGAAGCACCCGGACCGATCAACAAGGGCGGATCAGAGCCCCACAAGCGCAGCAGCTCCCGCAACTTGCCCGCATTCCCGGTCGCGACCGTCACCACGGCGTCGCGATCGAAGACCATCTACAGTCCGCGCTCCAATTTCAGAACCGCCATGAACGCCTCTTGCGGCAACTCGACGTTGCCGACTTGCTTCATGCGCTTCTTGCCTTCTTTCTGCTTCTCGAGCAGCTTGCGCTTGCGGCTGATGTCACCGCCGTAGCACTTGGCAAGCACGTTCTTGCGCATCGCCTTGACGGTCTCGCGCGCCACGATCTTGTTTCCGATGGCCGCTTGGATCGGCACGTCGAACATCTGGCGTGGGATGACTTCCTTCAAACGTTCGGTGAGTTGCCGGCCCCACGACGGCGCATTGTCGCGATGGACGATGAACGAGAGCGCATCGACCGACTCCGCATTCAACAAGATGTCGAGCTTCACAAGATCGCCGGGCTTGTAGCCGGTGAGCTCGTAGTCCATGGAAGCGTAGCCCTTCGTGCGCGACTTCAACTGATCGAAAAAGTCCACGATCACTTCGGCCAACGGCAAGTCATACACGAAGATCACGCGCAACGGAGAGATGTAGTCCATGGAGACCATCGTGCCGCGACGCGACTGGCACAGGTCCATGATAGCGCCGATATACTCAGCAGGCGTGATGATCGACGCCTTGACGTACGGCTCTTCCATGATTGCGATGGTCGGCAGCGGCGGCAGTTTCGCCGGATTGTCGATCGAGAGATGTTCGCCTGCCGTGGTCAGCACGTGATAGACGACGGACGGCGACGTCGCTATCAAAGATAAGTCGTATTCGCGTTCTAACCGCTCTTGTACGATCTCCATGTGCAGCAGGCCCAAGAATCCGCAGCGGAATCCAAATCCGAGCGCCATCGAAGCTTCCGGCTCGAACGAAAGCGCGGCATCGTTGAGCTTGAGCTTTTCGAGCGCGTCGCGCAGGTCGCCGTAGTCGTCGCCCTCGTTCGGGTACAGACCGCAGTAGACCATCGGCGTGACCTTGCGATACCCGGGCAGCGGCACGTGCGCGGGTGCGTCGGCACCCGTCAGCGTATCGCCGACGCCGATATCCGAGACGGCCTTGATGTTTGCGATGACGTAGCCGACGTCGCCGATTCCCAGACGTTTCGTAATGACCATGCGCGGCCTGAACGTTCCCACCTCGAGCACTTCGACGATCGTGTCGCCCGCCATCGAGCGGATGCGCGTACCCTGCTCCAAAGCGCCGTCCACCACGCGCACGTACAAAATCACGCCGCGATACGTGTCGAAGAACGAGTCGAAGACCAACGCCCGAAGTCGATCCGGATTGCCGACCGGCGCCGGCACCAGGTGGACGATCGCCTCCAGGATCTCTTTGATGCCGATGCCTTCCTTGGCCGACGCTTTGATGCAGCGCTCTTTCTCGATGAGCAGCGTGTCTTCGACGTCGCGGATTACCGCGTCAGGATCGGCGGCGGGAAGGTCGATCTTGTTGATGACCGGGATGACCTCGAGCTTCGCTTCTGTGGCGAGATAGAAATTCGCAAGTGTCTGCGCTTCGATGCCTTGCGCGGCATCGATGACCAGAAGCGCGCCCTCGCATGCGGAGAGCGAACGCGAGACTTCGTACGAGAAATCCACGTGACCCGGGGTATCGATGAGATTCAGATCGTACGTGTTGCCGTCGTCTGCTTGATACTTCAGCGTGACGGGATGCGCTTTGATCGTGATGCCGCGCTCGCGCTCGAGATCCATCGAGTCCAGCACTTGCTCTTCCATATCGCGGCTGGCGAGCGTGCCGGTCATCTCGAGAAGGCGGTCTGAGAGCGTCGTCTTGCCGTGATCGATGTGCGCGATGATGCAGAAATTCCGCACGAACGGATTCGCGCGGCCATGACTCACGTGGCCCAAGGGGCTTAAGCGGTGGGACATACTGGCACGTAATGGACGATCGCTTGCAGTACGAGAATCGCGACGATGGGCGAAAAATCAAGTCCGCCTATGATCGGGATCAGCGTTTGGAACGGGAGGAGCGCGCCGTCGGTCAGCCGACGCAAAAGCGTGGGTATCCACGCCGGAAGATCCGGCAGCCACGAAGTCACCACGCGCGCGACGATCGCGATAGCCTCCGCGTTGAGCACGAAGCGCGCCACCACGAAGAGCGTACAGATCAGATGGTCGGGCGATGCGCTAGGGTTCACGCTGCTCCCACAAAAAAACGGACGGTCGACCTCGTCGGTCGACCGCACCTGGACTAGCATTGGCCTCGGGCCGGACTATTCTGTCGCCAGATGCACCCTTCGCGCCACTAGAGGTACGGCGTCGGATCGATCGGCGTGCCCCATTGCAAGATCTCATAGTGGCAGTGCGGTCCGGTCGCGAAGCCGGTCGCTCCGATCTCCGCGATTTCTTGGCCTTTGCGAACCGTCTGCCCTGCGCTTACGAGCAGGCGCGAGTTGTGGCCGTACCACGTCACGAAGCCGTTGCCGTGATCGATCGTGATCTTGTAGCCGTAGCCGCCATCCCATCCGGCCTCTTGAACGGTGCCGCTCGCCGTCGCATAGACGGGAGCACCGTAATCGTTCACGATGTCCAACCCGGGGTGAAATCCGACGTCGGGGTACGTCCGATAACCGAAGCCCGACGAGACGTAACCGTCCGTCGGCCAGAGCGATGGAATCCCGTCGAGATAGCGCTGGTGTGCGACGGAAGCCGCGACCCGAGCATCGGCGGCGGCCTGCGCGTCGGCTCGGAGAAGCGCTTCATCCACCCAAACTTGATTCAGCTGCGCGTTGAGCTGCACGAGTTGCTCCGACTCGCTCGCGAACGTCACCGGACCACCCGCGCGGTCCTGCGTGACCCAGGCGGCGATCGCATCCCAAATCGGCTGCGATGCGTTGCCGCGGACCATCGCAACTGGACGCGAACGGGCAGATGCCGGGGAAACCGCGGTTGTCGACGCAGCCTTCGCCGGCGCCGAATGGACTGCGGCCTTCTTCGCGCCGATCCCGCTGAGACTGCGGATCTCTTTTTCGTTCTGCTGCAGAAGTTTGAGGCGCTTCCACATCGACTGCGTCTGCCGCGACATGTCGGCGAGCTGCCGGCGCTGTTGCGCGTCGACGCGCTGCAACGTCTGCACTTTCGCTTCGGCGGCTCGGACGGCGCCGACGTGAGACATCATCAGCGCCGCGCTCAGGAGCAGCGTGCAAGCCGCGCCTATCGCGAGATGCAGGTGCGAGATCTCAAGCTTATAGATCGATTCCGTATGGTGTGGAATGATCTTGATCAAGAGCCGCTTGTGCGGCGAGAGAAAATTGATCTTCACGCGACTACCTCAGGCGTTCGCAAGGTCTCGAAAGAGGCAGACGGCGGGGCGCCCTGCGGCGTTCACCCTTACGAAGACGTGCGCTTTTCGGCCTGGTCCTGGGCTTGGCCGAGAGCCGCTCGCTCTTCGCTGCTCACCTCTTTGTCGGCGGAGAAGCCACGCACCGCCTTGGCGTACGTCCGGACTTCCTCGCGCGAGTAGATGCTCGAAACGAGGTATCCGTCGCCGCGCCCGTCGATGACGGCGAGCGCAAACGAAAGCTCTGATCCGACGTCGGGGAACGCGTTGAATCGCACGAACCCGACATGTTGCAGGGCGCGTCCCGCGCGCGATTCCACAGCGGCGAGCCGGCTGCGCAGCGCCTGGAGGTCCGGAATGTCTGCGGAAAGCTCAGGTTCCGACCTGCTTCTGACCGCTCCGAACCGAGG
>Ga0210397_10002654_pt1 | contig 11214 bp, 10 predicted proteins | sample IncBWH2OmetaG_FD_160126 | JGI IMG/M metagenome (GOLD analysis project Ga0210397, IMG submission 160126) | Forest soil microbial communities from Barre Woods Harvard Forest LTER site, Petersham, Massachusetts, United States - Inc-BW-H-2-O ...
CATTAGTTATAAATTAGTAGGAGTTACATTAAACACACCCCTTGAACCTCTTCTGTTTGTTTTAACTATATTAACCATTTACCATATTGGTTTCAAAGGAATAGACTCCAGGCTCATCAAACATCCGATTTCAATATTTATCTCGCTGCTTTGGTTCTGTTTTTTCTTAAGCAGTTGTTTTTCTACTTCTCCATTTACCTCTTTACGGATTGCATTGCAAACATTCGCATTTATTATTCCTGCATACTGGGGTGTCTTATATATCAGTCAGACTGATAAAACATTTCCGGGTAAATTACTGACTACTTCTTTATTTTCATTCTCTCTGCTTTGCGGTATTAATTTTTTCAAACACGCCAATCATGGATTTACCAGGGCTGTTGCCTGGGATATTCCCAATCCGTTTTATACCGACCATACCATTTACGCGACCATGGCAGCATTTATGATTCCATTGGCATTTGTACTAATGGTCTGGTATGCTCAAAAAAACTTATTACTATTCTTCCTGAATCTTTTTTTATTCTTCTTAAGCTTTTCTGCCCTGATACTGTCATACAGCCGCGGTGCGTTACTTAGTCTTGCTATTGCATTTGCATTATACTTTATCATCCGATGGAAAATAAGCTGGAAATTCATTCTTGCTGCTTTAATGTTAACTGCTGTGATATTGTTTGTATACCAAGAAGACATATCCATGTCGTTGAGACGGAACCGTGCAGAGTCCAAAGCAAGAAAAACAAATATTGAAAGTCAATTAAAGTCGGTTGCCAATGTTACCAATGATGTATCAAATCTGGAACGTATCAATCGCTGGAGCTCTGCCTACAGAATGATACAGATAAAACCTTTTTTAGGTTTCGGATATGGCATGTATCAACATTCGTATTTTGCTTATCAGAAAGAACATGAAATGACTGTAATCAGTATACGCAATCCTCAATCCCACTACGAAGCAGGTACCGGTGGCACGGCCCATTCTGAATATCTGTTAATGTCTTCGGAAAATGGTGTTCTGGCAGGCTTACTTTATATTTCCATTCTCGTTAGTGCGATCATTTATACCGTAAAAAATATTGGTTATACACAACGTCATGATTACACGTATTATTTAATACTTGGTCTTGGCATGAGTTTAACAACATATATTGTGCATAGTTTCTTTAATAATTTTTTAGATACTGCTAAAATAAATTTCATATTCTATGCAATTCTTGCGTCCATTGTAAACCTGAATATTGTACTAAAAGACTCTTATGTCAAAAAATAATTGTTATTGTCCAGCGTTCGATGTTCATATAAAACCTATAAGAATTAATTTAAATTATTGAATAAATATAGTTTACATAAATCCATTAGGTTTCGCAACCATACTATAAACCAGAGTCAAAATAATTAACTAGATTTACCGTTATTACGAATGAACTTATGAAAAGAAATCTTACAATTTTAGATATTATACGCTTAGTCAGCAAAAACACCAGACTTTACCTGTTAACAGGTGGTGCAGCGTTGGTTATAAGTGTAATTGTTTCATTAACATTGCCTGTATATTATAAATCGACGTGTATCCTATACCCTTTTAATCCGGAAGCGTATGACCCCCGAAATGTAGACAAAGCTGCTACACCTTACGGAACTACATTTGATGGCGATAGGATCATGGCATTGGCCGAATCCAGAGATGTACAAAATGCGATAGTAAAAAAATACAATTTACTGGAGCGCTATAAAATTGACAAATCCGATCCCATTGCCGATGTTAAGGTACGGGAAACATTAAATTCGAATCTGAAAATTTCTGAAAACGAATTCAGTGCCATTGAAATAAGTTTCTTTGATTTTGATCCGGATACTGCTGCCTTGATTGTAAATGATATTGTTGTAAAAGTAGATGAACTGAACAAAAAACCATTGATTGATTTGAATAGAAAAATATTCGAATCTTACGAACAGGCGGTTGCAGAAAAATATGCCAAAATTGACTCGCTTCAGAAAACTTTTACATTTGATTATACGGATCCTAAATATAACAGAAACCGTTCTGATATATTTTCGATAGAGCTTGTGTCAACAATGTCTCATCTTAACTCTGCACGTAAGAGTCTTGAATTAATAAGAAGTGATTTCAGTACCTTGAATATCATTCAGCCTGCTGAACCTATTGCAAAAAAAGCAAAACCACAAAGAACGCTTATTGTATTGATCTCTGTATTTGCTACTCTTGCAATAACATTCCTGGTTTTATTGATTATGGAGTTTTTTAAGATCTCTATTGAAAATGAAAAAATTCAATAGAATCTTATAATTGAATGTGACAGCTCAACAACGTGATGTCGTCATTATAGGCTCTGGCTCCTTTAAACTCTACCGTTTCTTTAATGATATGATCGATCATTTCAATCTGATCAGAAGAATTTGAAAGCTGTATCAAAGGAAGAATACGTTCAAGACCAAACTCTTCATCCTTATCATTCATACATTCTGAAAGACCATCTGTATATAAAAACAGGTGGTTATTTTTTTGCAGTGCAATGGTTGTAACCTCGATAAATGGTAATGTTTCAAACATCCCTAAAATAGTACTTCCTTTGTCAAGCAATTGGGAACTGTCTTTATATACCAGCGGTATAGAATTATGGCCGGCATTAATATATGTGAGTTCTTTTCTTGTGAAATCAATGATGCCAACAAACATAGTAACAAACCTATTCCCTTTTGCATGAAGAAGGATAAGATCGTTCAGTTGAAATACAATCTTCCTCAGGTCATTTGTGTAGCGTACCATGGTTCTTAATGCCGCCTGTACATTCGACATTAAAATCGCTGCGGGTACACCTTTCCCGCTTACGTCTGCAATACAAATCAAGGAACGATCTTCATCAATATCTATATAATCATAATAATCACCGCCAATTGTTTGGTGCGGCAAATAGTATGCTTTCAATGAAATATTCTGTGTAGCCGGTAAATCTCTCGGGAATAAATTATTCTGTACTTCACGTGCAATCTGCATTTCCTTTTTTAATGCTTCCTGCTGCAATTCCCTCCGTGCAAATTTCTTATTCTCTATAGCAACCAATATAATATTGGTAAATGTTTGAATGAAGGCTTGGTCTATTTCCCCTTTATCCGTTTTCTTTTGCAAAAAGATATAAGCCAGTACGCTGTTTTTATGAATGACGGGAATAACCAGATCAAAGTCTGCAAAAGGTTTACCTGCTTCAAAAGTCAATGTGGCAATTGCTTTTGTCTCTAAAAGTTCATCCGTAAGCTCTACTTTGTGATAATCGATACTTGTGCCTACGTTCGCTTTACACACCCAGGTATCGTCTTTAACATATAAGGCTAATTTGTCTACACTCAGATTTGCCAGAAGTGTAAATTGAAAGATTTTATATAAAGATGACTCGGGTAAATTTGCGTTGATTGCTTGTGTAATTTCAAGTAAGGAACTTAACTTCAAATCTTTTACAAGCAGTTCATGTGTATGCATGGAATCTGATTTTTCTACCATTTTGTAGCTGTTTGAGGATCGTACGCATCCCTTAAACCGTTTCCAAATAAATTAAATGCAAGCACCAGCATACTGATACAAATACTCGGGAAGAATACCAAATACCAACCGCCATCGCTCCAGTTTGACTGATAACCTTCACTAACCATCATACCCCACGAAGGCATTGGAGGCTGAACACCTAAACCTAAAAAGCTCAGCCCTGATTCTATTAATATTGCAGAGGCAAAATTGGATGTTGCAATCACGATCATTGGACCTACGATATTAGGCAATATGTGGTAGAAGATAATTCTCCAACTACCGATCCCTAAAGCACGGGCTGCTTCTACAAATTGTTTTTCTTTAATGGATAAAATCTGTCCGCGTACAACACGCGCCACTTCCACCCACATGGTTAAGCCAACGGCAACAAAGGCCACCCAGATGCCTTTGCTTTGTAATGCAAGACTGATGGCGATCACAAGCATGATACCGGGAATGGACCAGGTTACAGTTAAGAACCACATTAATGTACGGTCGACAATACCACCGAAGAAGCCGCCAATGGCCCCGAATGTAATACCAACAAATAACGAAATGATTACAGAAATAAAGCCAATGGATAATGAAATGCGTGTACCAAATAATAAACGGCTCAGCATATCGCGGCCACGTTTGTCTGTACCCAGCAGATACGTGCGGGTTTCAACATTATGTGTTAAAAAATATTGCTTCAGACTTTCTTTCGAAAACCCGACAACCTGTTCTTTTGAGTTTACATAAAAAGATGAATCGGCCGTAAGTTTATAATTAGCAGAAGAGTCTTTAAACAATTTATACGTGGTGCCTGAATACCATACATCTATATAGCTTAAAATCAATTCACGTTCCCAAATACGTTCTCTGAATTCTCTATAGTAAACGGAATCTCCTTTAAAATAAAATGTATCTACAGGTTCAATGGTATATGGACTCTCCCGCCCTGAAAACATCATAGAAAAAAAGCCTGTCTCTTCAATTTCTCTATTCTTATGTTTATTTAAAAGTGTTGTTGAAAAACCCGGTGGCTGCTTTTTAATTAAATTGGCTCCATCATCAGCATCAGGAGTATTATCCGGCATAATGGAATAACCTAATACAGCGATGATATGAGCAAGTATAATTAATCCCAAACCAAACATTGCAGGCTTATTTTTTAATAAGCGTTTTTTAATATAATAGGAAGGTGAATGTACTTCTTTGTTTTCCACGGTTATTTCAGAAAATTATAAAGTGTTATGCGCAAATAATCCTTTTTTAGTTGCCAGGTAAAAGTAAGCGGAACAATTGGCTAGCCATTGTTCAGAAAACGTAATTTCCTCATCCGTTTCTTTATCCATTACCTTGACCCATTCTTTTTGAACCATCAACAGAAGTAAATTTTTCAATTCATCTTCTTTCATTTCCATCGTTTTACAAAGTTCTTCGAAACTCTGTACAAAATATAACTGATCAATCAATTCAAATTCTATATCTGTCATGAAAGGTCCTCCGTTCGTTCTTTCCATGTATAACTTCCAAAACGTGCCGCAATTCCAAACCCTACAGCATAAAATGGATAAATCAGAACTGCATTTATAAAAGTACTGTTTTTAAAGTCTATTGACAAAAATCTGGCGATAGACTTTAAGTATAAATAATCAAAAAAGGCTTTAATTACCCACATTACAAGGGATAGTTCAGGACTTATTACACTCAAAATTCCCAATATGCTGCTTAACAATAAGAAAAAATGAAATAGAAAAACCCATATAGCAATAACCTGTACATACCAGAGTTTATAATGCTCCCATTTTCCTGCCCAGCGTTTTCGCTGATTATAAAATTCACCCCACGAAGATGCAGGTGCAGTAAGCACAATTGCCGCTTTATTTTTACAGAATATCACTGAGTTAGCAGAAAATTCGCTTGCTATTTTGTGCATCAGAAATTCATCATCACCACTGGCAATAAGTTCGTTCCCTTCAAATCCTCTCACTTTGTTATATGCCGACCGGGTATATGCCACATTCGCTCCATTGCACATAACCGGAAGCTTTAAGCCAATAGCACTTGCCCCGCTCCCGACCAGACTTGAAAATTCAATACTTTGAAAATTATTCCAATAACCAGGTAGTCCTTTCATGGCAACCGGCCCGGAAATAAATGCTGCATGAGTTTGCTCATAACTTTCAACCATACTTCTCACCCAGCCTTCAGGTATTCTGCAATCAGCATCGGTTGTAAGTATCAAAGTAGCATCAGATATGGAAATGGCAGAGGCAATCATTTTTTTCTTTCCTTTCCATCCGGCATATTCAGATAATAAGGGTACCAATTTAAAACGTTCCGGATAACTGTTAACCCAATCATTCATGATCACATCTGTTCCATCAGATGAACCATCGTCGGCCAGGTAAACAGTCATTAGAGATGCCGGATACATTTGATTATTCAGATCTTGCAATAACAGTTCAATCACGCTTCTTTCATTTCTGACAGGAACAATGATAGCAACTGATGTAACTGGTTTCCATAACGGATTAGCCAGCGGATCATTAATTTGCTTCCATCCCACAATAAGGCATACACTGAAAAGTGCATACAGTATTCCGAATAAAAGTAAAACTATAACCACGGTATTTATTTTTTATATTCCAGATTAAACATACAGAACAATCCAATAACAGCAGGCAGTACGAGATTAAAGAACCATAAGCTCAAACTTGCTGCCAATACATGTTGTTCGGAGAGCATATCGTAGCTGGAAAAAAAGAATAGCGCTGCCAGTTCCCGTACACCCAGGTCTATAAATGTAGGTATAATTGATTTTACAAAGAATGTAAAAACTGCTCCAACGGCCAATATTTCAATAGGTAAGTGTACATCAAAGAAAAGTAACAAGCATATAAACTGCGTAGTAAAAATAACGTAACGCAGCGCAGACAACGCCAGGGTTATTGCAAATAATTTATTGGAATATAAGCGGAGCTGCTCAAACCAGTTCTCTATCTTTTTAATAAATGGTATGCGCTTCATTCGATCTAATAAAAATACTCTGTATCTCCACGACATAAATATAAAGAGCAATGTAACAACAGCTATAATTAATGCGGCTATGATATTTGAATCGGCATCTATATAAAAATAAAAATAAGCTGTTGCAAAAACACCCGTTAAACAGGTAATACAAAGCTGTGCAACCCTACTGAATAAAACAGATGCAATATTCTCAAGCCGCTTTTCCGGATCGAGAAAAAGGATTCGTCCGATATAATCGCCAATACCATGTGGTGTGATCAAACCAGCTGTAACCCCACTGAATACAGCCATTAAAGACGTGTGAAAACAAAGTACTGTATTGGATCGCACCAGAATTTTCCATTTGATTGCTTCCACAGAAATATTTGCAAGCATGGCTACAAGCATCATAGTAAAGCACCACAAACCGTTCTGATTAAAAAATGCGTTTATAAAAACATTCATCCATTGCTTCTTTTCAACCAACATAGAAACAATGATGACCATTGATAATAGAAAGATTGCTATTTTAAGGAGGATAGAAAAGAATCCCGAATGATTGATTTTTTTCACAAAAGGTTCGCTAAATTGCACGTATTGTATGGTCAATAAAAGTACTCCCAAAATAATCGATCGAATCATTCTTGGCGTTGACCCCGGAACGAATGTAATGGGTTATGGACTAATCGCTGTTAAAGGAAACCAATTGACATTAATTCAATTTGGTGTGATTCATTTAAGCAAGTATACGGACCATGCTATAAAGTTAAGTAAAATCTTTGAGAGGATAAGCCTGCTGATTGAAGAGTACCATCCGGATGAAATGGCTATTGAAGCTCCTTTTTTCGGTGCCAACGTACAATCTATGTTAAAGCTGGGCAGGGCGCAGGGTGTTGCTATTGCAGCAGCTATTTCCAAAGAAGTTCCTATTTTTGAATACGCTCCCAAAAAAGTCAAACAGTCGGTAACAGGTAGTGGTAATGCTTCCAAAGAACAGGTGGCAGCTATGCTTTCCAAACTCTTGGTTTTTCAGGAAATACCGAAACTACTGGATGCAACTGATGCACTCGGTGTAGCTGTTTGTCATTACTTTCAAAAAGGCGATGTAAAAAAGAGCAAAGGCGGCTGGAATGCATTTATTAAAGAAAACCCGGATAAAGTAAAGGCACCAACGGTTGCAAAAAAAGTAAGTAAGACAAGTAAAAAAAAGATTGATAAATAACTTCTTCCATCTAACTTTTCAAACTAAAAATGCCCCGAAGTTATTCGGGGCATTTTTAGTTTGAAATATAATGTTTTTACAGTTACTTAATAACAAAATGCTCTTCGCCTATTTTCATGCCATCTACATACAATTCTATAATGTGTAGCCCATGTTTAAACTGCTTTGAATTTTTGTAAAGAAAATCCATCTCCATGGGTTTTCCATCATATTTACCACTTACATTATATGTATAAGGTGTTTCTTTTCCATTTAGATTAAACAAACCACCACCTGCAGCCGGGTCATAAATATCTACCCCGTGAGGATCAATCAAACGCATCATAACAGATTTGTACCCCTTGTCAGCTGTAGGATTGGTTGAAGTAAGCGTAAATTGTACATGTACTATTTTATAATTTGATTTATGCGGATCATGTGCATGATGGTGATGCGCGGAATCAGAAATATTTTCAATATCCTTTACCAGAATAATCTTCAGATTTTCTGCCTTTAAAGAAGGATGGGCATTTACTTGTGCGATACCTGGTAAAGCTGTAAACATATATGCAGCTACCATCATTAAAACAACGTTACGAATTTTATTCATATTAGATTTATTATTCACAATACTTGATACATTTACCTGACTTATCTATGAAACGTGTTTTTTCATTCAAAACAACCTCAGCCGTTCCATTAACCACATCATACGCATATTCATAGTTGAAAGGTATAACTAATTTTCCTTTTTTATCTATAAAGCCATATTTTCCTCCCTGACTTACAACCGCGTAATCTTCCGAAAATGGACGCACTACCTTGTATGTAAAAGGAGTTACAATTTCATTTTTAGAATCGATACACCCCCAATAACCTGCCTTTACCGCCATAATTGTTCCGCTAACATCCCTATCTTCAAGCCATTGATATTTTAATGGGACAATTACCACACCTGTTTTATCGATATACCCATACAGGTTATTTTTCTTTACTTTGGCATATCCTCCTGCAAAATCAGAAACCCAATCATACATAGCAGGAATTAACATTACGCCGGAAGTATTAACATAGCCCCAACTCTCTCCTTTATTTACACGAACCAGTCCGTCACAAAAAACAGAAACCCAATCCTGTTCAATAGGCAGTATAGTTTTACCCGTGTTATCAATAATTCCGTATTTGTTGTTTTTTGAAACCACTGCAGCACCGTTGCTGAAATTACCAGCCTTGTCATATATTGCAGGAATAATCAGCTGACCTGAAGTATTTATATAACCGAATAAATTATTCTTTTTAACTGCTGCCAGGCCGCCCGCAAATTCTACTGCAAATTCAAATTGCGGAGCGATCATTTCTTTACCTGTTTTATCAATATACCCATACTTACCGCCTTTTTTTACTACAGCCAGATTTTCAGAAAAGGGAAATGCCTCTTCAAATTTTGCAGGAATTTTCAAGGTTCCGAGTTTATCCATGAATCCCCATAACCCGAGCGTTTTTATCGCAGCAAGTCCTTCTGTAAATGCCAGTGCGGAATCGTACTTCAACGTAATCTTAATGGCACCCGTTTGATCAATAAAATAACCTTTACCAGTTTTATATACCAGCGCTCTGCTTTCAGAAAAGGGTGTTACCCGATCATATATTGGTTGTATTATTACTTTTCCTGTTTGTGCATCGACATATCCATATTTGCCCCCCGCAACAAAAGGTGTAGGAATAGATTGAGCCGAAGAAAATACTGAACTCTGCAGCAGAAAAAGAAAACAACCGATTTTAATGTATTTCATACGGTACTTATTAAACTAATATTGTATAGGTGGTTTAATCCTGACGAATAAACAACCTGTACAATATTACAATCAAACAAACCAAAAATACAATGATGGAAATCTTATTTGCGCCGTACATCATTCTCATATAAATTGATGGCTTAGCCGCATTCGGATCTTTTTTGCGGAAGAAATAGGTAAACACTTCTCCTACTTTGAAATACTCTTTAATATCCATTTTGTCTTCTATCTTATTATATGTATTCAGAAACAGCTGGTTCCAGCCATTTCCCATCTTCTTTAATTATATTAATTAATTCATCAACAGCTTTATCTGAAGGGACAGCCTTATTAACAACTGTTTGCCCTCTATACAAAGCTATCTTATCTTTGCCTACTCCCACATATCCATAATCTGCATCGGCCATCTCACCCGGACCATTTACGATACAACCCATGATCCCGATCTTCACACCTTTCAAGTGATCTGTACGTTTACGGATCATAGCAGTTGTTTCCTGTAAGTCGAATAAGGTTCTTCCGCAAGACGGGCAAGAAATATATTCTGTCTTAGTCATTCGGGTACGCGCTGCTTGCAAAATACCGAATGCTAAATTATTCAATACTTTTAAATACGTAAGTAATGTCTCCTTATCCGGCTGAAGTGCTTTTTCGGAAGATAAAAATACGCCATCTCCTAAACCATCTACCAGTAAACCTCCGACATCTGTCGACGCAGCTAAAAAGAGAGACTCTTCATTTTTATGGGTATAGGCACGTTTAATAATAACTGGCGTGAAAATTTCTTTATTCATTAATGTTATAAAACTTCTTCGAAGCTCTGCCATAGCATGTTCGTTGAATGATTCCAGTATTAAAACAGCCGTTGGATCAGAAGCCAAACGTATCAGCAGTTCTTCATCCACATCTTCAATATCTGCAACCACAAAATTCAACTGCGGATGTTTCACCACATCTGTTTTATACCAACGCGCAGCAAATAATGGAAATACATGCGTTTGATCTGCTAATACTTTCCAGGTATCTGCATCCACAATTTCCTTTAATCCATTTGGCAACATAAACGGTGCTTTATTCCGACCTGTATATATAAAGTCTGCACCCAAATCATTCATACTCCATTTATCTAAGGCCGGAAGATAAAAATGACCGATCGATTTTAAATCCTTTACATCAAGAGATTCTACATGACTAAAATCTACTACAACCCGGGGAACATTTGAACCTCCTATTGTATGCACATCAGTTGTCGGTCTCTTTTTATAAATATATGGGTTTATGGGATTTTTTTCTATAAATGGAATCGGCGTATGCTTCTTACGATTGATATAGCGATCCACTAATTTTTGTGCAACAGGAATTTCAAATTCCGGAGCTTCGGTTAAAGAGACCCGAACGGTATCTCCCAAACCATCTTCTAATAATGTACCGATCCCAACGGCAGATTTTATTCTTCCATCTTCCGCTTCTCCTGCTTCGGTGACGCCCAAATGTAAAGGGTAAGGACGCAGTCCTTCTTCTTCTAATTTCTCTACCAAAAGTCGGTAAGCCTGTACCATTACCTGCGTATTACTTGCTTTCATTGAAATTACAATATTGTAATATTCCAAGTCTTCGCAGATCCGCAGAAACTCTAATGCCGATTCAACCATGCCCAAAGGAGTGTCTCCGTAACGGGA
>Ga0210397_10002661_pt1 | contig 11185 bp, 9 predicted proteins | sample IncBWH2OmetaG_FD_160126 | JGI IMG/M metagenome (GOLD analysis project Ga0210397, IMG submission 160126) | Forest soil microbial communities from Barre Woods Harvard Forest LTER site, Petersham, Massachusetts, United States - Inc-BW-H-2-O ...
GATCGCGCACCAGTTTCATCACGTCCTCACTGAGCCGGGGTGTACCAGATGGGCGAGGTATAGGCGCGCTCCTGGCCTTTCATCGGGACTTCGGGAGGCATCTTGATGCCATAGAACTTCGCATCGTAGGCGGTCCACCGTGGAGTCGGAATTTCCAAAACGCGCACGTAATAGAACGCGCGCTGTGTTGGATCAAATTCGGGATCTTTCCACACCTTGATAAGTTCCGACGCGCCGATCGTATTGGTGTAGGTTGCATTAGGCACATCCACGGTATCTCCTACGGGAGGGAGCTTACTGGTTTTCGGATCGGGTTTGCGGTCTCCGGACCACGCCACGTCGTAGACTTTCTCGTGCGTTTCTCCCTTGGAGTCGAGCCAGCCTTTGATGACCTGAACCCGATCGAGGTTGGCGCCAATGGGGTCCTTCAACGCCCCAACGAGAAATGATGGCGATTTCCCGGAAGGTGCATTGGTGAGGTCGCCGCCCATGGGAACACCCTTGGCGTAGCCCGCTGCCGCGGGGTTGCGCGTGTTGGCATCGCGCGCTTCAAAATCCCAACCGCCAAAGAAACGGACGACCATTCGTGGACCGGTCGTGGCGTACACTTCCTTCCGTTGCATCGCGTCAAACAGAGCCTCGCGCGTGTTGTCGGTCGCCCACACGCCCGCGTAGCCAGACGACGTCTGCTCCCATCCCATGATGGTTGCATTCGCGGTCTTGACAAAAGGATGTGTCGCCCGGTCCGGACTGGGCTCCGAGCTGGACGTCTTGCCCCAGAAGTTATCCTCGTCCGCCGTGGCCAGGCCTGTATGAGCATCCGTCGAACCAATCATGCCGAATTTGTAAGGGTTAACGCCAAGCTCCTGCTCCAGTTTCAGGCCGTTCCTCAAGGCCGACCGGGCGTACTCGAACTCCAGCATTTCCGGTTTTTTCTTTTCGGTCAGGTCGAGGTTGCCCTTGTCCCAGCGTTCATAGTTGGCAAACTCGTCGTTGGGCGAGAGGAAGGGGTGGCTTTCACCGTCGCCCTTGATTTGCGTGACTTCATAAATTCGCTCCCGCATGGCGCGGGTCTCGGCATACTCACGATCGATCGGCTTGCCGTTGAACGACTCGATCAAGGGGAACATGCGGCCGTTGCTGAGATTGCCGTTATGGGCGATAGCCAGCACATGGCCACCGGTCTTCTCCTCGTAACCGCTCATCCACTTCCACAGATCGCGTGGATTGTCGCTGCCGAGTGGTTTCTGCGTTGTATACGGTTCAACCAGGCTGGCTTTGCTGGCATCGTCGCGGAAAATGATGTTGCGGTGAAGATTATTCCCGCCGGTGTTGGAGGTCCACTCGTAACCGATAAACGCGGTGAATCGTCCCGGATCATTTGCCTCCTCGGCGGCCTTGATGGTCTCCTCCCACGCAGTCTGGTAAGCGGGAGTGCCCGGCACGGGGAAAATGGCCTTGGAGATAGCCCCTTTTCCGAAGGATGTAATGATGTCAACCGCCGCCGCGGCACCCTGTCCGTTCAAGATCATTTCATTCCAACGCCGCCCTTGCGGGTCCGCCATGATCGCCGGATCGCTTTTGAAAATCAAAGGGAAGAATCCGAAGCCGTCCGAGTGATCCGCAACGACCAGGAAATCGAGCGGGCGTGCGAGACGAACACGCTGGCCGCTGGAAGCCGTGACTTCCTGCCCTTTCGCAAATCGATACGCGTCCGGGGGAGTCAGACGGCAGCCGAAAGCCCCGGGGTCCATCGAAAAGGAGGTGTGCAAATGCGTGTCGCCCCAGTACACCCGCTCTGGAAAGTGGCGATCCGCATACGGCGAGTATGCGGGCTTCTTGGGAAAGATACCCTGCAGGTCTTCCTGCGTCGGTACGTTCTCCTGTGCTGCCAGCGGAACAAATCCGGGTATGGCGACGCACAGAAGCCAAAGCGCAAATCTCACGTTGCAGAGTCTCATCTGTCGGCACCTTTCTCTTGTGGTGTTCAAGATCCAATCGAACCAATCGGTTTAGCTCGTACGCTCGACGCCGACGCAGCCTGTGGAAGGGCAGCGGGCAACGCCTGGGGAACCTGCACGACTCGCTGAGAGCGAGTCGTGCGTACGTGGATCGAATTCGAAAAAACAGAAGCAGTTTAGCCGTCCGTGATGGGCGCTGCGACTGGTAGTTATGCCAGTTAAAGCAACGTTTTGGAATTGCCCGGGGCGGCGGCCGTCGCCTCTCCCGGCTCAGTTGGATCACGAAAATCCAAGCAGAGAAGATCTGCCCTTTCACAGCTTTCCAAAGTCCGATTGGAATATTGGGCTTCCCCGCCGTTAACCCCCCGGGTTCCCCTTCGCGGGCCGGGGCGGAAATCCACTCCTATCCATCCCATAATTGAGGCTGGCGATTCTCGGGACTCCTGCTCAGGCGTGACCACACAACGAAGCACGAAAAATCGTTCCCTGCCCTGGGAAGAAGAAGCGTCCGCGGAACCCCGCGTGCGGCGCGTACAGCAGGTTGCGCCTGCGCCGGGAAGCGTGCGGCGGGGCGGTCCCGGTGTACCCCTCTCGATGCCGGATCCGGACGACGACGACTACCCATACCCGGTCAGGCAACGATTCGAGGAAGCGCGCAGCCCGTGGTGGCGTCCCACGACCAAGTGGGGGCGTATTTTCTTCGGATTGGGCATCCTCACTGTCGCCGGGGTGCTGGTCACGGCGGGATATATTTTCAAGACTTACCTCGAACGCGATCCGCGCTTCCGCATCAATGGCGGGGGCAATATTCAGGCCGCCGGCCTGACGGAGGTCACGCGCGCGAACATTCTGCCCGTCTTCGGCGAGGATATCGGGCGCAACATCTTCTTTGTTCCATTGAGCCAGCGACGCAAGCAGCTGGAAAACATTCCGTGGGTGGAGAAGGCGACCGTGATGCGGCTGCTCCCCGATCAGCTTCGCATCTCGGTTGTGGAGAGGACGCCGGTAGCGTTTGTCCGCCATGGCCAACAGATCGGGCTGGTGGACGCCAACGGAGTTCTGCTGTCGATGTCCGCGGGTTCCATGACCAAGCATCATTACTCGTTTCCGGTGGTGACGGGCATTGACGGCGGAGATCCATTGCCCTCGCGGAAGGCGCGCATGGCGGTCTACGGGCGCCTGGTCGCCGACCTGGACAGCAACGGGCAGCACCTTTCCGAGCAGATCTCGGAGATCGACTTGACCGATCCGGAAGACGCCCGCGTGCTGATGCCCGAACAGGGAACCGATATCCTGGTCCACTTCGGGGACGATCAGTTTCTGGCGCGCTATCAGCGCTACAAGGCGCACATTGCCGAGTGGCGGCAGCAGTATCCAAAGCTGGCGTCGGTCGATCTTCGTTATGAGCAGCAGGTGGTGCTGGAGATGGCGCCCGGTGCAGGGGCCACGCAGACAACGGCCGATGACGGCAAACCCATAGGGAATGCGACGGAAGTTGCCGGCAATGCGACGCCGGCGAAACCTTCGGCGGGAGTCAAGGCTGAACCGGCTTCGAAAGCGGCGGTGCACAAGGCTCCGGTGAAGCCGAAGCCAGGCAAGGACAAGAACAAGAAACACGCCGCTGTTGCGTAGACGCGGAATGCGGCACGGGGTAGAGCGCGACAAAGTGGGACTTCCAGGCCCGGGCAGGCAACCTGAGCGGAGACGATGAGCCAGAAAGAAGACAACCTGATTGTTGCGCTCGACATCGGCAGCATGTCGACGCGGGTGCTGGCCGCCGATCTCAACGAGGGGGCGCTGCGTTATCGCGGGCACGCGGTGATGGAGTCGGCCGGGATGCGCAAAGGTCTGATTGCCGAGCTCGGGCCCGCCGCCAAAGCTGTGAAGGCTGCCAATGAACACGCGGAACGCGTAGCCCGGGCCAATATCGACGATTGCGTGGTGGGCGTGGGCGGCCCGCATATCTTCGGTATCAATACCAACGGCGGATTCGAACTGGGCAGCCGGATGCGCGAAATCACGCGGGAAGACGTGCGTACCGCGGTGGAACGCGCGCGCGCCGTGGAACGGCCGCCGGACCGCGAGATCCTGCACCTGTTGCCCCGCCAGTTCATCGTGGACGACCAGCCGGGAATCTTCGATCCGGTGGGGATGATCGGCGCGCGTCTCGAAGTCGACCTGCATATTGCCACCTGTTCAGGCAGTGCTTTTCAAAGCACGGTGACCTGTGCCAACCGTGCCGGGCTCGAGGTGACCGAAGCGGTTCTCGAATCGATCGCGGCCGCCGAAGCTACGCTTTCCGCCGATGAGCGGGAACTGGGCGTGTGCCTGCTGAATATCGGCGCCCATTCGAGCGACCTGGTGGTCTTCTTCGAGGGCGCGGTCGCGCATACGGCCGCAGTTCCGGTGGGTGGAGCGCACTTTACCAACGATCTCGCTATTTGCCTGCACATGCCAGTAGCGCAAGCCGAGGAGTTGAAGCGACAGTACGGACATGCAGTTGTAACCGCGGTGCCGCAGGACGCGGAGATCGAAATCACCAACCCGACGGCGGAAATGCTGTCGCTGCGCCGGGTCGCCGAGGTTCTTGAACCGCGGGCCCGCGAGCTTTTCTACTTCGTCAAAGAGTGCCTGCGCCAGGGTGGGGTGGTCGAGGCATTGGGAGCGGGTTGCGTACTCACTGGGGGCGGGGCCATGCTGCCCGGCATGCTCGACCAGGCGGAGAGCCAACTTCGGGTACCGGCGCGGACCGGGATGCCGGTCCGGCTATCGAACATGCCCGGTGAACTGGCTCATCCCGCTTTCTCGACGGTCATCGGCATGCTTTTGTACGCCCACCGCACGCGCGTGATGCGCGACTCGGAAAACAACGGACTGCGCGCCAAGCTGCGCGCCATTTTTGCATCGAGTTTTTGAGTTCTTGAGGAAGACACATGTCATTCAACCCGGATTCGACCCAGGTTCAGGAGGCCGCCATGGAGCAGACGATTCAACAGCCCGGAGAAATGCGCATTCACTTTCACGATGAAACCCCGCGCGGGGCACGCATCAAGGTCATCGGCGTGGGCGGAGGCGGCGGCAACGCTGTGAACCGCATGATCCAGGCCAAGATGGAAGGCGTGGAGTTCATCGCGGCCAACACCGACGTGCAGGCGCTCAAACTGTGCCAGGCGCCGGTGAAACTGCAGCTGGGCGTGCGGCTGACCTCCGGCCTGGGCGCGGGCGCCAATCCTGACGTGGGTCGCCGCGCTGCGCTCGAAGACTCGGAAAAGATCATTGAAGCCCTCGAAGGCGCCGACATGGTGTTCGTTACGGCTGGCCTCGGCGGTGGCACGGGAACGGGCGCGGCTCCGGTGATCGCATCGCTGGCCAGCGAGATGGGGATTTTGACCGTCGCGGTGATCACTGTCCCCTTTGCCTTCGAAGGCAAGCGGCGGCTGCAGCAGGCCGAGCGGGGACTCAAGGAACTTCTCGAGAGCGTCGACACCATGATCGTGATCCCCAACGAGAAGCTCCTGGCGGTGGCCAAGGACGCCGGCTTCTTCCAGAGTTTCCGCATTGCCGACGATGTTCTGCGGCAGGGTGTACAGGGTATCTCGGACATCATTACCATTCCCGGCATCATCAACCGCGACTTTGCCGACGTGAAGACCACCATGGCCGGTATGGGGCATGCGGTCATGGGTACGGCGATCCGCTCGGGCGAGAACCGGGCTGTGGAGGCGGCGCAGGCAGCGATGGCTTCGCCGCTGCTCGAGGCGGGCGCGATCGACGGCGCGCGCGGCATCCTGATCAATATCACAGGTTCGAGCAAGCTTCGGCTTTCGGAGGTGAACGCGGCCTCTTCGCTCATTCAGACGTCGGCCCACGAGGATGCCAACATCATCTTCGGCGCGGTGCTGGACGAGAAGATGGCCGATGAAGTCAAAATCACGGTGATCGCCACCGGCTTCCGCGACCAGATGCCCGCGCGCCGAGCGCGCATGCTCGATGTGGAAAATATACCGGTGGTTTCAGTGCCGGTGATGGCGACGGAAAGCTGGATGCAGGAAGGCGGCGTTCCAGCGGTGAAAATGTCGGCGCCTCCGGTGATCGAATTCGAAGCGCCTGCGCCACCCCCGGCCCGCCGGTTTCTGAGCGAGGACGAGGAGCCGGAACCCTCCCGGACTGATGCGCCGCGGGTCATGGTGGGGCAAGCGCCGGCAGCCTTCGATGATTCCTACGTGGAGGCGGAACCGCAACTGGTGACCGCGGCGGGCCGTCCCAAGTTTGCGGAGATGGAGGAGCCGTCGTACACGCCATTGCCGCGGGATTATGCGTCCGAAACCGGCAACGGAGTCCATGCTTCGGAAGCCGCCGAAGAACGGCGAGCGCAGCCTGCCGGGGCCCTGTTCGCGGAGGCGGCGGCGAATGCCGAGCGGGACCTGGACGTCCCGGCTTTTATGCGCCGGGTGCAATTTTGAGTTTCGGGCTTTCAGAAATAGGCAGATTGGTCCCATAATGGAAGCTGAAGACGGTTTTCCACAGGAGTCGGGCGGAACCATCGGTTTTGAACCCGAGTCCAAGTACCAATGTCATGTGTTTCCTGTCACATGGTTTTGGATCGTACTGAAGGATTTTGGCTGTATAGTTTCATTTAAGTTCTCCATTGCAGGCTTTTCCGACTCCGGCTGTTCGTGTTTTTAAAGTCGCAACGTCTTTTTGTGCCGCGACCTTCAATCATGCGGCGGGGTTTTCGAAAAGGGAATTTCCCAAAGCGGCCAGGAATCGAAAGAAAGACCTGGTCGCAGCTGAAAATGAGTGGACATTGCCAGCAATTGGACTGATAAGTACGAAGTGCGGCTCCTCCCTCGAGGCAGACGCATGGCACGAATCCACGTAGAGGGGAAGCCGCACGGATGAGACTGTCTTGCGTTTTGCTTGTGAACCTTGGTTTGGTTGGAATGGGGGCCGCCGCCAGCGCGGGTGCTCTCGATGCGCCTCACACGCTGCATCACACCAAGACGACGCCTCACCTGGTCGAGTCGCACCACCTCGCAAAGCACGCGGCGTCGCATCCGACCACGACCCAGACTGCCACCTCGAAGACCTCGGCTCACGCCCAGACGACCGTAAGTCATTCCTCCGGCAAAGTTGGAAATGGTTCCGCCACGATTCGCCGCACCCGCCTCGCCGTCCACCACCACTACTATGAGCATTTCACCGCCAGCTCATTTGCGGCGGGAGACATTTTTGCTGGAGACGTCACGGTCGGCGAAGACCCGGTGATCCGGCAGGCGGCCATCGATGCCCTCGGCGACATGAACGGCACGGCGGTGGTGATCAACCCGGCCAACGGGCGCATCCTGGCGATGGTGAACCAGAAGCTGGCTCTCTCGCCGGGCGCGGAGCCCTGCTCAACGATCAAGCTCACGGTGGCCATGGCGGCCTTGTCCGAGGGGCTGGTTACACGCGACACCATGGTGCAGTTGCCGGGCTTCCGCATGAACATGACCCAGGCCCTGGCCAAAAGCAACAACCTCTATTTTGAAGAACTGGGCCGGGAACTGGGGTTCGAGCGGGTTCGCCACTACGCCAACCAGTTTGGACTGGGTGAGCTGGCCGGATACAACATTGAAGGCGAGCAACTCGGCGTATATCCCGACCAGGAAATTTCCGCCGCCGAAGGCGGGGTGGGTCGGATGTGCAGTTTTGGGCAGGGCGTTTCGATGACGCCGCTGCAACTGGGCGCTTACGTGTCCGCGCTGGCCAATGGCGGAACCTTGTATTACCTGCAGCACCCGACCACTCTCGAAGAGATTAGTGCGTTCGAGCCGCGGGTCAAGCGCACTCTCGACATTGCCCGGTTCGTTCCCGACTTGCAGGACGGCATGGCAGGGGCGGTCGAATACGGAACGGCGCGGCGCCTGCGCGCCAGCTTTACCGAACTGCCGGTCTTTGGCAAAACCGGGACCTGCTCCAACGAGGGAACGCGCTTTGGGTGGTTTGCCTCCTACTCGGATTCGCCGCAAGGCAGCCTGGTGACCGTGTTCTTCCTCGAGGGCGGCAAGCCGACCTTTGGTCCCCGCGCCGCGGAGCTGACCGGCGCTTTCTATCGCAACCTGTGGGATCACGAATACTTCGCCGCGAAGGCGCAGGCTTCCGACCCGGTCACCCCGGTTTCGACCACGCCGCCGGCCGCGCAGCCGCTGGCTTCGGGCGTCGATCAGTAAGCCGGCGCCGGAGTTCGGCATTTCTATCCGACAGCGTCAATCGGCCGCATAAATTCACTGAAGTCAAGGGTGGGCGGCTCCGCGTCTCGATTCATCCCAAGTTGTTGTTTTGCACCGATCCCTGCCCTCCGGTGTGCTAGTCTCAGCGCACAATGAAGCTCGATACTGCGCTTACCCTTCTCAAGTCGGGGCCGGTGCCGTTCCTCGGAACCCACTTGCTGGCCATGGCAGGTTCTCCCAATTCACAGGTGTATCCGTATTACTTTTCGCACCACCAGGGCGCCCCCAGCCATACCGGGATGGGCGAATACTTCAAGTTCGACACCATAGCGCCCACGGGGTCCATCGTGGGCGGGGATAACAAGCTTTACACCAAATTCAATGTGCACAACGTGCGCATGAATCCGAACACAGAGCCGCTCGACATCTCCGCCATCCCTGCTTACGTGCTGGATGGCGGCGGTCCGGACATGATGATCACGGGACAGTTGAGTGCGTGCATCTTTGCCATTCGCCAGGAACCAGGACGGCTGCTAGTCGCCCACATTCAGCCGGGCGGCGGTCGGCAGACAGGGCAAATGCTTCGCCAGACAATCAAGCTGATGGGCCACCTTGTGATTCCCGGCGGTGGAGGACGCGTGACGCACGTTTTCGGCATCCCCGACTATCCAGCGCGTGCGTACGTGCTCGGCCTCCGGACCGGAGGCGCGTGGCACATCTATGCGCAGTGTGTGGCCACCGGGAACGGACCTATCACCAATTCACTGATGATCGTTTAGGGCTTGCGATCTTTGTTGAGGCCGGCGCCCACCCACCCGTGAGCCGCTGACCATGAAAGGCCGCGGAGCGCCCGCGGCTTTGGTGCCGACGCGGCGTTCCGGATCCTCGGAGTCGTACAGCCAGAGAACTGCACGAGTGGGGCATGAGTTTTATCGTCTATTCTCCGATTGAAACCCTGGTTAATGACCTCACGTTTGGCGGGTACCACAAATTCGGGTCCGAATCCCGCATGCTCACCAGCTTCGAAGAGATTTCGGACACCGACACGCCCAAATCCGGCGCTGGTGAACAGCCGCCAAACCGCAATGAGCCCGGAATCGTAGAATCCGGAAATACGCCTGAAACGATTTCGCTCTAAATTCATCGGATAAGGAGAGGCTTCCCCTCTTCCGCGTTTGCTCTCGGGCGAGGTCGGGTTCCTCCGGTTTTTCAAATTCCTCTGGTACGGGGTTTGCCTCCCATGGCGCTTCCCACGCAGATACTTCTCGTTTACGGCTACTTACTCCTGTTCGCCTGGGTGCTCGTGGAGCAATTCGGGATTCCTCTGCCGGCCACGCCGGTCCTGCTGGCGGCAGGCGCTCTTTCGGCGGAACATAAAATCAGTTTTCCGGAGGCTTTGCTGGCCGGACTGCTGGCCTGCATGATTTCCGACTCTTCCTGGTTTTTTATCGGCAAGCGCTATGGGCATCATGTGCTTCGGCTTCTTTGCAAACTGTCGATGGAGCCTACAATCTGCGTGCGCAAGACGCAAGACTCCTTTGGCCGCCGCCGTGGCGTGACGCTCATGTTCGCCAAGTTCGTTCCTGGCCTCGCCACCCTGGCCGCCCCGGTGGCTGGGCAAAACGGCATGGCTTACCCGACGTTTCTGTTTTTCGATTTCATCGGCGCCACCCTCTGGGTGGGGGTAATCCTGGGTGTCGGGCGTCTGTTTGGGGACGCGCTCAAGCGGAATCCCGGTCTCCTCAACTGGGTGGGCCGGTTCTCGGGAGTGTTGCTGTTGCTCGGGATTATCGGGTTCATCATCGCGCGGATGTATCGCCGGCGCATGGTGCTCCGGCAACTGGTTGCGGCGCGCCTGGAACCCGAGGAGCTGAAGCGTCAACTCGACGCCGGCGACCAGGTGTACATCGTGGATCTGCGCCACCCCCTCGAACTGCTGCCGGACCCGTTCACTTTGCCCGGGGCACTCCATTTTTCACCGGACGGTCTGGCGGCCCGGGCGCACGAAATCCCCAGGGATCGCGACGTGGTGTTGTATTGCACGTGCCCCAGCGAAGCCACTGCGGCGAAAACGGCTTTAACGCTGCACAAGCTGGGAGTGAAGCGAGTGCGCCCGCTGAGGGGCGGATTCGACGAGTGGAAGCGGCTGGGGTACCCAATGGATGCGATTGAGCCGGTCATCCCCGAGGCCCCGCCGCTGGTTCAATTAGGGAAGTGAGGGAACGGCCGGCGCCGGTATCGGTGAGACCGAGGAGTCAGGCCGATCGGGCTTCGTGCATTCCCACCCTTGGCGCAAGAAAAAAAGCGCGCTAAGGATGGGGCACCCGGATTGATCCGCAGACGTAAGCTATGTCGAAGCAACCGCAGGGGCTGGAAAGAGCGCGGCGATCCTGGTTCCGATGGGCGCGCCAATTCCGCTGCACGCGTCCGGTCCGGGCGCCGCGCTATACATTCCGTTGCTCCCCACAGTGATGTCAGTGAAGGCGCCCTGGTTTTGCCAGAGTTTGGGCGTCACAAACCCGAGTTTCTTTCCGAATGCGGCAAAGAGGCCCGCGTAGAGCGGCGCCACGGCGCTGGTACCGCCGACCACTGTCTGCGCGCCGTGGACGACTACCGTATATCCAGTGTTGGGGTCGGCATCGCCAGTGACATCGGGCACCATCCTGCCGGTGCCAAACTGGGTGCCGGCGGGGGCAGGGGGCGCGCCGATCTGGAAGGCCTGCACGGGAAAGATTGTCGAATAGCCACCGCCCGTTCCCTGGCCGTTGGTCTGACCGGGATTGTCGTTCCACACCGTCTCGGTAGTGGCTGACTTAAAGGTGCCTCCGCAGCCGACGACGTGCGGACAGGACGAAGGCACATCCACGTTGGCCGGGGACGAGCCGCCGTCGCCGGAATCGTTATCGCCGGCGGCGCCGAAGACGACCATGCCGGCAGCGGTGGCTGCGGCGGCTGCCTGTTCCATTTGTTGTGCTGCGGCGGTACCCCACACCGCTTCGTCAGCGCCCCAGG
>Ga0210397_10002663_pt1 | contig 11183 bp, 10 predicted proteins | sample IncBWH2OmetaG_FD_160126 | JGI IMG/M metagenome (GOLD analysis project Ga0210397, IMG submission 160126) | Forest soil microbial communities from Barre Woods Harvard Forest LTER site, Petersham, Massachusetts, United States - Inc-BW-H-2-O ...
GCGGACGCCGGGGCGCATACCAGGAGTCCCAGGGCGTGGGCTCTGGTTGCGACCGCGGAGCGGCCGCGGGTGAGGTCGGCGCCGACAATGCGGACTGCGGAAAGGCGGGGACCACCGGCAACGGCGCCGTCGACGGCTCAGACGGCGCGGCGCTGCCGGTGGCCGGCTGCCCGCAGACCGGGCAGAACAAAAACCCCGGCTGCACGGGGTGCCCGCACGCCGGGTTACCGGAACCAGCTACACCGGCCATAGTCACAGCAGGCTAGACCACGCGTCAGCACTCGCGAACCCAAACGGGATGAATAGGGAGTTATTTGACCGATGCTGTCGCCAGGCGCGTCACACCAGACCCAAACCGGACACTTCTACGCCTGGGGGGTGCCGGGTGGATCGGCTCCGCCGGCCAGGCGGCGCGCGACGGCGAATCCCCAGGGGATGCTGAGCAGGAGAACGAGCGCGAGGCCAAGAACGAGGGGCGTCGGCCTCGCGGCGCCGGCGCCCAGGCACGCTACTGCGGCGACGCCGCTGGTGCGGGCGAGCGGCCGGTACAAGCCGCGTTTGTCCTCCCAGGCTTGCAGGCTCGCGGCTACCAGCATCGTCGTGCCCAGCACGACGGCGGCGCCCGCGCTCAGCACCCACGCCGTGGCCGCTGGGGTTCGGCCGTCATGGGCGTGGTCGACGAGGCTGACCATCGCGGCGCCCATTACGGCGACAGCGCCCGTAAGCGGCAGATGGCCGAGTAGCCATTGCACGGTGGGCACCGGTTCCGGCCTGGGCCGACGTTGTCCGGCGAAGTCGAAATAGGTCCACCAGGCGCCGAAGCCGACCACGACGGCGACCAGTCCCACGGCCATAGTGAGCGCGCTGACCGGCTGGCTGGCCAGTCCGCCGACCACGCCGGTGAGGGTCTCGCCGAGCACGATGATGATGAATGCCCCGAACCGTTCGGTGAGCGAGTCGGTAACGGTCATCGCGGCCGCCCGCGTCGGGGCGACGGTGAGGATCACGGCCGCGAATCCGGCCAGGTAGGCGGCGTCGATCAGGCCCCAGGCCAGCACGCGGGCGCTGGCAGGAAGCAGCGCGGTGGCGGCCAGCGCGATGGCGCAGGCTGCCGTGCCGGTGACGAACAGCATGCTCGTTCGGCGGTATTGCGGGCGGTCACCGCGTGCAGCCAGCAGCCAGAGTACGGCGAGCACCGCGAACAGGACCCCCGCGGCGACGGCGAACGCGGCTCCCCGCTCGCCGCCTGCCTCGGGTATGAAGGCGGCCATCGCGACGAGCAGCAGGATCTGCAGCAGGAACGTGCTGCGGGCGCGGGCGTCGTCGTGGCCGTGCAGTTCGTGGTGCAGGCTGCCATTGGCCCAGGCGATCCACACCAGCGTGAACACCGCGGCGAACTCGCCGAGTCCGGGCCAGGTCAGGTGCTCGGCCAGGTGGTGGGCGGCCTGCGCGACCAGCACGACCACGGCCAGGTCATAGAAGAGCTCAAGCGGGCCGACCACGCGCTCACGCGGCTGCTCGCCATGAGGGCGGGGCGGCTGCCACAGGGAACGCCGCAGCCGAGCCCAGAACTCTGCGCGGGATGCACGCTGGGTTGACGGGATCCTCACTGGTCCCAGTGCGGCGGACGATCCCGGCGCAGGCGATCCTCATCGTCCGGCTCGGGGTCCTCACCCCAGCCGATGCCGGTTTCCTCGTCGCTGTGCGCCGGGAGCGCCGGCTTGTCTTCCGGATCAGGTGGCATACCCCATCATCTCGCGACCTGGCGTGAACGTACGTCCGTGCCGGGTCGTGCCCTTCGTAATCACCCACACACTTTCGGGAGCTACCAATGACACGAACGGCCGCCATCATGGCGTCGTACGACCATGGCGCTAGTAACCAGCCACTGCTCGGCGAGACGATCGGCGAGAATTTCAACCGGATCGCGACGACTCATGCCGAGCGCGAGGCCCTGGTCGACCGGTTCACCGGACGGCGGTGGACCTATGCGAGGCTGCACCATGACGTGCTGGCGCTCGCGCACGGGCTGATCCGGCTGGGCATCGACAAGGGCGATCGGGTCGGCATCTGGGCGCCGAACTGCCCGGAGTGGACGGTCCTGCAGTACGCCACCGCGGAGATCGGCGCGATCCTGGTGCCGATCAACCCGGCTTACCGCACCGACGAACTCGCGTACGTCGTCAACCAGGCGGGCATCCGCCTGCTGGTGGCCGCTCCCTCCTTCCGGACATCCGACTACGCCACGATGATCGAGGACGCCCGGCCGGGCTGCCCCGACCTGCGCTGGGTCGTCCTGCTCGGCAGCGCCGACTGGCTGGCCCTGCCCGACTCCGGAGGCGACCTGCGTGCGCTCGCCGCCACGCTCGCGGCCCGGCAGGCGCTGCTCTCGCCGGACGACCCGATCAACATCCAGTACACATCCGGGACCACCGGGCACCCCAAGGGCGCCACGCTCTCCCACCACAACATCCTCAACAACGCTCACCTGACCGGTGAGATCCTCGGATACACCGAACTCGACCGGATCTGCGTGCCCGTCCCGCTGTATCACACGTTCGGCATGGTGATCGGCAATCTCGGGGCCACCACACACGGCTCTTGCCTGGTCTACCCGGCACCGGCCTTCGACCCGGCGGCCACGCTGGCGGCGGTGGAGGAGGAGCGCTGCACCTCGCTCTACGGCGTGCCCGCCATGTTCATCGCCGAACTGGCCCAGCCCGGCTTCGATGCCTACGACCTGAGCTCGCTGCGCACCGGGGCCATGGGCGGCGCACCGTGCCCGGTCGAAGTCATGAAGCAGGTCATGGACCGGATGGGCATGACCGAGGTCACCATCGTCTACGGAATGACCGAAACCTCGCCGGTCTCCGCGCAGACCCGGGTCGACGACACTCTGGACCGCAGGGTATCCACGGTCGGGCGGGTACATCCGCACGTCGAGATCAAGATCGTCGATCCGGAAACCGGTGTCACCGTGCCACGCGGCGTTCCCGGTGAGCTGTGCACGCGCGGGTACTCGGTGATGCTCGGCTATTGGCGGCAGCCCGGCAAGACCACCGAGGCCATCGATGCCGCGCGCTGGATGCACACCGGTGACCTGGCCACCATGGACGCGGACGGCTATGTCGCCATCACCGGCAGGCTCAAGGACATGGTCATCCGGGGCGGGGAGAACGTCTCGCCACGCGAGATCGAGGAGTTCCTGCACACCCACCAGGACGTGCAGGACGTCCAGGTCATCGGGGTGCCGGACGCGCGACTCGGTGAAGAGATCATGGCATGGATACGGCTTCGTCCCGGCGCACCAGCGATGACAGCGGCCGACGTCCGGGAGTTCGCCGACGGCAAGCTGGCCCGCTACAAGATCCCGCGTTACGTTCGGATCGTCGAGGATTTCCCGATGACGGCAAGCGGCAAGGTCCGCAAGGTCGAGATGCGCGAGGCCGCCGTCAGCATGCTGGGGCTCACCGATATCGCGGCATCCCAGTACGCATAACCACGGGCACAGCTCTGCTGCTCTCTCACGGCCCGGACGCTACGCCCAGCGTCCGGGCTGGACACGGGAGCGGACTCAGGTCACACCGGCACCGTCAGCATCACGGTTCGCCTGCTCCGGGCCAGATCGAACGTCATGAAACCCCGAATCCAGTGCGTTCGAACGCCGTGGAATCCCGGTTTCAGGGCGGCCGGGCGGGGCGGCCGTCATCGGCCCAGGTCGCCGATTGACTGGCGTATCCGTCGCAGCGCGGCCGTAAGCTGGCTGGCGCCGGCGGCGGACACGTCGCCGAGGCCGTAGCCGATTCCGGCCAGCGCCTTGGTGGCCCGTTCGGCCAGGTCGTCGCCTTCCGGGGTCAGCCTGGCCAGAATGGTGCGGCGGTCGGTCGGATGCGGGACCCGGCGCACGAGCCCCGGCTTCTCCAGCTGGTCGATGGCCATGGTGACGGTCGTGGGATGGACCAGCAAGACCTTGCTGAGCTGGCCGAGGGGCCGGGTCTGCTCGCGCGAGGTCTGCAAGGTAATCAGGATCAGGTAGCCGGTCCTGGACAGCTGGCATTCCTTCAGCACGCGGTCTATCTCGTCGGTGACCAGGATCGTCGTCCGCAGCAGCGTGGCCATCGCGGCGAAGTGCTCGGGCTTGGGCTCGTTCTGCTCCAGCCACCGCTGCCGCATCCACTCCACCGAGTCCGGCTCTTCCCGCGGCGACATGAGACCTCCTGGACCGGACAACTCTGGTACTGGATTATCTGTCATCAGAGTATTCCTGGGTATGGGCGAGCTCACAGGCCGGTCAGTCGGTGAGGGCAGCCCGGTGCGCGTGCGGGCCGCCGGACAGGCGCTCGGCGGCCCAGGCGCGCCGGTAATACAGGTGGGCGCCGTGCTCCCCGCTGGACCCGATGCCGCCGAACAGCTGGATGGCGGTCTGGGTCACGCCGCGGTACGCCTGCCCGGCCCGCAGCGCGGCCACCCGGGCCGCGGCCGGCGGGTCGGCCGCGCCTTCGACGTCGGCGAGCGCGGCCTGGCGGGGAGCTTCCGAGACCTCCTGGAAGGCCGTGAGCATGTCGACGCACGCGCGCGCCACGGCCTCGAAGGAGGCGGTCGGGCGGCCGAACTGCTCCCGGTCTTTGGCGTACATGACGGCCGCGTCCACGCACCAGTCGATGCCGCCGACCGCTTCGGCGGCGGTGGCCAGCAGGAATTCACGCTCGGCACGGTCCAGGGCGGCGGCGGCGTCCGCGCCCTGGACGAGCAGGACGGCCGGGGTGGCGTCGAAGGCGGTCACGCCGACCCGCCGGGTCAGGTCGAGGCCCGGCATCGGCGAGACCCGGAACCCGGGGGCGCCCGACTCCACCAGGAACATCGCGGGCACCGATCCGGCCAGAGCCGACACCACGACGATGCCCGCCACGTGAGCTGCGATGACGTACCAAGAGCGGCCGTACAGCCGCCAGCCCTGAGGCGTCAGGTGGGCGCGGACGCTACCCGGTGCCGATGACCAGAGCCCGCCGGAATCGGCGACCGCGATCGTCCCGGTCACCGATCCGTCGGCTAGCTGCGGCAGCCAGCGTTCGGCGATCGCGCGGTCGCCGGTAGCCGGCACCGTGGCGGCCAGCACCCCCGCAGCCAGGTAGCCGGCCAGGTACGGGCCTGGGTACAGGGCACGGCCGAGCTCGGTGTGCACCACGCAGGCCTCGGCCTGGGACAGGCCCAGCCCGCCGAACTCCCCCGGGATCGTCAGCCCGGCCAGGCCGAGTTCGCCGGCCAGCCGTGTGTGCAGCTGCGGGCTGTAGCCGGCATCCGTTTCCAGCGCGGCGCGCAGCGCCGCCGTAGGAAGCTCAGCGACCAGGAAGCCGCGCAGGGTGTCACGCAGGGCGCGCTGGTCCCCGGTGAGATCCGACCCGTCGCCGTCCGTCATCCGGCTGCTCCTAGTACGACCTGGGCAGGCCGAGGACGTGCTCGGCCAGGTAGTTCAGGATCATCTCCTGCGGGATCGGGGCGATCTTGAGGAGCCGGGCCTCCCGCCAGTAGCGCTCGACGTGGTACTCGGTGGCGTAGCCGAACCCGCCGTGGGTCTGTACGGCCGCGTCGGCCGCGGCGAACCCGGCCTCGGCGGCCAGGAACTTGGCCAGGTTCGCCTGCTCCCCGGCCGGCAGGCCCTGGTCGATCCGCCAGGACGCATGGCGGATGGCGAGCTCGGCCGCGCCGAGCCTTGCGTGCGCCTCGGCGAGAGGGAACGCGATGCCCTGGTTCTGGCCGATCGGGCGGCCGAAGACCATACGGTTCTTGGCGTAGGCGGCGGCGCGGCGCAGCGCCGCCCGGCCGGTGCCGAGGGCCTCGGCGGCGATCAGGACCCGTTCGGCGTTCAGGCCGTCGAGCAGGTAGGTAAAGCCCCGGCCTTCCTCGCCGACACGGTCGCTTGCGTTGACGTACAGACCGTCGTAGGTCACCTCACAGGAGGCGACGGCGTTGCGGCCGAGCTTGGGGATGGGGCGGACGGTCACCGCGGGATCGTTGAGCGGGGCGACGAACAGGGTCAGGCCGTCGGTGCGCTTCGCGCCTTCCCCGGCGGGGGTGGTGCGGGTCAGCAGCAGAACCCGCTCGGATTCCAGCGCCTTGGACATCCAGACCTTGCGCCCGGTGATCCGGTAGCCCGCGCCGTCAGGGACGGCGCGAGTGCGGATGGCGGTGGTGTCCAGGCCGGCGTCCGGCTCGGTCACGCCGAACGCGACGTGCAGGTCCCCGGCCGCGACGCGGGGCAGGTAACGCTGCTTGAGCTCTTCGGAGCCGTGCCTGACCACCGGGTGCATGCCGAATATCGACAGGTGAATGCTGCTCGCCCCGTTCATGCACGCGCCGGAGGCAGCCACCTCCTCCAGCACGATCGAGGCCTCGGTGATGCCCCGCCCGCCACCGCCGTACGCGGCCGGGATGGCGATGCCGATCCAGCCGCCCTTGGCCATCGCGGCGTAGAACTCCCAGGGGAACGTGTGGGTCTGGTCGAGTTCGGCCCAGTACTCGTCGGGGAACCGGGCGCAGACCTCACGAACCGTCTCGCGGATGAGCCGGTGATCCGGGTCCTCGGCGAAGTCCACGCGATCCTCCGGCGCAACGTCATTAACGGCTCGGCGTCATTAATCCAGTATCAAATACTAGATCAGTAGATTATCTTGCGGTCAAGGCCGCGGATGCCGCCCCTTCAGGTCTGCTCGAAGAGCTCCCACTGGATGTTGCCGGGGTCGCGGAAGGTGACAATCAGCTCGATTCATGTCTATTTTGGCGGGGACGTAACCGCTGGCGGCTCGTCGGGATCAAGCCTGACCAGGAGCAGATCGGTCCTGGCGAAGTCGTCTCCGACGCACAAGAGCGGCTCCCCCGCGAGGGACGCAACTGCGTACGTGCAGCAGTCACCGAAGTTCAAGGCAGCCGGGTGCCTGCCCTTGCCGAAGCGGGAGTAGGCGTCGAGCGCCGCGCTGGCGTGAGCCTCTTCAAAGGCCACGGTCTGGACCGAGTTTTCCTGCAAAAACCTTGCGAGTACCGTCTTCCCCCGCGGCCCGAACCGCGCTGTCAGCACCATGCCCGTCTCCAGCTGAGTCGGGGCGCCGATCCGGGGCCCTGGCAAGGCAGCCAACTGATGGACGATCCGCTCATACCCAGGTTCCCTGCCGATGACGGCCAGGATCGCGGACGAGTCGATGATCATGCGCCAAGCTCACCGAACCCGAGGATCTCCTCACGTTCTGCCTTGGTTACCGGCTTTCCGAGCTGGTCGGGCGGCACCAGTGGCCAGATCTCCTCCTCGAGGAACCTGATAAGGCGCTCCTCCCGTTGCCTGACGGACAGGCGGGACTGCGCCTGCAGAACCTGGCGCAGGGCGTACCGGACGGCCCCGGTCTTTGTCGTCCCCGTCAATGCGGCAACCTCGGCCGCCAGGCGTTCCGTCTCGGGATCCTTGATGTTCAGTGCCATTGATTCATGGTACCTACAAGGGTGGAAAGGTACCAGAGATCAGGGTCCGAACCAGGTGGTGAGCGCGTCGGGAAGCCCTGGGTCGGCCGGGTCTCCCACCCAGGCGACATATCCGTCGGGGCGGATCAGCACGGCAGCGGGAGCAGGGACCGCGCCAAGGACCGGAAGCTCCCACGGACCAGCGTATTTGGCGTCGACCAGCCGGACCCGGTCTGCCCACGGCGCGACGTCAAGGCCGCCGGGCTCACCGAGGTTGAGCAGCACCGGCCGGGCGTCGTGCAGCAGGGTGAATACCCGCAGCGGGCCGCCGCCGGTGACCAGGTCGAGATCGGGCATGCGGCGCCCGAGCAACGGATGCCCCTCGCCGAGGTCGTAGTGGATGTCCAGGCCGGACATCCTCGCGGCGAACCGCTTGCGGGGCTCGTCCATGCTCAGCAGCTCGGTCATGGTGTCGCGCAGGGCGTCGATGCGCGCGTCTGAGCGGGTCAGCGGGGTCTGCGCCATGTTGGTGCGCAGCACCCGGGCCGCGACTGGGTGCCGCTCGGCATGGTAGGTATCGAGCAGGCCGTCTGGCGATATCTGGTTGACCACCTGGGCCAGCTTCCATCCCAGGTTCACCGCATCCTGCACGCCAATGTTGAGGCCCTGCCCTCCGACCGGGTAATGCACGTGTGCGGCGTCGCCGGCCAGCAGCACACGTCCCTCGCGGTAGGACGCCGCCTGCCGGGTCGTATCGGTGAACCGGGAGATCCAGGTCGGGTTGTGCACCCCGTAGTCCGTTCCCCACGCTGCGATGAGCGCGCGGCTGAGATCACCCAGGGTCGGCTCACCGGTTTGCCCGGCATACCGCTCGCTCACCACCACGCCTACCCGTTTGCCGTCCTCCAGCCTGGCCAGGGCTTGTGTGCCGTTGCCGTCCTTGCGGATACCAAACTCCGGCTCCTCGCTCATCTCGACTTCGGCGATCATGGAGCTGATTGACGGGTCCCAGCCGGGGAAGTCGATGCCGGCGGCCTTGCGGATCAGGCTGCGGCCTCCGTCGCACCCGGCGAGGTATTCCGCCCGCAGCGGCCGGCCGTCGGAGAGCTCGACGTCGACGCCGGTGTCGTCCTGGCGGAAACCCGTCACGTCGCGGCCGCGGTAGACCGGCACCGCCAGCTCGTCGACCCAGCCGGCCAGGATCTCCTCGAAGCGGTTCTGCAATAGCGCGAGCCCGTAGGGGTGGCGGGTGGGAAAGTCGCTGATATCCAAGCGGATCCCCGAGAACCCCGCGACCTGAGCCGGTGTTCCCTGCGACAGGAACCGATCAGCGATTCCGCGCTGATCGAGAACCTCGATGGTGCGTGACTGCAGGCCGCGTGAGCGCGTACCGACGAGGTCCTGGCTCGCGCGCCGCTCGACGATCGCGACGTCGATTCCCGCCAGCGCCAGCTCACCCGCCAGCATCATCCCCGTCGGACCTGCTCCGGCGAGCACCACCGCATGCCCGGTCATCTCGCGACCTCCGTTTTCCCCCGGTTTCTGGCCAGCAGCATAATCCTGGCGTGACCGATATGGTCGAGAGGCTGGGCCAGCCACGACAGGAGCGGCAGGCTCGTGATGCTGGCTTACCTAAGGAGCGACCATGGACCTGAACCTGGCCGGCAAGGTCGCGGTCGTCACGGGAGCAGGCAAGGGCATCGGAATGGCCGCGACCCTGGCCCTCGCCGACGAGGGCGCACACGTCATAGCCGGCTCGAGGACCACCGGCACGCTCGACGGGCTCAAGGGCGTAACCCCGGTGGCGGTCGACCTGACCGCGGCCGACGGCCCAGCGCAGCTGATCCGGCACGCGACCGAGGAGCACGGCCGCATCGATGTGCTGGTCAACAACGTCGGAGCCGTCCGCATGCGTACCGAGGGATTCTTCGGCACCAGCGACGAGGACTTCGCCTGGGCGATGCAGATGAACTTCTTCATCGCGCTGCGGGCCAGCCGCGCCGCCCTGACCGAGATGGTCAAGAGCGGCAGCGGGGCGATTGTCAACGTGGCATCGGTCAATGCCTTCTTCCAGCCCGACGCCGCCACCATCGATTACGGCGCCGCCAAGGCCGCCCTGGTCAACCTCACCAAGACCCTCGCCCAGGAGTTCGGCCCGCACGGCATCCGCGTCAACGCCGTTTCCCCGGGCCCCGTCGCCACCGACTTGTGGCTGGGCGAGCAGGGCGTGGCCGCGACCGTGGCCAAGGCCACCGGGGTGGACGCCGAAACTGCGCGACAGACGATCATCGCCGGGATCGGCGGGTTCGCCACCGGGCGCTTCACCACTCCGCAGGAGGTCGCCACGCTGATCGCGTTCCTGGCCTCGGATCGGGCCGGCAACATCACCGGCGCCAACTACCTCATCGACGGCGGCCTGATCAAGACAACCTGAGGTCAGAACATGCCCAGGCTGACGTCACCGCTGGCAGCATCCGCGCGACACGGCCTGGCCGACACCGACGCGGTCGACGCCATGACCGGTATGGTCCTGGCCCTCACCTGGGCTGGCCAACCTGCCCGAGGTCGTTGAAGAAGGCTGCGATGTCACGGCCGAGCAGCTCGGGTTGCTCGGCAGATGGGAAGTGGCCGCCGCTGGGCATGGGCGTCCACCGGCGGATGTCGTACAGACGTTCGGCCCACTCGCGGGGAGGCGTGCCGTCGTCGATGAACTGATGGAAGACAGCAACCGCCGTAGGTACCGTTACCGCGTCGGCCAGGCTCAGCTCGTCTGCCAGCCAGCGGTTATCCACGTAGTCCCGCATCGAGGACGCGATCGTCTGGGTGGCCCAGTACAGGGTCACCACGGTAAGCAGGAAGTCGCGGGAGAACGTGGCGTCGATGTCCCCGCCGGAGTCGGCCCAGCCGCGCCATTTCTCCAGCACCCAGGCAGCCAGGCCAGCGGGCGAGTCGTTGAGCCCGTAGCTGAGCGTCTGAGGCCGCGTCGACTGGATGGCTCCGTAGCCGCGGTCGTCTTCACGCCATCGCTGATACTGGGCCAGGTAGGCCTGCTCGGCCGCGGACAGCGGCCGTGACCCTGGCCCGGTATAGGGCGCTACATCCAGGTTGGCCAGGTGAATGCCGAGCATGGGCGCGGGGTCATCCAGCGCCATGAACGTCGTGACGGCGGACCCGAAGTCGCCGCCGTGCGCGCCGTACCGCTGATATCCGAGGCCACGCATAAGGCGGTGCCACAGTCCCGCCGTATAACGGCATGTCACGCCGGTCCGGGCCGGCCGGTCCGAAAATCCGTAGCCAGGCAGCGAGGGGATCACCACGTCAAAACCGGGCCCCTCGATGCCATGAGCGGCCGGGTCCGTCAGCCGCGGCACCAGCGGCAGGAACTCGGCGAAGCAACTCGGCCAGCCATTGGTCAAGACCAGCGGGATTCCGCGGCCGCTGCGGGCACGCTCATGCACAAAATGCACCCGGATGCCATCGATCTCAGCCCGGAAGTGACGGAACCCGTTCAGCCAGCGTTCCTGCGCGCGCCAGTCGAAGCCGTCGGCCCAGTACCCCAGCAGGCCTCGCAGGTAGCCGAGATCCGTGCCCTGCTTCCACGGCTCACCCGGTGCCGCCCCCGGCCACCGCGTGTTCCGGATCCGCGCACGCAGGTCAGCGAGGGCCTCCTCCCCCACCCTGATACTGAACTGCTCTGCCCGGAAGGTAGCCACCCCGCAAGCTTCGCACGGCGTACG
>Ga0210397_10002664_pt1 | contig 11183 bp, 10 predicted proteins | sample IncBWH2OmetaG_FD_160126 | JGI IMG/M metagenome (GOLD analysis project Ga0210397, IMG submission 160126) | Forest soil microbial communities from Barre Woods Harvard Forest LTER site, Petersham, Massachusetts, United States - Inc-BW-H-2-O ...
CTTGAGCTTCGGCCTCACCAGTTATGCTCTGCTTCAACTTCTGACGGGCCGAGCGCTCCGCACGTTCCACAAAAACTGGATGCTCTATCTCCTCACTGCTCTATTTCTTCTCCGTTTTATCTATATCGTTCGCAAATAGCTGCAAAAAAACATTCGCCCCAAGGTCCATCCCTTGAGGCGAATAATCAGTCGAAAAATTTGGGCTTTACTTGATAAGAGAACTCGGGACGTTTGCTGCTGCTGCTGTTCCAGATGAGCCTGTATTTACGCCATCCAGAGCGGCCTGGTATGTAATGATCTTCTTCAGCGTCTCGTATGGAACACCGCTCAGCGGTAATAAGTGTCCATTCACTGCCAACATCGGAGTCTGCTCGACTCCGGCATCCTGAGCGAGCTTGATCGATGCATCCACCTGCGCCTTCGTTGCCGGCGTCGCTGCGCATGAATCCACCGCAGCCGGGTCCAGACCAGCTTTTGTCACTGCGTTCTTCAGTGTCTCATCTCCGGTCTCCGGCGTCAGAGCTCCCTGCGCATCGAACACAGCTGCAGAATAGACAAAATAAGAGTCATTCTTTTGCTTCTGAACGCAATATCCGTAGGCAGCAGCCTTGAAGGCGTAAGGATGCAGATCGACGATTGGAAAACTCTGAAAAACCACACGGGCGTTCGGAAAATCTTTTACTAACTGATCCATCGTCCCTTGAGCTTCCTTGCAATGCGGGCACTGCAGATCGGCGAACTCCACCAGCATCAGTTCCTTCCCTGTCGCACCGCGCGTCGCACCATCTGCCCGATCCTGTAACATCTTGCGCAAGTCCGCAAACGGAGTCGCTCCAAACGGAATCACTGCATCGCCAGCGATAGCATGCTTCCCGTCCGGAGTTACGATGAAGGCCGTCGGCTGTACCTTAGCTCCTGGCGTTTTGTCCGATACGAATACCACAACTTTACTCAGCCCTGGAGCCATTGTTTTCTGAATAGCCTCGACCCGCCAGATGCGATTTGGGTCGTAACCCCACAGGGACTTCAAAAATGCGTTCACAGTATCCACGCTGGGCGAATCAGCAGTAAAGAACTTGGGATTCACAGGAGGAAACGGATCAGTCTTCGGCGTCTCACCCATGTTCTGTAACTGCAGCGGACCTGCAGGCTGCGTTGCTGCAGTAGGAGCCGACTGTTTAGCTTGTGGTGCGGTTCCCGTTCCCGTCTGCCCTTCCACCATTACCGTGAGACTTACTGCTATCGCAAATCCCGCCAACATCCAATTAGAAATCTTCAAAGAATCCATCCTCCGCCGCCGCTTACCCGCGTGCTGCACTCCTATTACACCTGAACCTTGACCGCAATGGGAAATCTGCGCCCCATTCCGAACGACTTTTTTGTCACCTTCAGCACGGGCGCGGCCTGTTGCCGTTTATATTCACTCCGCTCCACCAGTTGCAGAACGGATCGTACCAGTCCAACGTCAACTCCTTGATCCTCTGCGATCTGTTCCGCTGAGCAATACCGTTCAACGTAAGCCACCAGGATCGGATCCAAAACCTCATAAGGCGGCAGAGAATCCGTATCTCGTTGTCCAGGCCGCAGCTCCGCAGAGGGGGGTTTTTCAATTGTCGTCCACGGAATGACCTCCCTCTCCCTGTTCACATAGCGGCTCAGTGCATAAACTCGTGTCTTCATCACATCGCCAATCACTGCCAGCGCTCCAACCATGTCGCCGTACAAAGTGCAGTATCCGGTAGACATTTCACTCTTATTTCCCGTGGTCAGCACCAACGCGCCGAACTTATTCGAGAGCGCCATAAGCAGCGTCCCGCGAATACGCGGCTGCAAATTCTCCTCGGCCAATCCAAATGGCGTCCCTGCAAACAACGGCAGTAATACCCGTTGGAACTGCGCAAACACATCATGAATCGGCAATAGCTCAAAACGTATTCGAAGATTCTTTGCCAACTTCCGCGCATCCTCAATCGAGCCAAGTGAAGAGTATTCCGTCGGCATCCCAACCCCAACGACGTTCTTTTCACCCACTGCTTCAACGGCAATCGCAGCCACAAGTGCAGAATCGATTCCACCGCTCAACCCGACAAGAACCTTGCTGAATCCGCACTTCCTCACGTAATCCCTGGTTCCCACTACCAAAGCATTCCATAACTCGGCAATCTCGTCCTCAAACGTTGACTCGTCAACAACTTTCTCGTCCTCTGTGTCGAAGATAACCAGATCCTCAGCAAACGAAACGGCACGCGTGGCGACCTTACCATCAGGCCGAATCACCACTGAAGAGCCGTCAAACACAAGGCTGTCGTTACCCCCAACCTGATTAACCATCGCAACGTACGATCCGTGTCGCTCTGCTATTGCTGCGAGCATATCTTGTCGGACCTGGGGCTTTCCCTGCCAATAGGGAGAAGCAGAAATATTTAAGATGATTCGTTTTCGGCCGGCTAACTCTTCATTCCGCGATTCCCACTGTGACATCAACCCTTCGACAGGATCCACTGGATACATTTGTCGCGGCCAAAAACCCTTATCGTTCCACGCATCCTCACATATTGTGATCGCCAAAGGTTGACCATTCACACACGTAAGTGTCTGAGCGGTGCCTGCCTCGAAATACCTCTGTTCGTCGAACACGTCATAGAACGGCAGGAGCACCTTCTGCTGGACAAAACTGATCCTGCCTGCCTCAAGTAACACGGCCACATTCCTTACTTGCTTGCCGATCTTGGACTTGGCGGCCATCACCGTTCCGCAAAGAATCGCAGGGCGCCCTTCACCCTCGGTCCATCCAGCAAGTTCAGTCACAGACTGCTCAGCTTTTGTGACAAAGGCAGCTTTTTCCAAGAGATCAGCTGGTGGATACCCACACACAGCGAGCTCTGGGAAGACTACGAGATTAACGCCCATCTGCTCAGCCCGAGTCGCAAATTCAAGAATTTTTTTTGAATTTCCTGCGAAATCCCCTACCGTCGGATTGATCTGGGCCAGCGCTATCTTCACGCTTCAAGTCTAACGCTTATGAACCCGTCCCGCTAAATACCACCCCCACCGTTCGCGCAAGAATTCTCAAATCCATCATCAGACTCCAGTTCTCAACGTATGCGGTATCCAAAGATATGTAACTGTCGAACGAAGGATCCTGTCGCGCCTCAACCTGCCACAGACCTGTAATACCCGGGAGTACATCAAGGCGCCGAAGATGCGACAAATCATATCGCTCCACTTCGGCTGCCATCGGGGGTCTTGGCCCCACCAGGCTCATATCTCCTTTTAATACGTTGTAAAACTGCGGCAACTCATCCAGGGAGTACTTCCGCAACACTTTACCGACTCTGGTAATACGGGGATCCTTGGCTATTTTGAACAGAACGCCATCCCGTTCATTCATATGTTCGAGGTCTGCCTTCAAATTGTCCGCATTGCGAACCATCGTTCGAAATTTGTAACAGGGAAACGCTCGCCCCTTACGTCCGATTCGCTTTGCCTTATAGAAGATTGGGCCTTCCGATTCGAGCCTCACCGCAATTGCGATCGCCAACATAGCAGGTAAGCCCACGATCAGAGCGATCGAGGAAACTGTAATATCCAGCACGCGTTTCACAAGTATCCCGCCAATCGGGAAATCTCTGCGGTGAAGCGGTATGGTGGGGAACTGACCGATGTACTCGACTCTGGCGTTCCAGGCGAGTCCGTCGTACAAGTCCGGAACCACCCGGACATCGATTCCGGCCACGCGGGCCTCTTCCACCATGCCGATTACTACCTGCTTATCTGCGGGTACTGAGAAAAAGATCTCATCCACGAACAATGCTCGAGCAAGCGAAAGACAATTTCGCACATCGCCAATCACCTCCGAGTCGCCGGATTCTGCTTCTTTTTCGCTGAGCGCCACAAAACCCTTAAACCGAAACCCAAGATGCTGCAGCGTCTCGATATGATTGCGCAGCGCGTGGCCCACGCGTCCCGCTCCCACGATCAGCACATTTCGGGTCTCAACCCCGGCTCGAAAACGCTGATACACCATCCGGCGCCACAAGGCCCGACGTAGACAAAGCAGCCCCGTCGTAAACACCACCATAAGGGCAACTACAATACGCGAGATCGCCTCTCCGCTGGACAGGTAAAGCGTACCGCAGAGGAGCAATCCAGAAGTCAGTGACGCCTGAACTGACATTCTTTGTTCATGTAATCCGCTGCGATGCTGGATCGGGCCGTACAGTCCATAAGACCGCGTAAGAAAAACCAGACAAACCCCAAACCAGCCGATGTAAAAAACTAATAGATTGGGTGAGGAACGGATGAGATGAGGCACCACATGAAGCGTAGAAAGCTCTGACGGAGTCGGCACCCACAAACGCAACGCCAGGACTGCAGCCACCACTACCGTCAGGAAATCGATCGATGCCCAGACAGAACTAGTTACAGAAGGCCTGCGGAACCAACCGCCACTTGCCACTGAGGCATCTCTTCCATTGCCTCTATATTTTCTTCCAGAAATAATAACTTGCTGCAAATAGTCCGGTGTCGCCATAGCGAACGCCTTTCAACTCAATCTGCCTAGACATCAAAACCGGTAAGATGCCCTGAATCAGACTTCAGAGATATCCCGATCTCAAAAAAATGCAAAGAATTACTCACAGACGAAGAGAAAAAATGTAACCCGGTTGGTTTCTTATTTTTTTTGCAGGTCACTTTGGTCAAAAGTAACCCCGATTCTTTTTGCAGCATACGTTGCAAGCATCTGCTTGGCAATACGCTAAGAGGGTTCTATGTACCAGCTTATGAATTAGTTGTGTACATCTTTTGGGGGATGGTGTTGAGCTCTAGTGACGCGGTTGCTTACTCAGGTGTGACCAACTCATCCAGTTGGAGAAACTCTTGTAAGATCGGGTCGGAACTTCGTTCCATCTCTTCCATCGTTCCGAAAAAGATTGCTCTACCCGCGTTCAGAAACACGACTCGGTCGGCTAGTTTCTTTGCCAGACGCATGTCGTGGGTCACAACGATACTCGTCAAATGAAGCTGTTGCTTTAATCGTTCAATCAGGTTTCCCAGCAGATGGGCCATCAACGGGTCCACCATCGTTGTCGGCTCATCGTACAACACGGCTTCTGGTTGAGCCGCCAACGCGCGTGCGATGGCAATCGATCGCTTCATCCCCGTAGAAAGATCGGAGGGCAGCAGGTTTTCCATCCCTGCCACTCCAACCATCTCAAGCAACCCTTTGACTACCTGCAGAATCTGATCCTCGGCCATCTCCCCACGCTCTCGCATCGGGAATGCTACATTTTCGCCAACCGTAATCGAGTCAAACAGTGCTCCATTCTGGAAGACCATCGTCACCTTCCTCCGGATCGCCTGTAGCTCGCGTTCATTGAATCCGCAGATATTCTCACCCGCGACTTTGATCATTCCACGGTCCGGCTTCAAAAAACCCAGTAACATTTGCAATGAAACCGACTTCCCTACTCCGCTTCTCCCAAGGATACAAAGGGTCTCTCCCGGCAGAACATAAAAACTAACGTCCTCAAGCACCACGAACTCACCAAACGATTTATAGACGTGTTCGAAGGAAATATAAGGTCCGGGCTTGTTTTTTACATCCGGAACAGCCTCTGCCGCAGCCTCATTCTGCTGGGCCGCCTGCTCCATAAACTCCCCAACTTCGGCTGAAACGTCCTCCGAAACACTCTCGATCAATGGTGTTTCTGCCGTCGGCTCCAGCTGTTGTTCGTCTCCCTTGTTGTCCGATTCAGCCATATCCGACCACTCCCACAGGCAGTTCACGATCTGAACCTAGCCTAACGCATCCGCTCGCCTAAGTATCGAGCGCATCCACATGCCGTTCAGCCTCAGCAAACTCCTCCGGCGTGTTCAGGTTGGCGAACCAGCGGTACCGGTTCTCACGTTGAGCCTCAGTCGGTGAAAGCCATAGTTCGGACCTGCCCTTCACGGGCGGCGCAACAGGATCGTCCCATTGCATCTCAACAAAAACATTCTTACTTTTGATCTTTAGCTCGGCAGCGATCCCCTCGCCCGCCGCCCGAAGAGCCGGAAGTAACTTCAACTCTCCACGCTCCAATGATCCCGTCAGGTAAGGTGCCACCTTCCGATGAACGATCAACAACGCTGGGTGTGAGGTGCCATCCACAGCGAGTATAGACAGCTTAATATCCCGAATGGGCTCGTGAAGTACCGACCAAAGCCAATTGTCCAAATAAAAAGTCGGCAAAAATGGCACGTCAACGGGAAGTATCAGGTTCCAGTCGTACTTTGAACTCCGAAGGGCCGCCTCAATTCCAGCCAATGGGCCACATCCCTCGTGTAAATCCCCCACGAGCGGTGCATACTTCTCCAGTGCGGGGTTATTGCTGAGAATACTTACCTCAGCGCACAATCGGCTGAGCTTGATCGTCGCGTGGACTACAAGAGGCTTACCCGCCAGCTCAAGCAGCCCCTTTTCGCTGCCCATCCGTCGGCTCTTACCCCCTGCAAGAACGTACCCCCCGATCGGCGGCAAATCTCCGCGAAGCACCTAAGCCCCCACGTTACTCAAAAAGCGCACAATCGACTCGATCCCGCGGTAAAAATTGGGCAGATGAAACTTCTCATTCGGAGCATGCAGATTGTCATCCGGCAAACCAAATCCCATCATCACCGTGGGCGTCTTCAACTCCCGCACGAAGTCTCCCACAATCGGAATCGACCCGCCACCGCGCACAAACACCGTCTCCTTCCCAAACACTTGATGCATTGCATCGGTCGCGGCCTTCACATACTTATTATCGGTACTCACCACAATCGGATCGCCTGAGTGGATCATCCGTACCTCCAGCACAATCCCCTTCGGTGTCAGCGACTCCACATACGCCTTGTACTTCGCAAAGCTCTCCGTCGGGGTCATATCCGGCACCAGCCGCATGCTTACCTTCGCCACAGCTTTCGCCGGAATCACTGTCTTCGCACCCGCACCAATAAACCCTCCCGGCATCCCGTGCACATCAAGCGTCGGCCGCGCCCAGGTCCTCTCCAGCACACTCAACCCCGGCTCCCCAGTCAGCGAGACACTCCCAACCTCAGTCTCCCGATAGTGCTCCTCATCAAACGGCAGCGCTTTCCACGCCTTCAACTCCGCACCCGTCGGCTTCTCCACCTTGTCATAAAACCCCGGAATTAAGATCTTTCCATCCTCGTCCTTCAGCTTCGCAATCACCTGCGCCAGCGCCACAAAAGGATTCGGTGCCGCCCCACCATACATTCCAGAGTGCAGATCAGTCCGCGCTCCCCGCGCCTCAATCTCCGTATAGATCATTCCGCGCAACCCAACACACAACGTCGGCAGCTCCGGGGCAAACATCTCCGTATCCGAGACCAGCGCAACATCCGCCTTCAGCTGATCCCCATGCTCCCGCACGAATGTAGCAATTCCCTCGCCTCCAACCTCTTCCTCGCCCTCCACGATCACCCTTACATTCACCGGCAGCTTCCCACCACCCGCCGCCATGAGCGACTCCAGTGCTTTCACATGCATCCACATCTGGCCCTTATCATCGACGGCCCCGCGCGCATACAAATTCCCATTCCGCTCTGTCGGTTCAAACGGCGGAGACTTCCACTCATCCAGCGGCTCAGCCGGCTGAACATCATAGTGCCCATAACAGAGCACCGTCGGCGCGCCGTCTGCATGAAGCCAATCCGCATATACCAGCGGATGGCCGCCCGGATGCTTCACCGTCGCTGTCTCAATTAAGCGAACATTTTCTGTCCCAATCCGCTTCAGCTCCGCCGCAACGAACTCCGCCGCTCTCCGAACGTCGCCCGCGTGCTCCGGCAACGTCGAAATCGAAGGAATCCGCAGCAAAGCTTTCAATTCATCCACAAACCGATCCCGATTCTTCTGCGCAAACCCAACCGCTGCTTCCACATTCTTCGCCACGAGTCACTCCTTATAGAAAACGTCGCCTCACCGCAAATCCGAAGCAAACCACAAGTATATGAAACATCTGCCCGCCCATCGTCGGGAAACATTCGAGACCTTACCCGATACGCGACACCCATAAGACCAACTGCCGCGGTCGCATTCCGACCCACCATTGGCGTAGACTTCTGCCGAAGCCGAAAGGAGCGAATCATGACAACCTCCCTGCAAGACGGAACCATGGTCGACAAGATCGCCCACTTCGATCTGCCCAAAGAAATAGCCGACGCCGAACACAAAAAACCCTGGCCAGCCGGCATCTACTCCAAGACCCTCTTCAAAAAGCACGACTTCCGCGTCGTCCTTATCTCAATGCAAAACGCCGCACACATGAAGGAGCATCACGCCGACGGCACGCTCTCCATACAGATTCTCAAAGGTCACATTCGCGTCCAGGTTCAGGGAAAGCCTCACGATCTTTCCACCGGCTCACTCTTCACTCTCGGCCACTCCATCCGCCACGACGTCGAAGCCAAAGCCGACTCGGTATTTCTCCTCACAATCGCCTGGCCCAGCGACGAAGAACTCGCCGCCATGAAGCACCGCGGCTACGGCTCCTGATTCCAAGAGAGCAAATTCACCTGACTGTCCGACTCAAACGCGTCTACGAAGAGCCCCCCGAATCCGACGGCACACGCATCCTCGTCGACCGGCTTTGGCCCCGCGGCCTCACCAAAGAGACGGCCCAGGTCGATCTTTGGCTCAAAGAAGTCGCCCCGAGCAATGAACCCCGCAAATGGTTCGCGCACGATCTCGCCAGATGGTCCGAATTCAAAACACGCTACAAAGCAGAGCTAAAACAGAACACCGCGCAGTTGACGGTCCTGAAACAAGCCACAGCCAAAGGCCCCGTTACCTTGGTCTACGCCGCAAGAGACAGCGAACACAACGAAGCCGTCGTCCCTCTGGATCTACTGAACCGCTGAAGCACTCAGCCCCTCAATTCAACGGCACAACCTTCTCCGACGTCACCGGTTCGCCCGCCAGAAACTTCGCAATATTCTCGTTCAAAAACTTCGCATCCGCCGGATCAGCTGCCGCTCCCGCCGGATGACCCCACAGCGAAGGAATCGGCAACAACGACACCGTCTTCATAAACTGCGCCTCATACCGCGCATCGCCAACAGGAAAATACTGATCCGTCATCGACGGCATATACAAAAACGGCACCTTGATCGACCCCAGCGCCTTCTTCTCATCGCCGCCAAACCCCGGCGTCATCCCCACATCATGCTTCTCCCACGTCCGCATCTGCAGAATCAAATTATTCGCATCCGCCCCCGGAATAAACCTCGTCCGAAACCGGTTCACTACATCCTCAAACGTCGTCCCCGGCTTCGCATTCGTCCGCCACAACTCATCCCTCCACCACTGCGGCGAGTACAACCAAGCAGCCCACACCATCCCGAACGCATTGATCCCCGTCTGCGGCTCTTCCGTGTAATCGCCACCCTTGAATTTCTCATCGGCCATAATCGCAGCAATCTCCCCCTCCAGCCGCACGATCCCATGCCCATATGTCTTCGCCGTCCCCGAAGTCGCCACGGCACGATCCATAAAATCCGGATAGCTTACCGCCCACTGAAAAGCTTGCTGCGCCCCCATTGAGAACCCAATCACTGCCTTCAGATGCGCGATCTTCAACTCCTCCGTCAGCAACCGATGCACCGCCTCCACGTTGTCGCGAATCGTCATCAGCGGAAACCGCGGCCCATGGAACGGCTCCGGCGTATTGCTCGGCGAAGACGAACTTCCATTCCCAAACAACTCCGTCGTTACCAGAAAAAGCTTCTCCGGATCGAGCGCCTTGTCCGGCCCCATCAACCACTCATATCCATTCAGCTTTGCCATGTAGTGCGAAGGCATCAGTACAGCATTATCGTGCTCGGCATTCAGATGCCCATACGTCCCATATACCACATGCGCCTCAGGCAGCACCACGCCACTCTCTGTCCTGAAGTTCTTGATCACAAACTCATGCCGCACCGGCGCCTCCAACGCCGACGCCGTCGAAAAACTCGCAAACGAACCCGCCAGAGCAAGCAGACAAATAAGTTTTCTCATGATCTTGCGATCTTACTCCGCCGCTTATCCCACACTTGTAAAATTCTTATCTTCCTCGCGCATCACCCTTCACCAGCGAGACAATACCTCCATGTCCTCTCCAACAAGAACAGGTCAAACCTGGAACACCGAAGCCTACGCAGTCAACGGTCGCTTCGTCGCAAACCTCGCCTCCGCTGTCGTTGAACTCCTGAACCCCCAGCCTGGCGAACAGATCCTCGACCTCGGATGCGGCGACGGAGCTCTCACTGAACAACTCGCCGCCAACGGAGCCATGGTCCTCGGTGTCGACGCCTCACCCAACATGCTAGCCGCCGCCCGCCAGCGTAACATCCGAGTCGCGCAACACGACGCTACGGCCCTTCCCTACGAAAACCAATTCGACGCCGTCTTCTCGAACGCAACCCTCCATTGGGTCACCGGAGTTCCTGGACAGAAAGCCGCACTCGCCGGTATTCACCGCGCCCTTCACCCCGGGGGCCGGTTCATCGCCGAGATGGGCGGCCACGGCAACATCGCCGCCATTCGCACTGCACTCCAGGCGACCCTCGCGGCCTTCCACATCGATGCCGAAGCCGCCGCGGCCAGCTTCTACCCATCGCCCGCCATCTATCGCCGCCTCCTCGAAGGCGCAGGCTTCACCATTCAATCCATCGACCTGATCCCCCGCCCGACCCCGCTACCAAACGGTATGGAGTCCTGGCTCAACACCTTCCGCAACGGCGTCCTCGACCAACTCAACTCCACCGATCGTGCCACGGCCGTAGCCAAGACCATCGCCCTGCTCGAACCCACACTCCGCGACGCCGATGGCAACTGGACCGCGGATTATGTCCGACTCCGCTTCCACGCCACCAAACCCAAATAGCCCTCCGCACCCCTCAGCCTCAAACTAAAATCGCGCCATGCTGAAGTTCGGCGAACCAAAAAGTCTATGCACAAGCTCGCATTTCTCACTGTGGGAATCCTGCATGAGGCGGTCGGCGCCCCTTGTATTCAGGGCTTTGTCGAACGAATCCCAGCCGTCTCTATAACGCAGTCGATCAAAGCGACGGCTTCCACGAGCGTTCCATACGCGATATCAACACCTTGAAGCATTCCTGGGGCGAAGTCGTTCCGCCCAAGTGCTATCAGCGGA
>Ga0210397_10002670_pt1 | contig 11168 bp, 11 predicted proteins | sample IncBWH2OmetaG_FD_160126 | JGI IMG/M metagenome (GOLD analysis project Ga0210397, IMG submission 160126) | Forest soil microbial communities from Barre Woods Harvard Forest LTER site, Petersham, Massachusetts, United States - Inc-BW-H-2-O ...
CAAGCGCCTTGCGCAGCGACTCGTAGCCGCCGCGCCCCGAGTACACGTCGAGCGTGTTCAGCCCCGGCTCGTCGATGTCCTTAAAGAGCAGCGCTGCGGTCATGCCGCACCTCCGGACGCATCGGTCGGCGACGGGGTCTCGATCGGGTGTGCCGGGAACTCGCGCGAGTTGGCGTTGGGGTCGGCCACGAGCCGCGCCGAAAGTTGCTTGTCAGGCAGCACGGGGCGTCCGGCACGGATGTCGTCGAGCAGCTGCGGCACGTCCTCGAGCGTGAGTGGCCCTACGAACACGCCGTCCACAGAGGCCATTGGCGCGATGTCGCAGGCGCCGAGGCACTCGAACGAGCGCACGTTGAAATCCGGATCGTCCCCCGCGGCATCGCTCACGGCCGCATGCAGCGCGTCGGCGCCGCGCAGCGAGCAGGAGATGTTCGTACAGACGTAGATCGAATGACGCCCAACCGGCTCGGTCTCGAGCATGTCGTAGAAAGTCGCCACCGCGGCGAGGTAGGCAGGCGTGACACCCATTACCTCCGCGACCTGCTCGATCGCCTCGGGCGAGCACCAGCCATGTACCCGTTGCGCCGCCTCCAGGGCGGGCAACGCGGCTGAGCGGCTATCCGGATAGAGCGCCATGTGCGCCTCGATCTCTTCACGCAAATTCATCGTGGTCTCCAGAGGGCCCCATCATGGGCACGCAGGGCAAGCCGTACAGATTTTTGATGGCCCACCCACCCAGCGTGGCGTGCTCTGCACGCGTGCTGGCCGATCGGAGATCCCGTCGATCTCCGATCGGTAGGACGCCGTACGGCGCAGCCATGCGTGCCCATGATGCGCTCATCGGTCGATGCCCCCCAGAATCGGGTCGAGCATCGCCAGCGTGGCGATCATGTCGGCGATATAGGAGCCCTCGGCCATGTGCGACAAGGCCTGCAGGTTCACGAACGAGGGGTCGCGCATGTGCACGCGCGCAGGCTTTGAGGAGCCGTCGGAGCGCACGAAGCAGCCGAGCTCGCCGCGCGGCGACTCGATCGGGTAGTAGATCTCCCCCGGCGGCACTCTGAAGCCCTCGGTGACGAGCTTGAAGTGGTGGATCAGCGCCTCCATCGAGGTCGCAAGCTCATGGCGCGGTGGCAGCGCCACCTTGCGGTCGGTCGTGATGTGCGGGCCCTCCGGCAGACCGTCGAGTGCCTGGTCGATGATCTTCACCGACTCGTAGATTTCCGCGACGCGCACGGCAAAACGGTCGTAGTTGTCGCCGACGGTGCCGACGGGGATCTTGAAGTCGAAGTCGTCGTAGGAGCTGTAGGGCGCGGCCTTGCGCAGGTCCCAGGGGTTGCCGGCCGCGCGCAGCAGCGGGCCGGTGACGCCGAGGCTCAGCAAAGTGTCGGCGTCGAGCGGGCAGGTGCCGCGCAAGCGCTGCAGCACGATCTGGTTGGAGTTGAGGATCGCGCCGTACTGGTCGGCGCGTACCGGCATCACCTTCGTGAACTGGCGTGCCTTCTCGACGAAGCCGACTGGAATGTCCTCCATCACGCCGCCGACCTGGAAGTAGCGCGTGTGCATGCGCGCCCCGGATGACATCTCGAACAGGTCGAGGATCAGCTCGCGCTCGCGCAGGCAGTACAGGAAGATCGAGACAGCACCAAGGTCCAGGGCGGAGGTGCCGAGCCAGATCAGGTGCGAGGCGATGCGGTTGAGCTCCAGGTGAATCACGCGCAGGTACTGGGCGCGCTTGGGGACCTCGACCTCCAGCAGCGTCTCCACCGCGCCGACATAGGCCATTGCGTTGAAGTAGTAGGAGAGGTAGTCCATCCGCTCGACGACCGGGATCGCCTTCCAGTAGGCCTTGTCCTCGGCGGTCTTTTCGATGCCGGTGTGCACGTAGCCGATCACCGGCTTGATTGAGCGCACGACCTCGCCCTGGAGTGTCACGAGCAGACGCAGTACGCCGTGGGTGGCGGGGTGGTGCGGGCCGAAGTTGAGCGTCAGCAGCTCGTCGTGTGTGTCCTCGCCGGACTGCTCCACCTGGGAAAGCGTGATGCTCTCCTCGCGGCGCCGGTACTCCGACATCTGTTGGTCCGCGACTGTCATCGCGGCACCTTGCCGAAGCTCGGGATCGCTCGTGCTGGCCAGGTCTTCACGGTCGCTGGTCTCATCGCGTGACTCCGGAGGACTCGTGTTCGTTGTACGTGAAGATCACGGGTTCGCCGCCGACCGGGAAGTCACGCCGCTGGGGGTGACCCTCGTAGTCCTCGGGCATCAGGATGCGGCGCATGTCGGGGTGGCCGCGGAAGGCGACCCCGAACATGTCGTAGACCTCGCGCTCCTGGTGGTCGGCTGTAGGCCAACCCTTGCCGTCCTCGCCGTCGGGTGTCACTGAATCGAGCTCGGGCGCCTCGGTCGGCACGCGCACGGTGACGGTTACGCGGTCTACCTTGCTCATGTCGAGCAGCTCGTAGTGCACGCCGAGACGCGGCTCATGCGGGTAATAGTCGACGCCGTGCACGCTCATCATCGAGCGGTAGCCGCGCTCGCGCAGCTGGGCGAGCACCGCACGAATGTGCCGCGGCTGTACTTCGAGCGTCGCGTGACCGCGGAAGTGCAGCGTGGCGAGGATCGACTCTGGACCCAAGCCCTCGCTATCGCGCAGCTCCTTGGCGAGCAGCTCCAGCCCCGTGGCGTCAGGCACCGGGGAGGATCTCCTCGGTGCCCCGCGCCCCGTAGCGCTCGCGCCAGCCGGCGTCGGGGTCGTCCTGCACCATCTTGCGCAGCTTGAGGATGCCGTGCATCAGACCCTCGGGGCGAGGCGGGCAGCCGGGCACGTGCACGTCGATAGGCATGAACTTGTCGGCCGGCACCAGCGCGTAGTTGTTGAAGACGCCCATCGAGCTGCAGCAGGCGCCCATCGAGATCGCCCACTTGGGCTCGAGCATCTGGTCATACAGGCGGCGGATGATCGGCGCCATCTTGATCGACACGCGTCCCGCCAGGATGATCAGGTCGGCTTGGCGGGGGGAGGCGCGGAAGGCCTCGAAGCCGAAGCGCGCGATGTCCATGCGCGGACCGGCAGTCTGGAACTGCTCCATCGCGCAGCAGGCGAGGCCAAAGGCGAGCGGGAAGAACGAGTTCGAGCGGCCCCATGCGACAGCCTTGTCAAGTGTTGTCGTGAGCACTCGTTCGTGTACGTAGCGTTCGAGCTCCTCGCCATCCATGCTCGCGGGCGCCGTCGGGCCGAGCAGCTCCGCGCCGCGCAGCAGTTCCTTGGAATCGTGCTTGTTGACGCGCAAGCCGCTTGCATCGATCTCAAAGCCTTTCTGGCCTTGGCCGGTGGGGTGCGTGGAATCAATCTGAACCCCCCGCTGGCCTTGGCCAGTGGGGTGCGCGTCGCGGAGCAGAGGCTCGCGCTTTATCTCCACTCGAGTGCTCCCCTGCGCCACACGTACACGAACGCCACGAACAGCAGCACGATGAAAGTGACGGTCTCGGCCAGCGCGAAGCCACCGTAGGCCTTCAACTGCACGGCGATCGGGTAGAGGAAGACGACCTCGATGTCGAACAGGATGAACAGCATCGCGATCAGGTAGAAGCTGATACCGAAGCGCATGCCGCGCTTGACCTCGGAGGGCAGTCCGCACTCATAGGGATCCTGCTTGTGCTCTGCGCGCCGGCGCGGGCCGACCATCGTGTTGAGCACCGTGAAGATGCCGCCCACGGCGCCGCCGAGGGCGAGGAATACGATCGCGGGGAGGTAGCTGCGCAGCACGGGGGGCTGTTATATCACCGCTTGTGACAGACTGTTACATAGTGACGATTGCCTCGATGAGGCGCAGCGACGAGAGGGTGTCGTTTGCGGTCGAGTGGACGTCGGGGGTTGTGGTCGGGTCTATGTCGGGTCGAGGTCGCGCGCGATCTACGTCGAGGTCGGGCGTAATGTCGTTGAGGGCCACTGGATGACCACGGCGGTCGTGTGGGGCGCGTTCGTGTTGGCCGCGCTGAACGCCTTGCCGGGGTTGCTCGGCGCTTGGCGCTGGTATCGCCACGAGAGCAGCCGCGGCTTCTGGGTGCTGCTGCGAGTCGGGCAGGTGGCAGCGATCGTGTATGCGGCCGCGGTCGGTGTGCTCGCGGTGGCAGGACATTCCTCAAGCGAAAATCTTTTCTATCTCTATGCGCTGCTGCCGCTGGCGATCGCCTTTGTCGCCGAGCAGTTGCGTGTCGCCTCCGCGCAGACGATCCTCGACCAGCGCGATATCCCAAGCGCCCGGGCGGTCGGTGAGCTGCCCGAGGACGAGCAGCAGCAGGTAGTGGCGCTGATCGTGCGCCGCGAGATGGGCGTGATGTGCCTCTCGGCGCTGGTCGTCGTGTTTCTCGCGCTACGGGCTGCTGAAACGGCGCATGGCTTCTGAGGGGCCCGTGCTGGAGCCCAACCGATATATTCCGGCGCGCATGAGGTCGCCGACGAAGATGCTCGCGCTTGCAGCGATGCTGCTCGCTGTCGCCGTAGGGATGTCCGCCTGTGGTTCGCAAGGCATCTCCGTGGCTAAGACAAGCCCCTACTACCGGGGCGCGGTCCTGTTCCGCGACCACTGCTCCGGCTGCCACACGCTGGCCGTCGTCGGCGCCCAGGGCTCTGCCACGTCGATCAAGGACCGCGTGAAGACGAACGGGCCGAACTTCAACATCCGCAAGGAGAACGTCGAACAGGTTCTCTACGCGATCCGCAACGGTGGCTTCTCGGGAGCGATCATGCCCGAGAACCTGGTCGTCGGCGACGACGCCCAGGAAATCGCGAAGTTCCTGGCGCAATACTCGGGCCTGCAGGCCCAGCACGTGCCGTCGGTCAACATCACGCTGTCCACCAAATAACGTCTCGCGGACGAGGCGACGTGCTCGACCTCAAGCTGATCCGAGAAGACCCGGAGCGTGTGCGTGCGGCGCTCTCAAGGCGTGGCGGCGATGCGGCCGCGGGTCTCGATCTTGTGCTCGAGCTTGACGGACAGCGGCGCGCGCTGATTCCCCGCCTGGAGGGTTTGCGGGCCGAGCGCAATGCGGCCGTCGAGGCGATCGCGCAGGCCAAGCGCGCCAGCGAGGATGCGAGCGACGCGATTGCCGCCCAGCGCGAGGTGGGCGCGCGTGAGAAGGATCTGAGTCGGGAGCTTGCGGAGGTCGAGGAGCGACTGCAAACAGCGCTTGCGCCGCTGCCCAATCTGCCCGACTCGACCGCCGCGCCAGGTCCCGAGGACGAACTCGTCAAGGTCGTAGGGGAGCCTCGTGTGGAGCGAGAGGGGGCGCGCGATCACCTGGAACTGGCCGGTCCCATGATCGACATGGATCACGCCGCCAAGCTGTCAGGAGCGCGCTTTGCTTATCTAAAGGGCGACCTCGTGATGGTCGAGTTGGCGCTTGTGCGCTTTACCTTGGAGAAGCTGCGCGGCCATGGCTTCGAGCCGGTGATCCCGCCCGTGCTGGTGCGCGAGCGGGCGCTCTACGGCACCGGCTTCCTGCCCGACACCGAGCAGCAGATCTATCGGCTTGCAGACGACGACCTCTACTTGGTCGGAACCTCCGAGGTGGCGCTGGCCTCGCTGCACGACGACGAGATCCTGCCGGCCGAGCGGCTGCCGCTGCGCTATGCCGGCTTCTCGCCTTGCTTTCGCCGCGAGGCTGGCGCCGCCGGCAAGGACACGCGCGGCATCTTTCGCGTACACCAGTTCGACAAGGTCGAGATGTTCAGCTTCGTCGAGCCCGAGCACTCGCTTGAAGAGCACGAGCGCATCCTCGCGATCGAGGAGGAGATCCTCACCGAGCTTGAGCTGCCCTATCGCGTCGTGAACATCGCTGTGAACGACCTGGGCAACTCGGCCGCCAAGAAGTACGACTGCGAGGCGTGGCTACCCAGCCAGGGTCGCTACCGCGAGCTCACCTCCTGCTCCAACACGAGCGACTACCAGGCGCGCCGTCTGAACATTCGTGTGCGCCGCGAGAAGGGCACGCAGATGCTGCACACGCTCAACGGCACGGCCGTGGCGGTGGGGCGCACGCTGATCGCGCTATTGGAGAACGGGCAGCGCGAGGACGGCAGTGTGGCTCTGCCAGACATCCTCGCCGTCTACGGTGCGCCGGCGGTGCTGGGAGCCTGAGTCGAGCGGACTTCGTTTAGGGCCCGAGATGTGTGTTTAAAAATACGGATTGCTTACAGATTGTAACTATTCGTCGACTGAAGATGTGCGCAATTGCGAGACCACATCGGACGTCCTCTTCGAGTGTGTGCCGGCTTTGCGTGACCGGCTGTGCACTGGATGTCGACGGTGTGGATGTCTACGGCGCGCTGCCGAGCAACTGGATGTGGTCGGCCTCGGCTGGGCCGGGGAACGGCCGCGTGAGGCCGAACTTCTCGAGGATCGACTCTGGCACGCCTTCCACGCCGGGTGTGTCCGATGCTTCCCCGCGCGTGTGCGGATCGTTGGCAAAGCCGCCCACCTCGATCGAGTGCTGAGGAGTGCGATAGCCGGAGATGCCGATCAGGTGCAGGTGCAGCGCCTTGCCCAGCGTATTCAGGCGCTGCACGAGGATCGGCTCGACGCCCACGCTGTAGTTGGTGCCGGGTGCCTGGAAGAAACCGTAGTCGCCGGAGGGGCTGCCACCTTCGACCGCGTAGCCGGTCGCGAACGACTGGTTCTGCGAGGCGTACTCGCTGACGGCTATCGCGACCAATTCTTTTTCGAGCGACCGCCGATGCGAGCGCAGTTCGCCCAATTGCGAACTCTTCTGGTCGCGCGCTTTGATGTACTCGAGTTGGTGGTCGAGTAGCGCGAGGTGCAGGTGGGCGACCTCGTCGCGTTGCACCAGCACGGCGGTCGTCTCGCGCTGGGAGCTGTCGGTCAGCACGGTCAGGTGCTGCGTTTCCTTGGCCACGGCCTTACGCGTGTCGGCGACCTGCACGGTGGCGGTGGCGTTCTCCTGGCCGATCGCCTTGAGATCGTCGACACGCTCGATCAGATCTCCGAAGCCGTGCGCCTCGAGGATCACGGTCACGATGCTCGGCGGCGGGTCCTCGTAGGCGGCGATGACCTGCGCAACCAGCACCTTTCTGTCCTGGGCCAGCTGGACCTGCAGTGTCGCCAGGCGCGATCGTGCCGAGGCGAGCTGGGTCTTGAGCCGGTTGAGCAGCGCTTTCTCGACGCCCAGAGTCGCTTCGAGCGCGTCCAGGCGCGCTTTAAGGTCTTCGATGCTGCCCTGAAAACCGTCGATCTTGCTGGAGTCCGCCTGGATTTCGGCGCTTAGCGCGCTCTCTTTGGCGGTCGAGGAGGAGATACCGCTTTCAAGGGTTCCCTGCGACTGTCCGGCGAGCGCCGGCGCTGCCATCGCGGCGGCCAGCAGCGCCAGTAGCGCAAGCGCGTGGCGCAGACGGATGGGTGGGAGATTGAATTGGCTCATCTCGATGGGGGAAGCGCCCGCTGCGAGCGCGTCGATCGCGCGGGACGGCAGCTGCCCGAGGCAAGCTAGCCACGCGAGCTGTCGACCACAAGTCCGCGGGCTCGTATGCACGTGGACTTGCATGGGTCTAATTCGCTTGACCGTGCCCGTGTCAAGCCCGATCGACCGGATCGATTCTGTTCGGGCTGCCCTGGTCGCCTAGGTGGACAGTAGGCAGATGCAACGCATGGGTAATATCAAGCAGACGTGTGGCATCTGGGGGATCCGCTCGAAAGGATCGAGGGGTCTGGCCTAGCGACGCGCTCAAACGTGGAGGAGATTCAACGATCAAGGATCCTCGGGGCGATGGCCGAAGAGGTCGCCATCGGTGGCGCCTCCTCGCTTACCGTGGCGCGCGTGATCGCTCGTGCGCGGGTGTCGCGGAGACTTTTCTACGAACAGTTCGCCGACATCGAAGACTGCTTCTTGGCGAGCTTCGAGTGGGGAGTACAGCGGGCGCGAGCAACCCTCGCAGGGACGACGAATGGGAATCTGAACTGGCGCGAGCAAGTTCGTGCTGGCCTGGCGGCGCTGCTGCGGTTCTTCGACGAGCAGCCGCAGCTCGCACAATTTTGTGTGGTGCATGCGCCTGGCGGCGGCCCGCGTGTGCTCGAGCGGCGCTTGCAGGTGATGGCTGAGCTGTGCGAGGCCGTTGACCGCGGACGCACGCAAGCTGTGGGCGCTCGCGCCCCCGGTCGCCTTGTGGCGGAGGGTGTCGTAGGCGCGGTGGCGGCGGTGCTCTACACGCGTTTGCTCGCACGCGGCGCGGGAGCGGCGGGCGGCTTCGCTGTGCCAGAGGAGAACGAGTCTGTGTTGATCGAGCTGCACGGCGAGCTGATGAATATGATCGTGCTCCCGTACCTGGGGGCGGCGGTCGCCGGCAGAGAATTGAGCCGCATGGCGCCGCCGGCGCTGTCCACGGATAGCTCGACAGAGGCGCTTCCGATAGGGCGCAGTACGCAGGAGGCGCTTGCGACTCGGCTGACCTATCGCACGGCGCGTGTGCTCAGGGCGATCGCCGAGCTTCCCGCGGCAAGCAATCGCGAGGTGGCCGAACGGGCGGGTATCGTCGACCAGGGCCAGATCTCGAAGATCCTTACGCGCCTGGAGTTTCAGGGCCTGGTCGCCAATCGCAGCGGCGCAAGCGCGGCACGCGGGACGCCCAACTCGTGGTGGCTAACCGAGCGTGGCGAAGCGCTCGAGCGTGAAATTGGCCAGCACCCTCTCGGCGAGCCTAACTCGGATCGCCGCGAGCGAAACGGGTTCGGGCCGCGGCGAGGGTAGAGAGACGGGCTCTCAGGAGACGCGGATCGTCAGCGACCGCGCTGTGCCGCCCGCCGGCGCAAGCGTAAGGCGGTAGATGTCCGGCGCCAATACGTTCGAGCCGTGCAGTCGGTGGCGGTTGATGCCTGTGACCGCGGCGAAGGTAAGCGACCTGTGAAGCGTGCGCCAGCGAGCACGGCCGCTGGAGCGGATCCGTATCGCAAGCGTGACCTTGACCTGAGTCGCGCGACTCAACCTGCACGAGAAGGCAAGGCTCGAGATCTCAAGCCGGCCATGTCTCAGGGCGGCGCGTGCGTAGGCGGTGAGCGTCAGGGCGGTTATGCGCGGCGCGGGCGCGTCGCTTGCCACCGAGCCTGTGCCGGTGGATGTCCCGCCTGCCTTGCCGCCGTTGCCGGTCGAGGTCGAACCGGGATTGATTGTGCCATTGCCGCCGCTTTCGTTGGTGGCGCCACCGGAACCTTCGGAACCGACGCCCTTCGATTTGCCCACTTCTTCCACGGACTTGCTCGTCTTGGTGCCTTCTTCGCTGGGCTTGAATGCTCCGATCCCGTTCGGGGTGCCGACACCCGTCGGCCCGTCATAACCGGCGGTGGCGTTACAGATCCATGTCCCAGGTCCGCAGTCGAGCGGAGAGGAGAGCGAACCGCCGCAGGACGAGTAATCCTGGTCGCATGCTCCATTTCCGCCGGCGGTCACGTCGTGCAGCAAAGGAGAGCTCAGATGCGAGTAGAGCGTTTGCGCCGGGTAGGCGACGTTATGTGCTCCTCCGGCGAGCGCGAACATCGAGGCGATGATTGGCGAAGCAAGACTCGTGCCGCCGATTGGCACCCAGTCGAGCGGTTCCGTTTCGTGTGGGTAGGGGACAGAGTCGTAGATGGCGACGCCGGTTGTGGGATCGGCGTCGGCGGAGACGTCTGCCACGGCTCTCTCGGCTCCTTTGCAGCCGGCCTTTACAGAGTCTTCTCGCTGCCAGGATTGGGCTGGCTGTTCGCCACATCCTCCGCCGCCGGCCCCACCTTCTTTGTTCCAAACGGTCTCGCCTGCCCAGGCGCTGTCTGCTCCGAGGGTGAGACTGGTGCCGCCGACGGCAATCACGTCCGGTGAGGACGCGGGGTAGTCGGCGCCCTCGAAGTACGGTGAGCCGTTTTCGTTGCGCGTTGCGTACTGCTCCCAGTTGAGGTAGCCGTCGTCCCCCGCTGCTGCCGTGACGACGATCCCTGGATGGTTGAAATCTTCGTTGTCGGCTCCGGTCTCCAGACCTCCCCACGAGTTCGATATCTCGGTCGCATGGAGCGCGACGGCGGCCTCCTCGGCGGTCTGCAGCGCTGGATATTCCGGTGAGGCCGCCTCCACGAGGCGGATGCGGCAGTTCTGGCATACGCCGTGGGCGACCTCGACGTCGGTGGCGATCTCAAGCGACCAGCCCTGCGCTTCTTCGACGGTCTTGCAGGCAGCTCTCTGCTGCGCTTTTTTGCCCTTGCAGATCGCTTCCTCGGCTTCCAGTTCGAGCTCGGTCTGGGGGAAAGGGAGGCTGCTCGGTGCTGAGGCTCCGTCTTCGTTGACCTGCTCGAAGCAGCCGTTTGCCGCACTGCATTCGGGCAGTTTGAATTCTTCGTCGTAGATTCGCAGGTCGTGTTCTGCTTCGGGATCGTTGTAGGCGTCGACCAGCGCGATCGTCTGACGTTCTGGTTCTGAGGCGGGACCGTCGGGCTGTTCGCCTGGGAAGTACGCGTCATTCAGTTCCTGTGGAGTCAGGCACGACGATTCGTAGGCGTGGGAGCATTCCGCGGCGACCGCCACCCCTGCGTGCGTGTTGCTCGCAACGCCATAAGGATGGACTCGCGCGCGAGCGGCGGCCGTGGCCGGCTGCAGCTGAAGCGCAAGGCAGCCGGCCGCACCAAGCGTGGGTGGCGCGCATGCCTGGCGCGCCGTGTAGTCGGAATGGGGCAAGAATGCCGCTGTCGCCGCGAGGGCTGCTCCCGGGGCGCCGAGCGCGATCAGCGCACAGGCCAGCAGCGGGCTGAGAACGCGCATCGAGACCCAGAGACGCGTGCGGGTGGGCCTCAATCCCGGCGCTGGAACGCCGTGTGAGCTCCCGCACGTACCGCCGATACGCGCCGCGCCGCTCCCCGGCGCCCCGCATGGTTCATGGGCGCATGCGCAAGCACCACGGGTTTTGCGACACATTCCAAGCATGTAGAGCAGTCGTGCCAAGCTCCTCCAAGCCTAGCGGTGCGCGCTCAGATAGATCGAGCGCGGCCGGCCGCCGGCCGGCTTCACGGTCAAGCGGTAGCGGCCTGGGGACAGGCGGTTCTCGCCCTTCAGTGAGCGAGTCGCACGGCCCTGAGCGACCGATAGCGTGAGCGAGTCTGGCAGCCGGGTCCAGTGTCCGTGTCCGCTCGTACTCG